>Ga0209023_10007224_pt1 | contig 11462 bp, 11 predicted proteins | sample LakOneMetagenome_FD_187468 | JGI IMG/M metagenome (GOLD analysis project Ga0209023, IMG submission 187468) | Freshwater and sediment microbial communities from Lake Erie, Canada (SPAdes) (version 2) | ecosystem: Environmental > Aquatic > Freshwater > Lentic | place: Lake Erie, Canada...
TCACCTGCAGCCGCTGGTAAAGCCCGCGGTCAGCGATCACTTCGATTACGAGGGCGAACTCGCGCTGATCGTCGGCAAAGGCGGCCGCCACATCGCGACCGGCGATGCGCTCAACCATGTTGCCGGTTATGCCTGTTACAACGAAGGCAGCATTCGCGACTGGCAACGCCACACCAGCCAGTTCCTGGCGGGCAAGTCGTTTGCGCAATCCGGCAGTTTCGGGCCGTGGATGGTGACCTCGGACGAAATTCCGGATCCCGCCAAACTCACGCTGGAGACGCGGCTGAATGGTCAGGTCGTGCAGCACACGACGACCGATCTGATGATCACGCCGATCCCCGAACTGATCGCCTACATATCGACGATCTTTCCGCTCGAGCCCGGCGACGTCATCGTCACGGGAACGCCGGGCGGCGTCGGCGCCAAGCGAACGCCGCCGCTGTGGATGCGTCCGGGCGACGCCGTGGAGGTCGAAATCTCCGGCATCGGCGTGCTCAGCAACTCCGTCATCGCCGAAGCCGCCTGACCCTTCACGCCTCGGGAGCGTTCCATGAGCATTACCGCACTCGGCTATATCGGTGTCCATTCCTCGAAGCTGGAAGACTGGAGCTCGCTGGCGACCGGGTTGCTCGGCATGCAGCAGATCGACCGCGCCGGCTCGACCCGGGCGTTCCGGATGGACGACCGCAAGCAGCGCTTCGTCGTCACCGGCGAGGGCGGTGACAAGCTGGCCTTCATGGGATGGGAAACGCCTGATGCCGCGGCGATGGATGCCCTTGCAGGGCGGCTCGAAAATCACGGCGTGCGCGTTCGCCGCGCGACGCGTGCGCAGGCGGATATGCGGCATGTCGCCGACCTGATCGCCTTTGACGATCCCGGCGGCAATCGCCTCGAAGTGTTTCATGGTGCGGCGCTCGCCGACACGCCGTTTCGGCCCGGGCGACCGATCTCGGGATTTCGTACCGGCCCGCTCGGCATGGGGCATGCGGTGCTGCATGTGACCGATGTCGCACCGCTGCTGTCGTTCTACCGCGACGTGCTAGGGTTTGGCGTTTCCGACTACGGGCTGACGCCGTACCCGCTGTATTTCTTCCACGTCAATGGACGGCACCACAGCTTTGCGATGGTCGGATCCGGCAAAGCGGGCCTGCACCATTTCATGGTCGAACTGACCAGCCTCGACGACGTCGGCCAGGGCTATGACCTTGCCCAGCTTGAAGAGGGACGCGTCGCCTACACGCTCGGCCGGCATACCAACGATCACATGACCTCGTTCTACACGCAGACGCCGTCCGACTTCTTCATCGAATATGGCTGGGACGGCCGGGTGATCGATCCCGCGACCTGGCAGCCGCACGAAACCTTCGACGGCCCGAGCTTCTGGGGACATGAACGGCTGAGCATGCCGGAACAGCAGCGCAAGGCGCTGCGCGACATGCGCCTGTCGGCCGCCGCCCGCGGCATTCGTGCGCCGCTGCCGGCGCCGAATTGCGCGTGGCTCGATTCCGTCATCGCCCGCGAATAGCCGCATCGGGTGCGGCAACGATAATCCATGGAGGAAACTGTGCAGTTCACGTCAAACAATGCCGGTATGCGGCGAAAGCTCTCTGCCACCGCGTCCGCGATGGCGGTCATTCTGTTCGCCGGCAGCGCGTCGGCCGAAATCAAGGGGGAGGCCGTCCGCGTCGGCGTGTTGACCGATATGAACGGCGTATTCGCAACCGCGATGGGATCCGGTTCGGTCGAGGCGGCGCGCATGGCGGCGGAGGATTTCGGCGGTTCGATCAACGGCAAGTCGATCGAGATCTTGCAGGCCGATCACCAGAACAAGCCTGATATTGCGTCCTCACTGGCGCGCAAGTGGTTCGACCGCGACAATGTCCAGGCGATCGCCGACGGCGGCAGCTCGGGTGCGGCGCTCGCCGTGCAGGAACTGGTGCGTGCCAACGGCCGCGTGTTCCTGGTGTCGGGCGCCGGTGCCAACGAACTGACCGATGCGGCCTGCGCAGCGACCGGCACGCAGTGGACGCAGGATGCCTATTCGACCGCCACCGCCGTGGTGTCCGGTGTGATGAAGACCAGCAAGGAGCCCTGGTTCTTCATCACGGCGGACTACGCCTTCGGTCATTCGATCGAGGCGACGGCGCGGTCGCGTATCGGCGAACTCGGCGGCGCAGTGGCCGGCAGCGTCAAGACGCCGCTCGGCACGCCCGACTTCGGCTCGGCGCTGCTGCAAGCGCAGGCCTCCGGCGCAAAAGTGCTGGCGCTCAACGCCGCCGGCGACAACGCCACCGCGATGAAGCAGGCGGCAGAGTTCGGGCTGGCCCAGCAGGGCATGAAGGTCGTGCCGATGTCGTTCCAGAACGTCGACATCCATTCGGTTGGGCTGAAGATCGCGCAAGGCGACTTGATCCTCACCAGCTTCTTCGAGGACGTCTCGCCGGCAGCGCGTGCCTGGTCGGACCGGTTCTTTGCGCGGCACAAGGCAATGCCGTCGCAGATCCAGGCCGGCGTCTACTCCGCCGTGAGGCACTATCTGCAAGCCGTCAAGGATACCAATTCGGATGACGGCGCCACCGTGATGGCGCGGATGAAGGAAACGCCGGTGTCGGACGCCTATACCCAGAAGGGGAAAATTCGCGAAGACCAGCGCATGATCCACGATCTCTATCTGGTGCAAGTGAAAACGCCGGAGGAGTCCAGGGGGCCGTGGGATCTGGTGAAGCTGGTATCGGCAGTGCCGCCGGATCAGGCGTTTCGTCCGCTCGACAAGAGCCGCTGCCCGCTGGTGAAGAAGGGGCAGTAGACTCAGACCTCCAGCCACTCCTTGCGCACGCTCGCATCGGCCGCCAGCTCCGCCGGTGTGCCCTCGAACACGATGCGGCCGTGGCCCATGACGTAGAGGCGGCGGGAAATTCGCAGCGCAATGGTGAGCTTCTGCTCCACCAGCAGGATCGCGGTGCCACGCTTGGCAATCTCGTCCAAGAGCGTGCCGACCTGCTCGACCAGTTTCGGCGCAAGGCCCTCGGTCGGCTCGTCGATGATGACGAGATCAGGATCGCCCATCAGGGTGCGGCACATGGTCAGCATCTGCTGCTCGCCACCGGACAGCACGCCGGCGGGATTGTCCTGGCGCGCGGCGAGGTTGGGGAATAATGCGAACACGTCGGCGAATTTCCAGCGTCCTTCGATGCCGGCGCGCTTGAGGCCGAGTTCGAGGTTTTGTTTGACGGTGAGGCCGGGAAATACCTGGCGGTCTTCCGGCACGTAGCCGATACCGAGATGGGCGATCTGGTCGGGCCGCAGCCCCGCGATCGAGCGGCCCTTGAAGGCGACGTTGCCGACCGGCGGCAGCAGCCCCATGATGGTCTTGCAGCAGGTCGAGCGGCCGACGCCGTTGCGGCCGAGCAGGCTGACGATCTCGCCCTGGTCGACCGAGATATCCACGCCCTGCAGGATGTGGCTCTTGCCGTAATAGGCGTGGAGGTCGCGGACTTCGAGCATCATGCCGCCACCGCCCCGAGATAGGCTTCCTGCACCGCGGCGTTGGCGCGGATGGCGGCCGGGGTGTCGGAAGCGATCACCTCGCCATAGACCAGCACCGTGATGCGGTCGGCGAGGCCGAACACCACGCTCATGTCGTGCTCGACCATGATCAGCGTCTTGCCCTCCGACACCGAACGGATCAGCGCCACCGCGCTGTCGGTCTCGCTGTGGCTCATGCCGGCGGTGGGTTCGTCGAGCAGGATGATTTCGGCGCCGCCGGCAATGGTGATGCCGATCTCCAGTGCGCGCTGTTCGGCATAGGACAGCAAGCCGGCCTGGAGGTTGCGGCGGCTGGAAAGTTTCAGCCGCTCCAGCAATTGATCGGCAGCTTCGTTCAGCACCTTCTGCCGCCCGAGCAGGTTCCAGAACGAGTAGCGATAGCCCTGCGACCACAACAGCCCGCAGCGGATGTTCTCGAACACGGTCATGCGCGGAAAGATCGACGTGATCTGGAAACTGCGCGACAGGCCGAGCCGGTTGATTTCCTGTGGCGCCAGGCCTGCGGTCGACTTGCCGTCGACGGTGATAGCGCCCGAGGTGATCGGGAACCGGCCGGAGATCAGGTTGAACAGCGTGGTCTTGCCGGCACCGTTGGGGCCGATGATGGCGTGACGTTCTCCTCTTGGAATCGAAAGGTTGACGCCGCGGATGATTTCGGTCCGGCCGAAGCTCTTGCAGACGTCGCGCAGCTCGATGGCAGGGGCTTGGGGAGCATCTGTGGTCACGATGTCGCCCCCTGCAACTTGATACTTTCGGTCACGGCGTCCCAGCGTTCGCGGAAACCGCGGGCCTCGCGGCGCAGCCACAGCGCGCCGAGCACGAGCGCCCCGAGCGCGACCACCCAGGGCATCGGCGCCGTGGTATCGATCACCTTGCCGCCGATCGAGAACGTCTTGCCTTGCGCGGCGCCGATGGTGGTGAAGGAAGCGAGCTCGACCAGCAGCACGAAGGCGAGCAGCACGATCAGCGCCGGCGGGAATGCCCGCGCGTAAGGCAGCAGCAGCTCCCGCATCCGCCCGGCGCGCCAGATCGGCATATGCATGAACAGCAGGCCGATCAGGCCGCCCGGCGCGTACATCACCATGACGATGAAGAGAATGCCGACATAGAGCAGCCAGGCATTGCTGAGCAGGCTGACGCCGCTTTGCAGCAGCACCACCACGATAGTGCCGAGAATGGGACCGAAGAAACCGCCGGCGCCGCCGATATAGACCGCGAGCAGCGCGTTGGCGGATTTCGCCGCCGAGACCGTGTCGAAGGTGACGATCTCGTAAATCAGAACGTAAAGGCCGCCGCCGATGCCGGCGAAGAAGCCGGAGAGTGCGAACTGATACAGCCGCACCATACGCGGATCGTAACCGACGAACTGTGCGCGCTCGAAATTGTCGCGGGTGGCGTTGGCGATGCTGCCGAGCGGGGTCTGCGTCTGCAGTTTCATCAGGATCGTGGCGATGAAGGCCCAGGCCAGCACCAGGCAGTAGACCTGCCAGGGCGAGGTGTAGCTGATGCCGAACACGCTGGTGCCCATCACGCGATCGATCGGTATGCCGCCTTCGCCGCCGAAGAAGCCCATGAACATCAGCGCCGCGGCCGAGACCAGTTCGCCGAGCCCCATCGTGATCATGGCAAACGCGGTGGCGCGCTGCTTGGTCACCAGCCAGCCGAACACGTAACCGAAGAACAGCCCGCCGAGCCCGCCGGCCAGCGGCACCAGTTCGGTCGGCAGCCAGAACGCGCCGGCCTTCACCAGCAAGACGACATGGGCGGCGCAATAGGCGCCCATGCCGAGCAGCACCGCGTGGCCGAACGACAATAGCCCGGCCTGGCCCATCAGCATGTTGTAGGACAGCGCGAAGATCGCCATCACGCCGATCTCGCTCATCAAGGTCAGCACGAAGCCGGAATGGCGGCCCTTGCCCCAGTCGTAGAACAGGAACGGGATCGCGAGCAGGATGACGAAGGCAAGTAACCAGGGCCAGTGGCGGCGCAGCGTGTTCATGTATCGCGCGTCCCCATCAGCCCGCGCGGCCGGAACACCAGGATCAGCACCAGCATCAGGAACGGCAGCAGCGCCCCGACCCTGGGCAGGGTGACGTTGAGCACCTCGGCAAACGGTGTGCTCGACGTCACCGTGAAGCCGAATTTCGCCAGCAGGTCCGCCAGCGAGACGTCGAACACCACGGCGAAAGTCTGGATCAGCCCCATCAGGATCGAGGCGATGAAACAGCCGGTCAGCGAACCCAGCCCGCCGAACACGACCACCACGAACACGATCGGGCCCATGGTGAAGGCCATCGCCGGCTCGGTGACCTGATAATTGCCGCCGATCACGCCGGCGAGACCGGCGAGCGCGGTGCCGGCGGCGAAGACGAGCGTGAAGATGCGCGGCACGTTATGGCCGAGCGCCGAGGCCATGTCGGGGTGGGTCAGCGCCGCCTGGATCACCAGCCCGATGCGGGTGCGGGTCAGGCCGAGCCAGATCGCGCCGAACATCAGCGCCGAGACCAGCAGCATGAAGGCGCGGTAGGCCGGGAACTGCGTGCCGTAGATCTTGAACAGCGGGAAGTCCAGCAGCTCCGGCACCCGGTACGGCACCGGCAGCAGGCCCCAGGTCATCTGCACGCCCTTTTCGATCAAAAGCGCGAGGCCGAAGGTGAACAGCAGTTCGGCGATGTGGCCGTTGCGGTGGACGCGCCGCAGCCCAAACATCTCGATTCCAGCGCCGATCAGGCCGCAGAGCAGGGGAGCGATGATCAGCGCCGGCCAGAAGCCGATATAGACGCTGATGGTGTAGGCGAAATAGGCGCCCAGCATGTAGGCGCTGGCATGGGCGAAATTGAGTACGCCCATCATGCTGAGGATCAGCGTCAGCCCGCTCGCCAGCATGAACAACAGCATGCCGTAAACCAGGCCATTCAGAAGCGAAACGACGAAGACTTCCATTACACGATACCTGCCCGCAAAGAACGACGCCCGCTTCCTTGGAAGCGGGCGACTGTTGTGTCGGTCAGGCGCCGCTCGGACGCTTCATCTTGCAGGTGTTGGGCTGATCGACATCCTTGGCGAGGATGGTCGCCGTATTCTCCCAGCCGAGGCCGGTACCTTCGGCGTCGTATTTGACGCCCTTCTTGAAGGTGCCCACGAAGTACTCGCTGATGATCTGATGATCATCCTTGCGCATCTTGGTGTCGAAGCCGAGGAAGTCCTTGACGGAGAGGTCTTCCATCGCGGTTGCGATCTTGGTCGGGTCGACCGAGCCCGCCTTGTTCACCGCCGCCTGCAGGTATTCGAAGATGGTGCGGAAGCCGGCGGCGGAGAAGTCGAACTTGTGCTTTTCGCGAAAGCCTTCGGCGAAGGCTTCGGCTTCCTTGTTGCCGATGGCGGGGGCGACGTTTTCGCCGAACGACATTACCGCCAGCACGCGGTTGTCGCCGCCGGCGCCGATCGCGGTCGGACCGCCGGCGAGATGGGCATAGAAGGTATAATAGCTCAGATCAGCGCCGGCATCGACGCCGGCCTTGATCAGCAGATTCATGTCCGGGCCCCAGTTGCCGGTCAGCAGCGCCTGCGCGCCCGAGGCCTTGATCTTGGTGAGATAGGGCGAGAAGTCCTTGATCTTGCCGAGCGGGATCAGCTCGTCGCCGACGATCTGGACGTCGGGCCGGAGCTTGGTGAGATAGTTCTTCACCTCGCGCTGGACGGACTGGCCGAACAGATAGTCCTGGTTGATCAGATAGACCTTGGTCACGGTCTTCGGCAGCGCGCGGACCATGACTTCCGCCTTCATGCCGACATGCAGGTCGAAGCGGAAATGCCAGAAGCTGCACTGCTCGTTGGTCAGTTCCGTCGCCACCGCACCGCAGTTCAGGTAGATGATGCGATTGTCGGGGTTGCGGTCGTTGTGCTTGTTGACGCCATCGATCAGCGCGGCAGCGATGTTGGAGCCGGAGCACTGCATGATGAAAGGCATGTTCTGGTCGGTCGCGCTCTTCAGCGCGATCAGCGCATCCGACGGCTGCGACTTGTTGTCGAACGGCACCAGTTCGAACTTCTTGCCGAGCGCGCCGCCCTTCGAATTGATGTAGTCGATGATGTATTGCATCTGCTTCAGGTTGGCGTCGCCGACCTGGGCGAACGGTCCTGAGAGGGGGTCGGTGTAGGCGACCTTGATGGTGGCTTGTGCGCTGGCCTGACCGCAGCCTGCGATCGCCAACACAATCCCAGAGAACACGGCTAACCACTTGCCTCGCAGCATGGTGCATTACTCCCCTGATGTTGCCCGCTTTATTGTTGCGGTGCTTGGGTGAAATCGTAACATAGAATGCGTCCGCCGCCACAACGATTTGCCGGTTGGCGGAGGGTCCCTCTTGTGCGCCGCCCGCGCGCTGCATAATTCCGCCATGCGGCAGGATCGTCTAATCCCGAGACACGGCCGAAAGAAGCCTGGAGCCAGAATAATGACTGATGCCCCCACGACCGACCCCGCCGCTTATGTCCCGCCGAAAGTCTGGACCTGGAATAAGGAAAGCGGCGGCCGCTTTGCCAACATCAACCGCCCGATCGCGGGGCCCACGCATGACAAGGAGCTGCCGGTCGGCAAGCATCCGTTCCAGCTCTACTCGCTGGCGACGCCGAACGGCGTCAAGGTCACCGTGATGTTCGAAGAGCTGCTGGCTGCGGGTCACAGCGGCGCCGAATACGACGCCTGGCTGATCCGGATCGACGGCAACCAGTTCGGCAGCGGGTTCGTCTCGGTCAATCCGAATTCGAAAATCCCGGCGCTGATGGACCGCAGCGGGCCGACCCCGATCCGGCTGTTCGAGTCCGGTGCGATCCTGGTGCATCTCGCCGAAAAGTTCGGCGCGTTCATGCCGACCTCAGGGCAGGCGCGCGCCGAGTGCCTGTCATGGCTGTTCTGGCAGATGGGCAGCGCGCCGTTCCTCGGCGGCGGCTTCGGCCACTTCTACGCCTACGCGCCGACCAAGATCGAATACGCCATCGACCGCTACGCCATGGAAGTGAAGCGTCAGCTCGACGTGCTCGACCGCCATCTGGCCGACAACGAGTATCTCGCCGGCAAGGACTACACCATCGCCGACATGGCGACGTGGCCGTGGTACGGCAGCCTGTCCAAGGGGCTGCTCTACGGCGCCGGCGAGTTTCTCAGCGTGCAGGACTACAAGAATGTGCAGCGCTGGACCGACCAAATCGCCAAGCGTCCGGCGGTGCAGCGTGGCCGCATGGTCAACCGCCCGTTCGGCGATCCCGCCAGCCAATTGCACGAACGCCACGATGCGTCCGATTTCGACACCAAGACGCAGGACAAGATCGAAGCGGCGGCGGCGAAGGCATAGTTCACCTTGCCCCGCTTGCGGGGGAGAGGTCGACGCGTAGCGGCGGGTGAGGGGGACTATCCGCGAGTCTGAATCCGTGGAGGGTCCCCCTCATCCCGACCTTCTCAGAGCGAGCTAGGCTCGTCTCGACCCCGCAAGCGGGGAGAAGGAGTAGAAAGAAAACAAAAAACAACAGGGAAGAAATCCGCCATGGCATTTTTCGAAAAGGGCGCCGTTCGCATCCATTATCTCGAGGGCGGCTCCGGCTATCCGCTGCTCTTGATCGCGGGTGGCGGATTGAATTCGACCATCGAGGGCATCATCGGCGCCTATCCGCCGTTCAATGCGATGGCGGAGTTCAAGAACGAATACCGCTGCGTCGCCTACGACCTGCGCAACGCGCCTCCCGGCAAATCCACCGGACCACTTGAAATCGATCGGCCCTGGGACGCCCACACCGATGATCAGCTGGCGCTGATGGATCATCTCGGCCTCGACAAGTTCATGGTGATGGGCTTTTGCATCGGCGGCCCGCTGATCTGGAATTTGCTGAAGCGCGCGCCGGATCGCATCACCGCCGCCGTGCTGGTGCAGCCGTCGGGATCGCGGCCCGAGATGCGCGACCTGTTCTACCAGAACAACATCAAGGGCTGGGCGCCGCAACTGCTGGCGCAACGGCCTGATCTCACGATGGAGCAGGCCGAGAAATTCCTGACCAAAATGTACCGCAACGATCCCGACTTCGTCTTCACGGTGAACCGTGATTTCGTCCGCAACTGCAAGACGCCGCTGCTGGTGCTGCCCGACGACGTCCCCGCGCATCCCTACGATGTCGCGATGGAGACCGCGATGCTGGCGCCGAACGCCGAAGTCAGCATGTTCCCGTGGAAGGAGCCGAAGGAACGGATTCCGCTCGCGGTGCGCCAGATCCGTTCGTTCCTGCGCGCGCACCGGCCCTAACAGGCGTAGAGCGCACTAATCCGGCAGCTTTTCGCCGGAGCCGCCGAGTTCGGCGGGGAGGTCGCTGTACTTGGGCAAACCGTCCCTGATCGACACCATCTTGCTCGAGTAATGCGCATGCAGCGTCGGCTGATGCGTGTAACCCTGCAGCAGGTTGGCATAGACATCGATCAGCCGCATTCGCGGATGCTCGGTCATGATATGGCCGCCACAGACCTTGCAGAATTTGCGGTAGGAGTTTTCGGTCTTGTGAAAGATCCCGATCTCGGTTTCGCCCCTGGTGACGCGAACGCTGGTCGACTTCCACAGGCTGAAGGCGTTGACAGGCGCGGCCGACCAGGCCTGGCAGTCGCTGCAGTGACAATAGCCGGCGAACACCGGCTTGCCGCTGACTTCGAGTTCAATGGCGCCACAGAAACAGCCGGCCTTGTAGGTGACGGCGGCAGCCTTGGTCTCGCCATCCGCCGCCAGCAGGTCGTTATATGCGGCATGCTTCGACATGTAGTTGCGGATGAAGTCGCATTCGACGGTGAGTTTGCGCCCCTGCGCGCGCACGGCGTCGAGCGTGGCGCGGGCGAGTTTGGAACCGACGCCCTTGCCGCCGAGCTCCGGCGGCACCTCGGTATGAACCAGCGTGATGGCATCAGGTGATTTCCGGTAGGTGACAAAGGCAGTCGATCCCTCGACATCGAGTTCGAACCGTTGATCCTGCACATTGTCACGGAAATCGCCGTTCATGATGGCTCCTGTTCCGGCCAGTCCAGCCTAGGCCTTTTGCGCGCCCTCGGCCGCCGGAAACACCACGCGATCGTCGGTGCGGCAGTAGCGATCGGCGAACATGCGGCCGATCGGGTGGTAGCGCTCCATGTGCACGCGCATGGCGTCGTGATCCCATAGGTCGTCGCGGATGTGGAACTGGATGCCTTCACCCATGATCAACATTCGGTCGCCGTTGACGTCCATGGTCTTCCAGGTCTTGCACTCCATCGCGAACGGCGCATCGGCAAGGCGTGGCACCGCGATCCTGGTCGAGGGCGCAAGCTTCAGCTTGAGATAATCGGGCTCGCCGATATCGGGCGGAAAGTCGCCGCTCGATTCATGCATCGCTTCAGCCAGCGGTTCGTCGGTCAGGTTGACCACGAACTCGCCCGTGCGTTCGATGTTGATCTGGGTGTCCTTGATGCGGCCGTCGGGGCGGCGGTTGGAGGCGAACATGCAGAGCGGCGGGTCTTCGCAGAACACGTTGAAGAAGCTGTACGGCGCCGCGTTGACGATGCCGGTCGGGCCGATCGTCGTCACCCACGCGATCGGCCGCGGCAGCACGAACGACGCCAGCACCTTGTAGCGCTCGCGCGGTTTCAGATCGGAGGGGGCGTATTGCATGGGGAGCTCCGCGTAGGGTGGGCAAAGCGCAGCGTGCCCACCATTCCGGTGTGTGTCGAAGCGGTGGGCACGGCGCTTGCGCGCCTTTGCCCACCCTACGAGGACCGAACCTCTTACGGCATGCTCAGTTCGTGGCGGCCGACCACCATCCAGTGCACTTCGTCCGGACCGTCGGCGAAGCGGAGGTGGCGGACGTCCTGGTACATTTCGCCGAGCGGGCTCCAGTGCGAGATGCCGGTG
>Ga0209023_10007225_pt1 | contig 11462 bp, 12 predicted proteins | sample LakOneMetagenome_FD_187468 | JGI IMG/M metagenome (GOLD analysis project Ga0209023, IMG submission 187468) | Freshwater and sediment microbial communities from Lake Erie, Canada (SPAdes) (version 2) | ecosystem: Environmental > Aquatic > Freshwater > Lentic | place: Lake Erie, Canada...
CCCGCAGCAGCGGTGCCGCCGACGAGGCGACGATCGGCTCGACGGACCGGACTGCGGGTTCCGGATCGGCGCCAACCACGTCCACGGCCTACCCCGCCGCGGCGGCGCGAACCGACTGTGCGCTGCGTCCGGGGGGCCGAGGCACCGACATGGCGATCGCCGTGGTCCCCCGAAGCCGGGGCTTCAGCAGCCGCCGATGAACTCGGCGACCAGGTAGCGGGTGTCGCCTCTCATGACGACGCCGGTCCCCACCCGGGTGTACGCGAGGTTGGCGATCACGGCCTCGTCGGGCGCTGATGCGACCCAGCTCGTCACCGCCGCGCTGATGTCGCCGCCGGTGGCCACCGTCTCGGCCGCCACCTTCGAGCACGACTGCTGCAGGTCGTTGATCCGCGACTGCTCGAGTCGGCCGGTGGCCGCGAGATGGGCCGCCCACTGCTGGGCCTTGGTGCTCGCCGCAGCGAGCTGGCCGAACTTGGGGAGGCCGAGCCGGGTCCGAGCGGTGTTCAGCGCGTTGAACAGCTGGCGCTGCGGCAGCGTCTGGATGTGGAGCAGGACCTGGCAGCTGGCGTTCGACCCCCAGCTGCTGGGCGGAACGCCCGTCGTCTCCCCGCCACCGCAGGTCAACGTCCCGTCCCAGTCGGCGCGGCCGTCGCGGTTGCCGGCCACCCGCACCTGGACGAGCAGCCTGACCGTGCCCGCGGCGAGGGGCGTGCCGGAGATGGTGTCGCCATGGAGGGCCAGCCCGCTCGGCAGGCCCTTCACCGTCCAGAGGTACGGCAGGTGGCCCGACGTCATCCACGGAGCCCGACCACCCGTGGCCGTGAGCTTGGCGGTGTACGGCGAGTTCACCAGGCCGACCGGCAGCGTCTTCGAGTTCAGGCTGACCGGCACCGCCGGATGGGCCTCGCACGCCACGATCACCAGCAGCACGCCCACGACCATCGCCGAGGCGCGGACCCAGGTACCCCACCGGGTCGGTCCCTTCGGCCCGGCTTGGGCCTCGTCGCTCACGTCGGTCGCTCCCCGTTCAGCGGACAGGCCCGGAGTCTGCTCGCCTCGCCGGGCCCCGACAAGTGCGCCGTCTCCGGCCCGAGTGGCGCGACCGAGCACCCGGAGGCCGTCGCCCTCCACCTCGACGGGGGCCGATGCCCCGGACCGCCAGGGATGGAGGCGTACGGGCTCCGTCCGGCGGAGCCCAGCGGGCGTCGGATCGGTCAGGGGCCCTCGGTCGACGGGGTCGACGGAGGTGGCGGTGGGGTCGGTCGGTAGGCGACGAGGCTGCCGTCGGTGGGTACCCAAAGGGTCCCTTGGGCGACGATCGGGCGGCGGTAGCCGCCTGGGGCAGACCACAGGGGCGTGCACACGGTCGGGGTGCCCGAGCAGCCGAGCTTCCCGGCGGCGTCGTAGGCGGCGACCCCGGGGTCCTTGGTCACGTACACCACGCCGTTGGCGACGACGCTGTAGGAGTCGTACGCCGTTTGGTCCGAGCCCCTCCAGAGCGGCGTGCACACCTTCGGGGTGCCGTCGCAGCCGACGACGCCTGCGGCATCGAACGCCCGGACGTCCCCGCTCCCGGTGAGGAACACGCGCCCTCCTGCGAACGAGCTGATGTTCAACCATCCTTGGGTCGGAGCCCGCCACAGCGGTTGGCAGTCGGCGGGGGATGCGGAGCAGGTGGCGATGGTCGCAGCGTCGTAGGCCAGGAGGGCGCCGTCGGAGGTCGGGACGTAGAGCACGCCGCCGACCACCGCCGGCGACACGTATGGCGCCAGGGGCAGCGGGACGATCGACTCCGGCGTGCAGACCATCGGGGTGTCGGCGGAGCAGCCGGCGGTGTCGACGTCGAAGACGGAGATCTGCGGCAGTGTCGGGCCTCCCGGTGCCGTCCCCCGGTCGACGACGTACAGCTTCCCGCCCGAGACCGGAGCGACGACGCCACTCGTCAGCTCGTCGGCCGGGCCCGTCCAGATCGGTTGGCAGGTCCTGGGCGTGCCCGAGCAGCCGATGACACCCGCGGCGTCGTAGGCCAGAACCGGGCCCGGGCCGCCGATCACGTAGATGCGGTCGCCCGCGACCTGGATCGACGCCTCCCAAGTCCCGTATGTGGCGGTCCAGACAGGCACACAGGTCTTGGGTGTGCCGCTGCAGCCGGTGATGCCCGCCGCGTCATACGCCGCTATGACGCCGTTCCTCCCCCCGACCACGACGAAACCGTGGGTGATGGCCGGGGTCACCGTGGCCGGACCGGGACCGTCCCCGGTCCAGAGGGGCACGCAGGTCTTCGGCGTCCCGCTGCAGCCCTCCACGCCGGTCGCGTCGTAGGCGGCGAGGACCCCGTAGCTCTTGGCGATGTACAGCACGCCGTGGCTGACCACCGGCTGCGGGTACAGGTAGCCGATGTTCGGGATCGAGAACGCCGGTGCGAGGGTGGCGACGTTGGCGGTCGAGATCCCCGTGTCGCTGGTGGCGTTGCTGTGTCCGGCGTCGTTGCCGAACCCGGTCCAGTCGTAGTTGCACGACGTCGCCACGACGGCGAACACCATGAGCAGCGCCAGCCACCCGGCCCTGCCGCGCCGCACGCCCGATCCGGTCCGTCGCTCCGCCATCGACCCAAGCTATCCACAACGCAGAGTGCTCAGGCGGACTCGCGGCGTGACTTCAGGCCGGTCGAGCCAACAAGAACGGACGAGTCGGTCGCAGCGGCGAGGTGGCTCGCCCCGTCGCGACGACTGCCGAAAGGCACAGGTGGCCCCAGCCCCTCCTCGGACGGGGACCAGCCGCCGTCCTGATGTCGCACGACACCTGCGAGCGGTCTCCCGAGACATCATGGGTCTGGTTGGTCGGTCGGTCGGTCGGTTGGTGGGCTTCCGACACAACCCGGCTGGCGTGCGGCTTGCCCATTCGGTTCTCAACCCGTTTCCCACGTTGGGCAGCTTGGATTCCCGCAGGCGGCGTTGCTGGCTGCCGTTAGTGGTCGGCGGTTCGGGCCCGAGTGTTCTGGAGCAGGCGAGCGGTGGGCCTCGGGCATCCCTTCGTGCAGGCGCCAGCCATCCTTCGGAGTCCATCCTTCCACCAGGGGCAAGGCGGTCCGACCGCTTGATCAACCAGCCAAGTTGGGCTGAGCGCCCGGGCTCGTCGCGTCGATCAGCCCGCGATCGAGATCGTCGAGCATGTTGTCGATCGTCATATGGGCCTTCTTCCGCTTGAAGAAGGACAACGTGGCGGAGACCCTGAGCATCTGCCGAATGTGTATCAGCGATTCGGTCACCGGTCGAAGAGCCTCGGCGAGGGCGGGCGACTCACTCGAGAGATCGGCGACCAGCGCTCGCAGCTTGGCCTCCCGGAGCTCGAGGCCCTTCTGACCAAAGCGATCCCCGACCTCATCGAAGTGGGTGGCGACCGACGGCCCCAAGTTCTTCGCAGCGCCCACGACCGGCCTGCCGTATTCGACGATCTGAGCGCGGACCTTCGGATCGGCCAACGCGGTCAAGGCTCTCTGGATCAGCGGCAGCGCTACCGCCATCGCGCCCTGGTTGTCTCGAGATCGCTTCGAGCGTGTCGCCACAATCCATATTCTCGCACGGGCAGATCGGGCTTGGCTCGAGCAGGGCAAGGGCTGGGCAAGGAGCCCGAGTCAGCGAGACACGGACGTGCAAGGCTTGGAGGAGAACTCTGATCGAAGTAACTGGGGTGCACGGCGTGAGCAACGAGGTGGAGATCCTGCACGACGGAGATGGCCTCGCTGTCATCGGGTCCTCGACTGCGGTCGAGCAGTTCGTGGAGTCCCTCGACCTTCCGACCACCGTGACGTCGGCTTCCGACGGCCTCTTCAGCCTTGGATCTGCGCTTCTCCAGACCGGGTCCGAGATCGCCGCCAACTCCGGGCGGTGGGTGAAGCTCACGGAGGAATCAGCGCGGAAGGTCAAGGAGATCGGCTTCACCCCCACCCAGACCCCAGGCGTCAGCCACGCGATGCTCGGGAAGCCAGGCGACATCAAGAACTGGGTCCAGATCGTGACATCGCCCGCGGCCATGTTGACGAACCCGGCGCTGTTGTCTGGGATCGCCGGGATCATGTCCCAACGTGCGATGCAGAAGCAGATGGACGAGATCGTCGACTACCTCGAAGCCATCGACGCCAAGCTCGACAGCGTCCTCCGCGCGCAGACGAACCAGGCGCTCGCTCGACTCGACGGCGTCGACCTCGCGGTCCGAGAGGCGACGAGCGTCCGCAAGGCAGTCGGTCGGGTTTCGGAGGTGACCTGGTCGAAGGTGCAGGCCTCGGCCCAGACGATCCTCGAGACCCAGGGCTACGCGCTTCGGCAGCTCAGCGATCTCGCGGACGAGATCGAGGAGCAGAAGAGCGTCGACGACCTCCTCGGCCTCACGAGGGATGCAAAGTCAGAGGTGCAGAAGTGGCTCGTCGTCCTGGCACGGTGCTTCGAGCTTCACGACGCAGTCGCAGTGCTCGAACTCGACCGAGTTCTGGACGCGTCGCCAGACGAGCTGGACCGACACCGCCTCGGCCTGCAGTCCGCTCGCCTCGATCGGCTGGAGCTGATCTCGGAGCGCACGGGTCACCTACTTGGCCGCATGGAAGTCGCCGTCGGCAAGGCCAACTCGAAGGTGCTCTTCAACCCGAGGCAGTCCCCCGCCATCGTCTCTTCCGCCAACGGCGTCGCCGCCGACGTCCGCGAGTTTCACGATCTGCTCGGCATCGCGTCCGGTAGCGAGTCAACCGAGGCGAAGCGGTGGAAGGAGGCAGCGACGGAGCACTTGGAGAAAGCGCGTGAGACAAGTGCTCACAGCGTCGACGGGCTCAAGCGGTTCAGTGGTGACGCCCTAGATCAGGCAGGATCGATGAAGGGCAGGCTTGCCAACAAGCTCGCCGAGCGGAAGCGAACTCGACAGGACGACGTCGGGTAGTGCTTGCGTTGCGTAAGCTGGTCAGTGGTTGTTGGTGGTGAGTCGGTGGGTTGTTGAGAAATCCCTCTGACCTGCGGTTCCACGCCCATGCGCAGCACTCGTTCCCAGGCTCGGGGAGGCCGCTTCCCACGGACGTGCATCCCTGCGAGACACCATCAGGCAATGTACGAATGTGTCCATGGGCGGGGAGGGAGCCGGGTCGCCGGCCGACGAGTCTGAAGGTCCGCGTCCGACAGCACGGGCATCGCTCAACGGAATCGCGTCCTGGCGGACCTCAGCCCTGAGCGGCTGGGTCAAGGGTCAGAAGACGTGGCTGGTCGCAACTGTGGGGTTTGGCGTTGCGATCGTGAAGATCCTGCGGGTCACCCACTCCGATCCCACAACGTCGCTCGCAGTGCTGAGTGCTAGCGCGCCAGTCAGCGTCGCCACGGGCATGTTCGCGCAAGCACTCCCCGGCCTCTTCCTGCTGAGCGCAGTTGCGAGCGCATTTGGAATGACCGTGCGATCTCACCTGGGCGTTCGATATGGCCTCCTACCCGCAGTTCTGGTCGTCTCGCTGCTCGGGCTGGTGCAGCTACTGCCAATCTGGCCCGGGGTATTAGCGTTGCTGGCCGTAGCGATGACCCTTGCGGGCCAGGCTCTCCTAGCGCAGGAGCGCCGACGGACCGGGCCCACTCCGCAGACCGAGCCAAGTCGGCGGCCACCATCGTGGCTTCGGGTCGGCCTTCTGACCGCCGGCACTACCTTGTTCCTGGTCGGCGCGAGTCTGTCGATCGACGACTCCGTCTGGCTCCCGTCAGAGTCGGTCGTGGTTCACGGGCAGAAGCCGTTCACTGCGTACGTACTTCGCGACGACGGCCGCTGGGCGACCCTCCTGCGAGACCACGATCGCCGCATCGTGATCCTCCGTTCGGCGCAGGTCGAGCGGCGAACTCCGTGCTCGGTGAACGGGCAACGATCGGATCGCAGCCTTGCAGATCTGATGCAGGGCAACACCAGCCAGCCCAGGTATACCCGGTGCCCGGCCGGCTAGATCCTGGGCCTCCCTGCGCGATCCCAGATGAACCCGACAGCGACATCGCACAAGTGGCGAACGTGCGTGTGTCGAGTCACGGAGGGCCTCCGGGACGAGCGATCCTCGCCGCTGCATCGCTGATCGCAGTCTGGCCGAAGCTGTCGCGGAGTTGCTCCGACGACAGGCGGTGAAGCTGATGACTCCCCGGCTCATCACACCGGTCGTAGTGGAACAAGGCAGCGTCGTGGATGTCGTCCCACGCAAGTTCCACTTCGCGGCCCTGCCCGACGTAGGCGCGAGGCCAGCCGACTTGCCTCGTGATCCTCGCCTTCAGCTCGTAGTCGGTGACCGTGAGGTCGCCGATCTGCGTGGTTTTGATGGGCTGGGAGACCTTGCCGGAGATGTCATTCGGGGATCCGTGGGCGGGCAACACCACTGCTGCATGGGCTCCGGTGACAACCACGGCAGTCACGGGTGCCTCGACTTCATACACCTTGAATGGCTGAAGGGTGCCACTGTGGTCGCAGATGAGGTCGTAATCGGTGGTTGCGAAGCTCAGGTCACCAGCAGCGAGGTGGTGGCGTAGGCGGTCGAGTCGTGGGCTGGCGACCCATGAGTAGCCGAGAGCGGCGAATGCGACCAGGAAGGCGGCCCGGACATCAGTCAGCTGAAACGATGCAGGGTCTGCTGCGACATGGAGGCCTGACGCTGTGGTGCGAGTGTGTTGATGAACAGGGCAGAGGGGGTCACCAACGGCGGTCAGGATGGAGCCGAGACGAGCGGCTGTCCGCTCGAAACTCCCGCCAGCAGTCGTGTTGTGTTCTCGGCAGGTCATCACGAGGACCTGGGCTGGGCCAAGTTGTGACTGGCCCGCCTTCTGCGGCGCGTGGTCCTCGTCGAGATCCTCGAACTTGAACCAGTCAAGGCACAGCGGGCACGGGACCTTTGTCCACTCACTGTTGTAATCGCCAGACAGCGGGATGCCGCCCGTGCAGCGGTCGAGCGCGTCGGTAAGAGCGTGGCCCTGGAATCGGTAGACGTTCATTCGCCGCTTCTTCGCCATGTGTCCAGTATTACCCAGTCGGAGTCGCTTCTGTCCTTGAATGGTTCTGCTCTGTCGAATGTTGCTCGAGCCGACGCCATTTGTGCCGTAATCTCACTCGGCTCCGATGGCATCGACGACGAGAGGTGGGGCATGGAGCTGTACGCAGGCATCGGCATCCTGACCAAGTTGTTCCGGGCTGAACAGCACCTTCACGCTCTCCAAGACCGTCTGGCTGTCCACCTCGACCAGCACGGAGCCGCCACCATGACGTGCAAGTACGAGGTACGCCCGATGGAGGATGGTCAGAAGGGACTGCTCAGGATCGACGGCGACTACGATATGTTCCCCAACTGGATCGACCCGACTACTGAGGCCCTCATCAGTGACGCTGTCCACAACATGCGGGGCGCCCTCGATCACCTCGCCTGGAATCTCGTCGAATCTCCAACCGCGGACACGTACTTCCCGATTCAGGACGTCCCAACGAGTACCACGAAGCGCGGGCGGCCAGCCGAACCGTCCATTGCGGGAGGTGCTCTCAAAGGCGTGCGGGCTGCCCTTGCGAAATTCCAGCCGTGGTACCCCGACGGAGTCACCACGGTGGAGCACGGACTCCGACTCATTCGGGAGATGTCTAATGAAGACAAACATCGCCGCTCCCATGTCCGGCTCCGACGCACAGACGTGTCCGAACGCATCGGTTCCGGCGTGCGGGAAGCCGCCGAAGGAACCGTTATGATCCCACGCGAATATACGGTCGACTCGTACAAGGGTCTGACAGAGGTCGTGTTGACTCCCGCATCGGCTGATGCGGGTGCGCAGATGAGGACCCTCTTCGAGAAGGGCACCGTCACGGTTGACACGCTGACCGTGATCACCGAGACGGTCGGCACCATCATCACCGTGCCGAAGAAGCGTGCGGACGGGACCTACCAGACCGTCACGTTCGACACGATGCCCGCTCTTTGGCTCACCTATCGGTACATCAGAGATGAAGTGATCCCAACACTCGCGCCACTTACTCGGGAGCGAGATGAGTTCCGCGGGGACGCTCGCATAGAGATCCCAGCGTAGAAGCCCCTAACGGAGCAAAACCGCGAAGCCTGCGACCGCATCGATACGGGGAAACTTGAGGTTTACCTTCTCACGGCCATCGGTACCCGGCTTCGCCGAGAAGGATGTCGGCTGGCTGAGGGTCTGACTGGCGGCCAGCCGGCCACGGTGGACGCACATAGTGAAATGAGCGCCACCAGTAGACCTAGATGCCCTCGAATGGAGCGAGGCAGAAAGTTGGCAAGTCGGCACTGATCTGGGATGGTGTGATCGTGCCCGCTAGGTCGAACTCCTTCCAACGCCTTGTGACAGTGGTCAAACAACACCTGGCGGACGGCGCTGCGACGGTAACGGAGTCAGCAATGCTCCCGGACTCCCTCACTGGGGCCACCCGCGAGGTTGACGTGCACATCGTTCGCACAGTCGCCGGACATGCAGTGCGTATCTCCGTCGAGTGCATAGATCATGCACGCCGAGCGGGGTCCCCATGGGTGGACCAGATGCATGGAAAGCATCAGCATCTTCCGACTGACAGGCTCGTGCTGGCATCGCGTAGTGGGTTCACTGGACCTGCCGAGGCCAAGGCTCGAGCACTGGGAATCGACACTATCGATCTCACTCGCGAGCTACCTGATGATGCTGCAAGAATCGTCCTTCGCGCGGACGGCGAAATATGGACAGTTGAGTGGTCGGGGTCCGCGGTCCGGGCGGACGTCGCTATCACGGACGAAGTCGCCTCGAGTCGGGCAGATCTAGATTTTGGCACTGGGCTCTTTCGCCAAGACGGGTCGAACGTGGGAATCCTCGGCGACCTCGTGGATGAGCTCCTGACTGGCTATGACCCCAGTGGTCATGCTCTCGCATCGAACCCTCCGATGGCGAGGATCAAGCGACTTGTGGTCGACCGCCAACTTCCGGGGCCCGGACCTGACGCTCTGTACCTCGTTGATCAGCTGAGCTCGAGACGCTTCCGTCTGGAGCACATCCGTATGACCTATGAGATCACCATTGTCCCCCGCCTGGTGCCACTGGAGAAGGGGCTCCTCGGTGACACACCTATCGGCTGGGGCAGGATGACGAGGTATGACAAGCCGGCGATCATGGTGATTTCAGAGGCACCAGACCGTCCTCGGATCTCGTTCACAGACGACCCTGACGCCGCTGGTCATCGTTAGCCTGGGCCGCTGAGCCGACACACCCGCCGCTGCGATCGGACCGTCGTTGACTGGCTACGGGTTCTGATGGTCCGACGGGTGACGGGTTGGCGGCGAAGGGGGTTGGGTTGCCAGCGCCGAGGGTTCGCTCCGTTTCAGAGACCGCGATGATCGAGCATGCGCTCGAGGAGCGCGAGGAGGCGGCTGGCTTCGGCGGAGCTGAGGGCGTCGGTGAGAGCCGAGAGGTCTTGCGCCAACTCCGCTGACCCGAGAGCGACGGCAGCGGCGCCTTCGCCGCTGACGGTGACGTGAACGCTCCTAGCGTCCGCAACGTTGGGCTCCCGTCGCACCAGCCCGCGCTTCTCGGTCCGGTCGACCAGCCCCGACAAGGACGATCGATCGAGCCCCAGGGCGCGAACAGACTTACTGATCGTCAACTGCCGGTCCCGCAGCAGCCCGAGCATGCGGAGTTGTTGTTGTTGTGGGCGAGGGGGGACTTGAACCCCCACATCCTTTCGGACACAGGAACCTGAATCCTGCGCGTCTGCCAATTCCGCCACTCGCCCGAGTAGCGGTGCGACTCTAGCGCACGGCCCCGGGGGCCCAACCCCTGGGTATCGTGACGCCACCATGGGACTCAAGGGATTCGAGCGACGGCTGGAGCGCTTGATCGAGGGCACGTTCGGGAGCGTGTTCCGGTCGGGGCTGCGCCCGGTCGAGCTCGGGCGGCGGCTCGTGCGGGAGATGGACGACAACCGCTCGGTCGACGTCCGGGGCCGGACCGTGGTGCCCAACGCGTTCGTGGTCGAGCTCAGCCCGCAGGACCACGCCCAGTTCGCCGAGATCGGCGACACGTTGTCGCGCGAGCTCTGCGACGCAGCCCGCGAGCACGCTCGCGACGAGGGCTACCAGTTCCTCGGGCCGGTCGAGGTGGAGATCCTCCAGTCCGAAGCCATGCGGGTGGGGGCGTTCGCCATCCACGCCCGGCTCCGCGAGGGCCACGGCGGGGTCGGCGCCGGCTCGCTGCTGCTGCCCACCGGCGACCGCATCCCGCTCGGGGAGGACACCGTCAGCTTCGGTCGGCGCCCCGAATCGACCGTCGTGCTGGCCGACCCCAACGTCAGCCGGGCCCATGCCGAGGTCCGACCCCATGGCAACGGCTACCTGCTGGTCGACCTCAACTCCACCAACGGCAGCCGGGTCAACGGAGCCCGGGTCGCGTCGCACGACCTCCAGGACGGCGACGAGATCATGCTCGGCAACACCCGCATCCGATTCGAGGCCAACTGAGGTGAAGGTCCGGCTCGCCGACCAGGCGCTGATCCCCTGCGATGGCGGACCGTGCACTAGCCGGCTCGTCCGCACGCCGCCGCCGCTCGAGATCACCGAGCGGGCCGGTACCTACGTCCTCGTCGACGAGGGCCCGCCCGAACGCTGGCGGTACCAGTTCGTCCCGTCCGCCTGAGCGGGGACCCCTCCCCGCTGGTTCGCCGAGAGCGGGCCGCGGGTGACCGTTAGGCTCGCCGGGACATGTCCGAGCAACTGCTCACCGTGCTGAAGCTCTGCCTCCTGGTGCTCCTGTACCTCTTCTTCTTCCGCGTGCTGCGGTCGGTGTGGGTCGAGATCAACGGGCCGAAGATCAGCAACCGGCGGGCGGTTCCGGTGCCCGCCGGTGGGCCAGCCATGGCACCCCCCGGCCCGCCGCCCGCCGCCGCGAAAGGGCGCAAGCCCAAGCGGGGAGCGCTGGCGACCCACCTCACGGTGGTCGAGCCGCACGAGCAGAAGGGCCGCATGTACCCACTCGGGCCGGAGCTCACGGTCGGGCGGGCCGCCGGCTGCGGCATCGTCGTCGACGACAGCTACGCCAGCCAGGTCCACGCCCGCGTCTTCGACCAGAACGGCCAGCTCATGGTGGAGGACCTCGGTTCCACGAACGGCACGCTGCTCAACAAGCAGAAGGTGACGGCCCCGACCGTCATGCACCGCGGCGACCAGATCCAGGTGGGCAACACGGTGATGGAGCTCACGTGACGACGGTGCTCAGGGTCGGCTCGGCCACCCACGTCGGCCAGGTGCGGAGCCGGAACGAGGACTCCAAGCTCGTGCTCGACAAGATCCGCCTGTACGCGGTGGCCGACGGCATGGGCGGGCACCAGGGCGGGCAGGTCGCATCGTCGATGGCCGTCGAGTCGATCGAGGCCACCCTCGGGGCCGACGGTGCCGGCGGGACCACCCAGGACGCGCTGGTGAAGGCCGTCGAGGTCGC
>Ga0209023_10007226_pt1 | contig 11461 bp, 7 predicted proteins | sample LakOneMetagenome_FD_187468 | JGI IMG/M metagenome (GOLD analysis project Ga0209023, IMG submission 187468) | Freshwater and sediment microbial communities from Lake Erie, Canada (SPAdes) (version 2) | ecosystem: Environmental > Aquatic > Freshwater > Lentic | place: Lake Erie, Canada | collected...
CGATCTTCAAGGGCGCGCCAGCGGCTGGCCGCTGGATGTGGACACCGGCAGGCCCGCCCCGGTGCGGATGCCCGATCCGACGCGGATCTGGCGTGCAGGGGAGAAGTCGCTGCCCAGGCCCGTGGGGTCCAGCACCTGGATGCGGACCAGGTACTCGCCCGCGGGCAGGTCGCTGCCGGTCCACTGCGGCGCATCGAGCACGGTGTCCAGGGTCACGGTGTCGAACCCGGGGTCGGTGGCGGCCGCCAGTTGCAGGCGAAAGCGCTGGCCGGGCTGGGCAGGCCAGTGCAGGTGCACGGACGTGTCGCCATCCTGTGCCTGCAGCGATTGCGCAGACAGCGTGGCAGGCCGCTCGGCCACGGTGAAGGGCTGTGGTGGCGCAAACGGCCCCTGGTCGGCCTGGCCGCCCGGCAGCTCGAGCAGGCTGGCAACGCGCCAGACGTAGTCGCCCGGTGGCAGGCCCGCAATGGGCAGTCTGCATTCGGCCAGGCGCTGCTCGTCGAGCACGGGCTGGCTCCAGGCGCGCTCGCCAGTTTCGCTGGCCGTGCTGGCGGCCACCTGCACGCGGAACCAGCGCACGCCGGGCACCTGCGTGCACCGCAGTTCCGCGGCGCCGCGCGCCACCACCGCGCCGGGCGCGGGGCTTTGGTACAGCGGCGGCACGGGCCGGGTCTTGACGGAAAAGGGCAGTACGGCCGGCACGCCAGGGATGCCCGCGTCATCCAGCGCACGCACCGACAGGTAGTAGCGCCCGTCCTCCAGCGCCTTCCAGCGCAGCTGGCCGTCGGCAAAGCGACCGTGGCGCAGCACCTGGGTGAAGTCAGCGTCCTGCGCGACCTGAGCCTCGTAGCGGGCCGCGCCCGCGAGCGGCGGCACGTTGATGGCCAGCAGGCCGGCATCTCCCAGCGTGGTGGGGATGGCCGAGGTGTCGGGTGCGGGCAGCAAAGCGCGCGGCGCACCCACCGTGCCGTCCGCCGCCACGGCCAGGCCCTGGCCGGGCGACAGCAGTGCGGTGGGGGCCGATGGGTCGGGCTGGGCGGTGGGCGTGTCGCCCTGGCGTGGCTGCACGGCCACAGACCCGTTGAGCACCGACGCCGCGGTGGCGCCCGTGTCCGTCATGGCCACGCTGAAGCGCGTGCCGCGCACGCTGGTCACAGCCAGCGGCGTGCGCAGCTCGAACCGGCGAAACGGCTCCGCGCTGGGCGGCACCGACGACTCCACCGCGCCGCTGCGCATCTCCAGCACCGACTGCACGCTGCCCGCGCGGCCGCGACGGCGCAGCTGGCGCAGTTGCAGCTCGGAGTGGGCCTGCACGCGCACCACGGTGCCATCGGCCAGCTTCACCGCCACGAAAGCGTCGGGGCCCACCAGCAGCGCGGTGCCTTCTTCGAGCTTGCCGCCCTGGACGACGGCCGTGCGCGCATCGCCCGCGCGGGCTTGTGCGGTGACCGCGCCGTGCACGAACTCCACCGTGGCCGACTCTGCGGGCTGCAGGCGCACGGGGATCCACACCACCGAGCCCGGTTGCAGGCGCCGCGGGTTGGCGACCTTGTTGCGGGCCTGCAGCAGCGGCCATTGCCGGGGCGCATCGAGGTAGGCGCGGGCCAGGCCCTCCAGCGTGTCGCCGTCCTGCACGGTGTGGGCGATTTCGTCGCCCTGCTGGGTGGGCGGGGGAGGAGTGTTGGGCGTGTCGGCGTGCGCGGCGGTTGCCGCAAGCCCTGCGATGCACAGGGCAAGGCTCAATGCCGACAGCGGGCGCAGGGCCTGCCGGGCCTGCTGGGTCTGTCGGATGTGGTGCGCGGTGTCGAGCCCGATGTCACGCCGGGTGGGGCAGTAAGTGCTGGCCAATTCAAGATCTCCTGGTGTCCGCCGGGTGGGCGGGGCGCGGGCGGCCTCTGGGTATCTGGCCGCCCGTGGCCATGGTCGAGCGCGCCTCAGGCCCTTTTCTGGGCGTCCACCGCTTCGAAGCGGTACCCCACACCGTACACCGCCGAGACGATGAATCCATTGGCGGGGCGCAGGTCCAGCAGGGTGCGAAGGCGCGAGATGTGGGTGTCCAGCGAGCGCGACATCACGTCCGCCACCTGGCCCCAGATGATGTCCTTGAGGTGGTCGCGCGACAGCAGCCGCCCCATGTTCTGGAACAGGAAAAGCGCCAGGTCGTACTCGCGGTTCTTGAGCTCCACGGCAACCCCATCCACCTCGATGGACCGGGTTTCCGGCAGAAAGCGGTAGCGCCCGAACTCGAGGACACCCCCGGCATTGTCGGGGTAGGCGCGGCGCAGCAGGGCCCACACGCGCGCGGTCAGCTCGCCGATGCGCACGGGCTTGACCATGAAGTCGTCCGCGCCGCTGCCCAGGCCCTCCACGATGTCGCGTTCTTCCTGGCGGTGGGTGACGAACAGAATGGGCAGCTGCGTGCCCACGTTCTTGCGCACCCAGCGCACGACTTCGGGGCCCGTGGTGTCGGGCAGGTGCCAGTCCACGATCAGCAGGTCAAAGGTTTCGCGGCGCAGTTCGCGCAGGAAGTCGGCGCCGTTCAAATGCGTATGGCACACATGGCCCATGGCCTCGGTGGCCTGTTTGATCAGATCGAGCTGCAGCGCATCGTCGTCCAGTGCGGCTATTCGCATGGTGTCCCCTGTCAAAAATGTCCAACCTCGGATTATTTGCGAGAACAGCTGCCTGCCTGCAGCCGCTGTCCCAAGGCCGCCAGCCGGTTGACATTTGTTGACTGTGTGAGGAGTTGGCCGCCCGAAGGGCGCCACCGCGCGCTACCATGCGCGCCGCCCCACGCTGCGCCACCGGGCGTTGCGTGGGGGGAGGCGTGGCCAAGAACAGCGCCGATCAGCGCCGGGCCGGGGTGGGCGCCTCGATTTCACGCACCAGCCGCATGCCGACCAGCGTGTAGCGCGTCTCCGGGCTGTTCCAGTTGCGGTAGCCGCAGCGCGCATAGAACGACCAAGTGTGCCACGAGCCGCCCCGGCGCACGCGCACCGAGCCCTCTGCCGGGCCCTGCGGGTCTTCGGTGGGCGACGTTGCGTAGTAGTCGTCGCCGTGCCAGTCCGACACCCATTCCCAGGCATTGCCCAGCATGTCGTACAGCCCGAAGGCGTTGGGCAGGTAGCTGCCCACCGGCGCGGTGAAGGCGTGGCCGTCGTTGCCCGCCAGGGCGTGCTGCTGCCAGCGGGCCCAGTACGGCGCCGCAGCCTGGTCGAACACATTGGCGGACCGCACCAGCCCCTGTGGGTCATCGCCGTGGGGGTAGCGGGTGCGGGTGCCGGCACGGCAGGCATATTCCCACTCGGCCTCGGTGGGCAGGCGGTAGCGGTGGCCTTCGGTGCGGCTCAGCCAGGCGGCCAGGGCCTGGGCGTCGTTCCAGGTGACGTTGACGACCGGGTGGTCGTCGCCTTGCGCAAAGCCCGGGTTGCGCCAGGAATAGCGCGGGTCGCGCCCCTCGAAGGCGTCGCCCCGGCGCGTGGTGGCCGGGTCGTACTGCGCGTTGTAGCCGTAGCCGCCCGTGCCGTCCGCCACCGATTCAGGCACGTGGCCGGAGGCCTCGATGAAGCGCCGGAACTGCCCCACCGTCACCTCGTGCTGGCCCAGGTAGAAAGCGCGGCGGATGCGCACCGTGTGGGCGGGTTGCTCGTCGGCCAGGTCGGTGAAACGCCGCGCCTCCAGCGTGGGGTAGGCCCGCGCCAGGGTGTCGGGCGGCTCCACGCCGCCCATGGTGAAGCTGCCTGCAGGCACCGTCAAGAACACCATGCCCAGGCTGTTCGTCCAAGTGTTGGCGGGGGCTTGGGCCGTGGTGGCAACGGCGCCGCCGCCTGGCGCTCCCGGTGATGCGGCACAGCCCGCCAGCACCGCAGCCAGCGCCATGCACCCCCATCCCCGGGCAGATGCGCTCATGGCTGGCCGTTGGGCGATTCGCTCACGCATTCAAAGACCAGGCGCGAGCCGTCGTTGCGCAGCAGCTTGGGGAACAGCATGAGTTTTTGGCATTCGCGCGTGGCGGCGGCATAGGCGGGTGACGTATCGGCACCGTAGACCGGCACGGTGAAGGTGCGGTCGCGCCCGGACGCCATGGCAGCGGAAGGGGGCATGGTGGCGGCATTGCAGCCTGCCAGCAGGCCGACCAGCGCACAGAGGGAAGCGGTCGACAGCTTCATGGGCATCTCCAGAACAAGCAGATGGGCCAGTTTAAGCACAACACCGTGCAAGACGCCACGGCAAATAGGGAGAAGCGGCATGCATCTCAGCGGCCAAAAGGCGCCACAGAGGGTGTTCTGCAGGGTGCCTGCGCTGTGCAGAAGCGCTGCTGCGAGATACAGTGTGTTACACGCAGCTGCGCCACACATCTTTGTCGGCGAGGCGTGAGGCGTGAGGAGGGCGGAGATGGCAGCCAGTCGGACAGGTGGAGCACCCCGCGGGTCGACGGATGCGTGGCAGTCCTGGGCGCTGCGGGTGCTGGCTGCGCTGGGGCTGCTGGGCTTGCTGCAACTGCTGCCGGTGTGGACGCCCCTGGAGCGGCTCGAATACGACCTGCTGAGCAGCCTGACGGCGCCGGTGCGGCCGGACGCCGGCGTGCTGGTGGTGGGGATCGACGAGCCCAGCCTGGCCGCGCTGAGCCAGTCGCCACCCCTGCCGCGCCGCCTGCATGCCCGGCTGGCGGACGCGCTGTCGGCGGCGGGCGCGGCGGCGCTGGGGGTGGACCTGCTGCTGGCGGCCCCGCAACCCCCCGAGGACGACGCAGCCCTGGCACGCGCTCTGCAGGGCCGCATGCCGGTGGTGCTGGCCAGTGCCGAGGTCACGGTGCAAAGCTCGCAGGTGGCGCAGTACCGCCAGACCGTGCCCTCGGTGTTTACCAACGCGCGCCATGGCAGCGTGGCGGTGGATGTGGACGACGACGGCGTGCTGCGCCGCGCGCCGGTGCGCAGCGATGCCTTCTGGCGCGTGCTGGCGCAGAGCGCGGGGCGACCGGTCACGCCGCCGCCGCCGGATGCGCTGCTGCGGCACTACGCGCCCGAGGTCGCGCTGCCCTATGCGCACTACACCCAGGCGCTGGAGCCCGGCCGCCAGCTGCCACCGGGTGCGCTGCAGGGCAAGCTGGTGCTGCTGGGCCAGAACACGCCGGTGGGCGGCGTGGACCAGTTCACGACGCCGCGGCGCGTGCTGGGCGGTGACCCGCAGTCCGGCGTGTTCCTGCACGCCACGGCGCTCATCAATGGTCTGACGGGCGACTGGATCGTGCCGGCGCACCCGGCCGGACCCGCGCTGCAGGCGCTGCTGGCCGTGGCCTTCGTCGCGTGGGTCACGCGCCGCTGGAGCGGCTGGCGGGCAAGCTGGCTCACCATGGCGCTGTCGCTGCTGGCCTTGATCGGCGCTTTCTGGGCGTACCTGGTGGGCGTGTGGTGGAGCGCGCTGCCGACGCTGGCCGGCCTGCTGCTGCACCTGAACGTGGGCGCGGCCGGCAGCTACTGGCGCGAGCGCCGCCGCCGCGAGCAGCTGCACAGCGACTTTGCGCGCTACGTGCCGCCCGCCGTGGTGGACGCGCTGGCCGCTGCGGGCACCGCCACCGCGGCCATGCAGGGCGAGCGCCGCGTGCTCACGCTGCTGTTCTCGGACCTGGCGGGGTTCACCGCCGCCAGCGAGCACCTGCCGCCCGAGGCCGTGGCCCAAGCGCTCAATGCCTACTTCTCGCGCATGACGCGCTGCGTGCACCAGCACGGCGGCACGCTCGACAAGTTCATCGGCGATGCCGTGATGGCGTTCTGGAACGCGCCGCTGCCCGAGCCCGCGCACGCCGCACGCGCCCTGGCCTGCGCAGAGGCCATGCAGGCCGACATGGTGGCGCTGCGCACCGAGTGGCTGGGCACGCCGTTTGGCCGGTTGCTGCTGCGCATCGGCCTGCACACCGGCGAGGCCGCGGTGGGGCACCTGGGATCGCACGAACGCTTCACCTACACCGCCGTGGGCGACGCGGTGAACACCGCCGCGCGGCTGGAGGGCGCCAACAAGGCGTTGGGCACCGCCATCCTGCTGTCGGCTGCCACGCGCGACGCCTTGCCCGAGGGCAGCGCTGAAAGGGCGCGCCTGCTGTGGGTGGATGCGGTGTTGCTGGCGGGGCGCAGCACCGGCATCGACGTCTACACCCCGTGCGACGACGCGGTGCTGGTGGCCATCAGCCTGTCGTTGCAGGCCCACCTGCGCGCCGGGGATTGGGCCGAGGCCCAGCAATGCTGCCTGCAGTGGCATGCGCACGCTGGCCAGCATGCGCCGCAGTGGCTGGCCCACACCGTGCAACTGCGCGACCGGGTGCAGGCGCGGATGTACGGCGCACCCGCCAAAGCGCTCACGGGCGCAGCGCCGGCCAGCGAGGCCGGGGCGCCACCCGCGTTCGGCGCCCGCGCGCTCGACAAGTCCTGATGTCGTGATGTTCCGTTTCAAGAAAGGCCCGCCATCGATGCCCACCGACCGCCTTGTCTGGATGACGCCCTTGGCTCTGGCCGCCGCGGGGCTGTCAGGCCCCGCGGCCTGGGCCCAATGCACGGGCATGGCCGCAGCGCCCGGCGCACCTGCTGCGCAGATCGTGGCCCTGGCCGGCCAGGGGCAGACCCGCGCGCCGGGGGCCGAGCCGTGGTCGCCCGCCGCGCTGTCGCAGCAGCTTGGCCCCGGTGCCGATGTGCGCACGCTGGCGCTGTCGTCGGCCGCGCTGCTGCTGGCCGACCGCACGCAGATCCGCATGGCGGCCGAGGCGCAGGTGCGCCTGTGCGAATCGCAGCCCGCGCGCACCGTGCTGGAGCTGGCCGCGGGCCGCCTGTGGGCCCGCACCAAGAAGACCCCCGCAGCGCTGCAGCTGCAGACCCCCGCCGCCCTGGCCGTGGTGCGCGGCACCGACTGGGATGTGGAGGTGGACGCGGCGGGCCGCACCACGCTCACCGTGCTGTCGGGGCGGGTCGAGCTCTCCAACGCGCAGGGCAGCGTGCAGCTGGGCCCGGCCGAGCAGGGCACCGCCGCGCCGGGCCAGGCGCCGGTCAAACGCCTGCTGGTCAGCCCGCGCGACCGCGTGCAGTGGGTGATGGCCTACCCGACCCGTCTGGACCGGTGGGCCGAGTTTCAGCGGGCAGACACAGCGCCCGCGCTGGCGCAGGTGTGCGCCGACCTGCAGGCGGGGCGGTGGGCCAGCGCACAGCAACGGCTGCAGGTGATGGCGGTGCAGGGCGAGGGTGGCGCGGTGGTGCAGCTCGCCCTGGCGGACCTGGATGTGCTGGGGGGCCAGATCGATGCTGCGCAGGCCCGTCTGGCCACGGCCTGGCAGCGCACGAAGGATGCGCGCACGGCGGCGCGCCGCGCCGAACTGCTGATGGCATTGGACCGCCCCGCCGACGCGCGTGCCTGGATCGATGCCACACGCGCTACGGCGCCGCACGCGATCGAGCTGCTGCTGGCCGATGGCGACTGGCACCGCCTGGCCGGGCAGGGCGACGCGGCCTTGGCCTTGTACCGCGGTGCGGTCACGCGGGCAGAGGCCGATGCAGGGGTGTCGGCAGACCTGCATGCCCAGGCGCTGTGGGCTTGGGGCCGCGCGCTGCAGGAGCGCGGCGACGCGCGTGCGGCCCGCGCCGTGCTGGAGCGTGCAGTGGCGCTGGCTCCGGGCGACCCCACCTACCAGAGCGAGTTGGCCACCGCCGCCACCGAGTCGCTGCGCCTGCCCGACGCGCGCGCAGGCTTTGGTGCGGCACTGGCGCTCGCGGGCGACGACTACGTGGGCCTGGCGGGCGCCGGGCTGCTGGCGCTGCGGCAGGGCGACGCGGAGGCTGCGCGCACGCAGTTGCTCAAGGCCCTGGTGATCGAGCCGCGCCACGCGCGCGCCCAGGTGTGGCTGGCGGTGGCCGAGTACACGCTGGGCGAGCGCGCCGCCGCGCTCGATGCGCTGGACCGCGCGCGCCTGGCCGACCCGCGCGACCCGCTGCCCTGGCAGGTTGAGGCCATGCTGCGCAACGACAGCGGCGAGCCCGTGCTGGCCATCGCGGCGGCGCGCGAGGCGCTGGTGCGGCTGCCTTACCTCAAGTCGCTCAACCCGCTGGCGTCGGACAGCCAGGGCTCGGCCAACCTGGGCAAGGCGCTGGGAGACTTCGGCATGGAACACTGGGCCCGGGCGTATGCCAATGCGTCGTACTACCCACTGTGGGCCGGCAGCCACTTCTTTCTGGCCGACCGGTACGAGAGCGACTTCAACCGCCGCTCCGAGCTGTTTCAGGGCTACCTCACCGACCCCACGGTCTTCGGCGCCAGCGACAAGCGCGCACCGCTGATGCTGACCACCGGCAGCGAGTGGACGGCGGGCGCCAGCGCCGAGCGCAACCCGCTGCGCCACAACGCCACGGTGGACGTGGGCCACCGCGGGCTGTCGGCCGACACCCTGCCCGTGGCCTGGCTGGTGCGCGCCAACGACGTGCAGATGTGGCCGCGCGAGGGCCCGCCCACCACGCGCTACCGCCTGTCGTCGCCCGGCATCGACCTGGCGGTGGGCGCCAGGCCCACCGAGAGCCTGTCGCTGTTTGCGCTGTATGGCGACACCACGCTGCGCTACCGCTTTCCGGACGGCCTTGACTTCGGCAACGGCATCACCTTCACCGGTGGGGCCGAAACGCGCACACGCCGCGCGGATGTGGGCGGCGCGTGGCGCTGGTCGGCCGACAGCCAGACCTGGGCCAAGGTCCACACCGGCCGCCAGACCATGGGCCTGGTGCTGGACGATGCACGCTACGGCCCGCAGGACTACCGCTACACCAGCGACGAGAAGGGCGTCTTCCTGCGCCACACCGTGCTGTGGGGCGCACACCGGCTCAGCGGGGGCTGGGAGCGTGTGGACCGGGACAGCGGCAGCGCCATTTCAGACGCATCCATCACCACGCCCAACACCAACACCGAGCGCTACAGCATGCCCTGGGTGGCGGGCGAATGGCGCAGCGGCGCCTGGAGCTGGATGGCCGAGGCCTATTGGCCGCGCATGGCCCTGCAGCAGAGCAACCGTTACACCGACACCGCCACGGGCCGGGACCTGCTCGACCCCATCGACGACAGCGCCGCGCAGCGCCGCCGCGTGCTGCCGCGCGTGGGTGCCAGCCTGGCCCTGGGGCCGGGCCGCGCGCTGCACTGGGCCTACCAGGAGAGCCTGCGCGCGCCCGGCACCCACACGCTGGCCCCTGTGTCCACCGGTGCGATCGCGGTGGACAACCAGTACCTCCTGGCCGGCAGCTATGCGCGCAAGCACGCCGTGCAGGTCGACTGGGAACTGAACGACGCGACCTTTCTGGGCGCCAGCCTGTCGGGCCAGCGCATCAGCAACCCGTCCACGCGCAGCGGCAGGCTGTTTGCACAGAACACCGGCGCGCTGTTCGACAACGTGGCCACCATCGCGCCCGTGGTGCTCAACGCGCAGACCACGCTCAACACGTACGATGAAACGCCGGCCTTCGGCCAGGGCCAGTTGGCGCAGGCCAGCGTGTCGGTCAACCACCTGCTGGGCCCGCGGTGGAGCGTGCTCGCCAGCTACATCCACACCGACTCGCGCAACACCGGCGAGGGTTTGGCGGGTCACCTGCTGCCCGGCTTTGCCCGGCATGTGGCCCTGGCCCAGACCACCTGGCGGCACGAGGGCCGCAGCTTTACGCTGCTGCGCATGACCTGGCGCGGCATGCGCTACAGCGACGAGGCCAACACGGTCATGCGCCCGCCGGGCTGGAGCCTGGCCCTGGCCCACGGCTGGGAGTCGCCGGACCGGCGCTGGAGCCTGACCGGCACGGTGCAGACGGGGCTGCGCACGGGCGAGCGGCCCACGCTGTGGGCATTGGTGCGCTACCGGGATTGAGGTGTTTTTGGCCTCTACCGCTTGATAGGCAAGCGCTAGAAGCTATGTAATTGATAGCAAATGAAAAAAACCGGCTACGGGAGCCGGTTTTTGTGTGCGAGCGCGTTGATTCGCTCTGGCAGCCCTCACAGCCAGGGCTGCTCAGGCCGCTGCGGCAGCGTCTGCCAGGGCTTGCAGCGCCGCACCCACCTCGTCCGCCTGCACGCCATCCACCGGGGCCAGGCGCGGGGCCAGGGCCTGCAGGGCGCCTGCGTCCTTTTGCAGCTGGGCAATGGCTTGCCCGGCGTCTTTGGGTGCGTCGAAGCCGGTGCTCTGCAGCAGCAGGCGGCCATCTGCCGCCACCAGCTTGAAGTAGAACTTGCCGTCGGCTTCGCGGTACTGCTTGAAAGCTGGCAGGGCGGCCTTGGCGGCCTTTACCGGCTTGGCTGCGGTGGCGGCCTGGGCCAGGCTGCGCAGGCCCACGGCGGAGCGCAGCTCGCGGATAAACGGCGTGGCCAGGGCGCGGGCCCGCTCTGCGCCGGCCAGCAGCGTGGCTTCGATGCGGGCCGGGTTGTGGATGAGGTCTTCGTACTTGGCGCGCATGGGTGCAATCACCTGGTCCACGCGCTCGAGCAGCGTGTTCTTGGCGTCGCCCCAGGCAATGCCGTCGGCATATGCCTTGCGCATCGCCTCGGTCTCTTCGGGCGTGGCAAAGGCCTGGTAGATCTGGAACAGCGCGGAGCCTTCGACCTCCTTGGCCTCGCCGGGCGCGCGCGAGTCGGTGAGGATGGAGCCGATCAGCTTCTTGAGCTGGTCGCGGCTGGAGAACAGCGGGATGGTGTTGTCGTAGCTCTTGCTCATCTTGCGGCCGTCCAGCCCGGGCAGGGTGGCCACATGCTCGTCGATGGCGGCCTCGGGCAGCACGAAGTGGTCGCCATACAGATGGTTGAAGCTCGCAGCCATGTCGCGCGCCATCTCGATGTGCTGGATCTGGTCGCGGCCCACCGGCACCTTGTGCGCCTTGAACATCAGGATGTCGGCGCCCATGAGCACGGGGTACATGAACAGCCCCGCCGTCACGCCGTCATCGGCTTCGCGCCCGGCCGCCAGGTTCTTGTCCTGCGATGCCTTGTAGGCGTGAGCGCGGTTGAGCACGCCCTTGCCGGTCACGCACGAGAGCAGCCAGTTGAGCTCGGGAATCTCGGGGATGTCGGACTGGCGGTAGAAGGTGACGTGGTCGGGGTTCAGGCCCGCCGCCAGCCAGCTGGCCGCGATCTCCAGCGTGGAGCGCTGGATGCGCACCGGGTCCTCGCACTTGATCAGCGCGTGGTAGTCGGCCAGGAAGTAGAAGCTCTGCACGTTGGGCGACAGGCTGGCCGCCACCGAAGGGCGGATGGAGCCGACAAAATTGCCCAGGTGGGGCGTGCCCGTGGTGGTGATGCCGGTGAGAAAACGCGTGGTGCTCATGGGGACGGTGTCAGCAAAAAGGGGGAGAGAAGAATCAATCAACTCACTAGCGCAACATGGCTGTGAGCGGGGTGAGCAGAAACTGGATGACGGTATAGCCCACCGACATCAGCGGGCGCAGCCACAGCGAACCCACCACAC
>Ga0209023_10007227_pt1 | contig 11460 bp, 11 predicted proteins | sample LakOneMetagenome_FD_187468 | JGI IMG/M metagenome (GOLD analysis project Ga0209023, IMG submission 187468) | Freshwater and sediment microbial communities from Lake Erie, Canada (SPAdes) (version 2) | ecosystem: Environmental > Aquatic > Freshwater > Lentic | place: Lake Erie, Canada...
CAAAGAAGCCTGCTTTGTTTTATCATCAACATAGATCAATGCCACGTGCGAAAAATTTCCCGGGTAGTCATTTCCTCTTGAGATCAATGCAGATACTTCGGCACCTCCCCGGGAGACCAAGAGGTCGCCGCTGTGCACATTAATACCAAAGATGGAAGCCGATGGTGTTACTGATCCTTCATCTTTCACCGGCATGGCGGGTGATATCTTTAACCTGCCGGCCTGCAGCAATGCCTCTTCAACAGCAGCACGCATGCCATACAGTAAAATGTAAATGGTATTCCTTGCAGCCGGATCATTCATATCCCATTGCTGCGAATGAAACTTTGCCAGGTTACGGACCCTGTTATAATAACCGATGAGCCAATCTACCTGTTCCTGCCTGGCAGCGATGAGTGAAGACAAAACAAAAAAATTGTTCTCCGTTCGCATCCATCCGGGATCCTGCAACCTTGCATTTTGAAGTAAATTCAGTTCCTTTTCTGCAATTACTTTATGAGTTTCAATAACAGAATCGAGTTTCTGCTTTTCCATTTGCCTGGCGCCTTTAAACAACACTTCCATCTGCAGCCAGGCACTATCCCGGTTCCAGGCAAATGGCTTTTTGCCGGTAACCATTCCGGGGTTTTTCTCCTTCGCATCGGGAATTAATAAAAGCAGGTAGGTAAGTACCAATATTGCCAGGCAGTACAGGGATCTTTTCAGGAATTTTTTCATCAATTATATTGAAGGGAGTTCAGTACGTTAAGTATCTTACTGCAGGCTTCTTTAATTTCTTCATTGCTGATGGTTAATGGCGGTACGATACGCAGGCAGTTCGCAGCAAAGAGGAACCAATCGGTGAAAATGCCTTCAGCAATCAGTTCATCGATGACCTTTTTATTCATTTCAAAATTATCAAACGCTACTGCGATCATCAATCCGCAACTGCGTACAGCTTTAATTTTGGGATGATGCAGTAAAGAAACAAACAGTGCTTCTTTCTCTTTTATCCCATCAACTAATTTTTCGTCCAGCAAGACATTGAATGCGGCCAAACCGGCAGCGCAACAAACCGGGTGTCCGCCAAATGTATTGATATGTCCCAGCACGGGATCATGCGTGAACGAATCCATTATCTTTTTATCGGCAATGAATGCACCCAACGGCATTCCTCCCCCCAGGGCCTTACCCAACAACAAAATATCGGGCACCACATCAAATTGTTCAAAGGCCCAAAGCGTTCCGTTCCGGCCAAAGCCGCACTGGATCTCATCCAGCACTAAAAGCGTTCCTGTTTCATCACATCTTTTCCGCAATGCTTTTAACCAGCCATTTTGCGGCACCAGTACGCCGGCTTCTGCCTGGATCGTTTCAGCAATTACACAAGCCGTTCTTTCGGTGATATTCTCCAGGTCTTCAAATGAATTATAAGTAAGCTGAAGAATATCCGGGAGCAAGGGCCGGAACGCCTGTTGCCAGTATTCGCTGCCCATCACACTCAGGGCGCCTTGTGTACTGCCATGATAAGAATTTTTAAAAGAGACGATCTGTGTTCTGTTCGAGAACCGCTTGGCAAGTTTCATGGCTCCTTCGGTTGCCTCACTGCCCGATGCGGTGAAGAAAACCGAGTTAAGCGATGCCGGTAAATACCCGGTAAGTTTTTTTGCGTACTGCACCTGCGGACCTTGCACCAGTTCGCCATATACCATGATGTGCAGGTAATCGTCCAGTTGTTTTTTAATGGCATCAATAACTTTTGGGTGGCGGTGCCCCACATTGCAAACGCTGATACCGCCGATCAGGTCAATGTATTCTTTCCCGTTTACATCATACAATTTGCAGCCTTCGGCCCTTACAATTTCCAGGCAGAGGGGTGCCGCAGATGTTTGTCCCACGTGGTTCAAAAAAAGCTGGCGGTTGGTCATTGGCACAAATAATTACTGCAAAATAAAGGCTTCTGTTGCTAATAAGTAAAACAGCAGACCAAACCCCGGCAAATTCTGTTATGCTATGAAAGGAAATAATTAACTTTTCACCGTAAAAGGAAAGCCAGTTAGTTCGTAATTTGTAAACTCATAGCCCGGGCATTAATATATTACCTGATGAAATTTTTTCTTTCCCTTCTATTCTTTTTTGGTTTCACTGCTGGCATCCATGCGCAGGAAAAAATACGTCCCAGGATCGGGCTTACCCTCAGTGGCGGTGGCGCAAAGGGATTGGCGCATATCGGTATTTTAAAAGCAATCGACAGTGCCGGACTGAAGATTGACTACATCACCGGTACAAGCATGGGCGGCATACTTGGTGCCCTGTATGCAGTTGGCTACAGCGGCAACGATATTGAAAAGATTGCCCGGAATATTGACTGGGACCAGCTATTCGGAAACCAGATACCGCTGCAGACACTTTCCATAGAAGAAAAGGAACAATACAGCCGCTTTGCCATTGAACTGCCTTATGTACATAACCGGATCAAATTACAAACGGGTGTCATCAAGGGGCAGGAGTTAAACCTCAAATTCTCCGAACTGTTCTTTCATGTTTCGGATGTGCGCAACTTCAATCATTTTAAAATACCCTTTAAATGCATGGCCACCGATCTGGAAACAGGCAACCTGGTTGTATTGGATACCGGCAACATCACTACGGCACTTCGGGCAACCATGGCCATTCCTTCTATTTTTTCTGCGGTGAACATCGGCGATAAGAACCTGGTGGATGGCGGCGTGGTACGGAATTTCCCGGTAAAGAATGTAAAGGAAATGGGGGCCGACATTGTGATAGGCAGCAACGTAAGCAGCGGCCTTTCGGCAAAGGAAAAAATAACAAACCCCATTGATGTTATCCTGCAGATGGCTTTTTTTAAAGAAGCCGGTGATTTCAAGGAAGAGATCCCGCTTACAAATTATTACATCTTCATGCCCCTGGAAAAATACAATATGGGCAGTTTTGGCAGCAGCGATATTATTTTAAACGAAGGCCTGGAAACGGGCAGGTCCTATTATCCCCTGTTTAAAAAACTGGCCGACAGCATCAATGCCATAGCAGGCAATGAAGTAAAAAAAACAGATTCCATAAGTACCCATACCGTTTTCATCACGGGCTATAAAGCGATCGGGCTTAAAAAGACAACAGCTACTTTTCTTGTTCACCTCATGAACTTCGACGACAACCGTACGTACACGGCCGCCCAGATAAATAAAAGTATCCGCAGGGCATACGGTTCAAGGTATTACAGCAACATCACCTACACGCTGGAGCATACGAGTCCCGATACCGCCACCATTGTTTTAAATGTAGAAGAAAACCCGAGCACCTATGTAAAGGCAGGCCTGTATTATACCCGTTTCCGGGGTATCAATGTAAACCTTAACATGACATCCCGTGACCTGTTCATTCCTAATTCAAGAAGCATGGTCTCACTTTCGCTGGGCGAAAGCATTCAGCTGGAAGCAGAACACCTGCAATACCTTGGCCGCATAAAAAACATTGCTTTTCAAACCGGTTTCAGGCTCGATAACCAGGAGATCAATTCCTTTAACAACTTTAAAGCCGATGGCTCATACAAACAGAATTATTCACAGACCTTTTTAAATTTCCAGAACAGCGGAAATGATAAAGTTACAGCAGGCATCGGCACGGCATTCGAATACATTCACTTCAGCCCGGCCATACGTTCTGCATCGGAGGTAAAAGGAAATTTCACCAACTTTAAAAGTTATGTGTACCTGAAATACAACAGCCTTAACCAGATCTTTTATCCAACAAAAGGATTGAAGATGAACATGGAACTGGCCCAGGTGTATGATCAGAAGAACCGGATCATACAACTGCAAAATGGCCAGCCCATACCCAATACGCTGAACTTTGATAACTACAGCCGGTTTTATTTTGACGGCACCGTATTCGCTGCACTCAATTCGAAATTCAATTTATTCACCGGCTTACAGGCAGGTATCAATTTCACCAACAATCCCAATGTGCTTAATAATTTTCTCATCGGTGGTATCAATGGCATCTACCGCAACCAGATAAAATTTGCCGGCTTGCAGGAAGCTTCTGTAAACTCATCCAGCGTGGGCGTTCTGCAACTGGGCCTACGGTATAGCCCTGTCAACAATGTTTACCTCATTGGCCGTATCAACGGCGGCGTAAAGGATTTTGCCACCACTAAAAACAGTACATCAAGTGTAACCGGCCTCAGTGGTTATGCATTAACCTTTGCCTACCGCACGCCCATTGGTCCGCTGGAATTAAGTGCCATGTACAGCGACCAGAGCAAAAGGCTTCAATCCTATGTTTTATTCGGAATTACTTTTTAAAAAATCTGCTTTACTTTAGCAGCATTCATACCTAAATCAACCCGATCATGCCTGTAATTCTTCCTGTAAAAGGGGTAATGCCGATCTTTGGAAAAAACTGCTTCATAGCCCCCAATGCCACTGTTGTTGGCGATGTGCTGATGGGAGATGAATGCAGTGCCTGGTTCAATGCGGTGATCCGGGGCGATGTGAACATCATCCGCATGGGCAATAAGGTGAACGTGCAGGACGGGGCCATTATCCACTGTACCTACCAAAAAGCAGGCACCGTCATCGGAAATAATGTAAGCATCGGACACAATGCGATCGTACACGGGTGCGTTATAGAGGATAATGTGCTCATAGGTATGGGCGCTATTGTGATGGACCATGTGGTAGTAGGCAGCAACAGCATCATAGCTGCCGGAGCGGTGGTACTGGAAAACACCCGGGTAGAACCGGGAAGCATCTATGCCGGGGTGCCTGCCAGAAAAGTAAAAGACATCAGCCCGGAAATGATCAGTGGCGAAATTGACCGGATAGCCAATAATTATGTGACATACAGCGGATGGTTTGCCCCTAACCCCTAAAGGGGAAATGGAGGAGAGTGAAGCGAAGATCTTTTAAACCTGAATACCCCATCTTCGGGTTCCTTCTCCTTAAGGAGAAGGGTTGGGATGAGGTCTTCAGAGCCGGAAAAATAACTATCTTTAAAACATGAAAAGGATACTTTTACTTTTTATCTGTGCTTCTTTTATGCTGAATGGCTGCTTCATCAGCCGCATCTTCACCAAAAAGGAAAAGTATGGCTGCCCCACCAACGGAAGAAATGTTGGCGCTGAAAAAATTTTAGCAGGGGATGAAAAAGCCATCAAAGCAGAGAAGAAAGCAAAGTATAAGGGAAGGAAGAGTTTAAATCCAAACTAGAGGTAAGCATTCCGTACCTGTAGTAGCAACAATCCAGTATTTTATCTTATAAAACCTATACCTCTATGTGCTACGAACTGAAAACCACCAATGGCTGTACCGAAGCTGTTATAGACGACAACTGCGGCATCTCAAAATTTTACGCCATTGCCAATACATTGGCCAAAGACCTCAAAGTTAAATTCCTGAACCAGGTAGATGATGCAGAAACCCTTGACTGGGATTTTCAGTACCGTGGCCAGTTCCTGACCCTGCATTACAATATCTTCAACGGCGTAAGTATTTACCCGCAGCAGAAAAAAAATCTTATAAGAAACAACAATGTGGTGATGGAAGTGGCTCATTTCCTGGAGCACCGGGTATACTGATCAGTATTTTTTTTCATTGATCGTTTCCAGGATATTGCAGTAGCTGATATAGCGTTCCAGGTGAATACCTCCGTCTGCTACCGCTGCTTTTACCGCACAGCCCGGCTCATTCAAATGCATACAGTTATTGAACTGGCAGTCGTTGATAAGGGCTCTCATCTCGGGAAAATAATGAGAAAGCTCCTGCCTTGAAATATCCACCAGCCCCAGTTCCCTGATCCCCGGCGTATCTATTATCTTTCCGCCGCCCGGCAGGTCAAACATCTCAGCAAAAGTGGTCGTATGCAATCCCTTACCGCTCCAGCCGCTCACATCCTGCGTTTTAATATTCAGTTCGGGAAATACCTTATTAATGAAAGATGATTTTCCTACACCCGAATGACCGCTCAGTAACGTGACCTTATCTTTTAATAATGTTTTCACGGCTTCTATCCCTTCTTCGGTCTCAACACTTGTGAGCAATACCCTGTAGCCGATCTTTTCATAAATGGATCTCAGTTCTGCAAACCTGTCCTGCTCTTTCTTTTTATACAGGTCGGCTTTATTGAACACAACGATCGCCGGAACATGATACGCTTCGGATGCAACTAAAAAACGATCGATAAAACCCTGCGATGTTTTAGGATCTTTAAGTGTGGCAAATAAAAGTGATTGATCTAAGTTAGCAGCAATGATGTGGTGCTGGTATTTATTGGCCGGTGATGTGCGGTTGATATAATTCTTCCGGTCGGCTATTTCTGTAATGGTAACCGAATCTTCCAGTTCATTCTCCGTTTCAATGGTTACCTTATCACCAACGGCAATGGGATTGGTACTGGTAAGTCCGTCTATTTTGAACTTTCCCAAAATGCGGGCATTGTACTGCTTGCCCGATTCATTCTTCACCACGTACCAACTGCCGGTACTTTTATAAACGGTTGCGATCATGGGCACGAATTTCAGCAATTAAAATGAATTGATGTTATAAAAGGCTGATGACTGGTCTGACGTCCACGTCTGACCAATGAAAATTTGAGACAAGGTCAGGCGAAGACATCAGGCCTTGTTATGGGAATTTCCGGAAAACAGTAAACCGCAGCAGCATTTCTACAAAAAGAAAAGCAAGCGCAGCCATCACAAAAGGGAAGAATTTTTCGGTGTGCCGGGTACGGCTGGTAATTTCAACTTTTGACTTTTCCAACTGGTCTATTTCATCATAAATACCGGCAAGGCCTGCATTATCCTTTGCCCGGAAATATTTACCCCCGGTTTCAGCAGCGATCTCTTTCAGTAATTTTTCATCGATGGAAACTTTTCCCTGCTGCATCACAACACCCATGGGCGTATTCACCGGTTGCGGTGCATAGCCATCGGTTCCCACACCGATCGTATAAACTTTTATGCTGAATGCCTTGGCAATTTCTTTTGCAGTTTGCGGATCGATCAACCCGCCGTTATTTTCTCCATCAGTGAGCAGGATGACGATCTTGCTTTTTGTTTTGCTGCTGCGCAGTCGGTCAACACTGGTACCCAGCCCGGAGCCGATGGCCGTACCGTCTTCCAATAACCCGTTGTGGATATTTTCAATGGCAGATATCAATACCCGGTGGTCGGTTGTAATAGGACATTGTGTAAAACTTTCTCCGGAAAAAATTACAATGCCGATCCGGTCGGTGAGCCGTTTATTCACAAAATCGATGGCCACATTTTTTGCTGCTTCCAGCCTGTTTGGCGTAAGGTCCTGGGCCGTCATGCTTCCGCTTACGTCAATGCAAAGAACAATGTCCACACCCTCTCCTTCCACATTCTGTTCTTCATAAACCGTTTGCGGTCTTGCCAATGCGGCAATGATGAAAACAATCGCCAATAGCCTGAGCATAAAAGGCAAATGCCGCAAACTTGTTTTCCAGGAAGACAAGCCCGGAGCAGATGTATCAGAAACCATTACAGAGCCTTCCTGCTTATTGCCTTTACGTACATACCAAATGATGAGCAGCGGCACCACGAGCAGCAATGCAAAGAACCAGGGCTGGCCAAAACTGATATTTTTAAAATAGTTAAAAAGCAAAACGGGTTTATGGTTTGTGGTTTATGGTTTGATGTTCTATCAGATCAATTGCCGATTTTATTTTTTTCAGGCAGTCTTCGCTCACCAAAGCATCGGGCTGGTATTTTGCAAATTTCACGGCATCGGTACAGCGAAGTGCTGTTGCCAGGTTTGAAACATCGCCGGTAGCCATATTGCTTTCAGTCATCCTGATCAAAAGATCGCCGGTTGTTTTGCTGAGCAGGTTTTTCTGCTGTTTCCGGCCCAGGTATTGTTTAAAGATGCCTGCCAGTTTTGTATGATATTGCTTTATTACTGATGCATCATTCAAATTAAACTCGCCCAGTTTAGCTATTTCAGTCATGGCTTCATCATATGCCGAAAGTCTGGATGCGGCAACCACGGGCTTATCTTTCTTATCCCGCTTTAAGTACCGGTAAAGCAGGAAACCTATTAATAACAGCAGGATGACTCCGCCAATGATGTAATACCAGGTATAATCAGTAACGGTAACGTTGATGATGGGTTTTATATCACGAAGCTGGTTGGTACTGTCGGGGGGAGCATAAGAAACATTCACCGCAAATGAATCGGTCTGGATCTGCTTCTCAGCCAGCGATAAAGTTAAAGAAGGAAAGTTCCACCTGCCCGAGTCGAAACTGGTGAACACAATTGTCTGCTCGATCGCTTTTGTATCATCTTTATAAGAAACCGTATCCGTTTTGCCGGTATCAACCATTTCAAAATGAGGGATCGAATCGGGTATGGATATCCATTTGATCTGTCCACTAAATCCCGGAGGCAGGATTGCTTTTATTTTCAGTTTGATCTGCTCTCCAATAAGAATATCATTCCGGTCGGTGATGGTTTGAACAGGCTGGCTGAAGCAGACGGTTGCTAAAAAAGAAAAACAGGCCGTTAATCCTGTCCATAATATCCTGGCTCGTATTTTTCCTTTCGGCATTTGCTTTCTTATCAGCTTCTTTTAATAAAAAATTTCTGCAGAATTTTTACATAGTCATCGTCGGTACGTACGTGCAGCAGTTCCGCCCCTGCTTTCCGGAAATAATTCTTGCTTACTTCACTTTGCTGCATAAAATGCTGCTGGTAATTATAGCGTACCAGGGCGCTGCTGCTGTCGATCCATTTTGTGTTACCGGTTTCTGCATCCTGCACCTGCAACAGGCCGGCATCCGGCAACTGCATATCCATCTTATCATAAACCCGTATGCCGATCACGTCATGCTTATTACTGATCACTTTCAGGTCATCGTCGTAACCGGTGGCAATAAAATCACTCAGTATAAAAGCAATGCTCCGTTGTTTCACCGACCGGCTGAAGAATTTAATGGCAGCATCCAGGTTGGTTCCTTTTTTTGTTGCCTCCATGGTAAGCAGTTCCCGGACAATATACAGCGCATGTTGCCTTCCTTTCTTGGGAGCAATGTACTTATCCATCTTATCACTGAAAAAGATACATCCTACTTTATCGTTGTTGCTGACGGCGCTGAAAGCCAGTACAGCGGCCATTTCAACGATGAGGTCTTTTTTTTGTTTGGCAACTGTACCAAACAGATTACTGGCGCTGGTGTCAATCATCAGCATTACGGTCAGTTCACGCTCTTCTTCAAAAACTTTAGTGAACGGATGACTGAGCCGGGCGCTCACATTCCAGTCGATAAAACGAACATCGTCTCCGGCATAATATTCCCTCACTTCCCGAAAGCTCATTCCCTTTCCTTTAAAAGCAGAATGATACTCCCCCGTAAATAAATGCGTGGTGATCTTTTTGCTTTTTATTTCAAGCTCCCGGACCTTTTTTAATATTTCTTCTGTAGTCAACATTGTTGTTTCTGGTTTCTCGTTTGGTGTTTCTCGTTTGGTGTCTATTAACTAAAATAATCTCAACGAGATACCAGCAACGAGAAACGATAGTTATGGAACATTTACAACCCTGAGTATTTCATTTATTATCTGTTCCACATTTATATTCTCGGCTTCCGCTTCATAGGTTAGCCCAATACGATGGCGCAACACATCTTTACAAATGCCCCGAACGTCTTCGGGAATAACATAGGCCCGGCTGTTCAGGAATGCATAAGCTTTGGCAGCAAGTGCAAGATTGATGCTTGCCCTGGGGGATCCGCCAAAACTGATCAGTGGCTTAAGTTTTGGCAGGTTGTATTTATCCGGGAAACGGGTGGCAAATACGATATCTAAAATATAGTTCTCTACTTTCTCATCTAAATAAACCTGGCGCACCAGTTCTTTGGCGGTCAGTATCTCGCTGGTGGATGCCACGGGATTTATTGGAGGAAAACTTAACCCTAATGTATTCTGCCGGATGATCAGTTGCTCTTCTGATTTGGAAGGATAGTCCACCACCACTTTCAGCATGAACCTGTCTACCTGTGCTTCGGGCAATGGATAGGTTCCTTCCTGCTCGATCGGGTTCTGTGTAGCCAATACTAAAAATGGTTCGGGTAATTTATACGTTGTTTCACCGATGGTTACCTGCCGTTCCTGCATGGCTTCCAGTAAGGCGCTTTGCACTTTGGCCGGGGCCCTGTTTATTTCATCGGCTAATATAAAGTTTGAAAAGATGGGGCCCTTGCGAACCATGAATTCGTTCCTGCTCTGGTTGTAGATCATGGTACCTACCACATCCGCCGGCAACAGGTCGGGCGTAAACTGAATGCGGCTGAATTCGGCATGTACAGACTGGGCAAGGGATTTAATGGACAGGGTCTTTGCCAGTCCGGGTACACCTTCCAGCAACACATGGCCATTGCTTAGCAGGCCGATCAGCAACCGTTCTATCATACCTTGCTGGCCAACGATCACTTTACTTAGTTCATCATTGATACGTGTAATAAACCCGGCGGCATGGTTTATCTTTTCATTCAGCAACCGGATATCTTCTGAGGTCTGGGCCATAGTCTTACAATTAAATTTCTGTTGTCAAATATTATCTTGCAAAGTACGAACTAAGGCTGAACAAATATTTTGCCGTTTTGGCCAGTGGAGAAAAACTTTGTTAAAATGACTTAACTTTCATAAAACTTTTGACCATGATAGAACAACAATTAATAACCACATCAAATATGCTGGAAGGATACCGCATCACCAAACAACTTGGACTGGTAAGAGGTATCACCGTTCGCAGCCGCAGCATCTTCGGCAATATTGCCGGTGGATTTCAGACATTGTTTGGAGGACAGATCTCTATTTACTCTGAGTTATGCGAAAAGACCCGGGAAGAAGCCTACCAGTTAATGATACAGCATGGCAATGAACGGGGCGCTAATGCCATCATCAACATGCGCTATGATGCCAATGAGGTGATGAATGGCGTTACGGAAGTGCTGGCGTACGGAACGGCGGTGGTGGTTGAAAAAGTATAGCATCTTGCCAGGTTATTTTCTAAATGACATAATGAGATCAAGAAATACTTTTTGATGGCAGAGATGAATAAATCCCGGAGATATTTCCTGAGAACCTCTGCCGTACTGGCTGCAGGATTCACTTTGCCCCGATGTGGATCGGGTACTGCCGCTGTTGATCATAGTTTTTCCAATATTGCCGTATTAGGCGAATTGATCAAAGCGAAGAAAGTATCACCGGTAGCGATCACGAAAGCCTGCCTCGAAAGGATTGAGCGGTTTAACCCAAGGTTGAATGCATTTATCACAGTAACTGCCGAAAGCGCCCTGGCAGAAGCAGCCATTGCAGATAAAGAGATCAGAGAAGGAAAGTGGCGGGGGCCATTGCATGGTATTCCCGTTTCTTATAAAGACAATATTGATACCGCCGGAATAAAGACTACAGCTGCCAGCGCTGTATTCAAAGACCGTAT
>Ga0209023_10007228_pt1 | contig 11459 bp, 7 predicted proteins | sample LakOneMetagenome_FD_187468 | JGI IMG/M metagenome (GOLD analysis project Ga0209023, IMG submission 187468) | Freshwater and sediment microbial communities from Lake Erie, Canada (SPAdes) (version 2) | ecosystem: Environmental > Aquatic > Freshwater > Lentic | place: Lake Erie, Canada | collected...
CGTTCCGCGTCGGTCGCTGTCGGGGCCCGTCGGCGGCTCACCGTTGAGCTCGTCGCGGAGCTGGTGCGACATGGTGATCGTCAGCCGCTGCACCGACTCGTACGTGGTCGCCGCGGCGCGCGCATGGTGCTCGGCGACATCGAATCGGGCACGGCACTCGGTGAGCGAGAGATCGAGCGAGCGGTCGGCGGTCGCACACAGCGCCACCCGGGCCCGAGCCTCGTCGCGGGCGGCGCGGGCGGCGACCACACGCTCGCGGCCCAGCGCGGCGGCTCGTCGACCTTCGTCGAGCTGGGCGATCGCCAACCGGGCCCGCTCGGCATCGAGCTCGAGCTCGGCGATGCCGTCGACGAGCTTCGTGTTCATCGCCTGCAGCCGGCTCAGTTCGGCCTTCTCGGCGATCAGTGCCGCCGCGGCGCGGTGGGCGTCCTGTTCGACGGTCCGGAACGCAGTCTCGGCATCCTTCCGGCCACGCCGGAACGCCCGCCGCGAGTCGGTGCGCAGATCGTCGAGCGCCCGGTGCAGGGCCATCCGGGCCTTCTGGTCGTCGCGGATCGCGGTCGACATCTTGGCCGCGACGCGTTCTTGAGCGGCCCGGTTCGAACGTTCCGCGGCGTCGAGGGCGAGGCGCATCGTCTTGGCCCGGTCGAGGGCGGCGGTCAGCCGGTGCTCATGGGCATCGAGGTCGGCGACGAGCTGGTCACATTCGCCGGCGAGGCGCTCCAGGGTCAGCTCGACCGCGCCGAGTCGGTCCTGGTCGGCGAGCAACGCGTCGTGGACGAGGGCGCCGGCCCGTTCGGTGCGCCGGACGCGCTCCTGCACGTGTCGGTGCCGGGCCTGCGTATCGTCGAACGCCCCTTGGGCGAACGCCGACCAACGCTCGAGCTCGTCGGCCAGCTCCTCGAGGAGGGCGACGTCGGCGGGCCGGGGCGTCACTGCGAGGTGCCCCGGCGGATCAGGAGCTGGGTCACCCGGTCGAGCTGGGCGTCGAGCGAGACCGCCGACGGGTCGCCGGTCGAGACCGTGTACGGCCGGAACGGCACACCGGTCTGGCGGTGCGAGTCGTAGCGGATGGCCGCGCCGGCCTCGCGGTCGAGAGCGGCGGCCGCGGTGGAGCGCACGAGCACGAACGAGTCCTCCTCGGGCACCTGGGCGACGATGCGGTGACGCAGGTCCTGTTGCACCGCACGGTCGGGCAGCACGGAGCGGAGGGCACCGAGCGAGGTGGTGCTGAGCACCACGTGGACCCCGACGGCAGGACCGGCGGCCAGCACGTTGCGGAGCTGACGACCGAGCTCGGAGTCGACCGTGCCGTACTCGTCGGCGACCCGTAGGAGCGCGGCGACCCGCTCGGGCTCGTGGAGGACGAGGAGCACCGACGCGACCGAGGGGACCTCGTCGGGGGCGAGTGTGCGACGCCGCTCGACCTCGGCGTGGGCGCCGGCGACGAGCGCGGCGACCTCGTCGGGCGTGCGGGCGAAGCGGATGTTGATGCCGAGGGCCCGGAGCCGGTCGGCGGTCGCGGGCAGCGAGCTCGGCCCGCCGGCCGGGTCGATGCCATGGTCGCCGAGCCACACTTCGAGCTGCCCGGCCGGCGCGGCGGCGGCGGCGCCGAGCAAGGCGGCGCTCAGCATGCCGATCCGCGGCGCCGAACGGTCGCCCACGAACACGACGTTCTCGGCGGCCCGGCGGCGGATCACCGTGACCGCGTGGACCCGTACGTCGAAGTCGCGGCCGAGGAACAAGGGGAGCGGCGATTCGTTCGAGCGCCAATCGTCGCTCTCGAGCCCTCCCTCGCCGAGCGGGGCGGTCGCAAGTGCGTGCAGTTCCGACGGGTCGGGGGCGTGGCCGAGCGCGATGAGTCGCTCGAGGTGTGGGTTCTCGAGGAGCGACGGCGGTTCGCTGCCGTCGAGCACGATCGGCGTCATCGACGTCGGGAACGTGGCCGCGGCCTTGCGGGCGAGCGCAGCGATGAGGGCGTCGCGGCGTTCGGGCGTGAGGAGGGCGGCCTTACCGGCGATGTTGGCGGTGTCGTCGCCCCCTCGGTCGTTGACGACGATGCGGCCGGTGCGGTCGCAGTGCGAGGTGATCATCCGTCGGCCGGCGACGCCGAAGTCGGTGAGGGCTGCAGCGTCGGATGCCGAGATCTGCATACCCATGCGGAGATGCACGTTGCCGAAGATCTCGTTGCGCTGGAGCATCGCTCCGGCTTCGAAGCGTTGCGACGTGAGCAGGAAGTGGATGCCGGCGCTGCGGCCCTGTTGCGAGAGCCGGAGCAGGGCGGCCGAGGCGACGCCGGAGCGGTCGCCGTCGAAGAGCTGCTGGTACTCGTCGATGACGAGCAGGAGGCGGGGCAGCTTCCCGCCGGGCTGGCCGATGGCTCGGTACCCGGTGAGGTCGACGACACCGTGCTCGCCGAACAGCGCGTTGCGGCGGGCCATCTCGCGCACGAGATCGTCGAGCACGCTGCGGCTCATCGTGGGCGAGGTGCGCAGCGACACGACTTCGGCGTGGGGGAGCTGCTGGTAGGGGCGGAACTCGACCCCGTACTTGCCGTCGATGAGGAAGAGCTTGAGCTCCTCGGGGCTGTAGCGGACGGCGAGCGAGCAGATGAGGTTGTGGAGCAGGGTCGACTTGCCGGCCCCGGGCATGGCGCCGAGGACGCCGTGGACGCACGAGCGCAGCTGGCGAGCATCGGTGCCGAACCACAGTTCGAGCAGTTCGCCGGCTCCGTAGCGACCGATGGGGGCGCGGATGACCTCGGCGGCCGACTCGCCCCACCACGCGTGTTCGCGTAGCCGGTTCAGTTCGTCCCACGGCACGGCCCGGTCGCGGGGCGGCATCGCCGACAGACGGTGCAGGACCGTCTCCTGGAGGGCGGCGGCGGGTGCTGCGTCGAAGGCGACGGTGCCGGTGGTGTCGCCGATGGTGACGGTCTGGGCCCCGACGTCGATGACGTGGGCGCCGTCGAACTCGACGGAGGCGAGTTCCTGGCCGGCGGCGGCGAGCCGGTCGCGGTTGAGGTGGAGGAGCACGTACACGCCGGCTCGGGGGCCGGTGCGGGCCAACTGCAGCAACGCTTCGGCACTGCGCGAGTCGTAGCCGTGCGGGAAGTCGGCGGCGACGACGAAGTGGTAGCTCTCGCCGAGCCGCATCTCCTCCGGAAGCTCTTCGAACGAGGTGGCGGTCGCGTCGAGGTAGGTGGTGACGATGCGATGGACGTGGGCGATCACGTCGTCGAGATGACGCCGCACGTCGCCGCCGACCAACGTGGCGTGCGGGAGATGACGGGTCATCGGGAAGGCGAGTCCGTTCCCGGCCGGGTCGAGCAACGTGTACGCGGCCTGTTGCGGGAAGGTCACCGCGGTGCGGACGACCAGCGACTGCAGCAGTCCGGTGGCGATGCCGCGTTCGGTCTCGCCCTCGCTGGCGAGCACGAGCGAGCGGCCGCTGCCGACGAGCGGCGCCACGCAGGGAACGGCGAGGGTCTCGCCGCTGCGGCCCTCGGTGAAGGCGCCGAGGCGGATGTCGCCGGCACGGCGTTCGGTGGAGGGTTCCCACGACACCCAGCGGGCCATCTGCCAGGGCGCGTGCTCGGCCCGGCTGATGGTGCGCTCGACTTCGCGGATGGTGGTGGCGTTGGCCTCGATGAGGTCGCCGAGGCGGGCGGCGGCTTCTTCGGCCGAGCGGCTGCCGTGGTCGAGCACGGCGCGCAGGCGCTGACGAGAGACCTCGATGTCGCGACGGAGCTCGGTGACCGATTTCTCCCGCCGCTTGCGGCCGACCCGCTTGCGCTTGGAGATGAGGGCGAACTGGAGCGGCTCTACCTCGGCCGACAGCCGCTGGAGCTGCTCGAGCTCCTGCTCGGCGATCGCCCGGGCGGCGCTCGCCTCGAGCTCGGGATCGCCGCTGTCGGTGAGCCGGTCGAGCGGGGCCGCCGCTCCTCGCCCGGAGGTTCGGGCGTTCAGGCGCTGGAACCGTTCGAGCTCGTCGGTCATGCGGTCGAAGCGCTGCCACAACTGGGTGCGGGCCTCGAGCAACTGGAGGAGGCCGCTGCGGCACTCGGCCGGCAGATCGATGGGGCGCGACGGCCCCGTCTCCTCGAGCTGGCTGGTGTCGAGCGAGGCGAGGGCGAACGTGAGACCGTCGGTGAGGTCGATCTCGACCGCCTCGGGGGCGGGAGCCGCGGTCGGGGGTGTCGTGTCGGTCGGGGTCGGCTCGACGGGCGCGACCGGCGACACGAGGCCGCGGGGCGGGGTGGTGTCGAGCGGGGTGGCGACCGGTGGCGGTGAAGTGAGCGGGGCCGGCACCGGCGTCGGTGCCGTCTGGTCGCCCGGCACGGGGGTTTCCGCCGTGGTCTCGCTCACGGGAGGATCTTCGCGGAGCTCGGGTGGGATGAACGGTCGGGGCATGCCGACCGGCGGGGTGTCCGGAGGTGGGAACGCAGCGACAACGGTGCGGGGCGCGGGAGGAGGGGGAGGGGTGCCGGGCCGGTGGGGAACGAGGCCGCGCGGTGCACCGTCGGCGTGCAGGCCATCCTCCACTGGTCCTCCCTTTCCTGTCGAGAGAGCCCGGAACGGTGGCGGAGATACGGCTCGTCGGCCAGGAATCGGCCGTGAAGCGCACCGTTCACCACGGGCTGTCGCCAAGGAACGCTATGCGTGCTGGGAGCAAAGTAACAGTTCAGATTTCATCAACCTCCTGTTGATGGGCCCAGCGGCTCAGCGGACGTACGATCAGCGAAATCCGGCGAGCTGCTCGGCGCCGACGGGAAACGTGGCAAAGGTGGTCCCGACGTCGAGGACGTCGTTGATCACGACGTCGCCGACCTCGACCCAGGCGTGGAAGAGCATGGGTTCGGCGCGCCCCGAAACCACGGGGTCGTCGTTCGGCCGAACGCCGATGCGCAGCTCGGCGCGGATCCCGCGCCGGCGGAGCAGGTACTGGGCCGTGAGCGATCGGGTCAGGCAGGTGACGGCCGGTGCGGGTTGGGCGGCGGCCCGGTTGACGAGCGCTCCGACACCCTTGGCTTCCGTGATGACGGCGGGTGTGAGTTCGACCGGATGGTCGGCCAGTCCCGCTTCGGAATGGCGCAGGACCCATGCGGTGGCGGCGGAGGTGCCGCGTCGGCGGAGCATCAGTCGCAGCGCCGGATTGAGGGCGACCGCGGTGAGCAACACCCGTCGCTCGGGCCCCGAGAGCGCGAGCGTTCCCCGAACCCACCGAGCCGGTCGTTCCCACCGCATGGGAAGACATTACGGGCTCGATTCCAGAAGTGCTGGTCAGGCCCACAAAATTGGGTGTTTCGAAGCCGTCGGACGCCGGAACGGCCGGAGGGGTACGGTCGCGATCGGTGGGCCGACTGGCGAGGGTCGTTCGCGAGACGCCGGAAACGGCGGTCCTGGCGCTGTTCTCGGTGTGGTTGGCACGCGACCGGTTCCGGATCACGGCGCTGTACCCGGATGAAGCGAACCGTGCGCTCGTTCTCTACGCGCACTCCTGGCGGACGTTTCGGGCGGTGGCGTTCACCGACCTCGGCTACACGGCGCTCCTGCGAGTATGGATGGAGTTCGCCGACCACCGGGCTGCGGTCGCGGTGTTCCCGTCGATCGTCGCCGGCGCGTTCTGCGGGCCGGCGCTGTGCCGCTGGTGCCGGTCGGTCGGGCTCGGCCGGCTGGCGGGGTTCCTCGCCGGGCTCGTGCTGGTGTGCTCGAACGTGCAGAGCGACCATGTCGGCAGCCTGAAGCAGTACGCGTGGGTCACCCTGATGGTGATCGGCCTCATGCACCTCGCGACGAGGGCGATGGCACCGGAAGCTCCGCCGAGATCCGCTTTCGTGTTCGCAGCTGCCGGCGCGCTGGCGGTGGTCGTCAGCGCGCTCACGCTCGTCCCGATGGTCGCACTCCTGGCGATCGTCGGCTGGCGTCGACGAACCGAGCGAGGCGTGCGCGCCGCCGTTGCCGGGTCGACGCTCGTGATCGTTGGGTTCGCGTTGGCGGTGGTGGTCCCAGCGATGCGCTCGGCGCGCCAGAACCTCGAGCTGATCGGCGCGACGGTGCACCTCGGCGACGGACCTGCGGCGTTCGGGCAGCTCGGTGAACGAGCGCGAGATCTCCTCTACGGCCTCGCCCCCTGGTCGGCCGACCTGACACGCGAGCGAGCGGCGGGCGTCGCGGTGGGCCTGCTCGCCGTTGCGGGCGTCATCGGGCTCACGCGTCGGCGCCGGGCGGACTTCGCGGTCGCGTGGTTGCCGGTAGCTCTCGCTCTGGCCGGGTGCGTCGTGGGCACGGTCCGCCTCGGCTCGCGTGCCGACACCTACCTCTACCCCGGGCTCGCGGCCTTGGCCGGAGCGGGCATCGAGCGGATCGGCCGACCGGTGTTCGCTCGATGGCATGCGGCCATACCGGTTGTCGGGTTCGCAGCGGTGATCGCGGCCGGTGCAACGATCGAGTCGCTGCCGTATCCGGCGGTGGTGCCTTCGTACTCAGCGCTCGCGCGGTCACTCGATGCGGTGACGGCGACGACCCGCATCGAACTGACCGGGGTGAATCCGGTCGGGTTCCTGTGGGAGAGCCGATGGCGGGTCGAACTCGAAGGACGGATGCCTGGCTACCTCTGGATGCGCGGCCGCTTCGTCGAACGGTGTATCCGGATCATCGGATCGGACGACTACTTCGTGAACAACGGGCAGCGGTCGGCCTGCATCGTTCGAGCGGGACCGATGGGCGACGGGTGGAGAGTCGATGCCGAGCCGATCGAATGCTCCGACGAGGTGTCGGCAAGAATCCCTCAGGGTCCTTGACGCAGCTCGGGCGCCATCGCGACGGTCGGCGGCGGGCTTTCCGTCGCCTTGAGGGAAACGGGCTCAACAGAGACGATCGGCTCATGTCAGCGATTCGACCGCGTTCCTTACCGTCGCCCGGATGGTGGACGGCCAGCAGTGCGCCCCTTGACCGCGTCGATCGAGGTAACTCGTCCAGCCGAGTGCTCGGCGATCGACGTCCAGGCGGGGCACCGGGATGCGGCTCAGGTGGCCAGCCCGGTCACACGACGCGAGCTCGGGTTGGCCTGGACCCTCGCGCTGCTGGTGGCGGCCGCCTTCGTGATCCACGCCGCGGTGCACGGTGCGCTCGGCGCGGCCCGCAGCGACGATTGGGCCTACTACCGGATCACGTTCGATCTGGCTGACACGGGCCGCTTTCATCTCGACAACTGGACGCAGGCGATGCTCATCGGCCAATCGGTATTAGCGGTGCCGATCATCAAGGTGTTCGGCCACAGCATCGTTGCGCTCCAGATCACGGTGGCCCTCGCCGGCTCGGTTGGTTTGGTACTGGCGTATCTCGTGCTGCGCCGGTTCCTGGGTTGGCGTGCGGCCCTGTTCTCCACGGCCATCTTGCCGTTGGGCCCGATCTATGGCTCGATCGCCGTTTCGTTCATGACCGACGTGCCTGCGTTCACTGCGCAGATGGCGGCGTTGTACTTCGCTGTGCGCGCCTTCGAACGGTCGACCGTCTCGATACGGTGGTTCATCGCCTCGCTGGCCGCTGGAATCCTGGCGTTCTCGATCCGCGAGTACGGCGCGGCGGCAGTTCTTGCAACGTCCCTAATGGGACTACGTCGAGCGCGGATGGTTCGTCGCCATCTGAGTGCTGTGGTCTGCGCGGTAGCCGCCGCGAGCTTCGGTATGGGTGTCATGTACTGGTGGCGACATTCGCTTCCGGGTACCTATGCGACGCCGTTCAAAGTCTCCCGCGCCCAGTTGCAGACCGTGGCTACGACGACTGCGACACTCGCAGCGTTGCTGATCCCGTTGCTTTTCGTCATCTCGCCGATCCGAGTGATTTCGGTCGTGTGGCGTCGCAGCCGGCTGGCCTGCATCATCGTGCCCGGTGTCGTGGCACTTCTCGAGCGGGGGCAGCGCTCGGCGTTCGTGGGCAACTACCTGACAGCTGACGCCGTCGCAGGGGTGTTGCCGGGGCGGGGATGGAAGGTACTGCTCCTGGCCGGGATGTGCTGCGAGATCCTTCTCATCCTGGTTGGCCTGATTTCCTGGATGAGAATCCCCGCATCTGATGCATTCCGTGGAGTCAAAACAGAAGAGATGTCGACAACGCCCCTGGTCGGCGTATACGTCGCGGCGGGCGTCGTCGGACAACTGTCGCTCCTGGCGTTGGTGGACACGGGTGAATTCGACCGCTACCTAGTACCCTTCGTCCCGCTTCTCGCTGGCCTCGTCCTGGTCGCTTCCCAAAGGATTGGAGCTCTGAAATCCGCCCGGGCATCCCTCGTCTGGGCGATAGCGGGTGGTTGCGCATTCGCTACGGTGGGCTTCGCTGGGGTGGACAGAATCGCTGATCTCGATGGGTCGATGTGGAGGGCGGGGGAACGACTCGTTGCGCAAGGGTATGACCCCTCGACCATCGACGCAGGTTACGCCTGGTTCGGGTACCATCAGCGACTTTCTCCACAGTTGCCGCTCGGTGAGGTGAGCACCTACCATGATCTATTCCCGTTCAGGGTCATCTGTGTGTCCGTTGAACCGGATGCGGAGGCGAGACCCGGAAGCGCCGGAGCGCAGGGTCGGTCTGCCAGCTCCACCGGCCTTACACCATGCTGACGGGGTCCGCGGATGAGGGAGCCCTCGGCAGGCTCGACTACGGAGAGCGCTCGCCTTGATTCCGATGACCTAAGGGAACGCGACCGTCGCCTTTCGAACGTCTACCTTCGAGCCGTCGCGGTCGGGTAGCTCCGACGAACTCGCGCTCGACCACCGTCAGCGCGTGTTCTTGATTCAAACGACCTAGGGGATGGGCCGCCCAAGTCACCTACGTTCGTGGCGTGGCAGTTCGGAGCGACATGAGCCGGGGTCGTGCTCCGTCCCAGTCGGTGTGCGTCGTGGCTTCCAGCCGGCTGGTTCGCGAAGGCCTCAAGATCGCGCTGTCCGCGGCCACTGACTTCGACGTCCGAGGCGTAGACGCTGTCGACAGCGAACTCGAGGTCGGTGTGCTGATCGTCGCTGATCGAGGCCTCGACGATGCGTCGGCACGTGCCCTGCTCTCCTGTGCGCCGTTGGTGCTGGTCAGCGCCGATCGGGACGGGCTCGTCTGCGAAGGTGTTCGGCGGGTCGACCGCGCTCGCGGATCGCAGGGGTTTGTCGAATTGCTCATCGATCCGCAGCGACGCGTACGTCGACGGTGGTCGGCGCCTGAGGTCGAGCGTCCTCCCCTGACACCGCAGGAAGCCGCGGTGCTGCGCCTCCTCCTCGGAGGTGCGACCGCGGTCGACGTGAGTCGCACGCTCGGCCTGAGCCTCAGAACCGTGGAAAGTCACAAGCGGAGCGTGTTGTCCAAGTCGGGTGCGCGAACGGTTGCTCAACTCGTTGCGATGCATTCCCGCGGGCTGGTCGAGGAGCTCGAGGCGGCGAACCGGTGACTGTTGCGACGGTGCTCAGCCCCGATGCGGTCCTCGCCGACGCACTGCGCTCGGTGCTGAGGAACGCTGGTGTTCTGGTCGCACAGCCGACCGATGTTCTCGGAGTCGATGACGAGCACGCGGTCGTCATCGCCGCTGAGCCGGATGCGCCATTGTGGCGGATCCTCGGCTCGAGTCGGTGCCCCGTGCTGCTGGTGACCAACGAGGTTCTGGACTCCTCGGCGCTCGTTGCGGCGGTCGGCCGCGGCGTCGTGGGGATCGTTTCCATCGACGCCGAACCGGAGGCGCTTGTCGGTTCAGTGCTGTCGATCGCTCGTGGTGAGGCGGCCTTGAGCCCCGCCACGACCCGGCAGCTGCTCGATCGAATGGCCCGACGAGACAATGGCGTGCCGGTCGAGCTGTCTCAGCGCGAGGTCGAAGTCCTCCGAGCCATCGCCGGCGGCTGTTCGGTGAAAGAGACGGCTGCCACCCTCGGGATCTCCCCGCGAACCGTCGACAACGTGCAGCGGTTCCTCTACCGGAAGCTCGGCGTGCACACCCGTGCGCAGGCGGTCGCTCGTGCTCACGAGCTCGCCCTGTCGCTCCCCGAATCGGCGAGTAGCCGAACTCCAGCCGGCCTTGGGCCGTCGAAGGGATCACCCCGTGACTGACCACAGCCACTCGCCGCACATCGTGATCCGCCCGCCGTCGCGGTGGACGCCGATCGACCTGCGGGCGGTCTGGGAGTTTCGAGATCTCCTGGTTCGGTTCACCCTGCGGGATCTGAAGCTTCGCTACAAGCAGACCGCACTCGGTGCGATCTGGGTGGTGCTCCAGCCGTTGCTCTCCGCCGGCATCTTCAGTTTCGTCTTCGGCAAGGTCGCCGGTCTCGACAGCGCGGGAGTGCCCTACTTCGCCTTCGCGTACGTGGGAATGACCATCTGGACGGTGTTCTCGCAGACGATGAGCAAGATCAGCGGTTCGCTCGTCGGTAATGCTCAACTCATCTCGAAGATCTACTTCCCGAGGCTGGTGCTCCCGCTCTCGACTGTCGGCTCGACCATGGTCGACTTCCTCGTCTCCGCCCTGATGGGGGTGGTCGTCCTCGCCATCGCCGGAGTGGCTCCAGGCGTGGCGCTGATCTCGCTTCCCGGGTGGTTGATCCTGGCCTTCGCGCTCGGGTGCGGGATCGGCCTCATCGCCGCAGCGCTGATGGTGCAGTACCGAGATGTGGGCTACGTGCTTCCGGTCGTGACGCAGCTGTTGCTCTACGGCACCCCGATCGCGTACTCGCTGAAAGCAGTGCCGGAAAACGTGCGTTGGGCGGTCGAGATCAATCCACTGAGCGGCATCATCGAAGGGTTCCGTTGGGCCACTCTCGGAACTCCCGCGCCGACGATCGGGGCGACGCTGTGGAGCGCAGTCGGATCGATCGGCGTGTTCGTGGTCGGTGCCTATGTGTTCACCGCCAAGGAGCGGAGGTTCGCCGATGTCATCTGATGTAGCGCTGAGGCTCGAAGGGGTCGGCAAGGCCTACCGCATTACCCATCAGGAAGCGCATGTGACGTTGGCGGAGCAAACGCTCCATCGGTTGCGGCACCCGTTCCGGAAGCCCGAGGTCGAGACATTCTGGGCGTTGGAAGACGTGAATCTCGAGGTTCGTCGCGGCGAGGTGCTCGGCCTCATCGGCCGGAACGGAGCAGGGAAGAGCACCTTGCTGAAGGTGCTCTCGCGGATCACGCCACCAACGGTGGGGCGCATCGACGTGTTCGGGCGTATCGGGAGCTTGTTGGAGGTGGGAACCGGATTCCACCCCGAGCTGACCGGCCGGGAGAACGTGTACCTCAACGGCGCCATCCTCGGGATGAAGCGCAGCGAGATCGACCGGCAATTCGACGCGATCGTCGACTTTGCTGGCGTCTCGCAATTTCTCGACACCCCGGTGAAGCGGTACTCGAGCGGCATGTACGTGCGTTTGGCATTCGCAGTGGCGGCGCACCTCGAGACCGAGATCCTGCTCGTCGACGAAGTACTTGCAGTCGGCG
>Ga0209023_10007229_pt1 | contig 11458 bp, 9 predicted proteins | sample LakOneMetagenome_FD_187468 | JGI IMG/M metagenome (GOLD analysis project Ga0209023, IMG submission 187468) | Freshwater and sediment microbial communities from Lake Erie, Canada (SPAdes) (version 2) | ecosystem: Environmental > Aquatic > Freshwater > Lentic | place: Lake Erie, Canada | collected...
TCTAACACTTCGGCGACGGCGTGGAAATCCTGCGGATTGACGCCGAGGCCGTAGACGCTCGCGAAGCGCGCGGGGATCGCGCTGGCGCGCACCAGGCTGATCATCAAGTGCGCAAAATCGCGGCACACGCCGCGTCTTTCGACATAAGTTTCGAGCGCGCCGGTGGCAGCGGTGCTGCTGCCAATTTCGTAGCGCAAGTGGCCCTGAATCCAGTCTCGGATCGCCGCAACGCGGGCGCCGCCTTGAAGACCGCCGAACTCGGCTTCGACCAGGCTCTGGAACCGATCCGAAGGGCAATACCGAGATGGCAGCAGGTAATCGATCGCCTCGCTTGGCAGCATGTGCGGCGGCGTGGCGTCGAGTTGGGCGATGTCTGCTGTCAGCCGGTGAACCGCGATGGTAGAATTGTACGAGACCCGCAAGCTGCCCTGCAGTCGCAACCAGATCCTGTCGCCGATGGTGTCGTGACCGGGCATGCGCGCGAAGTGCTCGCCCGGCGTCACGTCTATGTGCGCGCGCTCGATCATCTGCTCGGGCAGGGCGGCCGCCTCGATCTGGAGCAGGACGTCGGTTGTATCTGGAAGATAGTATTCGAGATCGGTTCGGATCGCGAGTTTCATGCAAGGCTCCGGATGGAGGAAGCGCGGCCGGGTCGGCTGCCAGAGGGCAATGCGCGAACCACCGCGTGGCTCCCGCTGGCGGCGAAATATTACAGCGCTGCGACGATGACGCCGGACCACGCCATATTTTGGGCGCTTAGCGAGTCTGCCCGAAGCGCGGTTTGCGCTTTTCCTTGAGCGCGGCGATGCCTTCGAGGTGATCGGCGCTGCGCACGCTCACCGATTCGTAACCGATGCCGGCGTCCATCACAGCCGTCGCGAGCCGCTTGAGTTCGAGGTTAGTGAGGACTTTGGTGGCGCGGATCGCGCCCATCGCCCCGTCGAGCAGCTTCGCGCAGAACGCATCGACGACGGCGTCCAGCTCTTCGAGCGGCACGCAATGGTTGACGAGCCCGATCTCGGCGGCCTTGCGCGCGGTCACCAATTCGCCGGTCAGCAGGTATTCCTTGGCGCGGGCAAGTCCGATCCGCTGCGCCCAGATTACCGCGCCGCCGTCGCCTGCGACCAGCCCGATGCCGACATGCGGGTCGCCGATCTTGGCCCCCTCGGCGGCGAAGACGATGTCGCACAGCAGTGCCAGCGTCGCGCCGAGGCCGACCGCGTGGCCGTTGAGGCGGCAGACCACCGGCTTGTCGATATCGAGCATGGTGAAGACGATTCGCTTGGCCATCCGCGCCTCGTGATCGAACAAGTGCGGGTGCTTCGCGCTGTTCTCGATATGCGCGATGTCGCCGCCGGCAGAGAACGCCTTGCCCGCACCGGTGATCAGCAGCAGGTCCGAACCGGGATCGCCCTGCGCGAACCACAGCGCTTCGGCCAGTTCGTCATGAAGCTGGAGATTGACCGCGTTGAACGATTCGGGGCGGTTCAGCGTCAGCCGCAGCAGGCGTCCTTCACGCGAAAGCAGGATCGTCCCGTATTGCGGGAGCGCCGGTGCCGCTTCGGTCATGCTTGTCAAACCCTCTCCAGTTGCCCCGCGGAGCCATGACCAAGCCGGGGCACAAGGTCAATCTTGCCAAGCGCGCCCAGTTCCTCTCTATCGTGCTGAACAGACGCGCAGCACCGATTACAGGCTGCGAGGAGAGGAATCGATGGCTGGATTTGACGAGACGTTCGATTGGGTGGTCGTGGGCTGCGGTGGCGGGTCGATGAGTTCGGCCATGCTGATGCGCAAGGCTGGCAAGTCGGTCGTGATTCTCGAAAAGTCGCCTTACGCGGGCGGAACCACCTGCAAGTCGGGCGGCGTGATCTGGCTGCCCAACAACCCGTTCATGGAGCCCGGCGAAGACAGCGTGGAGAAGGGCATCACTTATCTCGACGCGGTGGTCGGCGATACCTCGGACGCGCCGGGCACCAGCCATGAGAAGCGGCTCGCCTATATCAACGAAGGCCGCAACATGATCGAATTCCTTGTCCGCGAGGGCGTGGAGTTCGAGCGCGGCTCGGCGTTCTGGCCCGACTATTACGACGAGCTTCCGGGGGGCTGCAAATCGAGCCGGACGGTGGTCGCCAAAGTGTTCGACAAGAAGGAACTGGGTGAATGGGCGCCCAAGCTGCGTCCGGGCATGATGGAAGTGAAGGCGCGGCTCGAGGACGGCATGAAGCTGCCGTTCGCCAAGTTCAGCTGGAAGTACCGCCTGATCTTCGCGAAAATCGCGGTCGGCGTTGTCGCGGGCAAGCTCAAGGGCCAGCATTGGGTGACAGCGGGCGCGGCGCTGCAGGGGCGCATGCTCAAGGCGGTGCTGGGTGCGGGCGTGGACATCCGGCTGCGGTCGGCGGTTTCGGAACTGATCATCGAGGACGGCAAGGTGACCGGGGTCGTCACCGTCAAGGACAACAAACCGTGGCGCGTCGGCGCGCGGCTTGGCGTACTGGTCAATGCGGGCGGTTTCGCGCGCAATCAGGAGATGCGCGACAAGTACATGCCCGGCACCCGCTCCGAATGGTCGATGACCAACGAGAGCGACATGGGCGACATGCACCGCGAGATGGAGCGCCACGGCGGCGTGCTCGCGCAGATGGACGAGATGGTCGGCTTCCAGATGACCCGCGCCCCGGGCTGGGAGAAAGACTATGTCGCGCCGGGCGCGCAGTCGATCACCGCCAAGCCCCATGCGATCCTCGTCGATCAGTCGGGCGTGCGCTACATGAACGAAGGCGGTTCCTACGAGGAATATTGCGAGCGCATGGTCAAGCGCGATCGCGAAACTCCGGCGGTGCCGAGCTGGGCGATTCTCGACCAGACTTACATGGACCGCTATCCGCTCGCCAATGGCGGTTCGGGCAAGAAGATCCCGCCAAACTGGGTCACCTCGGGCTATCTCAAGCAGGCCAATTCGATCGAGGAACTGGCCGTGCTGCTCAACATCGAGCCGGCCCGCCTGCGTGCTACCGTCGACCGCTGGAACGGCTTCGTCGAAAAGGGTGTGGACGAGGACTTCCACCGCGGCGAGCGTGCCTATGACCAGTTCCTCGGCGACATCATGGCGCAGGACCGTGCGCGGTCGCTGGGCAAGATCGAGAAGGGGCCGTTCTACGCGGTCGACGTGGTACCGGGCGATGTCAGCACTTATGGCGGCGTCATTACCGATCCGAATTCGCGCGTACTCAAGGCTGATGGAACCCCGATCGAGGGGCTCTATGCCACCGGCGTTTCCACCGCTTCACCGATGGGCCGGGTCTATCCGGGCGCCGGCGCCAGCGTCGGTCCGTCGATGACGTTCGGCTGGATCGCTGCAAAGCACGCAGCGGGATTGGGCAACCAGACGCTCTGATGACGATCACGATTGCCGATCTGGAAGCCGATGGCTGGCAGAGGTTGCCGACGCTCAACTTCTCCGCCGCCATCGGCCCCACCTTCATGCGAGGCGAGCCCGGCGCGCGGATAGTGGCGTTGCTGACAGGACCGGAAATCGCCAACGACTTCATGCAGAGCGTTCACGGCGGGGCGCTGATGACGTTCGCCGACATCTCGCTCGGAGTCGCGGTCGCCGATCTGCTACCGGAACCCAACCTTTCGACCGTGCAATTGCAGTACCAGTTTGCGGGCGCGGTCCCGGCCGGAAGTCTGGTGACCTGCAGGCCGGAGATCGTCCGGCAAACCCGGCAACTGGTGTTCGCCCGGGCGCTGTACGAAGCCGGCGGGAAGGTGGTCGGCTCGGCCGACGGCATCTTCAGGACATTTACCGGCTAGGGCTACGCTGCGGATTTCTCCGGAACGGCTCCTCTCCTGCCAGGCTCTTTGTCTGAGTCGGCGTTGCAGCGTGACTGTGCGGCAAGACCGATGCAGCCGCGTTTCCAGCACCATCCTGCCACGCTAGAACCTTGTTCGAGCGAAGCAGGAAGGAAAGCTGCGATGGGGGATGCAATCGCGGGAGCGGAAGGGCAGGCGCTGTCGCTGATCGCCGGGCCGCCGCTTGGCGACGAGCCGGGGCAGGGCGCGCAGACCATCGCGGGCTACTTGCGCGAGGTTACCGCCCGCTTCGGCCCGCGCGAGGCGGTGGTGCTGCGCAAGGGCGCGAGCCGCATCGCCTGGAGCTATGACGAGTTGCTGGCCCGCTCAATCGAAGTGGCGCGAGCGCTGATCGCCTGCGGCGTGGGCAAGGGCACCCGGGTCGGCATCCTGATGACCAATCGGCCCGAGTTCCTCTCGAGCTTGTTCGGCACGGCACTGGCAGGCGGCATTCCGGTTCCGCTAAGCACGTTCTCGACCCCGTCCGAACTCGATTACCTGCTCAAGGCCTCGCAAGTCTCGGTGCTGCTGCTCGAACAGTGCGTGCTGAAGAAGGACTTCCTCGACATGATCGCCGCGCTGGAGCCGGCGGTGCTGAAGGGCGAGCCGGGCGCACTGGTTTCGGAGCGCTTTCCGTTCCTGAACCGGATCGTATCTCTGGGCGGGATTGCTGGCGATAGCGAGCCGCCGGTTTCGTTCGAGGGCGGCGCGGTCGAGCGCTGGGAGCGCTTCCTCGCACACGGCTCCGCGACCTCGGAAGCGCAAGTGCTGGCGCGCGCGGATACCATCCATCCGGCCGATGTCGGCGGGATCTTCTTCTCCTCGGGCACTACCAGCCTGCCCAAGGGCATCGTCCATTCGCAGCGCGCGTTCGCGATCCAGTGGTGGCGCTGGCCGCGGGTGTTCGCGATGAAGGAGCCGGTCATCAGCTGGACCGGCAACGGCTTCTTCTGGTCGGGGAATGTCTCGATGGTGGTAGGCTCGGCGCTTTCGACCGGCGGCGCGGTGGTGCTGCAGCGCTATTTCGACGCCGACGAGGCGCTGGAGCTGTTCGAGCGCGAACGCATCGCCTTCATCAACGGCCGCCCGCACCAGTGGGCACGGCTGGTCGATGCGCCGGGCTGGGCCGGCGCCGACCTCTCCAGCCTCAAATACATCCCGCGCGGCGAGATGATCTGGGAGCATCCGACCGTCGACACCGACTGGCGGGTGCCGATGTCGTTCGGCACCACCGAAACGATGACGATCTGCACCTCGTTCACGGCGGACGACCAGTCGGCCTTCGAAGGCAGCTTCGGCGCGCCGCTTCCCGGCAACGTGCTCAAGATCGTCGATCCGTTAACGGGCGCGCTGATGCCGCTCGGCGAGAAGGGCGAGATGTGCATCAAGGGGCCGACGTTGATGAGCGGCTATCTCGGCAAGGCACCCGAGGAATGCTTCGACGCCGCGGGCTTCTACTGCACCGGGGATGGCGGTTCGGTGGACGCCGAAGGGCGGTTTTTCTGGGAAGGACGCCTGACCGACATGATCAAGACCGGCGGCGCCAATGTCTCGCCGCTCGAAGTCGACGATGTCATTGCCCGCTTTCCGGGGGTCAAGCGCACTCAGACGGTCGGCGTCCCCGATGACCTGTTCGGCGAGATCGTGGTCGCCTGCATCGTCCCGCTCGACGGCCAGACGCTCGACGAGCACGGGATCGTCGCATTCTGCAAGGCCGAGATCGCCAGCTTCAAAGTGCCGCGCCGGGTGCTGTTCTTCACCGACGAGGACTATGCGCTGACCGGCAACGAGAAGATCAAATCGGCCACGGTGCGCGAACTGGCAACGAAGCGGCTTGAGGTGGAGCAAGCGGTGGCGGGGTAAAAATCCTCCCCGAAACGCGGATTATCGCCAATTCAAAAACTGTCCCTTACTTCGTCATCCCCGCGAAGGCGGGGATCCATCTCCCACGCAGCATCAGGAGGTGAGCTCGGGAGATGGATTCCCGCCTGCCCGAAGGGCAGTTTATCCTGAGCGGCTGGCTTGCCTGCAAGCCGAAGGGCAGGAATGACGAGGATTGTTGATCGTCACAGCAACCGACGAATGCAATTGGACTTGCTAGGCTGGAAAGTCAGGCGTCGGCGAACTGCGCCAACGCTGCCCGCCCGGTCTGCTCGCGCCACAGGTCAGTCCCGGCTCCCAGCTGCAGGTTCAGGAAGGCGCGCTTCATGAACAGGTGGCACTGGTGCTCGGCGGTCAGGCCGATGCCGCCATGGAGCTGGATCGCTTCCTCGGTCACGAACTCGTAGACCTCTGCCGCGAGCGCCTTGACTGCGCCCATCTGCACCACGGTCACGCCGGGATCGCGTGCGCGGTTCCACATCAGTGCTTCGGCGGCGACGATCTGGGTCTTGAGGTCGGCGGCGCGGTGCTTGAGCGCCTGGAACATCGCGATCGGGCGGTCAAACTGGCGGCGCATCTTCATGTACTCGACCGTCATGTCGAGCGCGGCACTCGCGCCGCCAAGGCTGTCGGCGGCCAGTGCGAGGTGAGTCTCGGGGGCGAGCGCGTCGTGCAGCGCTTTGGTCGCGGCGCCCTCGGTCAGCACCAGCGCCGGGTCGGGCGCGAAGCCGGACAGCGTGACGTCGAACAGGCGGCGGCTGGGATCCCAGATCGCGCGCTCGGTCACGGTGACGCCTGCGGCATCAAGCGGAACCAGCGCATAGCCACCGGGAAGGCTGGCAACGATCGCGCTGGCCATGTCGGCTTCGAACACGCCCGCAATGGTGCCGGTCAGCGAACCATCGTCGGCAGCCGTCACTTTGGCCGGAAGCAAGTGCAGCGGCACATATTCGCCGCCGGAAATCCGCTCGATCCAGTCGGCGCGCGCGGCGAAGTCGGGGCTTTCGACCACGGCCTGGAGCCCGAGCTGCGCTTGCAGCAGCGGCACGCTCGACAGCACCCGGCCCATCTCGAAGTGGATCGCGGTCGACGCCTCGCGGTCGAGGCCGAGGCCGCCCTCCTCTTCGGGCAGGCGGATCAGCAGCCAGCCCATTTCGGCGACCAGTTGCCAGCTCGCATCGCGCGGCGGTGAGAGCTTGTCGGCGGGGAAGGCCTTTTGCGCGGCGTCGGTGAGTTCGCTGAGTTCGATCACAAGGTCCACCCCTTCGGCTCGCGCGGCATTTCGAGCATGCGCTCGGCAATGATGTTGCGCTGCACTTCCTCGCTGCCGCCGGCGATCGTCCACGCGAACGAGTTCATGTAGTCGGCCATCCAGTTGCCGGTGTTGAGATCGCCGAACGTGATCGGCGCGACATATTGCTCGCTCATCCCGCCCAGCCGCAGGCCGAGCAGCGAATAAGCCCGCAGGGCGCGCGAATAGCTGTTCTTGACGATCGAGGCGTCGCCCATGCGTTCGACCCCGGCGATCCGGTTTTCGAGAAAGCGGTCGGCAATCGCGCAGACCGAGTCGACTTGCGTCACCAGCGCGCCGAAATCGCGCAGCACGCCGCGGTCTTCGCTATGTCCGTGATCGCGGATCAGCGCGGCGACGAGCGAAAGCGCACCGCGCATCCGGTAGGACAGTTCCATCAGCGTCAGCCCGCGCTCGGACGCGAGCGTCGCCTGCGCCACCGCCCAGCCTTTGCCTTCTTCGCCGACGCGCTGCGACACCGGGATCTCGACGTTATCGAGGAATATCTCGGCGAATTCCTCGTCGCCCTGGATCTGGTGGATCGGGCGGACGGTGACGCCGGGCGTCTTCATGTCCATCAGCAGGTAGGTGATGCCCGCCTGCTTCGCGCCCTCGCTGGAAGTGCGCACCAGCAGCAGGCACATGTCGGCGAACTGCGCCATCGTCGACCAGATCTTCTGGCCGTTAATCACGTAGACGTCGCCGCCGGGCCGCGAAACCAGCTCGGCCTTGGTCTTGATCGCGGCAAGGTCGGACCCTGCGCCGGGCTCGGAAAAGCCCTGGCACCAGGTCTCGCCCTTGAGGATTCCGGGAAGGTAGCGCGCCTTCTGCTCGGCGCTCGCGCATTCGTGCATCGTCGCGAAGGCGTGGTAGGTGGACACGAAGGAAAGCAGCAGGCGCGGCATGTCGGCCTGCGCCAATTCCTCGTAGATCACCTTCTGCTCGAGCAGCGAGCGACCGCCGCCCGGCCATTCGGCGGGCCAGTGCGGGATCGCGAAGCCGGCCTTGACCAGCTTGGCGAACCAGTCACGCTGGGTGGTGACGAAGTCCTCCTGCGTGCGGCTGGCATCGCGCCAGCCATGCGGGGCCTCGGCGGCGAGGAAGCTGCGAACTTCTGCCCGCAGTGCTTCGAGATCGGCGTTCTCAGTCATGCTCGCTCCCATGCACATGCCCGCAAGTCTCGTCCATAGCCCCTTGGGACGTGGACGCGATATCGGGCGGCGTTCATACCTCGATCGAGATCGTGTCGCCTTCCACTTTCACCGCGTAGATATCGATCGGCATCGTCGCGGGCGGGTTCATCGGTTCGCCGGTTTCGAGATCGAACCGCGCGCCGTGGACCGGACAGGCGATCCAGCCGTTCTTCATCCGGCCGCAGTCGAGCGCCTCATGCGCATGGCTGCACAAGTTGCGCACGGCGAAGATCTTGCCCTGCGAATGGCACAGCACGATCTGCAGCTTGCCGACCTCGACCAGCTTCTTGGATCCGGCCGGGACCTCTTCCAGAGTTGCCACTGCGACGAATTGCTTCTCACTCATCGGATTTCGATCACTTTCCCGTTCTTGGCCCGGTCACACGGTGCCGCGCATTGAGGCCAGCCCCGACACTGCGCAACGGCGCATACGGAGCAGCAGCCCAGTCAAGCAATTGCCTCTACCTTGGCGGTCATTTCTAGGGCAAGTCCCTGTCGGGATATAGGCGCGGGTTACAGGCGCTGCCCGAAAGCGCCGGGGAGAGACCAGAGTGCAGGACAGGGAAGCTTTCGATGTCGTGGTGGTGGGCTCCGGCTCGGCCGGTGCGATGGCCGCTTTGCGGGCCGCCGACCACGGGCTCAAGGTTCTGATTGTGGAGAAGGCGCACAAGTTCGGCGGAACCTCGGCGACATCGGGCGGGGTCATGTGGATTCCCAACCACGGGCTCGACGGTGACAAGGGCGATACCCGCGAATCCGCGCTCGAATATCTCGATTCGATCATCACCACGCAGGTCGATCGCGAGCGCCTCGAAGGATTCGTCGATGAAGCACCGAAGATGCTGGACTATCTCAAGAGCACCGGCGTTTCCGTGCTGGCGGCGGCCTGGCCCGACTATCATGCGGGCAAGCCGGGTGCGCGCACTGACCGTTCGGTCATCGTGCCGACGTTCGACGGCCGCGAACTGGGCGACAGCCGCTATCCGCTGATGCGCGAGCAGTACAACCGCTTCAAATTGTTCGGTCGCTATTCGATGGACCTGACCGAAACCTTCGCGCTGATGATGCAGCAGAAGGGCTGGCGGCAGGTCGTCGCCAAGATGATCACGCGCTACTGGTCGGATCGTTCGACACGCAAGGTCTCGCACCGCGATCGCCGCTTTACCCAGGGCGCGGCGCTGATGGGGTCGGTCTACAAGCAGGTGTTCGCGCGCGGCGTCGAACTGCGCATGGAAACCGCGCTGCAGGAACTGCTGGTCGATGCTTCGGGCAAGGTTACCGGCGTGAAGCTCAGCAATTTCGGCCGAGAGTATGAAGTCGAGGCGACCCATGGCGTTGTGCTGGCGGCGGGCGGTTTCGAATGGAATCAGGAACTGCGCGACCGGTTCTTCACGGTCCCCGGCCTGACGCGGCACTCGTCCAGTCCCGAGGACGGCAATCGCGGCGAGGCCCTGATCGCGGCGGAAAAGATCGGTGCGTCCACTGCGCACACCGAGCAGGGCTGGTGGATTCCGACGATGACGCTGCCGATGGCCAAGGCGTCGAACTTTCACGAAATCCACCAGGCCGCATTCGACGTGGGTCGTCCGTGGAGCGTGGTGGTCAACCGCAACGGCGTCCGCTTCGTCGACGAGGCCTGCGGTTACGACGGCTTCGGTCAGGCGATGGTCAGGGATCATCTGGAGACCGGCGCCAACATGCCGTGCTGGCTGATCTTCGATTCCAAGTTCCGCAAGAAGTTCAGCGCCGGCGGGCTGATGCCGACCGTGCACACGCCCGAACACAAAGTCCCCGACGACTGGTGGGACCACTACGTGTTCCGCGCCAATTCGATCGAGGAACTGTGCCGCAAGACCCACCTGCCGATCGAGCCGGTCAAGCAGGCGGTCGCCAATATCGCCGCTTATTCGGTCACCGGCATCGATCCGGAATTCGGGCGCGGCATGAACATCTATGACCAGATGTTCGGCGATCCGACCGTCACGCCCAACCCCAACCTCGGGCCGATCGACACGCCGCCGTTCTATGCGGTGCCGATCAACAACGGCGATCTCGGCACCAAGGGCGGGCTGCGCTGCGATGCGCGGGCGCGGGTGCTCGACGGTTCGGGGACGCCGATCGCGGGGCTCTATTCGGCCGGAAACAACTCGGCGACCCCGTTCGGCGACGTCTATCCGGGTGCGGGGGCGACCATCGGCCCGGCGATGACGTTCGGCTATATCGCTGCGAATGACATTGCCGAGCGCTCGGGGAACTTGCGTGGCGGCGGGAGGTAATTTTGGCTGCCTTGCTGGAGATCAATGACGCTCGTTGCGGTTTTGGTCGTAGTATTGCGGATTCTGGAGCGACCGGCTGTCGGCATCGCAATCCGCAAGGAATACCATCATGACGAGCGGCCTTAAATTGATCGCTGCCTGCGCGGTGTTGTCAGTGACCACGCCTGCGTTGGCCGATTCGACTTATGTCGGCCGGTTCAAAGGGGTGGTGACCAGCGGCAGCTATAGCCTTTATTATCCCAGCGGAGCCTGCGGATGCAATGGCTCTACCGATCTCACGGGCCAGACGATCAACCTGATCTTTTCGGCGCATCTTTTCGATAAGCATGTCAATGCGTTCGGCGATCCGATGTCCAACTACATGGTCATCACCTATTCCGGGATCGGCCAGACATTTTCATTCAGCGGATCGGCGTCGAATGAGAGCCTGTTATACCCTTATCCCCTCTATCTTTACGAGACTGCCGATTTTGCTGGCGATGCCATAAATGGCTCGGTCGCCACGCAAAGTTCGAGTTTCTATTCCGATTGGGGATATGCGTTCAATTTGTCTTACAGCGGCGCTGGCGCAACGAGCGGTCCGCTGACGGGCTCTGGCAGCGCCAGTTCGTATGACATCTATTCCTGGCCTGAAAAATATTTCTCCGTAAATTTCAATCTGACCAGCGGCAGCGTGCAGGCGGTTCCAGAACCTTCGACATGGACGCTGATGATCCTCGGCTTCGGCTTCATCGGCGTTGCGATGCGCCGCCGTGCGCCATCCAGAATTTCTTACACATAGGAAGACCATGACCACAGCGAACAAAGTTGCGATCGTTACCGGCGCTGCCGGCGGGATCGGCGAAGCCATCGTCAGGCGTCTGGGCGCTGCGGGCATTTCCGTGCTCGGCGTCGGGCGCACCGGGGCCAAGCTCGCGGCGCTCAAGGACAAGCTCGGCGATACGATGGCGTTCGAATATGTCGCT
>Ga0209023_10007230_pt1 | contig 11457 bp, 10 predicted proteins | sample LakOneMetagenome_FD_187468 | JGI IMG/M metagenome (GOLD analysis project Ga0209023, IMG submission 187468) | Freshwater and sediment microbial communities from Lake Erie, Canada (SPAdes) (version 2) | ecosystem: Environmental > Aquatic > Freshwater > Lentic | place: Lake Erie, Canada...
TCGCGCGCTGCGGCCGACACCTGCCGAGGAGTGCCGGTGAGACGGATGAAGCTCTCGTCGATCGAATACACCTCCTGACTGGACGTGTAGCGGCTGAGTAATTCCACCGTGCGCGCCGACAGGTCGCCGTAGAGTTCGTAGTTACTGGAGCGGGCGATGACGCCCTTCGCCGTGGCCTCGGGGGCGATGCGCTGCCAGGGCGCGGCCATGTCAATGCCGAGGTGCTTGGCTTCCTCCGAGCGCGCGATGACGCATCCGTCGTTGTTGGACAGCACGACGACGGGCTTCCCTTCCAATCGCGGATCGAAGATTCGCTCGCAAGAGACGTAGAAGTTGTTGGCGTCGACGATGGCGATGGAGGGCGCCTCAGACACGGTGCAGGCACCTCGTGACGACACCCCAGACCGTCAGGTCGCTCATTTCCGTGAGTACGATGTCGGGGTAGGCCGGGTTCTCGGGTACGAGGCGGATGGTGCCCCCTTCGATTCTGAGACGTTTGATGGTGAGTTCGCTGTCCACCACGGCGACCACGACGCTGCCGTCCCGGGCGTCCAGGGAACGGTCCACGATGATCTCGTCGCCATCGAAGATGCCCGCGCCCGTCATGCTGTCACCGCTGACGCGCACGATGAATGTGGCCGTCGGGTCCTGGATCAGGTGCCGGTTCAGGTCGACGGGCCCGGTGTAATACCCGGAGGCGGGAGACGGGAAGCCGGCATGCACGGCCTCCGGCGCGGCGCGGGCGAAAGCGCTCTCGGGAGCGTCAGGCTGTGCGGCGGCCGCGTCAATCACGGGCCGAATGGTGAGCATCATCTCTCCTGACTGGGGGCGGCTCCCCGCCACGGGCACGGGTTAAGCTGCCGGGGAAGGCGCCGGCTGCCCCAACAACAAGAATACGCCATCGAATCTATATTCGAACATCGGATTTGTGCCCGGTTCGCCCGGATATCGCATCAGGGCGCGCGTTCCCGGAACGCTCGAGCCACCAGTACATCGGTTGAGGAATGCGCCAGGATCGACAGCACGATCACAAGTGCGATCAGGTGAAAGAGGCCGTCGGAGCCGTCGATGCCCGATTCGAGAACGAAAATGCCGTACACCACGGATGCGAAACCCTTGGGGCCGAACCACATGGCCGCGAGCTGCTCGCGCAGGGGGAAACGCGCACCCAGAAACGACACCAGCAGCGCCAGCGGTCGGGCCAGCACCAGGGTGAGCACGGCAAAGACCCAGCCGGTCCACGGAATGTCGAGAAAGAGAAAAGCGGGAGTGATCAGGGCCCCGAAAACGAGGATGGCCACCAGCTTGAGCAGCTCCGTCACGAGTTCCCCGAACTGCTCGAACTCCTGACGGAACCGCGGACTGTAGGAGGCCACGGTGATACCCGCAGCGAAGGCGCCGAGGAAGAGGTTCGCCTGGGTCGCCTCGCAGATCGCAAGCACCAGCAGTCCGATCGACACAGTGACCAGAGGCTGGAGCGCCTGCGTGGCCCTGAGTAACGGCAGCTTCTCGAGGCGCAGCACGATCAGGGGCACCACCACGTTCAGCGAGCGGCGCTGCATGCGAGGTGACTCCTTGCGCCCCATGGCGCGCTGCCATGGGGCAGTAGGTGGCCTCTGGGCGGAGGCCATGGGGCGCATGGTGGCGCCTCGCGGGAGGTGACGCCGCTGGATCAGCGGGAGACGGTACCGGTGAGCGACGCGATGGCCCGCAGGACCACCGGGCGGGCTGCGACCCAGGCCACGATCATCAGCACAAGCACGCCGGCGAAGATCCAGAACCCGACCCAGCTCTCGTCGTTCCGGCCGGCGTACATGTGGTTCAGGTTGCGCAGGGCGCCGGTCGCGAACACGAGGAAGACGTGCACGACGATGAAGGCGATGAAGAAGATCATCACCGGGTAATGCACGGCACGGGCGATCCCGATGGGGTATAGCTTGCTCAGTCGGCGGAACGTCCACGCCGGCGACATGCGCAAACCGGTGAAGAGCGCCAGGGGAGCCGCCACGAACACCACCAGGAAATAGCTGATCGTCTGGATGGCGTTGTAGTTCACCCAGCCGCTTTCCACCGGCCAATCCAGAGACGCGTATTGCAGCATCGCCGAGAGTGCGTTGGGGAAGATGCTCCAGGTCACGGGAACGAGGCGCATCCACTGCCCTGTGGCGAACAGGAGGATGTAGAACAGCACACCGTTGGCGACCCATAGCGTGTCGAACGTGATGTGCAACCACACGTTCAGGCTCATTCTCGTGGGCGCTCGCCGTGTGCGCAGCAGCCCGGTGTTGCTGCGCTTCCAAAACATGGTCGGACGTTTCGTGGTGTGGATCTGCCAGCCCGAACGAATCACGAACAGGATGAAGAACGCGTTCAGGCCGTGCTGCCAGTTGAGCCAGGCCGGAAACCCGACGGGAGCGGACTCAGGCAGCGTCGTGGTTCCCGGAAACTGCATGAGGAAAGACTGAACATCGGGGAGAGAACGGATGCCGCGGGCAGCGAGCACCACGCCGGCCAGCACGATGAGGGCGAGCGGAATAACCCAGACCAGCCTGAACCATCGGTTCGCGGAGAGAACGGCGAGGCGGCTGCCGCCGGTCGCGGGTGACCGGGTCGTCTTCATGGTCTGTCTCCTGAACGAATCTCGACCTGTCGGCCTGAACGAAGCCTAGTATGCCGCGGTGGGCGAGAGACCCGTGGCGAGGGCGCCGCCAATCGGTGGCTCGTCGCCCGCGACGAACAGCGCATCGTCAGGCAGCCGACTCGCCTGTGGCCGGCGACGTGTCCGGTACTGTAACCGGCCCCGCTACGGGTGCCTCGGTCTCCGGTTCCGTCGCGGATTCGCGCTGCTGGAAGATGTCGCGCTGGCGGCGTCGGGAGTCGCTGATGACGCCGTTCAGGTCGTGCTGCGTCGAGGATACCGGGGGTGACTCAAGGGGAAGGGGTTCCGAGTTCATGGCGTGACCACGTTTCTGTCGGGGATGGGGGCTGAGCCGATGGACCGGGCTGAGCCGATGGACGGGGCTGAGTCGATGGACGGGCTGGAGCCGCGGGAGATTTCCGTTGCCGATCGATGGCCGGGCGAAGTGGGAGCCTGTCGATCACTTCAGGTGCTGTCCGTCTTCCGGCTGAGCGGAATCGGAGCTGAGCACGCTGCTCGATGACGAACCGGTGCTTGCGAGGAACGATATTGGATTCCATCAAAGCTGTCAATAAACTTCCCGCCGGCACTACCCCGTTGGCGGTGACCGGTTGATAATTGCCGGATAAACCCACAGCCACAAGGAGGCAGACCCATGACAAACACTCGACTCAACCCATACCTGGGGTTTCGAGACACCGCCGGGGAGGCGATGGAGTTTTACCGCACCGTGTTCGGTGGAGAACTCACCATGAGCACCTTCGCCGAATTCCATGCCAGTGAGGACCCGGCGGAGCAGGACAAGATCATGCATGCCCAGCTGACGACTGCCGACGGACTGATCCTGATGGCTGCCGATACCCCGAACAGCATGGCCTACACAGCGGGCAGCAACTACTCGGTGTCCCTCAGCGGTGAGGACGAAGCGGAACTACGCGGCTACTGGGACAAGCTCGCGGCCGGCGGAATCGTGACGATGCCGCTTGAGACCGCTCCGTGGGGCGACAGCTTCGGCATGTGTGTCGATCGCTTCGGCGTCAGTTGGCTGGTCAACATCGCCAGTGCCCAGGGCGGTTTGATGGACCGGGGTAGTCTGGCCGATCAGGCCCGGCCCGCGGCCGACATGGACACCGTCTGATCCGCCCCGGCTGCCACGGGCCGAACCTGCCGGGGTCGTTGTGTGGTCGATACCCGCTTCACCGCAACTCCTCACCCCAACTCCCCACCGCAACCTGATTCACTGCAACCTGATTCACTGCAACCTGCCTGGGGGCAACACCTAGGCTGGAAAGCATGACCGGCAAGAAGGAGCCCAGCGACTCACGGCTGAATGCGGCGCGGTATCAGGTTGACCGCCTGAGCCCTCCGACGGAGCCCGCCGCGGAGGTCGAGACGAACACGGCCGGGCAGAGCGCCATGGAAGCGCGGGACCAGTACGTGGAGATGGCCATCCAACAGGCCATCCGCCGTGGTGAATTCGACAACCTGCCCGGGGCCGGCAAACCGATCGCCAATCTGGAGCGCGGGTACGACCCGGATTGGTGGCTTCGGCAAAAGATTGAGAGCGAGAAGATCACCGGCCTCGGGCCGCCGGCCCTCGCTCTGCGTGCCGAAAACGCTGGGCTCGATGCCCGACTGCAGGCGGCGACCTCCGAGTCAGCGGTGCGGGAGATCCTGGAGGATTTCAACAAGCGTGTCGTCGCCGCGCGTCGGCAGCTGCAGGGCGGTCCGCCGGTGGTGACACCGACCCGGGATGTGGTCGAGGAGGTGAGCGCGTGGCAGGAGAAACGAGCGCGTCGCGCGCGGGTTCTCGAGGAGCACCGCGAGCAGGAGGCGGCCACGCTGGCCGCCATGACCTGGCGTGAGCGACGCCGGGCGAAGCGGGCACACTGACCGCACGGCTCCGCGAGCGGGGAACGGTGAGAGTCGACCGGTGCGGCGCGTCGACCGGTGCGGCGCGTCGACCTGCGCGGCGCGTCGACCGGTGCGGCGCGTCGACCTGCGCGGCGGGTCGACCCGCGGTCGGAGTTGACAAGCGCAGGGAGCCGACCTTCACATCAGGTCGGGAGGCGCTGCGACACCCCGCAACGAGCTGACGCCCCACCCGAAGGCGGAGCGTCAGATCATGAGGCGTCGGCTGAGGTGCCTACGCGTTGTGCGGGCGGCGTTCCGGCCCCTGGCGGCTCGCGCCCCCACGGTCGGCCTTCAGCTCGATCAGCTTGCCGCTGATGCGTGTCGCCGAGAGCTTCGAGAACACGTCGCTCGAGAGGTCCGCGGGCAGCTCGACCAGCGAGAACTCGGGCAGAATCTTGATGTGCCCGAAGTCGTCGCGGCTCAGGCCGCCCTCGTTCGCGAGCGCGCCCACGATCTGGCGGGGCTCCACCTTGTGGCGCTTGCCCACCTCGATGCGGTACTGCGACATCGGCTTGCCGCTCGAGCGCACGGGGCGTTCGCTGCGCAGCGCACGATCTCCACCGTCGCGGCTGTCGCGGCGGTCACCACGGTCACCACGATCCCCACGGTCTCCGCGATCCCGATCGGGACGATCGCTGCGTTCCTCACGCGCAAAACGCTGCGCGCGGGCGTCCTCGGGGGAAAGCAGCAGGGGAGTGTCGCCCTGGGCTACAACCGCGAGCGCAGCTGCGACATCCGCTTCCGGAACATCGTGGTGGGACACATAGTGGCCCACGATGTCGCGGAACATGCTGATGCGCTCGGACTGGCCGAGCGCCTCGGTGATCGCATCATCGAAGCGCGCCAGGCGCGTCACGTTCACGTCTTCCACGCTCGGCAGCTGCATCTGCGTGAGCGGCTGACGGGTGGCGTGCTCGATGGCGGTCAGCAGGCGGCGCTCACGCGGCGTGACGAAGCTGATGGCGGCTCCACTGCGTCCGGCGCGACCGGTACGGCCGATGCGGTGCACGTACGACTCGGTGTCGATGGGGATGTCGTAGTTGACCACGTGGCTGATGCGGTCCACATCAAGGCCACGGGCGGCAACATCCGTGGCCACCAGAATGTCGAGCTTGCCCGACTTGAGCTGGTTCACCGTGCGCTCACGCTGCACCTGCTGCACGTCGCCGTTGATGGCGGCGGCGGAGTACCCGCGGGCGCGCAGCTTCTCGGCGAGCAACTCGGTCTCGTTCTTAGTGCGGGTGAAGACGATCATGCCCTCGAAGTTCTCCACCTCGAGGATGCGCGTGAGGGCGTCAACCTTCTGCGGGTAGGAGACCATCAGGTAGCGCTGGGTGGTGTTCGCCGAGGTCGTGGTCTTGTTCTTGACCGTGATCTCTTCGGGGTCGTTCAGGTACTTCTTCGAGATACGACGGATCTGCGCGGGCATCGTGGCGGAGAAGAGGGCGACCTGCTTGTCGGCTGGGGTGTCGGCGAGGATCGTCTCGACGTCCTCGGCGAAGCCCATCTTGAGCATCTCGTCGGCCTCGTCGAGCACGAGGTACTTCAGCTCGGAGAGGTCGAGGGTACCCTTTTCGAGGTGGTCCATGATGCGACCGGGAGTGCCCACCACAATGTGCACGCCGCGGCGCAGGGCCGAGAGCTGGATGCCGTAACCCTGTCCGCCGTAGACGGGGAGTACGTGTACGCCGCGCATGTGGGCGGCGTACTTCTCGAATGCCTCACACACCTGCAGGGCGAGTTCGCGGGTGGGGGCGAGGATGAGGGCCTGCGGGTTCTTCTGCGCCATGTCGAGGCGCGACAGGATGGGTAGCGCGAACGCGGCCGTCTTTCCGGTACCGGTCTGGGCAAGGCCCACTACGTCGCGGCCGGCCAGCAGCGGGGGAATGGTGGCGGCCTGAATGGCCGACGGGGTCTCGTATCCAACGTCTTTGAGCGCCTTGAGCATCGCAGCATTGAGCCCGAGGTCTGCAAAGGTCTTGGTTGTACTGGCAGTGTCTGCCTCGGTCTGTTCTGTGGTGTCTTGCGGCGTCATATTAGCAATGGTATTCCCTTGCGGTGTGCGCCCTGTTCGAGGGAGCCGGTTTTTGCTCTCCTGAGCGGATGCACGGCCCCGAAACGTCACGTGTCACGGCGGCACGCGCGGTACGTTGGAGAAGCGGGGCATTTTCTTGTGCCCGTTTGATCGGCACCTCAGAAAGAGAACTATGCGCGCTCGCGCCCATTCACGATCCTGGCTGCGCGCAACTGTCGCTGCCGTCGCTGTCGCCATCCTCGTCACCGGGTGCAGCGCCACCTCGCCGAGCACCGCGACCAATACCCTCACGTATGCCATCAACGGCGGCACACTCAGCGGCGGCAAGATGGACATCCACTCGTCTGCCTTCCAGGCCACCGCCCTGGTGATGCGCAACTCGTTTGATTCCCTCGTGTATCAAAAGGCCGACGGCTCGTTCGTGCCGTGGCTCGCAACGTCATGGCAGGTCTCCGACGACGGACTTCAGTACACGTTCGCCCTTCGTGACGACGTCACATTCCACGACGGTGAACCATTCAACGCTGCGGCGGTCAAAGCCAACTTCGAGCACGTCGTCGCCCCTGAAACGGCGTCAGCGGATGCCGCGAGCCTGATCGGTTACGCCGAAGACGGTGGTTTCTACGCCGGAACGACCGTCGTCGACGAGTACACCGTGCGGGTTGAATTCAACCAGCCCTACGCCCCGTTCCTGCAGGCCGTGAGCACCGCCAAGCTCGGCTTTTACTCGCCGGCCACCCTGCGGGACAATGCCGCGCAGCTACCGGCCGGCGGCCCCGGCATCTCGGTGGGCACCGGCCCGTACGTCCTGAGTGAATACACCCCCGACCAGAGCATCATCTTCACCGCGAACGACGATTACGACTGGGCTCCCGAGGGCAGCACCCACGAGGGCGCACCCGCCATCGACACGCTCGTTTTCCGCATCCTGCCGGAGTCATCCGTTCGCACCGGTGCGCTCACCAGCGGGGAAGCACAGATCGCCAGCGATATCACTCCTGACGCCGTCGCCCAGATCGGCGACGGGTTCACGATCGAGAACGTGACAATGCCCGGCCTGCCGTACACGCTGTTCCTCAACGAGGCGTACGGCGTCTTCGCGGATGAAAACGTGCGCCGCGCCTTCGCTCTCGGTATCGATATCGGGCCGGCTGTCGACAGCATCTACCAAGGGCAGGCGGAGCGTGCGTGGAGCATCCTCTCCCCGGCCACCCCGGACTCCTACGACCCCAGCCTCGAAAACAGCACCGCCTTCGATCCCGACACGGCCAATGCCCTGCTCGACGAGTCCGGCTGGACGAAACGGGACTCCGAGGGGTACCGCACCAAGGACGGTGCCCGCCTGAGCGCCCGGTGGCTGGCGTACACTCCGATCTCGGACGCCAACGCCAGCCTCGGCGACGTGGTGCAATCCGATCTGCGCGACCTCGGCTTCGAAATCGTGCGGGACAACCGTGAAATCGCCCAGTACTACGAGGCCTTCGACGCGAGGGACTACGACCTCTCCGACTGGAGCTTTCCAAGCGTCGACGCCGACGTGCTGCGCGCCCACCTGCACAGCGGCGGGTACAAGAACGGCTCCTCCATCGCCGATCCCCTCGTTGACCAGCTCCTGGACGATGCCATCGCCACGAGCGATCCGGCCGAACGTGAGGCCCTGTACCAGCAGCTGCAGCAATGGAATGCAACCCACGTGGCCATGGTGCCGATCACCGTACCCACCGCCATCACGGCCTATAGTCCGGGCATCGAAAACCTGAACTTTGACCTGTACGGGCAGCCGCTCTTTTACGAGGCCTCTCTCACCACCGCGCCGTGACCGGACGCCGTGCGGGCCGTGCCCGCCTCGCTGGTCAGCCGGGTGCCCGCCTGGCTGCCCGGCTCGGCGGCATGCTGCTCGTGGTTTGGGGCGCGGCCACCGTGGGGTTCTTCTCGCTGCGGCTGATTCCGGGTGACCCGGTGAACGTACTCGTCGGGCTCGGAAACGTGTCAGAACAGGTGCGCGAGCAGATTCGCGCCGACTGGGGCCTGGCCGATCCGCTGATCGTGCAATACGCCCATTACCTCGGCCGATTGGTGCAGGGTGATCTCGGAACGTCTTACCGCATGCAGCAGCCCGTGGCCGCAGTGATCGGTCAGCAGCTGCCGCCCACCGTGCAGCTCATGGGCGTCGCGGTCGTATTCGCCCTGATGCTGGCAATCGTCTCAGCACTGCTCGGCCGTGGTCGCCGCACGGCAGCGATGGCGGGTTTGCTGGAACTCGTCGCGGTCTCGGCACCCACGTTCTGGATCGGCCTGGTGTTGATCGGCGTGTTCGGTTTCGGTTTGGGCTGGTTCCCGGTGGTAACCACGGTCGGCTTCGGTGCGCTCGTCCTCCCCGCTGTGACGCTCGCTATTCCGGTGGCCGGCATCCTCAGCCAGGTGCTGCGGCAGGGACTCGACGAAGCGGCCGCCCTGCCCTTCGTCGATACCGTTCGATCCCGCGGAGCCAGCCAGACTCGCCTCGTTGTGCGCCACACCCTGCGGCACGCCGCCGCGAACAGCGTCACCCTCAGCGGCTATATCGTGGGTTCCCTGCTCGGCGGCTCCGTGTTGGTGGAGACGGTCTTTGCCCGCCCGGGCCTCGGGCGGGTGGCATTGAACGCCATCGTCGATCGTGACGTGCCCGTGGTGCTCGGCATCATCGTGCTCGCGTCGGTGGCCTTCTCCGTGGTCAACCTGCTGGTCGACCTCGTCGCCGACCGGATCGACCTGCGCCTTACGACCGAGCAGGCCTACACATGAGCATGTTCACTGCCGTTCCACGGCGAACGGTGAAGCGGATGCCGGCTCCCGCCGTGTCCCTGTGCGCCGGGTTCCTGGTTCTTTTGGTGCTGTCCGCTGTCTTTCCCGGGCTGTTCACCGCCGCGGACCCGGTGCGCACCGACATCGGTGCGGCGTTGCTGGCGCCCGGCCAGGCGCATCCGTTCGGCACGGACCAGGCCGGTCGCGACGTGTTCGCGCGGGTGATTCACGGCTCCCGGTACTCGCTTGCGATCGGTTTCGGTGCGACCCTGATCGCCCTCGTGGCGGGGCTCGTGATCGGTTCGCTCGCCGGGCTGATGCGCCGGCTGGGCGATGGCATGCTCAGCCGGGCGATCGAGATCGTGATGGCGTTTCCCGAGTTCCTGCTCGCGCTGATCGTGATCGCCATCATCGGACCGGGGGAAGCGAGCCTGCTGCTGGCCGTGGCCATCGCCGTGATTCCCTCCTACGCACGGGTCGCGCGGGTGCAGACCCTGATCGTGAAGCGCGCCGGCTATGTCGAGGCGGCACGCATGCTCGGGGTCCCTGCCCTGGTCACCGTGGTGCGGCACGTGGTTCCGAACACGCTCGGACCGCTTCTGGTGATGGCGACCATGGGCATCGGCACCGCCATCACGGCGGCCGCCGGTCTGAGCTTTCTCGGGCTCGGTCCCAAGCCGCCCACGCCCGAGTGGGGACTCATCCTCGCGGAAGGGCGCAATTTTCTGGCCACGGCGTGGTGGATATCTGTGTTCCCGGGGCTGGTGATCACCGCCACCGTGGTCTCCACCAGTGTTCTCGGTCGGCACCTGCAGGCCCGCGCGGCGGGGAGAGCTCGATGAGCGCGGTGAGGGTGCGGAACCTGCGGGTGGTGATGCCCGGGTCGACCACTGCCATGGTGGATGGTGTCTCGTTCCGCGTCGCTGCGGGGCACTGCCTGGGCATCGTGGGGGAGTCGGGCGCCGGCAAGACCCTCACCGGTCGGAGTCTGATCGGTCTGGCCGGGCCGGGAGTCACCGCGGACGAGCTGACGGTCGCCGGTGTCGACGCGCGCAGGCTCGACGATCGGGGCTGGCGCGGTCTGCGCGGTGCCCGGGTGGGGCTGGTCAGCCAGGATGCCCTGGTGTCCCTCGACCCGTTGCGCCGCGTGGGCGCCGAGGTGGCCGAGCCCCTGGAAATACATGAACCGCAGCTCAGCCGCGCTGATCGTTCCCGCCGCGTGCTGGAGCTGCTGGAGCAAGTTGCCATGCCGGATCCGGCCCGGCGGGCCCGGCAGTATCCGCATCAGCTCTCCGGCGGGTTGCGCCAGCGCGCACTCATCGCCTCGGCCATCGCGGCGTCACCGCAACTGCTGATCGCCGATGAACCCACCACAGCACTCGATGCCACCGTGCAGGCCCAGATCATCCGCCTGCTGCGCGAATTCAAGGAATCAGGCCTCGCACTCGTGTTGATCAGTCACGATCTGGGCGTCATCCGAGAGCTTGCCGATGAGGTCGCTGTGATGAAAGACGGACGCTTCGTGGAGGTGCAGGCGACGGCGAACCTGTTTGCCGAGCCGCAGCATCCGTACACGCGCCAGTTGATCGCCGCAGCCTCGCTGGGTGCCGCGCCGGCGCCGGTACCCGGGGCGGTGGTGCTCGCCGCTCGCGACCTTGCCCTGTCCTACGGCCCGGTGGCAGCCGTCAACGGAGTCTCCTTCGAGCTACGTGCCGGCCACACCCTGGGCATCGTGGGTGAGTCGGGTTCGGGCAAGAGCACGGTGGCACGGATGCTGCTGGCCACGCAGCCGCCCGACCGCGGGTCGGTTCTGCTCCACGGCGAGCGCTGGAGCGAGGTGCCGGAAAGCCAGCGGCGCGGTCGTCGCGGCGAGATCCAGATCATCCACCAGGACGCACTGAGCGTGTTCGACCCCCGCGCCACCGTGCTGCAAATTCTGTCCGAGGCGATCGCCCTCGACGGCACGCCGCGTCGCCTCCGGGAGGGGCGGGCCGGGGAGCTGCTCGCGCAGGTGGCCCTCAGCGGAGACCTGCTCGGGCGGCGCCCGCGCGAACTCTCCGGCGGGCAGCGGCAACGGGTCGCGATC
>Ga0209023_10007231_pt1 | contig 11456 bp, 6 predicted proteins | sample LakOneMetagenome_FD_187468 | JGI IMG/M metagenome (GOLD analysis project Ga0209023, IMG submission 187468) | Freshwater and sediment microbial communities from Lake Erie, Canada (SPAdes) (version 2) | ecosystem: Environmental > Aquatic > Freshwater > Lentic | place: Lake Erie, Canada | collected...
CATCGTAAGGTGACGTCGCGGGTTCGGCCGGCGCCGTGCCGGGCAGGTTGCGCACGAGCCACGCCGCGGTGAGGCCGACGAGGATCGTGATCGCGCCGAAGATCAGCATCGCGATGATGAAGGCGTGCACGTAGCTGGGGCCAGCGGCCTTCAGGGCCTGTTGGGCGGCGGTCGTCGACGGGAGCGGGGTGTTCATGCGCACGAAGTCAGACACGCCGGTCCACGCGGTGCCGACGTCGTCGGGCGCCACACCGGCCGCTTCGAGCTTCTTCGTCACGCCGCCCTCGGTGAAGTTGTTCACCAGTACCGAGGAGATCGCCGTGGCGAGGCTGTAGCCGAACTGGCCGACCATGAGCCGGGACGAGGTGACCACGCCGTACGACTCCTTCGGCGCCTGCGAGACGAAGAGGCTCGCCGACGGCGTGTTGAAGCAGCCGATGCCGACGCCGATGAGCATGAGGCCGGGGAGGAAGACGGGGAAGGGCGAGTCGGTGTGCAGGATCGTCATCGACAGGAAGCCGAGCACCGCGAAGCCGACGCCGAGGACGAAGAACGTCCGGATGCGCGTGCCGCCGCTCAGCTTCTTGCCGACGATGGTGGCGCTCACGATCATCGCCGCGGCCAGCGGGAGCTGCCCGAGGGACACGAAGCCGGTGCCGTACTTCATGACGTACTGCCACAGGTTCGAGAACTGGAGGACGACCGAGCCGTCGATCAGGTTCCACAGCGCGCCGACCATCACGGCCGCGACGAACACCTTGTTCGTGAAGATCCGGATGGGGAACACCGGGTGGTCGGAGCGCAGCTCGACCACCGCGAACGCCGCCAGCGCCACCAGACCGCCGACGAGGGGGATGAGGGTCCGCGGGCCGGTGAAGGTCGTCGCGAAGTTGGCCACGCCGAGCAGCACGCCGGCGACGCCGCCCATGAGCAGGGCCTGGCCCAGGTAGTCGGGCTTCTCCTGATCGACGGGCGCCACCGCCGGCAGCACGCGCAACGTGGCCGCGGCCCCGATCAGGCAGAGGACCGGCACGATGCACATGGCGAGACGCCAGCTCACGGACTGCGTCAGGGTCCCGCCGAGCACCCCACCGAGGATCGCCAGGAACGTCAGCTGCGCGGTCCAGAGACCCAGGGCCGAACCCAACTTGCCCTCGCCCGCCACGGTGCGGACGTAGGCGAAGGCCGCACTGAACGCGGCCCCCAGACCGGCGCCGGCGAGGAGGCGGCCGATCATGTACATCTGCGGCCCGAACGCACCGGCCGCGAGCAGATCGCCGGCCGCCGACAGCATCAACGCGGCGAGCAGGACACGGCGACGGCCCAGGCGGTCCGCGAGGTAGCCCGACGTGATGACCGTCGCCGCGGCCGCCAACGTCGAGATGGTCGCGGCGAGCGAGAGCGACCCGGCCGGGATCTGGAGCGCGGCGGTCGCGTCGACGAGGGCGACGTTCGAGATCGACGGGTCCATCGTCTGGGCGGCGCCGATCACGGCGAGCACGAAGAGCGGCAGGCGGATCGAAGCGGCGCTCTCCGCGCCCTCGGTCTCTGTATCGGTCACGTCGGTCATGGCATCCCTGTTCGTCGTTGGAGCGGTTCGTCGGCGGCGTGGTTCGTCGTCGGGTGGTGCTGCGGGAGGTGGGTCGTGCACCCGCGACGTCGTCGGAGGGGCGGGTCGTGGATGGACAGCGGGCTCGTGATCACGCGGCGTCGAGGTTCGCCTGCAGGAGGGCCGTGAAGGAGCGGGCCACGGCGCAGTTGCACCCCGAGTGCGGCGCGCCGGTGGGGCCCCGACCGGGCCCCGGGACGACGGCGAGCCGTCGCGCCCGTGCTGCGGCGCGGGTGGTCGTGGGGGAGAGCGGGAACCAACGACCTTCGAAGACGGTGCCCACGATCGTGAGGTCGCGAAGGCGATCGGGATCGACCTCGTACGGGTCCTCGTCGAGGACGGTGAAGCTGGCGAGCTTCCCGGGAGCGATGCTGCCGAGCTCGTGCTCACGGCGCCACGAGTAGGCCGACTCGATGGTCACGGCGCGCAGCGCGTCGTCCAGGCCGATGCGCTGCTCGGGCGCCGCGACGCGCCCGGTCGGCGTGGTGCGGTTCACGGCGCACCAGATCATGTTCAGTGGTCGGGCCGGCCCCATCGGCAGGTCGGAGTGGAACGAGAGCGGGATGTGGCGACGCAGCACCGAGGCGCTGCGCACCATCAGGTCGGCGCGCTCGGGGCCGAGGCCGACCGCGCCGTACCGGTCGGCGAACGCGGTCGTGTAGTACGGGTTGGCGCTGACCAGCAGGCCGAGGCGGGCGATGCGATCGATCTGGTCCTCGGTGGAGTTGGCGAAGTGCACGATCACACACCGGTGATCCGCTCGCGGGTTCTCGCGCATCCGCCGCTCGAACACGTCGAGCACGGCATCGAGCCCGCGGTCTCCGTTGACGTGGACGTGGAGCTGGTAGCCCGCGTCCCAGTAGAGCTTGGCCCACTCCTCGAGCTCATCGGGCGTCATCATCCAGTCGCCGTCGTGGTCGGGATCGGGATCCCCGTCGGCGGTGAGGTACGGCTCACGCATCATCATGCGCTGCGAGATGATGGCGCCGTCGGCGAACAGCTTCACCTGCTTGGCGAAGTACGACACCTTGCCCGTCGGGCCCAGCGCGATCTGGCGTTCGGTGTCGGCCAGGGCATCGGCGTGCGCCATGCCGACGTCGGCCTGGGCGCGCCCGTCGACCACGAACGAGCTCGAGAACGGCGTGTCGTCCGCCCCCAGCACCGCATGGTAGAGCTGGAAGATGTCCGGCGTGGCCAGGGCGCCGGGCTCGTTGAACGCGGTGACCCCGGCCCGGTGCAGGTACGCCACCAGCTGGCGCAGGCCACCGGCCATGCGCTGCGGCGTCAGGAACACCGGACCGAGCCGGGGCATGAGCAGCTGGATCAGCCCCTTCTCCCACCAGTGACCTTGCGCGAAGTCCATGGCGTCACTCGCATCGCCCTGACCGAGCATCGATGCCTCGTCGAGCCCGAGCGCCTCGATCGCGGCGGTGTTGAGGAAGAACTCATGGCAGGAGCGGTGCCAGACGAGGATGGGCCGTTCCGTGCTGATGGCGTCCAGCACGCTGCGGTCGAGGGCACCGTGCCAGAGGGGGTGGTAGCCCCAGCTGTACAACCACTCGCCGGGATCGGGCATCGCCGCCTCGGCGGCCCGCAGGCGCGTGCGGTAGTCGTCCTCGGTCAGTGCCGCCCGGTGGGTGACCTCGGGCAGCTCCCAGTCCTCCGGGGCGATCACCACCGATGACAGCGTCAGCGCGCCGAGCACCGGGTGGAGGTGTTGGTCGATGAGGCCGGGCAGGATCACGTCGTCGGCGAAGCGCTCGTCGACGACGAACGCGACGTCGCCGAGCGCGGCCGTCACCTCGTCGAGCGATCCCACCGCGATGATCCGGGCGCCCCGCACTGCGACCGCGGTGGCGTCGGGGAACGACGGCTCCATCGTGATGATGCGTCTCGCGACGTGCACGACCACGGGACCCGTCATCGCGCGTGCGTCGTCTTCGTCTTCCTCGCCACTGCCGGGCGCCGCAACATGTACTGACAATCTCCATCTCCCCCAATTCGGTTCCGACCCTCGAACCAAACCAGCCCGCAACGGCCATGGAACGCAGCAACCCCCGGTGCGGGGACGTCTGCGTGACTGCGACTGCTCAGATGCTCAGATGCTCAGCTGTGCCAGGCCACCGTGCCGCCGAGTCGCGTCTCGTCGAACGTGATGTCCGCCCACGCGGCTGGTTCCGTCGCCCACGGGTCGGCGGACGCGACCGCGAAGTCGGCCAGCTTGCCGACCTCGAGCGTCCCCCGATCGTCGGCGTGGATCTGCCACGCCGCATCGGTCGTGATCGCGCGCAACGCCGTCGCGGCATCGACGCGTTCATCCGGGCCGAGCACCTCGCCGCCGTCACGCATCTCGCGCAGCACGGCCGTGCGGGCGGCGAGCAGCGGGTGGATGGGGCTGACGTCGTAGTCGCTGTGCAGCGAGACGCGCAGCCCGTTGGCCACCGCGGTGTTGACCCGATCCAGTCCGGCCGCGCGCTCCGGACCGATGATGTTGTCGCGGAACGCCCGGCCCCAGAAGTAGACGTGGTTCATCAGGAAGCTGGGCGACACGCCGACGGCGGCCATGCGGCGGAAGTGCTCGGGGTGACCGATCGACGAGTGCTCGATGCGGTGGCGCTGATCGTGCGGTGCCGCCCCGGCCAGCACGCCCTCGAACGCGGTGAGCACGAGGTCGAGCGCGGCGTCACCGTTGGCGTGCATCATGATCTGCCAGCCGGCGTCGTGGCCCTCGCGGATGTACTCGGCCAGCTGCTGCACGGGGAAGTTGGCCTCGCCGTTGCCGCCCATGCCGCCGAGGTAGGGCGTGCGCAGGTAGCCGGACCGGCCCTGGTTCGAGCCATCGGCGACGATCTTCCAGGCGTCGGCCCGGACCATGTCATCGCCCGTGCCGGGCAGGACGCCGGCGTCAGCCCAGGCCTGGTGACCGAGCATGCACGTCTGTGCCGTCGAGACGCGGGTCGAGAACCGTGCAGCCTGGTTGAGCTGCTGCAGCATGGCGAACTCGGCGGGCCCGTGCAGCTGCCCTGTCAACGCGTCGCGCATGGAGGTGACGCCCTTGGTGGCCGCTTCGTCCATGATCGCCCGCAGCGCCACCTCTATCTCAGCTGGCGTCTTCTGCGGGAGGTGCGCCGCGATGGCCATGATGCCGCCGAGCTCGCCGACGACGCCGGTGAGCTGGCCGTTGGCCCGGTAGAACTTGCCGCTCGGCGGATCCGGCGTCTCGGCCGTGATGCCGGCGATCTCGAACACCTTCGAGTTCACGTAGATGAAGTGCATCGACGCGTTGGTGACCGCAACAGGGTGCTCGGTGCTCACCTGATCGAGGATCGCGGCGGTGAGATCGGGTTCGCCCGGGTACAGGCTCGGATCGAACAGCTCACCGCACACCCAGTCGCCGGGTGCGGTCTGTGCGGCGGTCTCCTTCAGCCGGTCGACCACGTCGTGCACGGTCGGGTTGAGGCGCTGCGAGCAGTCGGTCCAGCCGTAGAACATCGCCGTCGACCACAGGTGCATGTGGGGCTCGATCAGCCCCGGGATGATGAAGCGGTCGCCCGCCTCGAAGACCTCGGTGTCGGTGCCGCGCAGGCCGGCGAGCTCGTCGGCCGAGCCGAGGGCGACGATCCGACCGTCGCGCACGCCCATGGCGCCGACGAGCGGCTGGGCCGGGTTGCCGGTCGCGATGGATCCGAGCACCAGGAGGTCGACCGAGTCGCGCGGCGCCCGGGGTCGGTCGCCGTGGCGGCCGGGCCGGCGCGAGGTGGCGCTCGCGACGTGCTGGCGTCCGGCGGGGCCCAGGTCGCGGGCCATGGCACGAGCCATTGCGACGCTGGCCGCGCGGCCTGGCCCGCAACAGCCCCCCGCGATCGGGTCATGGGGTGATCGATGGTCAGCCGCAACGCGCATGCAAAGGTCCTCCGCAACAGGGTCCGGGTTGCTGCGTTCACCCTAGGTGAACGCTGCCGGTGGGCGCGTGCGCGCGTTCGGGAGGGCGTCGGCGCGCGGTTCGAGATCAGGACGCGGCGTTCGACGGCCACTGGGGCCGGTGGTACCCGTCGAAGCGCAGCTCGCCGCCCCGCAACTCGCGGATCGTGAGGAAGTCGCCCTTGTAGCCCTTGCGGTCGTAGGGGCCGAACTGGATGTAGCAGCCGGGGCCGCCGTTGGTGGCCGGCATCCAGCGGATGCGCTCCATGCCCTGCTTCACGTGCTTCGGCGTGGGGATGTCGGCGTTGCCGATGCCGTGGATCGCGACGCGGGCGGTGTCGTAGGAGAGCGCCACCACGACGTTGCGGGTCGAGCGGCCGAAGCGCTTCTCGAAGCGCTTGATCATCGCCTCGTAGTTCGGGTTGGTGCCGTCTTCTCCGAGCTGGTCCACGCCGTGCCAGCCCTCGAGGCCCTCCGCCCACTTGTTGCTGTTCGAATAGAACATGAAGGCCGTGCCCATGACGCGCACCGGATCCCAGTCGAGGGCCTTGAGGGCGTCGGCGAAGTGGAACGTGGCGTAGCCGTACCCGCCGTAGTACAGGCCGTCGGTGCCGATCTCGCGCATGGCCGCAAGGTCGTCCTGCAGACCCCGCGGGTTGGGCTCGAGCTTCACCTCGCGGGTGATCGTCATGCCGAGGTTGAGCGCGCGCTCGCGGAAGTAGTCGGCGTAGTCGCGGCCGGACGACCCGGCCTCCCAGAACAGGCCGACCTTGCGCTTGCCCTGCTGGTAGAGCCAGTCGGCGCACATGGTGCCCTCGGTGGGGATGTCGCCGTTGGCGACGGTGAAGCAGTACTCGGAGGCGAACTTGTGGGCGCCGGTCCAACCGATGCAGGCCACCCCGAGCTCGTTGGCGGTGTCCTGCACCACGATCGAGTTGTCGGAGATCAGGGGACCGAGCACCACGACGCAGCCCTGGTCGACGAGCCAGCGGTAGCCGTCGATCACCCGGCGGTAGTTCTCGCGGGGGAGACCACGGGCGTCGGCGATCACGAGCTGGATGGGGCTGCGCCCCCAGACGCCCTCGTTGAGCGCATCTTCGATCGCGAGGATGGTCGGGTCGATCCAGTCCGCCAGCAACTGGTTGAGGTCCATGTCGATCAGGATCCCGATCTTCACCGGTTCGAACGGGTCGCCCTGGGTCTGCATCCCGCGCGTCGGCGGATAGATCGTGATGTTCTGCATGGCTCGGTCGCTGGCCGCGCCGCCGCCCTCGTACCAGTTCTTCCCGTCGCCGCCGTGGCCCTCCAGGTAGGCCTGCGTCCCGAACCTCGTCGAGCACACCGCCCGATCGGCCTCGGCGATACCGAGATCCACGGGCGCTGGGAACATCCGCTCGACGTAGTGCTCTTCGGTCATCGTTCCCCCGATCGATGGCCTCATGCGTGGTGCTGAGGCTGCGTTTAGTGCTTTGAACCCTAGTTCAAGTCGCCCAACAGGGATGCACGAGCGCGCCCGCAGCGGTGGGACGGCTGACCGCTCCGTGTCCCTCGAGGCCACGCCACCGAGCGCCGTCACCTCGGTTGACGATGTGTTCGGATGGGCGGCACGGCTGACGGGCCGTCAGGTCGGGGCGATAGGTTGCTCAGGAATCGGGGTGACGTTCGCCGGGGGTGTGAACGACCGAGAGACCGAAGGAACCGCCGAACCATGAGCACTGCGATCACCGAGGACCACCAGGCACTGGGCGACACGGCTGTCAGCTTCCTGGCCCGCCATGACTCCCTGAAAGGGGCCCGGGCGCTGCTCGACGGCGAAACGGAGGGCCTGCCTCCCTTCTGGGACGACCTGCGCGCGCTGGGCTGGCTCGGTCTCCACCTCAGCGAGGACCACGGCGGTTCCGGGTTCGGGATCCCCGAGCTCGTGGTCGTCGTCGAGGAGCTGGGCGCGGCGCTCGCTCCGGGGCCGTTCGTGCCCACCGTCATCTCCAGTGCCACCATCGCTGCCGCCGCGCCGGCGGACGTGCAGAACGCTCGCCTCCCCGGGCTCGCCGACGGATCCGTCGTGGCCGGGGTCGCCTTGTCGTCCTCGCTCGAGATCACGGATGGTCGGGCCACCGGCACGCTGGCGCCCGTCGTCAGCGGCGGTGTCGCCAATGTGATCGTGGCGCGGTCGGGCGATGATGTCGTCATCGTCGATGCGCGCGGCGAGGGAGTCAGCAGCAGCGTGCCGACGAACCTCGACCCGACCCGCCCCGCGGCGCAGGTGCGACTCGACGGTGCCACTGTCGAGGTCATCGCCGGCGCCGGCGCCACGCTCACCGCCATGGCCCGGGTGCTGTACTCCGCCGAGGCGATCGGCATCGCCCGTGCGTGCACCCAGCAGGCCGTCGAGTACGCCAAGGTGCGCGAGCAGTTCGGGCGGCCCATCGCCATGTTCCAGGCCGTGAAGCACCACTGCGCCAACATGCTCGTGGCCTCGGAGCTCGCGACCGCCCTGGTCTGGGACGCGGCCCGCGCCGCGGAGGAAGGCGGCGACCAGGCCGAGCTCGCCGCCGCCATGGCCGCAGCCCTCTCGTTGCGCGCCGCGGATCGCTGTGCGCAGCTGAACATCCAGGTGCACGGCGGCATCGGCTTCACCTGGGAGCACGACGCCCACCTGTACCTGCGCCGCGCCACCTCGTTGCTGGCGCTCCTCGACGTCGAGGCGACGTCCGTCGCGATCACCGACCTGGTGCGCGGTGGCGCCCGCCGCGTGCGCAAGGTCGACCTGCCGCCCGAAGCGGAGCCGCTGCGCGACGAGGTGCGCGCCTTCACCGAACGGGTCAAGGGACTCGACGCCGCGGCACAACGCACCGAGCTGATCGAGTCCGGCTACGTCATGCCGCACTGGCCCAAGCCGTGGGGCCGGGAGGCCGGCGCCGTCGAGCAGCTCGTCGTCGAGGAGGAGCTGGCGGCCGCCGGCATCAAGCGCCCGGCGTACTCGATCACCGGGTGGGTCATCCTCACGCTCATCCAGCACTCGACCGATGACCAGGTCGCGCGCTGGGTGCGTCCGGCCCTGGACCAGGACGTGATCTGGTGCCAGCTGTTCAGCGAACCCGACGCGGGGTCCGACGCCGCGGCGGTCAAGACCAAGGCCACCCGGGTGGACGGTGGGTGGCTCGTGAACGGCCAGAAGGTCTGGACCAGCGGCGCCCACGTGGCCGGGTTCGGCTTTGCCACCGTTCGCACGGATCCCGACGCCAAGAAGCACGACGGCATCACGACGATGGTCATCGACATGCACGCCGACGGCGTCGAGGTGAAGCCGATCACGATGCCGACCGGCGACTCGGAGTTCAACGAGGTCTTCTTCAGCGACGTGTTCGTCCCCGATGACGACGTCGTCGGCCCGGTGAACGGCGGTTGGGCCGTCGCCCGCGCGACCCTCGGCAACGAGAGCGTCAGCATCGGCGGAGGCCAGGGCGGCATGGCGTTCCCCGGCGAATCGCTCATCGCGCCGTTCGACGCGACCCCTGATCGGCTCCCGGGCGGCGCCGGGCGCCTCGGGCACTACATCGCCATGGCCGACGCCGTGGACGTGTTGAACATGCGCAGCGTCCATCGCGCCGTGGCCGGCGGCGGCCCGGGCCCGGAGGGGGCGGTCACCAAGCTGGTGCTCTCGGAGAACCTCGAGGAGGCCTCGGCGATCCTCGCCGCGCTGTCCGGCCCCGAGACCGTCTTCCTCGACGGGGCCGGAGCGATGAGCGGGCGCATGGCCCTGATGCACCGAGCGATGGCCATCGCCGGCGGCACGTCCGAGATCAAGCGCAACCAGATCGGCGAGCGCATCCTCGGCCTGCCGCGGGACCCCCTGATCAACTGAGCCGGGGTCAGTGGCCGAAGATGAGGTCGGCGGCGCGGTCGAGCGCCTGGTAGACGTCGGCGATTCCTAGCGAGCCGAGCTGCCAGGCCCGGAGGTTCCCGTCGAGCACCGCGCTCATGACGGCGATCACGTCGTTGCGCTTCTGGGCCGGCAGGCGGGAGGTCTCGAGGGCCACGCCGAACGCCTCGGTCTGGCCGGCGGCGAACGCTCGCCACACCTCGACCGCCTTCGGGTCCTGGCTGCTCTGCACCTGGATCGTCACGCCGTAGACGCGCGGCTGCTTCTCGAACGCGCGAGCGGCGCGGCGGTAGACCGCCTTGACCCGATCCACCGTGGGGCCGGTCTCGCTGAGCTCGAGCCGCTCGCCGAAGCCGAGCGACCATGACTGGAGCGCCGCCGCGAACAGGTGGTCCTTCGAGTTGAAGTAGCGGTACAGCGTGCCGAGCGCGACCTCGGCCCGATCGGCGACGTCCTTCACCTGGATCTTGTCGTAGTCGACCTCGACCATCAGGGCCGTGGCCGCGTCGATGATGCGCTGACGACGCTCGCGTTGCCCCGTGCGCAGCGATTCGACCTCGGGCAGGTTCCGCGGCTCGGCATCGCGGGTGCGCGTGCTGTGGCGAGCCATCAGGGTTCGTCGAGGCCGAGGACGCGGGCGGCGTTGCCCCGCAGGAACTTCGGCCACACGTCGTCGTTGAAGGGCACGTCACGCAGTTCGGTCACGATGCGCTCGAGCGACAGGCCCATGGGGAAGTAGCCGGCGTAGATGATCTTGTCGGCGCCACGGGTGTTGGCGTAGTCGATGATCGCCTTCGGGTAGTACTTCGGGGCGAACGCACTGGTGGAGTAGTAGAGGCCGGGCCACTTGAGCATGAGCTTCACGGCGAGGTCCTGCCACGGCTCGCAGCCGTGCCGGGTCACGAAGGTGAGCTCGGGGAAGTCGTACATGACCTGATCGATGAGCTCGACGCGCTGGGGCGCCATCTTGAGGCGGGGGCCAGGCACGCCGGCGCAGCAGAACACGGCGATGCCCAGCTCGGCGCACGTGGAGTAGATCGGGTACATCAGCGGGTCGTTGATCGCGACCTGCGGGAAGGTGCCGGACGGGAAGACGCCCACGGCCCGGATGTCGAGCGTCTCCTTGAGCCGCCGGATCTTGCGGATGCCGTCCACCCCTTCGTTCGGGTCGGCGTTGCCTGCTGCGATGAAGCGGTCCGGGTGGCGCTTGATGGCCAGCTCGCCCTGGCCGCCCGGGCCGCCGACCCCGATGAGCCCCTTGGCGATGCCCCACCGGTCCATCTCGGAGACGGTGTAGGAGATCGGGTCGGAGACGTCCTGGAGGCCCTTGTCCGGCACGTCCTTGAACATGTACTCGGCGGGGAACTCGAACACCTCCTTCGACTCGGCGTCGCGCGTCTGATCGGTGATGAAGCGGTACATCTCCTTCATGTCCTGGTGCGGGAAGTCGATCATCGTGTCGATGATGCCGATGTCGGCGGGCATGGCCATGAAGGGGTCTCCAGGAAGCGGGCGGGGGGCTGCCGGCGACGAGGCGGGCGGGGCCGGCGAGTGGACGGGGACTGCAACGGCAGTCTAGTTTCACTTTCTTGTCTCCGGCAATCCATCCGCCACCAGGCGGCCCCCGATCGAGCAGGACATGAACTTCGACGAAGCCCCCGAAGCTGCGGCGTTCCGCATGGAGGTGCGCGGCTTCCTGGAGGCCCACGCCACCCGGAAGACCGGCACTGATGTGGACTGGTCGAACGGCCCGCTCGACGACAGCGACGAGTCGGACCTGCGCTTCCTGCACCAGTGTCAGGAGTGGCAGCGCACGCTCTACGACAACGGGTGGGCCGGGCTGTCGTGGCCCACGGCGTTCGGGGGCCGCGGGGCGACCTCGGCGGAGCTGGTCATCTACGCCGAGGAGGCCGGGGCGTTCGACGTCACCAACGGCTTCTTCGGCGTCGCGCAGTCCCTGGTGGGCCCCGCGCTGATGCACCACGGGTCCGCGGCGCAGCAGGCGCGGTACCTCCCGCCGCTGCTGCGCGGCGACGAGATGTG
>Ga0209023_10007233_pt1 | contig 11453 bp, 8 predicted proteins | sample LakOneMetagenome_FD_187468 | JGI IMG/M metagenome (GOLD analysis project Ga0209023, IMG submission 187468) | Freshwater and sediment microbial communities from Lake Erie, Canada (SPAdes) (version 2) | ecosystem: Environmental > Aquatic > Freshwater > Lentic | place: Lake Erie, Canada | collected...
AGCAGCTGATCAACAAGAAGAAGCTGACTGTCAAGGTCAAGTCGACCGGCAAGGCATCACCGAAGATTTCCGCCGTAAGCGGTGGCAAGTCGAACTACTTCAAGTCGGTCACGGTCAAGTTCAAGAAGAAGAGCACCAAGACCGTCAACCTTGCTCTGACTTCGGCCGGCAAGACCGCACTCTCGAAGTGTGGCGCCAAGACCGTCACGGCCAACGCCGCCTACAAGAAGGGCAAGAAGAAGGCCAAGGCTTCCAAGAAGAAGACCCTCGTTAAGTGGGCCGGAAACGGCGATTGCTTCGTGACCGTCGATCTGGGCAGCGACCCCGAGCACTGCGATTTCCTCGACCAGACGGTCTGCCTGCAGCCCTGGCCGAACGACTACTACCTGAAGGACGATCCTTCCAGCGTTACCGGCAAGCGTCTGAACCTCGACCCGGAGTCAACTCCGGCCAACACCGATGGGGCTCACATTTCGGTGACCGACATCAACCGTGGCGACGGCTTCAGTCCCGGGAACCTGATCGTGCTCAAGGTTCCCGGACTCGATACTCCCGCCGCTTTCGACAACAACGATTTCGTTTCACTGAGGGATCTCCACGCTTACGGCGATCCCGCCCAGCGGGTGATGCTGATCGACGCTGCCACCGGCGAACGCCAGCCGATCTGGGCCGAGATCGACGCCAACCCGACCTCGGTCGACCCGAGCGATGACGGCCCGGGTGGAATCAACGCGAATCCTTCGAACACAACACCGGTCAATCTGATCGTCCGTCCGGCGAAGAACCTCGAATGGGGTCATCGCTACATAGTCGCCTTCCGTGATCTCAAGGACGCTGACGACAACACGATCCAGTCGCCGCTCGGCTTCCGGGTCTACCGGGACAATCTGCCGACCCGCCAGCCGCTGGTCGAAGCGCGGCGCGACCACATGAACGACGTGATCGACGACGTGGTCACCAAGGGCGGGGTTGACCGTTCCAGCCTGTACATGGCCTGGGACTTCACGGTTGCCTCGCAGCAGAGCGTTACCGGACGGGCTCTCCAGATCCGCGACGACGCTTTCAGCCGGCTCGGCGACAACAATCTGGCCAACCGGGTGATCGAGGGCAACAGCCCCGTGGTCGACGTCACCTATGTCTGCGACCGCTACGAAAATCCGGATTCCGGGAATCCGGTTTCCCAGGGTTGCAACGGCGGACCGAATCCGCCTTCGGGAATCGACAAGCGACCAGACGTGCCCGGATCCGATCTGATCCGGATAGTTGACGGCTTCATCAGGGACGTTCCCTGCTACCTCAACCAGGACGGTTGCAACCCGGGGGCGACCTTCGACTTCAAGCCGGATGGTTCGATCGACTTCAACCCGAGCTACACGATGGATGTCCCGTTCCGCTGCTTCGTTCCGACGGCGGTCCAGCCGGGTGGGGAGGACACCGCGGTGACCCCCGGACAGGCGGGCATTTACGGGCACGGTCTGCTCGGCGACCTGAACCAGATCACTTCAGCCGGTCCGGTCAACGTCGCCAACCACGGCGGCAGCACCTGGTGCGGAGCCAACTGGGACGGTTTCTCGACCGGGGACATCCTCTCGGTTCTCTCGTCGCTCAGGGACATGTCCAACTTCCCCAAAATGGGCGACCGGATGCTCCAGGGCTTCGTCAATTTCATGATGATCCAGCGGGCGATGATCCATCCGGACGGCTTTGCTGACCAGGATGCCTTCCAGCTCGACCCGGATGGTCCGGGTGGCTCGGATCCGGTTTCCGTGATCGACGTCTCGGCCGGCATGAACACCCGCGGCATCTACATGGGGATCAGCCAGGGAGGGATCATGGGCGGCGCCCTGATGGCCCTGACTCCGGATTCGGACAACGGAGTGCTCGGCGTTCCCGGGATGAACTATTCGACCCTGCTGCGCCGCTCGGTCGACTCCGACCAGTACTTCAAGACCGATGGAATCGGCCTCTACAACCACTATCCAGACGAGCATGAGCGTCCGATGCTGCTCTCCCTGGTCCAGCTGCTCTGGGACCGGGGCGAGGCCAACGGTTACGCAAACAACATGACCCTCGATCCGCTCCCGGACACCCCCGAGCACCGCGTCATGCTGCGGGTCGCCTACGGCGATCATCAGGTGACCAATTTCTCGGCCGAGGTCGAGGCAAGGACGATCGGGGCGGGTGTCTACTCACCGGCCCTGAACCCGGGGCGTCACTGGGATGTGGATCCCTTCCTCGGCATGGAGAAGGTGAGCACGTTCCCCAACGTCGGCGACAGCATGCTGGTCTACTTCGACAGCGGGCCCGTCGACTTCATCGGTGATCGTGGCCAGGGCATCGGCCAGCCGCCGATCGAGGAGATGCCTCCGCGCACGGAATGGGGCTACGGCCGTGATCCGCATGAGGATCCGCGCCGCTCACCGGACGGCGTCGACCAGGCGACCACGTTCCTGAAGAACGCAACGATCAACAGCTGTGAGCTGATCACGCCGATTCCCTCGGGTGACGCCCACTGCTACGCGAACGGATACCAGGGCCCGACCCCCTGATCAAACCAAGCCAAGAGAGAGGCCGGGATCAGCCCGGCCTCTTTCATTCTTCACTTACAAGTCAGTTGACTGACTTGTGTATATTGCGCCCATGTCAGAGGAGAGGCGCCCCCAGAAGGACCGGACTGCGGCAACCCGTGCCGCTGTCCTCGAAGCAACCATTGAGTTGCTGGTCGAACGTGGCTACGCTGGCACTTCGACCCGGCTGGCGGCCGAGAAGGCCGGAATTTCACTCGGTGCGCTTCAGCACCACTTCCGGACCAAGGCCGAACTGACGGTCGAAGCGATGCGGTTCGTCACCGAGCGCCTGGCCGGAGAATTCGTCTCCGCGATTCCCCGGGACGGCGATGAACTCGAACGGGTCTCGATCGCTCTCGACCGGCTTTTTGTCGTGTTCCGCGGTCCCACTTTCGCCGCGGCGATGGAGCTTCACCTGGCGGCCCGCACCGACGAGTCGCTCAGGGAGCCGATCAGCAAACTTCATCTGGATGATCAGGTGAGGATCCGGGAAAGCGCGATCGAGCTCATGCCGGGCATTGAGGACCATCCTGGATTCGATGCCTGGCTCCTTATGTCCGTCTCGGCCATTCGCGGCATGGCGGTGGCGACCATGGGGGTCGGAGACGTCGAAGAGGAATGGCAGCTGCTCAGGGACCAGCTCGTCGATTCCGCAAGTCAAATATTGAGGCAGGAGCCAGCTTGAACATGAACGAAATGCCATTGCCACCCGGCCCCAAGGGCCTCGACGCCGCGAAGTTCCTCTTCAACTCGACCCGGGACTTCAAACAGCCGATGACCGACATGGCGCTCGAGTACGGCGAGGTGGCCCATGTGCGCAACCGCAACCGGGACTTCATCGTGGTCAGCGGTCACGAGGCCGCCCGCCACGTCCTGATCACCAATCAGGACAACTACCGCAAGGGACTCGAATACGAACTGCTGCGGATCGTGCTCGGCGAAGGTCTGCTGACCAGCGAAGGGGAGACCTGGCGCAAGCAGAGGCGTCTGGTCCAGCCGATGTTCGCCAAGCGCTACCTGAAGAACTTCACGACCCACATGACCCGTGCAACCGCAGAGGTGCTCGAGGGCGAGCCCTTCGCGGATCTGCCCGACGGCGAGGTAGTGGACATCTCGGAAGTGATGATGGGATTGACCCTCGACATCGTCGGCCGGGCGCTCTTCGGAGCGGACCTCAGCGGCGAAACCGCCCGCAAGGTCGGTCCGGCGATGAACGACGTGCTGGGACTGGGAACGAAAATGACCCGTCGCCTGCCTACTTTCGTGCTCGCCCACATGCCGGGAATGAACCTCGAGAAGGCGATCAAGGTGAACCCGGAGGGACGGCGGTTTCAACGGGCCCTTTCCGACCTCAAGTCGGTGATTGACGAACTGCTGGTGGAGCGCAGCCGGCAGAGTGACACCGGTGATGACCTGGTCGGACTGATGCTCTCCGCCAGGGACGAAGAGAACGGCGAAACCATGAGTCGCGAGCAGATCGGCGACGAGCTGATGACCTTCATGCTGGCCGGTCACGAAACCACTTCCAACGCCCTCGCCTGGACCTGGCGGCGCCTGTCGCTCAACCCCGGCGCCCGTGAGCTGCTTTTCGAGGAAGTGGACACGGTGCTCGGAGACCGCATCCCGGACATGGACGACATGGAAAGCCTGCCCTGGGCCAGGGCATGCGTCGAGGAGGCCATGCGGGTCGACTCGCCTGTGTGGACGATCGGCCGCCAGGCGCTGGACGAAGACGAAGTCCTCGGATACCGGATTCCCAAAGACTCCAGCGTGATGGTCCTGATCAGCATGATCCACAGGGATCCGGCGATCTGGCCGAACCCGGAAGGCTATGACCCTTCGAGGTTCCTGCCGGAAAACGCAAAGGGAAGGCCGCGCCACGCTTACATGCCGTTCGGCGCGGGGCGGAGGGTCTGTGTCGGCTCGACCTTCGCCACCGTCGAGGCAACCCTGCTTGCCGCGATGATCAGCCGCGAGCTGCGATTCGACCTGCCGAGGGGAGTCGATGTCGAAGCCGAGGCTTCAATCACCCTGAGGCCGAAGAACGGCCTGCCGATGCACGTATTTCACCGGCAGCATGATCCGGTTCCGGAAGAAGCTCCGGAACCGGACCTCACTGCGGTCTAGGCCTTCTCGAGAATCGGGTCTTCGGCCAGCTCGGGAGCGAGCGGCTCGCCCTTGGGATCCTTGTTGGCGATCAGGTGTCCTTCGAGACTGACGTTCGGGAGGATCCGGTCGAGCCAGCCCGGCAGCCACCAGGCGCGTTCTCCGAGCAGCATCACTACCGCCGGTGCGATCACCAACCTGACGATCAGCACGTCGATCAGGATCGCCAGGCCGAGGCCGAGCCCCATCATCTTCGCGACGACGTCCGGCTGACTGACGAAGGCCATGAACACCGAGGCCATGATCAATCCGGCGAACAGGATCACCTTGCCGATCCTTGAAAGTCCGTGGACCACGCTGTCACGGGGAGAATCGCCCTCGTTGAACGCCTCGTGGATCCGCGACAGAAGGAAGACGTTGTAGTCCATCGAGAGCCCGAAGAGGATTGCGAAAACCATGACCGGGATGAACGACATGACGGGTACCCCGCTGTCGACTCCGATCAGGCTCGCCCCGATTCCCTTCTGGAACACCGCGACGATCACGCCGTAGGCGGCAGCCACAGAAAGCAGGTTGAAGAGGGCCGAAACCAGCGGCACCAGGAGTGACCGGAAGGCCGCCATCAGCAGAAGCACTGACAGTCCGATGACCACGAGGATGAAGACCGGCAGTCGCTCGGAAACCTTGTCGGAGAAGTCCTCGAAGCTGGCCGTGTTTCCGCCGATATACGCGTTGAGGCCGGTGCCTTCGGTGGCGCCCGGGATCACGTTGTTCCGCAGGTTTTCGAGAAGGTTGCTTGTCGCTGCGTCCTGGGGCGAGGTGGTCGGGATCAGGAAGATCGTGGCCATCTCGTTGTCTTCGCTGGGTGCGGCAGGAGCGACCGAAGCCACACCGTCGACCTGCTTCAGGTCGGCAACTATCTTGTCGAGCTCGGCTTCGCTCTGCTTGGCGCCGTCCGGCGTGTCGACGGCGATCAGGAATGGGCCGTTCACGCCCTTGCCGAAGCCCTCGCTGACCAGGTCGTAAGCGACCCGCTGTGTCTTGCCTTCGGGCTGGTTTCCGTCATCGGGCGAACCGAGCCTCATGTCCAGCATCGGGAACGCGAAGACGAGCAGGATGAGAACGCCGGCGGCGATCGCAATCCAGGGCCTTGCGGTGATCTTCTCGCCCCACTTGGCGAATGCCGGTGAGGGGAGGACATGCTTGAGCTTCTTCGGCTTCAGCCAGCGCTGGAGGGCGCCGATCATGATCGGGAGGATGGTTAGAGCCGAGACGACGACGGCTGCCACTCCGATTGCGGCGCCGATCCCCATCTTGCCGATCAGCGGAATTCCGATCACGAGCAGCCCGGCGATCGCGACCATGACGATCAGGCCAGCTGCGAGGACCGCCGATCCTGCGGTTGCAGCGGACTTCGCGGACGCATCCCGGACTGAATCTCCGGCCGCGGACTGTTCCCTGAATCTCCCGAGTATCAGCAGCGAGTAATCGATACCCGCACCGAGTCCGAGCATCATCGCGATCGTCGAAGCGAATTCTGGAAGGCCGAGCGGGGCAGCAAGGATCACCAGGAGCATCTGGCCGACCATGACTCCGATCAGTGCCCCGACCAGGGTCGCAAACATGGCCGCCAGCGAACGGAAGAGCAGGGTGAGGAGGACGATTGCGACCAGGACACCGATCAGTTCGCCAACCGGGGCTTCCTGCTGCTGGCCGGCATCGATGACGATGCCTCGCATCGCCACTTCGACCCCGTCTGATTTGACCGGGTCCGTGGCGTCTTCGAGACGCTCGAACTGGACCTTGGTCACATCCCCGAAGTCAAGGTCGTAGCGGACATCGACGTAAGCGATCTTTCCGCTTTCGGAAACCGCTCCCGCGCCCTTGGCGAAGGGATCGCTGACCGTGAGTACGTCCGGTTGGGCCTTGATCTCGTCGATCGACTTGAGGATGGCCTGCTTGCGGGCAGGCTGGGTGATCTCGCCATCGAGCGCGTTGAAGACGATGGTCGAGTCAACTCCCGCGAGGGCGGGGCTGTGCTCGGAGAAGAGGTCGTAGGCCTGCTGGCTTTCGGTGCCCGGGGTGTCAAAGCGTTCCGGCGGCGCGTCGCCGGCGGTGCCGGAGAGGAATCCGATCCCGAAGACCGCGATCAGGGCGATCAGCAATGAGCGCTTCCAGTGGCCGGTTATCGATCGGGCGAGTCGTGCGAGGAGGTCGGACATTTATCTCCAGAGGGGTGAGGGGGCGAGGGGAGGCGGGCAAATTATCACAATCACTGCAAAACTGCAGTCTCTGCAAGTTTGGTGATATTCTGGAACTGTGCTCGGCCCCGCCGCCAACAGCCTCCGTGAGCGAAAGAAAGCCAGGACGAGGGAAACCATCGTCAGGGTCGCGCTCAAGCTTTTCGCCGAGAACGGCTACAACGGGACGACCATCGCCCAGATCGCCGAGGCTGCCGAAGTTTCCCCCCGAACCGTCTCGACCTACTTTCCGGCCAAGGAAGACATCGTCTTCGATGTCAGTGCCGGGACCAAGGAGCGGCTCGTTGCCTCGATCGAGGAACGGCCCGCCGGCCAGGACACGATGTCGGCCCTCCGCGAATGGCTGATGAGCGAGCGCGAGGTTCTCGATCATGACCAGGAACTTCATGCCTGTCAGCGGATAGTCATCGATCGGGAGGAGTCACTCCTGGTTCACGAGCAGGCAATGATGCGGGAATTCGAGCAGGTGCTGGCCGGGGGACTGGCCGTCGATCTCGACGTCGACCCCGGGGATCTCAAGGCCAGGATGGCCGCCGCCGCGGCGATGGCCGTCTTCGACCTGCTCCACGACGAAGGTCACGCCGAGCGGCCGGAAGGTCAACTTCCCACGGTCGAAGAGCAGCTTGGGCTGCTTGACCAGGCACTCGCCTTCATCACCGGCGGGGTAGCCGCCCTGAGGGACGCCGGAGACTGACTTCCGGACGGCGGTCGACAATGTGGCCTGCCAAGGGATACGGATTCTCTGCGCCCGTTGTGTGACCGGTTAAAGAAAATCGCCCCGGCGGGGGCCGGGGCGATTCGGTGCCTGAATGGGAGGGGGAATGTCCTAGAAGTTGCCGGGGTGCCGGGCGGAAAAGCTGCCCGGGGTCGAGCGCGGGCTGGTGCTCCAGCCGGGGCCGTTACCGGGAGTCATCGAGGTGTCGAACCGGAGTCCGGCGACGATCATGTAGGCGTGGCTGGGGTTCGAGTAGACGGTGATCCACTTGCCCTTGCCGCGGCTGGCCCAGTTCATGTAACCGGTCGAGGCCATCGGAGAGCTGACGAAACGTCCGCCCCGGAGGGCGAAGCTGACCGAACCCGAGCAGTCGTAGCCGCTGTCGAAGAAGCTGCCGTGCCCGCCGCCGTACACATACGGCTTGTTGCGGATCTTGTTGGCCCAGGCGATCACCCGCTTGACGCGTGCCGGAGCGCTGGCCGGGGCATAGGCCTTGCCGCGGATCAGGCGGGCCTTGCGTATCGGCTTGCATTTGGTGGCGCCGACCGAGAGGCCTCCGCTCGAAGATGATGCTTCGCAGGATGCGGCGGCGCGTGAGGGCGAGCCGACGGCGAAGATGAGGGTGCAGGCGATCAGGCCGACGAGGCCGATGGCGAAACTGCGGAAAAACGATCTCTGAATGTCAGGGGTCGAGGAAATGATGCCGATCTCCTTTTCATGCCTGCGGGGTTAGCTGACGGGCTAGCGCTAAGGGAGTAGCGCTCTCACTCGGTTGAGTGTGTTCGCCCCAACTGCCTGGGTCCCCCGCTTCCCGGATTTGAAGGTCCGGGAACTCGGCGTATCGGTGTACAGAAAAACGAAGTGTAGACGATTCACTAATAAAACGCTCATAAAACACTGTGATATGCGCACATAGCTCCGCTGTATGGTTCGACCGGTGAAACCCGCCCGACACAGAGAAGTCACGTTCGAGCCATTCGAGGCTTCGTCCATTTCCAACTACGAAGCCAAATTCAAGGCCGCTGAGGAAGTTGCCGCCCTGGCCGAATCCGGTCAGGTGATCGGGGCCGGCTCTGGTTCCACGGCATTCCTGGCAGTCCGCGCGATCGCCTCAAGGGTGCGCCACGGAGAGCTCCACGACATCCGCCTGATCCCGACCTCGATCGAGTCGGAACTGACGATCACGGGGCTGGGACTGACCCAGGCGGACCTCTCCGAAGTCGCACCAGACTGGCTCTTTGACGGCGCCGACGAAGTGGACCCGGACGGCAACCTGATCAAGGGTCGAGGCGGGGCCCTGTTCAGGGAGAAGCTGCTCTTTTCCGCCTGCCAGCTCAGAAGAGTGCTGATCGATCCTTCAAAGGTCGTCGATCGTCTGGGCACGAAGTTCGCCGTTCCGGTTGAGGTGGTGCCCCGTGCTGCCTCTGTCGCCCAGGCCGGACTCAGGAGTCTCGGAGCCAGCGAAATAGAGATCCGTACGGGCTCCGGCAAGGATGGTCCGGTGCTCACAGAGCAAGGGAATCTGCTGCTGGACTGCCGTTTCAGCCGGATCGAAGACGGACTTGAGGAGCAGATCAACCTGATCACCGGAGTGCTCGACTCGGGGCTCTTCCAGGGGTACGGTCCCGAAATCATCACAGCCGGGTGATTCCCCGGTTCCGGGGCGGGGATCTTTCCGGTCAGATGATCAGGCGGCGGGTCAGGCGCTTGATCGCCACCCGCCAGAGGACGATGGCGAGAAGGGTCAGTCCGAGGAACCGGAGCGCATCCACAGCTTCCATTCCGAAGCAGGCATCCCGGACCAGCTGAACCAGCTGATAAAGGGGATTGAACTGGGCGGCGATCTGGAAACCCTGCGGCAGCTGGTCGATCGGGAAGAAGGTGCCTGCGACCAGGAAGAGTGGCGTGATGACCAGGGTGGTCACATAGTTGAACTGGTCGATCTTTGAAACCGAGGCGGCCATGGTGATGCCGAAGGCCGAGAAGGCGAGCGCAGTCACGAAGGCGAAGATCGGCACCAGCAGCATGGTGACCTTTGGTTCAAGTCCGAAGAACATCGTCACGATCAGCGGGAAACAACCGAAGACCGCCGAGCGAAGTCCGATCCAGAGCATCTCCGCGGTAACCAGCTCCTCGACGTCCACGGGTGCGGCAAGGATCGCGTCGTAGGTGCGCTGGAAACGCTCCTTGACGAAGGTCCCGAACATGGCCGGCAGGGCAGACGAGAAGACAACCGCGGTGGCGACAAGTCCGGTGCCGACGAACTGCACGTATTCGATCCCGTCGACATTGGTGACCAGGGTCGATCCCAGACCGAGTCCGAAGGCGAGCAGGTAGACGACCGGTTCGAAGGTGCTGGTGAAGGCGGTCGACTTCCAGAAGGTCCTGAAATTGGCGAATTCCCGGCCCATCACGGCAAGGATCACGGCCGGTTCAAGTCTGCGTACAGAGTTCATTCGGCCTCCTCGCCGGTCAGCATCACAAAGACGTCCTCGAGTGATCCGGCCCGATGGATCGCATCCTCGGGGATCAGGCCCGGTGCCGCGGTCTCTGCCGCGACGATCGCGATGGCCGGCCCTGCGGGGCGAACCCGCAGTCCGGCGTCCTCCATCTTCGATCGGACTTCGCTCAGGCGCTCAGGTGGGCCATAGACCTCGGCGGTCTTCTGGCCGGCATGCTCGGCGATCAGTTCAGTCGGGGTGGCCCGGGCGATCACCTTGCCGGCAGAAACCACTGCGACTTCGTCGGCCAGGCGTTCGGCTTCCTCGATGTAGTGAGTGGACATCAGGATCGTGGTTCCCCGGGACCTCAGGTTGTCGATCAGGGTCCAGAGTTCCGTCCGGATCTGTGGATCGAGTCCGACGGTCGGTTCATCAAGCAGGAGAAGCTTTGGTTCGTGAACGAGGCCGCGGGCGAGTAGCAGCCGGCGCCGCATGCCTCCCGAAAGTTTGTCGACCGCGTCCTTGCGCCGGTCGGTGAGACGGGCGATCTCCAAAGTCCGGTTCACTGCGGCGGGGACGTCCTTGACCCGGTACAGGCGGGCGAAGATCGCCAGGTTCTCTTCCACCGTCACGTCGATGTCAAGGTTGTCGAGCTGGGGGACGACTCCCATGCCTGCCCGGGCGTTCTTCGCTTCGCGGGGAAGTTCGAATCCGAGAACACGGATCTCGCCCGAATCGGGGATCGCCTGCCCGGTCAGCATCTTCATGGTGGTCGATTTGCCGGCGCCGTTGGGTCCGAGAAGACCGAGGCAGACTCCCTCTTCGACGACCAGATCCAGTCCGTCCACGGCCTTGATCGGTCCGAAGCTCTTGGTCAGTCCATGCAGTTCGATTGCGGGCATCGGAGCAGTCAATCAGACGGCCGCATCAGGCTCGTTCAACGTCTGGTGCCGACGGTAGCCTGCGCGCATGATCCGCGGCAGAATCAGGCGCCAGAAGGGGGAGGACGGAGCAGCCCAGGCCGACCAGGTGATCGAGATCGATCCCGGAGAGCTTGGCAACGTCTTTTCCGTTCCGACCTGGCTGAGCAATGCCGGGCTAGGAGCCTGGTTTCTCGTCGGGATCGCGATATTGCTCCTCGCCCTGGTCTGGCTCGCTTCCCTGACCGAAGTGATCGTGGTGCCGGTGATCGTCGCCACGATCGTCGGCGCGGTGGGGTCGCCCCTCGTTTCCTGGATGAAGCGGCGCGGGGTGCCCCGTGGAATCGGGGCGATCCTGGTGATGCTGCTTCTGGTTCTGGTCGGGGCGGCCTGCACGGTGATGGTGGTCAACGGGATCGTCGGGCAGGTGCCGGAGATCAGCA
>Ga0209023_10007234_pt1 | contig 11450 bp, 10 predicted proteins | sample LakOneMetagenome_FD_187468 | JGI IMG/M metagenome (GOLD analysis project Ga0209023, IMG submission 187468) | Freshwater and sediment microbial communities from Lake Erie, Canada (SPAdes) (version 2) | ecosystem: Environmental > Aquatic > Freshwater > Lentic | place: Lake Erie, Canada...
GCGCACGGCGGGGTCGGCGTGGTCGCGCAGCCACGTCGGCGTCTCCATGATGTGGGCGTCGGCGTCGTGGACGATCCGCCCGCTGCTGTACGGCATGAGCCACCCCCTGGTGTCGGCCGGCCGCCAGTCTGGCGCGGACGGGCGCACCGTGTCCTGCGTCCGACCGGTGCTAGACCTCGCCGACGTGACCGCAACCGTCGTGCTCGTCCACGGGGCCTGGCACGGTGCGTGGTGTTGGGACGGCATCGTCGCCGGGCTCGAGGCCCGGGCGATCCCGGCCGTCGCGGTCGACCTGCCCGGCCATGGCCTCGACGCCGGGCCGATGACCGACCTCCACGGAGATGCCGACCGGGTGCGGTCCGTCCTCGACGCGTGCGACGGACCGGTGGTGCTGGTCGGCCACTCGTACGGCGGCGGGGTGATCACCGAAGCGGGCGGGCACCCGCAGGTGGCCCACCTCGTCTACGTGGCGGCGTTCCCGCTCGACGAGTCCGAGTCGGCCGCCAGCGCGGCGACGGAGCACCCGCGGTTGGCCGAACTGGTCCACGACGGCCGACCCGACCTCGGATCCGCCCTCGCGTTCGCCGAGGACGGGACCACGACGTTGATCCCGGAGGGGGCGGCGCGCCTGCTCTACAACCGGTGCTCGCCCGACGTGGCTGCCGCGGCGGTCCTCCGGCTCGACCCGCAACCGATGGTGAACCTCACCCAGTCGCCGACGACGGTGGCGTGGCGGGAACGACCGTCGACCTACGCGGTGTGCGCCGACGACAACATCGTCCATCCTGGCCTGCAGCGCATCCTCGCCGAGCGGGCATCGACGGTCGTCGAGTGGGACACCGACCACTCCCCCTTCCTCTCCCGCCCCGACCTCGTGGTCGACCTCCTGGCCGACCTGGCGGCTCAGCTTTAACCCAACGTTGGCGATCGGCTTCGGCGGTGCTGACCTGGTCGTCGGAAGCATGGCCGGATGCCATCCCTCCCCGACCTGGTCGAGCGGTTCGTGCTCCCGAGCGACGACCCCGGGTCGCTCGATGCGGGGGTGGAGGGCAACTCCCGGCTGACCGGGGCGCTCGGTGCCGTGCTGTTCGTCGGGCTGTTCCTCGAGGGCTGCACCCTGGTCCTCGGGGTGGGCGACACGTTGGTGGCCCACGTGTTCGTCGGCTTCCTGATCGTGCCGCCGATCCTGGTGAAGATCGGCTCGACCGGCTACCGCATGGCCCGCTACTACCTGAAGGACGACCGCTACCGCCGGAAGGGCCCGCCCCACCCGGTCCTGCGGGTCCTCGGTCCCCTGGTGGTGCTGAGCACGGTCGCGCTCATGGCGACGGGCATCGCCCTGATCGCCGGCGGGCGCGGGACCGGGTGGAACCTGGGCGAACTCCACCGCGACAGCTTCCTCGTCTGGATCGTGCTGATGACGGTCCACGTGCTCGGCCACCTGGTCGAGACGGCCCGGCTGTCCGCGGCCGACTGGCTGCCGAGGCGGGCGCGCGTGGACCGGATCGGCGTCCGGCGCGGGCTGGTGATCGGGTCACTGGTGGTCGGGCTGGGCCTGGGGGCGCTGTCGATCGGCTGGACCCACACGTTCCAGTCCGGGCGCGGCGCCGAACGCCACGAGCTCCGCGAGGACGGCCACTGACCCGGCGCGGCCCGCCCGGGCGCTACTGGGTGGCGAGGTCGGCCCGCGGTTCGCGGAGGTTGTCGGAGTCGATGCGGGCCTGGATGGAGTCGCGGCCCTGGGCCTCGACCACCACCCGGCGCAGCACCCGGTCGGAGATCTCGAACCGGCCCGCCAGCGCCGGATCGATCGGGCTGGCCGGCTGCCAACCACAGGCGAAGCCCGGCGTGCCGTACGTGAGGAGCGTGGTGCGGGGGACGGTCGCCTCCCCCACCGGGACGTCGTCGTAGTAGAGCGCGATGTCGACTGCTCCGCCCGGCTGGCCCCGGTGGGTGGCCACGATGCGGGCCACCAACGGGCCCTCCGGGAGCTCGACGCTGGCCGACACCGTGGTGATGTCGGTGCCGATGAAGTTGTACGTGTAGTGGAGTCGCCGGCCCTTGAGGTAGGCGACGTACCCGCCGCCGTGGCCCCCGTGGGCGACCAGCACACCGTCGGTCGAGACGCCGGAGTCGGCCGCGGGAACGGTCAGCTCCGCGGCGATGGCGAACGACCGGTTCTTCAGCGCCGGTGCGATCGCCTCCGGGATGGGCCCGATGCCCGGGTACAGCTCGTGGCGGTCCCGCCGGTAGCGACGGTCGCCGAAGCGGCCGGGCTCGTTGTTGAGCGGGAGGACCTTGAACTTCTCGGCCTCGGTCCACCAGAGGTCCTTGAGCTGCTGGAGCTTCTCGGGCTCCGACTCGGCCAGGTCGTTGACCTCGGAGAAGTCGTCGGTCACCCGGTAGAGCTCCCACACGTCCTCGTCGAACGGGCGCTTGGCGTCGCTGCCGTCGTAGCTGATGAACGGCGGGCTGTGGAACACCACCGCCTTCCACCCGTCGTGGTAGAGCGCCCGGGAACCGAGCATCTCGTAGTACTGGGTGGCGTGCGGGCTCGGGAGGGCCGCGTCGTCGAGGGTGGCGGCGAAGCTCACGCCCTCGATCGGGGACTGCTCGACGCCCGCGATGACGTTCGGCGGCTCGATCCCGATGAGGTCGAGCACCGTCGGCATGATGTCGATGGCGTGGACGTACTGGCGGCGCACCCCGCCGTCGGTGCCGAGGCGGGCCGGCCAGTGCATGATCAGCGGATCGGCCACACCGCCCTCGTGGGTGTCGCGCTTGAAGCGCTTGAGCGGGGTGTTGCCGGCCCACGCCCAGCCCCAGGGGTAGTGGTTGTTGGCCCGGGGGGTGCCGAGGTCGTCGATGCGGCGGAGGTTCTCCTCCATGCTCTCGGGCACGAAGTTGAAGAAGTACTGCTCGTTGAAGCTGCCCTTGGGGCCGCCCTCGGCCGACGCGCCGTTGTCGCTCATGAGGATGACGAGGGTGTTGTCGAGCTCGTCGAGCGACTCGATGAACTCGAGCAGCCGGGCCACCTGGGCGTCGGTGTGGGTGAGGAAGCCGGCGAACACCTCCATCATGCGGGCGTAGAGGCGGCGCTCGTCGTCGGTCAGCGAGTCCCACGGCGGGACCCAGCTCGGCCGCTCGGACAGCTCGGTGGTCTCCGGGAAGATCCCGGCCGCGTGCTGGCGGACGAACACCTCCTCCCGCCACTGGTCCCACCCCTGGTCGAAGTGGCCGCGGTACATCTCCAGGTACTCGGCCGGCGCCTGGTGGGGGGCGTGACAGGCCCCGGGGGTGAACCAGAGGAAGAACGGCTTGTCGGGGGCGGTGGCCCGCAGGTCGCGGATGAAGTGGATGGCCTTGTCGGTCAGGTCCTCGGTGAGGTGGTAGCCCTCCTCCGGCGTGCGGGGCGGGTCGACGGGGTGGTTGTCGAACACGAGATCCGGGTGGTACTGGTCGGTCTCGCCACCCATGAACCCGTAGTAGCGCTCGAAGCCCCGGCCCAGCGGCCACTTGTCGCGGGGGCTGCCCATGGCCATCTCGGCCGCCGGGGTGAGGTGCCACTTGCCGACCGCCAGCGTCGAGTAGCCGTTGCGCAGGAGGATCTCGGAGAGGAAGCCGTTCTCCTTCGGGATCTCGGAGTTGTACCCGGGGAACCCGGCGGCCAGTTCCACCACCCGGGCCATGCCGTTGGAGTGGTGGTTGCGCCCGGTCAGCAGGCAGGCCCGGGTGGGCGAGCAGAGCGCGGTGGTGTGGAAGTTGCCGTACTGGCGACCGTGGGCGGCCAGCCGGTCGAACGTCGGCGTCGCGATGTCGGAGCCGAAGCAGCCGAACTGGGCGTAGCCCACGTCGTCGAGCAGCACGACCACGACGTTCGGCGCCCCGTCGGGGGCCGTCGGCAGCGGCGGCCACCACGCCTTCGAATCGGCGAACGTCCGCCCGATCTTCCCCTCGTACGGCTGGCTCATCGGCTTCTCCTGGTCTGGTGCCTGCAGCGCGCAGTCTGCTCCGGAAACAATTGACACTAGCGGTGTCACTACTAAGGTGCATGGCGACCGGGCCGAGTCGAGGGGGATGCCGTGAAGATCGTGCTGCTGGGGACCGGGAGTCCGTTGCCCGATCCGAACCGGGCCGGGCCGGCGACGCTGGTCGAGGCGGCCGGCCAGATGTTCTTGGTCGACTGCGGGCGGGGCGTGATGATGCGGCTCGCCGCGGCCGGGGTGCCCGCGGCGCAGCTCGCCGGCCTGCTGGTCACCCACCTGCACAGCGACCACATCACCGACCTGACCGACGTGCTGACCAGCCGGTGGGTCATGTCGCTCGCGCCCAACCCCCTGCGGATCTACGGGCCGCCCGGGATCAAGGGCGTGGTCGACAGCATCCTCGCCTCGCTCGCCCCCGACATCGGCTACCGCCTCGCCCACCACGACGACCTCACCTGGTCGCCCGACCCGATCGTCGAGGAGGTGCTCGATGGTCCAGTGCTCGGCGCCGGCGACGTCCGGATCGTCGCCGCCCCGACCGACCACCGCCCCGTCGAGCCGAGCATCGCCTTCCGCATCGAGGCCGAGGGCAAGGCCGTGGTGCTGGCCGGCGACACCGTGCCGTGCGAGAGCCTCGACCGGCTGTGCGTCGGCGCCGACGCCCTCGTCCACACCGTCATCCGCGAGGACCAGGTCAAGGCCATCCCGCTCCCCCGCCTGCAGGACATCCTCGACTACCACTCCTCCGTCGAGCAGGCCGCGAAGACCGCCGCGAAGGCCGGCGTCGGCACCCTCGTCCTCACCCACTACGTCCCCGCGATGGCGCCGGGCACCGAAGACGAGTGGCAGGCCCAGGCCGCCGCCCACTTCGACGGCCGCGTCGAGCTCGGCGACGACCTCCACACCGTCCTGCTCTGACCCCCGCCCAGCCACCCACCCCGAAATTGGCGCGGAACACGACGCCTGGCGTCGCCATTCGCGCCAAGAACGGGTAGGCACCAAACGCCCAGCCGAAATTGACGCGGGTCCCGCCGCCCAGCGTCGCCATTCGCGCCAAGAAGGAGGGATCGGCGGCGAGCGGAGCGTGCTATCGTAACGATGTGGTTACCGATGGAGGGGCGAGGCGAGCGCCGCACGGAAGGTCGAACCCATGAGCCCCGCGGCCGCCCCGATCGGTGACCCCTTCGACGCGCTCGGCGATGCCAACCGGCGCAAGATCCTCGAGCTGATCGGGAACGCGCCACGCTCGGTCGGGGCCATCGCCGAGGAGCTGCCGATCAGCCGGCCCGCCGTGTCACGGCACCTGCGGCTGCTGAAGGAGGCGGGGCTGGTGGAGGAGGAGGCACTGGGGACCCGGCGGATCTACCGGTTGCGGTCGGAGGGGGTCGAAGTGCTGCAGGCCTACCTCGAACAGGTGTGGGGCGAAGCGGCCGCCCGCTTCCGGCTGCTGGCCGAGAACACCGAGCCCACCCGCAAGGACGCCCGGTGACGGAACCGTTGCGTCTGTCGTTCGACATCGGCTGCTCGCCCGAGCACGCCTTCCGCACCTGGACCGAACGGTTCGGTGCGTGGTGGCCGCCGGGACACACCATGAGCGACGATCCGCCGGCCATCCGCTTGGAGCCGGGCGTCGGCGGGCGGATCTTCGAGGAGGCCCGTGACGGGTCGGAGATCGACTGGGGCCGCGTCACCGCCTGGGAGCCGCCCCATCGGCTGGCCTACCTGTGGCACATCGGCCGGGACCACGGCGACGCGACCGATGTGGAGCTCACGTTCGTCGACGTCGGCGACGGCACCACCCGACTCGAGATCGTGCACTCCGGCTTCGAGCGGCTCGGGGCCGACGCCGACTCGTACCGGGAAGCCAACACCGGCGGATGGGGTGGCCTGATCCCCCACTTCGTCGAAGCCTGCGAGGCCGCCGACCACCCGTTCCACCAATCGTCCGACCAACCTCAGGAGCAACGATGAGCGACGTGACCGGTACCGGCACCGCCGACGACCCGTGGGTGCTGCAGACCCCACCCCACACCTCGGAGTACCTGCTGCACAAGGACCCCGAGGCCGACCCGCCGGCCCTGGTGTGCACCGTGGGCAAGACCGTCCTGAAGTACCACCTGCGCGCCATCGAGGACGCGGCCGCGTTCCTGAAGGAGCGCGGCGACTGGGTCGACCTCGGCAGCGCCGACGAGCAGAAGCCCGCCAAGGACGGCACCCTCGAGGCCTGGGCCCGGGCCGACGACAACCCGGTCGGCGGTTGGTACGGCCTCCGCAAGGGCTACCGCGGCCGCTTCGCCATGTACGTCCCGCCCCTCCTCGAACACCTCGGCCTCGTCGAGCTCGAGCACAACCCCCGCAACAACCGGGTCCGGGCGCTCTAGGACCCCATCCGGTCCTCAGGCCTCAGCGAGGCCAGGCGCCGACCTGAGCCAGCAGGCCGACGTCGTCGCGGGTGGCCCAGTGTTCGACCACCAGGCCGTCGACCACGCGCCAGAGGTGGATGAAGGTCCAGTGCACCGGCGCACCACTGACCGGCACGCCGCTCAGCAGGGGCATGGTCGACGCGCGGTGGGTGCCGACCAGGGTCAGGTGCTGCGCGACGAGCTCGCCATCGGCGATCAGGTGGTGGTGCTCGACGGCCACCGGGCCGAGATCGTGCTCGATCACGTCGAGGATCAGCCCGAGGCCGTCGGCGCCCTGGGGTCCGGCGGCGTGGTTGACCATGTCGGGGGCGACGAGGTCACCGAGCGCGGTTCGATCGCCGCCGTCCAGCCGCCTCGACAGCTCCCGGATGACGTCGACTGGGGCGGTGGACATGGGCAGCGCTCGTTTCGTCGGTCGGGCTCAGCAGTCTGGCGTACCGGGCGGTCAGGCGACGGCGGCGGTGAGGGCGTCGATATCTTCGTCGGTGAGCTCGATGCTCGCGGCGGCGACGTTGTCTTCGAGGTGGGCGATGCTCGAGGTGCCGGGGATGGGGAGCATGACGGGTGAGCGGTGCAGGAGCCAGGCCAGGGCGAGCTGCGACGGGGTGGCGTCGAGGCGGGTGGCGATGGCTTGCAGTGGGCCGCCGTCCTTGGCCAGCTTCCCGGTGGCCAGCGGGAACCAGGGGATGAAGCCGATGCCGTGGGCCTCGGCGTGGTCGAGCAGTGCCTCGGAGCTGCGGTCGCTCAGGTTGTAGAGGTTCTGGACGGTGGTGATCGTGGCGGTCTGCTGCGCCTCGACCAGCTCGTCGACGCTCACCTGGGACAGGCCGATGTGGCGAACCTTGCCCTCGTCCTGCAGCTCCTTCAGCGTGCCGACCTGGTCGGCCACCGGCACGGCGGGGTCGATCCGGTGGAGCTGGAGCAAGTCGATGCGCTCGACCCCGAGGTGGCGCAGGTTGAGCTCGGCCTGCTGGCGCAGGTACTCGGGGCGGCCGATGGGGGTCCACTGGCCCGGGCCCTGGCGGCTGAGGCCGACCTTGTCGGCGATGACGATGCCGTCGGCGTAGGGGTGCAGCGCCTCCTTGAGCAGCAGGTCGGCCACGAACGGGCCGTAGGCGTCGGCCGTGTCGAAGAAGGTGATGCCGAGCTCGACGGTGCGCCGCAGCACGGCGATGGCCTCGGCGCGATCTCGGGGCTCGCCCCACACCCCCTGGCCCGGGAGCTGCATCGTGCCGTACCCGAGCCGGGTGACCTCGAGGTCGCCTCCGATCGTGAACGTGCCGGACGGGGTGGCGGAGATGGCGCTCATGAGGCGGCCTGCTTTCGGTGCGAGGGACCCGGGCTCACCAGCGAGCCGATGCGGGCGCTGGCCAGTCAACCGTGCACGCGCGCGGATGCCACCCGGCGGCGGCCGGCCGATCTAGGTAGTCGGCGTCCGCGCCTGGTCACCCGTTGCTCAGGCCGTTCCGCCCTGGGCAGCGCATCGTTGGCACCATGGACATCCACCCGGCCCCACCCCAGCCGAACGACGCCGTCGGCCTGCCCCGCCGCCGCCAGGCCCTCTTGGCGCTCGTCGCCGCGATGCTGATCGTGGCCGCGCTCCTGGTGCGCCAGCCACCGGCCCACGCCGCCAGCCCGCCCAAGATCAGCTTCACGTTCGAGTGCGGCGGTTCGACCGGCGACTACGGCTTCTCGGCGGTCAACACCGACCTGCAGGCCCACACCCTCGTGGAACACGTCGAGGTCAAGCCGAGCGGCAGCTTCGACGAGACCGTGCCGCTGGCCGTCGGCCAGCCGAGCACGTTCAACAGCACCAACTCGCTCGCCGGTGACCAGGTACGGATCACCGTCACGGAAGGGGGTGTGGTCCTGGCCAAGTCCGAGTGGATGACTCAGGACTCGGCGCTGTCAGGGTGCTGGAAGGCCCCGATCGCCTTCCCGTCGTCATCCACCACCACTGTGGTGCCGAGCGGTCTGCCGAAGGTGACCATCAGCGTCGAGTGCGACGAGGGCGCCGCCGGCGTCCGGTGGGATGCGGTGAACGTCGACCTGAAGAAGCACTACCTCCACACCATCGTCCACTCTGGCCTGCAGCTGTACTCGAACACGGTGCTGATGGGGACGAACGCACCCAGCGCCTTCTCCAGCTACGGCGCCTACGACGGCGAGCACATACAGATGGCGGTCGAGGAGGCCGGCGTGGTGCTGGCCTCCTCGCCGACGTACATCATCGACACCTCCCAGCCCGACTGCCTCCAGAAGAAGGACGGTCCCGGCCCCTCGACCACCACGAGCACCAGCACGACCGTGCCCGGCGGTCCGTCGAGCTCGACCACCTCGACCACCGTCCTCTCCACCAACACCACGACCACGTCGACCACCCGGCCGCGGTCCACCTCGAGCACCACCACGACCACGAACCCCACGACGACCTCGACCACCGAACCGTCGACCTCGACGACGACCAGCACCTCGACGACCGAGCCGGGCACCACGACGACCGAGGGCTCGACCGTTCCCCACGGCACCGTGCCCCCGGGCACCGTCCCCCCCGGCACCGTCCCCCACGACACCGTCCCCCCGACCGTGGTGACCACCACCGAGCCATCGACGTCGACCTCGACCACGGCCGCCACCACCACCGAACCCGAGGGCGACACCAGGCCCGTCGCGTCGACCACCGACCCGGCCGGCCCGCCAGCGACCGCCGTCGCCACCAGCGACCCCGTCGACCCGCCGTTCGTCAGCGGGACCGAGACGACCCACCCGGGTCCGAGGTCCGAGGGTCCGCTGGCCAGGACCGGGGCGGCACTGGCCCCGCTGGTCGTGGCCGGCTCCCTGCTCCTGCTCGCCGGCCTTGCCCTCGTCGACGCCCGCCGCCGACTCGACCAACGCCGCCGCTGACCCGCCCATGGTCTCGGTCGAGACCTCGCCCCTGCCGTGGGTAGCGTTCGAGCGGCCGACGGGAAGGGGCGAGTGATGACCGACATCGAGGTGGTCGAAGCGATCTACGCCGCCACGGCTGCCCAGGGTTGACCCGTCGGATGGCCAGCACCGAACCCGGGCAGGGCATGCGCGACTGGGGATGGGTCCCCGACGACGAGCTGGCTCGGGTCGTGGTGCTGTCGCCGCACCCGGACGATGCCGTGCTCAGCTGCGGGCAGTTCCTCAGCCGGCACCCGGGCGTCACGGTGGTGACCGTGTTCTGCGGGTTCCCGGCGACCTACCCGGACCCGCCGAACCGGTGGGCGCAGCTGTGCGGCTTCGAGGCGGGGGACGACATCATCGCCGTGCGGCGGGACGAGGACCGGCGGGCGTTGGCGCTGCTCGGCGCGACCCCCGTGCACCTCGACGGGTTCGCCGAGGCCGACCTCCAGCCCGACGAACCGGTGGCCACCGCGGCCCAGGTGGCCGACGCGCTCAAGCCGATCATCGCCGCCCTCGCCCCGACGCTCGTGGTCCTCCCGCTCGGGCTGGCCAACCCCGAGCACGTCACCCTCCACGACGCGGCCCTCCTGCTGCGCGATCGCACGGCAGGGCAGCCAGCCCCGCCGGGATGGATCGCCTACCAGGACGTCGCCTACCACCAGATCCCCGGGATCCTGGCCTGGCGCATCTCCACCCTCTTCCGCTCCGGGCTCTGGCCCACACCGGTGGCCATGCCGCTCGATCCCGGCCACGGTCTCAAGCAGGCCGCCATGGCCGAGTACGGGTCGCAGGTGAAGGCCCTCGAAGCCGACTGGTCGCTGGGGCGACGCCTCGATGCCCCGACCCCCGAGCAGTACTGGCGGCTCGCGCCGCCACCCCTCGGTTGGGAAGGCCTCTCCGACCTGTAGGCGGAGATCCGGGATCGGCTCGGGGCGGAGGCGAAGTAGGAGGGGGACCGAGGAGCGGGCAGAATGTGTCGACGGTCCCGACCCTTCGGAACCGGGCCGGCCGGCCGAGCCGAGAGGCGAACGTGGGGGACACGATGGAGGAGGTCGAGGGGTTCGCCGACGACGCGTTCGGCGCGGTCCTGGCCACCTTCGAACGCGACCGCCACCAGCTCGGAGCCGGCGGCGGCGCGTTCAGCATGTACGTCGAGGGCGACCTGGTGGTCGACCTGTGGAGCGGTCGTGCGGGGACCCGCCGGACCTGGGCGGTCGACACGCTCGCCCCCCTGTTCGCGGCGACGAAGGGCCTGGTCGCCACGTGCGCGATGGTGCTGTTCGACCGGGGCGTGCTCGACCTCGAGGAGCGGGTCGCGACCTACTGGCCCGAGTTCGCGGCCGCGGGCAAGGCCGACATCACGGTGCACCAGATCCTCAACCACACGTCCGGCGTCATCGAGATCCCCGGCTACGCCGACCTCGTCGACGTCAACGGCGACGGTTGGGACCGCCACGACGAGATCCAGCGCCGCATCGCGTCCTCTGCTCCGGCTTGGACGCCCGGCACCACGCACGGCTACCAGGTGACGACGTTCGGCTACCTGGTCGGCGCGCTGGTCGAGCGGATCGACGGACGGGCGCTGGCCCGGTTCTTCCGCGAGGAGGTCGCCGAGCCGCTGGGCATCGACGTGTGGCTGAACGTGCCCGACCGGGTCGCGTACCGCGCGGCCATCGCCGTCCTCCCGCCGGCCCACGACAAGCCCGACGTCGACCCCCTCGAGATCATCGCCGGCCCGGCCCGCGACGCGTCGTCGGTCGCCGGCCGGTCGTTCATCGCCCAGGCCGGATCGAGCCTGCTCGACCAGCTGGCCGACCTGGGCAACAACCGCTTCCAGCACCAGTCCGGGTCCGGGTCCTACGACGGGCTCGGGACCGCCCGCGGCCTGGCTCGCCTGTACGCGGCCTTGGGTGAAGGGGGCACCCTCGACGGGGCCGAGATCGTGTCGCGCCATTCGATCGAGCGCTTCGCCCGGCTCGAGCGCCGCGGCTTCGATCGCGTCCTCTCGCTCGACATGGCGTGGTGCCTCGGGTTCCAGGCCAACGAGCCGATCCTCGGCGGCCGCGTGATGGGCCCCGACCCGAGCGCGTTCGGGCACCAGGGCGCCGGCGGC
>Ga0209023_10007236_pt1 | contig 11444 bp, 11 predicted proteins | sample LakOneMetagenome_FD_187468 | JGI IMG/M metagenome (GOLD analysis project Ga0209023, IMG submission 187468) | Freshwater and sediment microbial communities from Lake Erie, Canada (SPAdes) (version 2) | ecosystem: Environmental > Aquatic > Freshwater > Lentic | place: Lake Erie, Canada...
CTGAGCCACGGAGCGAGGGGCGACCCGCTGATTCGGCATGCGTGCCGTCCGGGACCCCTGCTTCGAGCCCCAACGCGACCCCGTCGTCGCAGGAGGATCCTTCCATGCCAGACTCCGCTCTCGCCCCGGAAGCGGCCGACACCGGACCCGCCTTCCGTCCCCTCCCCCGCGTGCTCGCCGTCGCCAACCAGAAGGGCGGCGTCGGCAAGACCACCACCACGGTGAATCTCGGGGCCTGCCTCGCCGACATCGGCTATCGAACCCTGATCATCGACCTCGACCCCCAGGGCAACAGCTCGACCGGGCTCGGGATCGACAATCGGACGCTCACCTCGTCGATGTACGACGTGATCATGCGGGAAGCGCCGCTCGAGGACTGCGTCGAGCCGGCATCGGTCAAGGGGTTGTTCGTCGCTCCCGCCAGCCTCGAGCTGGCCGGGGCCGAGATCGAGCTCGTCCCGGCCTTCAGCCGTGAGCTGCGCCTCCGCCGGGCCATCGATGCGGTGATCGACGACTACGACTTCGTCCTCATCGACTGTCCCCCGTCGCTGGGCCTGCTCACCGTGAACGGCTTGGCCGCCGCCCACGAGGTCCTGGTGCCGATCCAGTGCGAGTACTACGCCCTGGAGGGCCTCGGCCAGCTGCTGCGGAACGTCGACCTCGTCCGCCGGAGCCTCAACCAGACGCTCGAGGTCTCCACGATCGTCTGCGTGATGTACGACGCGCGCACGAAGCTCGCCGATCAGGTCGTGAACGAGGTGCGGGAGCACTTCGGCGACAAGGTCTGCCGCACGGTGGTTCCCCGGAACGTCCGCCTGTCCGAAGCCCCCTCGTTCGGACAGCCGATCATCGTGTTCGATCCCACCTCACGCGGGGCCATCGCCTACAAGGAACTGGCGAAGGAGGTCTCCAATGGCGCGCCTCAGCGGACTCGGTAGGGGACTCGACGCGCTGATCCCCTCCGACACCCCCGCCGGCAGTGGGGGAGAGTCGACCGAGGGCCTGCGCGACCTCCCGGTCGGGTCGATCACCCCGAATCCGAACCAACCCCGGGTGCACTTCGACGAGGGGAGCCTGGGAGAGCTCGCGGCGTCGGTGAAGGAGCTCGGGGTCCTGCAGCCCATCCTCGTGCGACCCCTCGGCAATGCCCAGTACCAGCTGATCGCCGGCGAGCGTCGGTGGCGGGCGGCCCAGCGAGCCGGTCTGGAGCTGGTTCCGGCGATCATCCGGGCCACCGACGACCTGGCGAGCGTCGAGCAGGCGCTCGTCGAGAACCTGCACCGTCAGGATCTCACCGCACTGGAGGAAGCCGCTGCGTACCAGCAGCTCATCGACGACTTCGGTCTCACCCACGAGTCGGTGGCCGTGCGGGTGGGCAAGAGTCGGGCCGCGATCAGCAACACGTTGCGCCTCCTCCAACTGCCACCTGGCATCCAGCACCTCCTCGCCGACGGCCGCATCAGCGCCGGCCATGCCCGCGCCCTGCTGGGTACCGCCGACCGTTCGTTCCAGGAGTACATCGCCCGGAAGGCGGCGGAGGACAACTGGTCGGTGCGTGCCGTCGAGGAGGCCGTACGGGATCGCGAACGGGGTCCCCGGACGGTGGAGCCGTTGGCCGAGGAGGCTCCGGCGGCGATGGCGGGCGCCACCGACGGCCGGCGGGGGAGCGAGGGGGCCGGTGACCGAACGGCGCTGCGCCCGCCCGGTCTGTTGGAGCTCGAGGAATTGCTGGCGGGCCATCTCGACACCCGGGTCGCCGTCACGCTGACGGGCCGGAAGGGTCGGATCGCCATCGACTTCGCCGACCTCGAGGATCTCGAGCGGATCTACCGCCGGATGACCGAACCCTCAACCTCTGACTAAGGCGCGGGCACCAACCTCGACTTACACACAAGATGTGTGGATAACTGTGGACAAACCCTCAGCCTGCAGAACTTATCCACTGGGCCGAACGGCCCAACTGGTGACGGCGTCGGTGCAGGCGTCGGCGACGCTGACCGCTCGCTCGACGATCTGGCCGACCGGGCCCAGCTCGCACCACACGGCGGGCATCCGCGTCTCACGCAGGATCGGGAGTCGCCGGCCGATCAGGTCGACCTCGTCGACGACCTGGCGAGCGACCAGGGCCGCGGCGAGCTGGCCGGCGAGCGAGCGCCCGGCGGCCGATTCGAAGCCCGGCACGGCGTAGAAGAACGCCCGGCCACCGGGCTCCTCACAGCCGTTCAGGCCGATGTAGACGTCGGCGGCGAACTGATTCGCCGTCTGGGCCTGGACCGACGGATCGGGATCGTCGAGGGGTACGACCGAAGCGCCCGCGGAACGTAGATGACGCGCCACGCTGCGTGTGATCGAGCCCAACGCCCCGTCGTGGCCGATCACGAGGCGGAGCGACGAGAGCCGACGGGCAGGGGAGCGCAGGAGTTCCTGCTCGCGCAGCACCGCGACACCGGGTCCGGTGCCGGACTGGAGACCGAGGCGGTCGAGGACGCAGATCGTCTCGTGGCCGCAGACGCCGTCGACCGGGAGCCCGCAGTTGCGTTGGAACTGCTCCAGCGCCTTGGCCGTGTGGGGCCCGAAGATCCCGTCGACCTTGCCGCAGTCGAAGCCCAGGCGCGCCAACTTGGACTGCAGGGAGGTCACGTCGTCGCCCCGCAGGTTCGGGGAGCTGTGGAACAGCAGACGTTCCCCCAGCTGCCACGAGGCCTCCACCAGGGCCAGCCAGGTGTTCTCGTCGCAGGTTCCCGACGGCCGCAGCCCCCGGACCTGCTGGAACGACCGCACGGCGGCCGCGGTGGCCGGGCAAAAACGACCGACCTCGGCGCCGACCGGCGCAAAGCCGGCGGCGCCGAGGCGGCGGTGCAGATCTCGGATCGCCTCCCCGGCGTCGCCGGGACTCAGTGGGAAGACGGCAGGAATTCGCGGAACTCCTCGAGGAGGCTGCTCTTGCTCTTGGCGCCGATGACCCGCTTCTTCAGCGTGCCCTGATCGAACACCAGCAGGGTCGGGATGCTCTGGACCTGGAACTTCGTCGCCAGCTCGGGGTGATCGTCGACGTTGAGCTTGGCGATGGTGATGTTGCCGGCGTTCTCCTCGGCGATCTCCTTGAGGATCGGCGCGATCTGCTTGCACGGGCCGCACCACTCCGCCCAGAAGTCGACGACGACAGCGTTCGGCGAGGAGTTCACGGTCTCGTCGAAGGTCGCGGTGGTGAGGGTCACGATCCCGTCAGCCATGGGAAGGTCCTTTCGATCGGGGCATCAAGTTACCGCCTCACCAACCTCGCCGGCCGGGCACCAATTCCCTGCTCAGCCGTGACCGACGGCCTCGAGCCACCGTTCGGCGTCGATCGCGGCGGAACAGCCGGAGCCGGCCGCGGTGATGGCCTGGCGATACACGTGGTCCTGGACGTCGCCGCAGGCGAAGACGCCCTCGATGTTGGTGGCGGTCGATCCGGGCCGGGTGATGAGGTACCCGGTGTCCTCCATGTCGAGGATGCCGGTGAACAGATCGGTGTTCGGCCGGTGGCCGATGGCGACGAACAGGCCGGTCACGGGCAGGGTGGAGCGTTCCCCGGTCTTCAGGTTCTCGACGACGGCGCCGCTCAGCGAGTGCTCGCCCTGCAGTTCGACGACGGTGGAGTCCCACAGGAACTCCATCTTCGGGTTGGCGAACGCCCGGTCCTGCATGATCTTCGAGGCGCGCAACGTGTCGCGGCGGTGGATCAGCGTGACCTTCGACGCGAACTTGGTGAGGAACGAGGCCTCCTCGATCGCCGAGTCACCGCCGCCCACGACCGCGATCTCCTGGCCGCGGAAGAAGAAGCCGTCGCAGGTCGCGCACGTCGACAGCCCGTGGCCCAACAGGCGCTTCTCCGACTCGAGACCGAGCATCAGCGACTGGGCGCCGGTCGAGACGATGATCGAATCGGCGACGTGGAGCGTGTCGCGGACCCACACCTTGAACGGGCGCTCGGAGAAGTCGACGCGGGTGACCTTCTCGGTCAGGAACTCGGCGCCGAAGCGACCGGCCTGCTCGCGGAACTTGCTCATCAACTCGGGTCCCATGATCCCGTCGGGGAATCCGGGGAAGTTCTCGACCTCGGTGGTGAGCATGAGTTGGCCACCGGGTTGGTCGCTCGTGCTCGACGGCTCACCTTCGATGACGAGCGGGGCGAGGTTGGCCCGGGCGGTGTAGATGGCGGCGGTCAGGCCGGCGGGGCCCGAGCCGATGATGATGACGTTGCGGGGTTCCATGGAGTCCTCGGGAGGGGGAGCGAGTCAGTCGTCGCTGGGCGCGGTGCGCTTCGACATCAGCAACAGCCCGACGACGCAGAACAATCCCCCGACCACGAGGTACGAGATCCACACGCTCGTGTCGTGATCGAGCGGCAGGGCGATGAGGATCTGCAGGGTGCGGGTGGCGACGATCAGCAGCAGGATCACGGCGACCATGCCGCCGAACGCGGCCAAGAGCCCGAACACCAGGGCCCGCGCGATGAGCACGATCGGCTTGGTCGTCTTGGCGCGGATCTGGCTCGTGACCTTCTCGAGGAGGTCGGCGGTCTGCTTCGGCCAGTCGGGGTTTCCGAGCGGGTTCAATCCCATGGCGGGCGAGCCTACGCGACCGGGCCGGTCCCGACGCGGTGCGCCGGGCTATCCGAGGCCGGCACGTTCCAGGACGGTCGCACAGTCGGCGGCGAGGACGACGACCTCCGTCGGCGCCGACGCGTCGGGCACGAGGACCAGCACCGCCGCCTCGCCCTGCCAGACCGCAGGCCCGGCGATGGTTCCCGGTGCCGGCGGAGCGTCGGCGGGGCACAGGTCGGTCGCGGCGAACGGGGCGCTCGTGGCCGACGTCGTGCGACCGGCCGCCACGAGCGAGCGGACATAGGTGACCAGCCCCGAGCGGTCGTCGAACGACGGGACCGGCAGCGATGCGGCGAGCGGGATGTCGCTCGCCGTCGACTCGGCGGCCGCGCCGCCGGCCGCCGCCGCCGTCGTCTCCGATGCCGCTGCCGTGGTGTCGGCGCCGGCTGCGGTGTCGGCGGCCTGCTTGGACTCGACCTCGGCCGGGCCGTTGATCTCCGGCAGCCCCGCCGCGGTCGTCACCGCCGCAGCCGCGTCGGCGGCGGCGCCGGCCGTGGTCGCGCTGCTGCTCGACGAGTCGTTGCTGGAGCTGCCGAGTCGAGGGATGACCAGGCCGATGGCGCCGATGGCGGCGGCTGCGGCCAACCAGGGCACGAACCGCCGGGCGAGGTCGCGCCGACCGGCCCGCTCCACCCGCTTGGCCGCGATCTGATCGACCGGGGTGACGCGGACCGCCGCCACGGGGGCGCTCGCTCCCCGGGCCGCGGCACCCGCCGCGGCCGTGGCGTCGCCGGGTTCGTGGTCGGGCCGAGGTTCGTCGGATTCGGACGACCCGGTTGCTGCGTACAGGGCGCCGAGGTCGAACTCGGCCAGGGCCGCTTCGAGGGTGGCGTCACGCTCGACCGGATCGATCGGCGACATCGCCTGGAGGGCCATGCGGGCCCGGCGCAGCTCCGAGACCCGGACCAGGAGATCCTGGTCGGCCTCCACCCGGGCGCGCTCGGCCGGCGTCGCCTCGTCGTCGAGGTAGGCGCTCGCGAGTTCGTCGAGAGGGTCGAGGGGTTCGAGGTCGTCCATGGTCAGGTGTCGTCGTTCGTCGTTCGAGTGCTTGGACGTTCGCCGCCGGTGTCGGGGTTCCCGAGTGCTCGGGCGAGCTGGGCGCGGCCCCGGGCGATGCGGGACTTGATCGTGCCGACGGGGACGTCGAGGACGTCGGCGATCTCGGCGTAGTCGAGGTCGGCGAGATCCCGGAGCACCACGGGGATGCGGAAGTCGTCGGGGAGCCGTTCGAGCGCGGCGTCGACGAGCAGCCGGTCGACGATGGCGCCCTCGCGTCCGGGGACGCCGCGCTCGGCCGGGGCGTCGTCGGCGTCGAGGGTGGGGATCGGGCGTCGGCGCCGTCGCCGCAGCTCGTCGAGGCAGGCATTGGTCGTGACCCGGTACAGCCAGGTCGTGAAGGTCGAGCGGCCGTCGAAGCGGGGGAGCCCGCGCACGATGGCGATCAGGGCCTCCTGGGTCGCGTCGGCGGCGTCGGCCGGGTTGCCGGTGAGCCGGGCGGCGACGGATCGGACCCGGTCGTGGTGGCGACGCAGGAGCACGTCGAGTGCGGCCCGGTCACCGCCCTGGGCGGCGGTGACGAGCTCGGCATCCGGTCGGTCGTCGGGACCGCTTCGCAGGGGCGGCACGGCTCACCCCGGGTGGAACGTCAGCTCGGAGATGCCGCCCCGGTACGGCTTGGCCTTCGTGCACCCGGTGTCCGGGCCCAGCTCGGTGAGCAGGACGAGCACGTACTGGTGGGCGCGGGGCCCGAGGTCGAAGCTGACCGAGGGCTTCTCGGTCGAGTAGCTCTGGTCGACTGCGCCGCCCCACTCGGCGAGGGTCGTCGGGATGGCGTCGGCGGCGTAGACCGAGGCCGCCCAGGGGATCGAGCTGAGCGCCACGTCGAGCGTGCCGCGCGATGCCTTGGAGAGCTGCATCACCACGCCGACCCCACCCTTGCCGCCCATGTAGCGGTTGGAGTAGCAGACGGTCTGCCACGAGGTGCTCTCCGACCCGTCGACGAGGTTCGGCACCTCCTCCTCGTTCTCGACGCCGCCGTCGGTGCCGTTGGGGTCGTACGAGTGGACGGCGACGATCGTGGCCGGGCCGGTGGCGACGGCCGTGGTGGCGGCGCCGGCTGTCCCGGTACCGGCCGCGGTGGTGGCCGACGCGCCGGTCGACCCGCCGTCGCCACCGATCGCCCCGACCAGCACCACGACCAGGACGACGGCCGCCGCGACCAGGCCACCCACGACCACGAGCGAGGGAGCCCAGCGTTGCTGGAACTGACGGGCGGGCCGGCCGGTGACCCGCAACCCGGCCGCCGGCGTCGGGTCGCGACGTTCGGGAGGCCGCGTGGAGCGCGACGGCGTGTTCTGGTTCGGCCGCGTGCCGCCCGGCCGCGGCGTCGGGCCGCTGGAGCCGGGCCCGTTCGGCCCGGCGACCGGCCGGCCCGAGCTCCCGCTCGCCGCCGGGCGCGACGAGGCCCCGCTCGCCGGGGGTCGGCTGGTGCCACCGCTGCGGGGCTGGCCGGGAACGACCGGTGTGCCCCGCGGTGGGGTGATCATGCGCGCCCGGGCCCCGTTCGGGGCGAGCGCTCCCGGCACCGGGGTCGGGCTGGTCAGGTCCTCGTCGACCTGGGTGCGGATGCGTTCGAGCTGCGACTGGACGACCGCGCCGCTCGCCGGACGCTCGTCGGGATTGCGGGCGAGCAGCCGGTGGATCAGCTCGGGGAGCCCGGAGGGAAGGGTCGGGCGGAGGCGGTAGATCGGGGTGGGGTCGCGCTGGAGCCGGGCCAGGGCGGTGGCGGCGTCGTTCTCGCCGAGGAACGGCACCCGGCCGCAGAGGCACTCGTAGAGCACCAACCCGAGCGAGTAGAGATCGGCCCGGCCGTCGAGCCGCCGTCCCCGGACCTGCTCGGGCGACAGGTACTTGGCCGTCCCCATCATCACGTTGTCGCTGGTCAGGTCACTGTCACCGCCGCCGGAAGCGGCCTTGGCGATGCCGAAGTCGGTGAGCAGCACCCGTCCTTCCGGGGTGACCATGATGTTGCCGGGCTTGACGTCGCGATGGACGAGTCCGGCGCGATGGGCGGCGTCGAGGGCGGCGCCGACCGAGGCCCCGATGCGGATCGTCATCTCGGGCGAGAGCGTGGACTCGTCGTCGAGGATCTGGCGCAGGCTCCGCCCGGGCACGAACTGCATGACGACGGCCTGACGGCCGCCTTCGTCGACGGTGTCGTAGATGGCGACGATGTTGGGGTGGTTGAGCTGGGCGACGGCGACGGCCTCGCGACGGAACCGCTCGGCCACCACCGGGTCGGCGGCCAGGGCCGGCTTGAGCACCTTCACCGCGACCTGACGCGTCAGCAGGGTGTCGGTGGCGAGCCACACCTCGGCCATACCGCCTTGCGCGATGCGACGCTCGAGGCGATAGCGCTGTGCCAGGAGCGGCGGCGCAGGGGACGCGGACGGAGAGGCCACCGCAGGGGCACGCTAGCCGCCGACGGGCGCCGACGCCCGTCACTCTCAACCTCAACTTGAGGCGCGACCCTCAGTGCTTGGTCTGGAACGCAACCCCGATGGTGCCCTGACCTGCATGGGAACCGACCACCGGGCCGATGTCGCCGACCACGACCTCACCACCGGTGATCGCCTTCACCTGCTCCACGAACGGGCCGATGTCGGGACACTGGGCGTGGATCACGCCGACGTTCTCGAGCGGCCCGGCGCTCTTCACCTTCTCGAGGAGGAAGGCGAGCGACTTGGCCCGGGTGCGCTGCTTGCCGCCCTCTTCGACCTTGCCGTCGCGGACCTCGATGATCGGCTTGATCGAGAGGACCGAGGCGAGCAGGGCCTTGGCCCCACCGATCCGGCCGCCCTTCTTCAGGTTGTCGAGCGTGTCGAGCGCGCCCCAGACCTTGGAGCGCGACGCCATGTCGGCGGCGGCCGCCTCGACTTCGTCGATCGACGCGCCGTCGCGCGCCATGCGGGCGACGGCCACGGCGATCATGCCCTGGCCGAGGGTGATGGTGTGCGAGTCGACGACCCGGACCGGGATCTCGGCGGCGACGCTGTTGGCGGCGAGTTGGGCGCTCTGCAGCGTGGCCGACAGCGCGCCCGACAGGGCCACCACGACGATGCCCGTCGCGCCCTCGGCCGCGAGCTTGCGGTACGCGGCCTCGAACTGGCCCGGAGCCGGAGCGGCCGTCTCGGGCAGCACCGCCGAGGCGGCGCAGCGGCGCCAGAACTCGGTCGGCGAGAGGTCGCGGCGATCCACGAACTCCTCGTCGCCGAAGCGGATGGTCAGCGGGACGATCTCGATGCCGAGCTCACCTGCGGTGGACTCGGGGAGATCACAAGCGCTGTCGGTCACGATGCGGACGGCCACGAGCGCTGAAGTTACCCGGACTCGGGGGCGGCGGACGGATGGGCCGACAGGCGGCTCTCGGCGCCGGCGGCCCGGCTGGCCCGTCGGCGCCCGCGCACGTGCTGGATCCACCACGTGGCGAGGACGAGCAGGAGGGCCCCGGAGATGACCTGGCCGAGTCCGGTGAGGGCGCTGGCCCGGACCGTGAAGGTGTTGGGTGAGGTGAGCTGGGCGGGCGGCTGGCCGTCGGGCGTGAGGAGCTCGATGTTCACCACGAACACCCCGTTCGTACGGGCCTCCACCGGGATCGACAGCTGCAGGCGATCGGTGACGGTGACGATCTGCTCGGGTTCCTTCAGGACGAGCTTGGGGCTGCTCACCCGCACCCGGACCTTCATCGGCACCGGGCACGAGTTCTTCAGGGCGAGCGGCACCTGGCTGGAACGGCTGCCGAGCGAGATCTGCCCCGACGACAGCACGGTGACGCACTCGCGGACCACGCCGATCTCGCCGTCGAGCTGGTCGACGATCACCGTGCGGGCATCGGCCGACAGGTTCTGGGCCGGCACCACCTTGGCGAGCGCGATCCAGTCGTTGGGCCGGACATCGGCACTCGGGAGCATGCTCCGCGTGGTCGAGATGGCGTCGTCGAGGCGGCGGACCGTCGCCGCGACGTCGGGACCCTCGTCGGTCTCGGCGGGACGCTTCATCGGGATGCGGTCGAGGGCGGCGTCGCTGGTGAGCCGCTGGAGGGCATCGACCACGTCGCTCGCCTGACCGGCGACGATCCGGGGGCTCTGGCCGAGCAGTCCGAGCAGGTCGGCGAGCACGGGTGAGGCGGCGAGGTCGGGGTCGGAGGCGTCGATCAGCACGCCGAGCGGCAGTGGGGTCGGGAGCTTCTTCTTGGCCGCCGCGGCTTCGTCCTCGATGCTCATCGCCACGAGATCGGCCATGATCTGATGGGCGGCCAGCACCGGATCGGCGGTGCGCTGGGCCAATCGGGCCTGCACGACGAGGTCGGCGGCCAGCGACGGCACGATCCGGTCGCCCTCGGTGCTCGGGGTGCCGAGCGCCCCGTCGCGCTTGGGGAGGTCGGAGCGGATGTCGGCGGCGAGCAGCAGCTGCCGGAAGCCCTGGGTGCGCAGCAGTTCGAGGCCCCCGCCGTCGATCGGGGCGTCGATCGGCCAGGTCTGGCGGGCCGTCGAGATCCCCAGCGTCCGGCTGAGCACGTCCTCGCCCCACAGGAGCTGACGGACGAACTCGGCGCCGAGGTCGGAACGGACCGAGGTGGCGGGATCGATCGCCACATAGGTGGCCGGGAGCAGCTCGTGGTGGTTGGCCAAGGCCGCCGACAGCCGGGTGAGACGGGCCTGATCGGCGGCGAAACCGGTGCGGGCGAGGCCTTCGAGCAGCTCGGGACGGATCACCACCGTCATCGCCGACACGGCGGCCTCCAGCGTGGTGGCGAGCTGGTCGATCTCGTTCCGGGTGGTGTCGGTGATCACGGTGCTGCCGTCGGCCTGCAGCGTCGGCGCGGCGTCGACCGAGAGCAGCACGGCGGTGCGCACCGGCGCGGTGGTGGCGGTGTCACCCACCCGTTCGAGGAACGTGAGCAGGCCGGCGAGCGGCTCGTCGCCGGAGCGAACCTCGATCTTGATCGGGTACAGGCCGGCGCTGCGCAGGGCCAGCCGGTCGCGGGGCGGCTGGCGGCTGGTCGTCGTGCCGAGGTCGAGCGTGAGGTCGCCGTTCTCGGCGGTCAGGGCCGCGATGTCGTACTCGACCACGTCGACCGGGCTCCCGGAGGGCGAACGGTCGATCGCATCGCGCACGTCGCCTCGGGTCTCGACGCGTGGGTAGGCGGTCACGGCGATGGTCGCGTCGGGGGGCACGGTGCCCTCGACGTGCAGCACCACGATCGCATCTCCGTCGGGGGCGACGCTGATCGGCTGGGCGACGAGCCGGATCGTGACGTCGCTCGCCACGGTCGTGACCGGCCCCGCGGTCGTGCTCGAGGTGGGGACGGTCGACGCGGTGGTGGCCGGTGCGGTGGCCGGGTTCGTCGCGACCGGGGTCGGCGGCGGCGTGGCGGCCACGGCGGAGGTCGTGACGGGTGGCTCGGTCGGCGGAGCTTCGGTGGGCGGGGTGGCGGTCGGCGCCGCCGACTCCGACGGGGGTGGAGCGGAGGCCCCCGCCGTGATCGAGGTGGCCGACAGGGCGAGCACCAGGGCGGCCGCCAGCGTGGCCCCGGCGCGGCGGCGACGGGGGAGCGCAGGGGGCGCGGTCGATGCCCGCATCGTCAGGCCTCGGTGGCGAGGGTGCGCTCGAGGACGAGCAGGCCGTGGGACCGGGCGATGAAGCCGGCGCGTTCGTACAGCCGTCGGGCCCGATCGTTGTCGTCCTGAGTGTTCACCGCGACCGACCGACAGCGCCAGCGGCGGGCCCAGGCGATCG
>Ga0209023_10007238_pt1 | contig 11441 bp, 11 predicted proteins | sample LakOneMetagenome_FD_187468 | JGI IMG/M metagenome (GOLD analysis project Ga0209023, IMG submission 187468) | Freshwater and sediment microbial communities from Lake Erie, Canada (SPAdes) (version 2) | ecosystem: Environmental > Aquatic > Freshwater > Lentic | place: Lake Erie, Canada...
CTTGGCCCCGATCCGCCGGGCCGGGATGAGGAAGATCGGCAGGAGCAGCACGGCCAGGCCGGTCACCTGCCACGAGAGGCGAGCCATCACGGCGAGGGTGAGCACGAGCGTGATCACGTTGGTGACGACGCCCGACAGGGCCGAGGTGAAGGCCCGCTGGGCACCGATGACGTCGTTGTTCAACCGGCTCACGAGCGCACCGGTGTGGGTGCGGGTGAAGAAGGCGACGGGCATCCGCTGGACGTGCTCGAACACCGCCCGGCGGAGGTCGAGGATCAAGCTCTCGCCGAGTCGCGACGACTGGACCCGTTCGAGCAGCCCGACGATGGCGTCGAGGACCGCGATCACGGCGATCGCCCCGGCGATGCCGATCACGACCGAGCTGACCTTGCGCTGCACGATGGCGTCGACCGCACGACCGGCCAGGACCGGCGTGGCCACCCCGAGCACCGCCGACACCGTGGCGAGCACGAGGTAGGACTCGATCGTCCGCCGGTGGGGCCGGGCGAACACCGCGATCCGTCGCAACGTCGCCCGGCTGATGGCCCGTCGGTCACCCGGTTGCTGCATCGCGCTCTCGAGCGCCGACCACATCGAGAAATCACTCACGCCCGAGAGCGTAGGACCTCAACTCCACTTGAAGTCAATGAATTTCACAAGTGATCTCTGGCTGAACTCTCGGGCGAGTTGCCGGGCTGAGCCGGGGGCGCGCCGAGGAGGCATCCCGTCGGGGGGCGGGCCCGGCGAGATGCCTCCTGGCGCCGTCGCCGGCCGAGTCACCGGCCGGCGCGACATGGTGCGACGTCGTCAGAGTTGTCCGACGAGGTCAGCCGTCGGAGCCACCGGAGTTCGAGCCGCCGTGATCGTCGTTCACGTCGTGGTTCGCTCCGTCGTCGCCACCGCCGTTGCCCCCGCTCCCGCCACGGCCCGAGCTGCTGCCCGAGGTCGTCGGCGCGGCTGCGGCAGGCGTCGCGGGCGCCGCCGTGGTCGTCGCGGCCCCGCCGGTCGCGGCGAGGCACCTGGGCTCCGAGGCGTGCTCGGGCTCACTGCAGTGGCCACCGTGATGCTGCTCGGTACCTTCGACCTCGGTCCCTTCCACCTCGGTGGACTCCGTCGCGTCGTCGTCACCCTGGTCGTCGGCCGTCGTCGGCGCCGCCGAGGTCCCGATCGTCGTCGGGACGCTGGGGTCGGCGCCGGCCGGCGGCTGGGCGGCGTCCGGGGCGCCGCTCGTCGGGGCCGACGCATCGGGGGTGCTCGAGGCGGGCTCGACGGCGCCGGTCGTCGGCACGGAGGGGTCGACCGGCGCCACGAGTGCGGCGGCCCGGGCGGCGGCGGGAACGGCGAGGAGGACCTTGACGCAGCCCGGATCGGCGAGGTGCTCCTGCTCCAGGCAGTGGTCCCGCACGAGGCCGGGCGCCCGGTCCTCGCGGAGCGAATGGGTGAGACCGCCGGTGCGAGCCGTCGCGATACCGGGGAGTCCGAGGGTGATCGCGCCGGCGCTGAGCATGATGATGGCCTGCTGCTTCTTCATCGTGGTGTCCTCCGTGGGAGTGGATGTGCGAAGGACACGAAGGGGGCAGGTCGGTCGGTTGGGGCGACCATGGTCGTACGACCTCTTTCGTCGGTCGGGGTGGCCCGGCCTACAGTCCGAGCCATGGGCCGGCTGGACGAGATCGATCTGTCGCTTCGACTCGGGAAGTCGGAGTACGAGGAACGCTTGCTCGCCGCCCAGCGCCGGCTGTTGGAGCTCCGGCTGTTCATCGGCGGCCAGCTCGGCGGCGAGATCGGACCGGGGCTGCTCGTGGTGTTCGAGGGCTCCGACGCCGGCGGGAAGGGCGGGGCGATCAAGCGGTGTGTGGAGCACCTCGACCCGCGGCACTACCGGGTGTCGGCGTTCGCCAAGCCCACGCTCGACGAGAAGCGCCACCACTTCCTCTGGCGCTTCTATCGGGAGATACCGGGCCTCGGCGGCATGAGCGTGTTCGACCGGAGCTGGTACGGACGCGTGCTCGTCGAACGGGTCGAGGGCTTCGCCTCGAAGGAGCAGTGGAGCCGGGCGTACGAGGAGATCCTCCAGTTCGAGCGCACCCTCGTGCTCGAAGGGGTGATCGTGGTGAAGTTCTGGCTCCAGATCAGCCCCGAGGAGCAGCTCACGCGGTTCAACGACCGGGCCGGTGACCCGCTGAGGCGTTGGAAGCTCACCGACGAGGACTGGCGCAACCGCGACAAGGCCGACCAGTACGTGCACGCGGCCGAGGACATGTTCCGCCTCACCGACCATCCGCTCGCGCCCTGGGACCTGGTCTCGGCCGAGCAGAAGCGGTACGCGCGGGTGAAGGTGCTCGAAACGCTGAACCAGCGGGTCGAAGAGGGCATCGCCCGCTGGAACCGCGTCGCCGCCGACCGCTGACCGGTCCCGCGCGCTCGGACGTGGTGGAACCCGTGCTCCCCGCCACCGACCCGGCCCGAACCATCGTGAACGCCCCGGTGCTCCGGGTCGGGTGTCCGATGTGGGCGCACCAGCCGTGGCAGGGGCGGTACCTGCCCGACGGCCTCCGACGCGGTGAGCAGCTCGCGGCGTACGCGACATGGTGCAACGCGGTCGAGGGCAACACGACGTTCTACGGCGCGCCCGCAGCGGACACCGTCGCGTCGTGGGCCACTCACGCCCCCGACGGGTTCCGATTCATGTTCAAGCTGCCCCGCACGATCACCCACGAGCGCCGGCTGCGCGACGCCGGCGACGAGACCCGTGCGTTCCTCCGGCTCCTCGAGCCGCTCGACCGGCGGGCCGACCCGATCTCGATCCAGCTCCCGGGATCGTTCGGACCGGCGCAACTCGGCGACCTGGCGCGTTTCGTGAGCACCCTGCCCGGCACCCACCGGTTCGCGGTCGAGGTCCGCCACCCGGCCTTCTTCGACGGCTCCCCCGCCGAACGCGCCCTCGCTCGGCTGCTCGGCGACCACGGCCTCGAGTGGATCGGGTTCGACACGACGACGCTCTTCGCCGAACCGCCGACGAGCGACGGAGAGCGCGATGCCTGGTCGAACAAGCCGCGTGTGCCGGTGCGGACCCGGGCCCTCACCGATCGCCCGATCGTGCGGTACATCGGCCGCGACGACCCCGAGCGGACGGCCGCCGGCTGGCAGCACTGGATCCCGGTGGTCGCCGCCTGGCTCGAGGCGGGCAGCACGCCGACGTTCTTCGTCCACACGCCCGACAACCTCGAGTCCCTCGTGCTCGCCCGCCGCTTCCACGCCGACGTCCGCTCGGTGGTGCCCGAGCTCGAACCGCTCCCCGAACCGAACCGGCCCGAACCGACGACGCTGTTCTGAACCCGGCGACGCGGTCGGGCGGGCGGCGCGGCGCCGGGCCGGCCGACCGCCGTCGTCGGTACGTTGTGACCCGTGGAGCTGAGAGTCGGGTGCGCGCTGTGGGCCCACGAGCCGTGGCAGGGCAAATACCTTCCCGCCCGGCTGTCGCGACGGGCGGAGCTCGCGGCCTACGCGTCGTGGTGCAACGCCGTCGAGAGCACGGCCACGTTCTTCCGGTCGCCGGCGCCGTCGAAGATCGCCGGGTGGGCCGAGCAGGTTCCCGCGGGATTCCGTTTCGCGTTCAAGCTGCCCCACGCCATCACCCACGAGCACCGGCTGCGGGAGAGCGGGGCCGAGGCGCGGGCGTTCCTCGCCACCCTGGCGCCCCTGGGCGACCGGGCCGAACCGGTGTCCATCCAGCTGCCCAACACCTTCGGGCCCCCGCAGGTCGACGACCTCGCCCGCCTCCTCGGGTCGCTGCCGACCAGCCATCGCTACGCGGTCGAGATCCGCAATCCGCTCTTCTTCGCCGGCGACTCGACCGAACGGACCCTGGAACGAGTGCTCACCGACCATGGCGTCGAGTGGGCGTCGTTCGACACGGCCACGCTCTTCGCCGCGCCGCCTGCGAGTGAGGCCGAGCGCGAAGCCTGGGGGAAGAAGCCCCGCGTGCCGGCCCGGACGACGGCCCTGACCGATCGTCCCGTCGTGCGGTACGTCGGCTGCGACGACGTCGCCCGCACCGAGGCCGGATGGCAACCCTGGCTCGACATCGTCGTCGGCTGGTTGGAGGAAGGCCGGGTCCCCACCGTGTTCGTGCACACCCCCGACAACGACGACGCCCTGCTGCTCGCCCGGCGCTTCCACGATCAGGTGCGGGCCCGGCTCCCGCAGCTCGATCCGCTCCCCGAACCCGAGCGGCCGACCCCCACCTGATCCCGCTGCAGCCCGACTGCAACCGACGTGTGATCCTGTTCGGCCATGAAGCCCCATCGCGTCGCTCCGATCGCCGCCGTCCTGTCGCTGCTCGTCGGCGCGGCGTGCTCGTCGTCGGACACGGCCACTCCGACCACCACCGCCTCGAGCGCCGCGAGCTCGACCGCAGCGGCGCCCGACTCGACGCCGATCACCGGCGACACGGTCCCGGTCGCCGACGCGACGTACCGGGCGACGATCCGCCGCACCCAGTACGGGATTCCGCACATCGAGGCCGCCGACTTCGCCAGCGTGATGTTCGGGCAGGGCTACGCGTTCGCCGAGGATCGGGCCTGCACCCTCCTCGACCAGGTCGTGAAGGTCCGCAGCGAGCGCTCGAAGTGGTTCGGGCCCGGCACCGACGACGCCAACCTCACGAGCGACTTCGCCTACCTCCACCTCGGAGTCCGGCAGCGGGCCGAGGACTTCTGGGCGAACACGGCGTCCACCCGACTACGCGACGAGATCACCGGGTGGACCGCGGGGTTCAACCATGCGGTCGCCACGCTGGGCAACGCATCGCTGCCCGGCTGGTGCGCCGGCCAGGCGTGGGCCGACACCACCGTCACCGAGGTCGACCTGCTCGCCTACTTCGACGACCTCATGCTGCTCGCCAGCAGCCGCAACTTCCTCGGCAGCATCGGCGACCTCCAGCCGCCGGCGAGCGACACGGCCACCGCCGACACCGGCGTCCCGACCGAGACCACGATCGCCGCGGTCGACGCCGCGACCACCACCACCGCCGCGCCGGGCAGCAACGGCTGGGCGATCGGATCGGAGTGGTCGGCAACGGGCGGCGGCCTCCTCCTGGCGAACCCGCACTTCCCCTGGGAGGGCGAGCTCCGGCTCTGGGAGAGCCAGCTCACCGTGCCCGGCAAGCTCGACATCTACGGCGCGACCCTCTCGGGCGTCCCCGGCGTCCTGATCGGGTTCACCGAGAAGTTCGGCTGGACCCACACCGTCTCGGCCGGATCGCGCTTCACCGCCTACCGCCTGCCGCTGACCCCGGGCGATCCGACCTCGTACACCTACGACGGCGCGCCGACGCCGATGACCTCGTCGACGTACTCGATCGACGTGCTGGGCACCGACGGGACGCTCTCGAAGGTCGATCGGACCCTGTGGGACAGCCGCTACGGGCCGATCATCGCCGTCGGGCCGCTCGGCTGGGATGCGTCGACGGCCTACACATTGCGCGACGCGAACCTCGACAACCTCGAGGCGCTCGAACAGTTCCTCGGCATGGACAACGCCCAGTCGTTCGACGAGTTCCAGAAGGTCCACGACACGATCAACGGCATCCCGTGGGTGAACACCATCGCGGTGAGCTCCGACGGTCGGGCGTGGTACGCCGACACCGCGGCGACGCCCCGGCTCTCGGCCGAGGCCATCGCCGCCTACGAGCAGTCGAAGACGACCGATCTCGTGGTGCAGACCGTCGCCGACAACGGCGCGTTCCTGCTCGACGGGAGCAACCCGCTGTTCGAATGGACCGACGCGCCGGGCGCTCGCGACCCGGGGCTCGTGCCGTTCTCCGAGCAACCCAAGATCGAGCGACGCGACTACGTCTTCAACTCGAACAACAGCTACTGGCTGGCCCACCCCGACACCCCGCTCACCGGGTTCTCCCCGCTCCACGGCGGTGAGGGGTCGGCCCCGGGCGGACGTCCGCACATCAACGACCTGATGCTGCGATCGTCGGCGGGCGCCGACGGCAAGTACACCGGCGCGGAGATCGAGGCGGCCCTGTTCTCGAACCGCTCGTTGACCGGCGAGCAGTGGCGCGACGCCCTGGTCGCCAAGTGCGACGCGAGCGGCCGGACCGATCTCGTCGAGGCGTGCGCGGTGCTCGCGAAGTGGGACCTCGCCTACCACACGACCTCGGTCGGCGCGGTCCTGTGGAACACCCTGCTCGACGAGATCGTGAAGGCGAAGGGGTCGACCGCCCTCGGCCACGGCGACCTCTGGGCCGAGGACTTCGATCCGGCACGGCCGATGGCGACGCCGAGCGGACTCAAGGACGACGACGCGACGACGGCGTTCATGCTCGACGCACTGGGCAAGGCGGTCACCGCCCAGCAGGCGGCCGGCATCGCGCTCGACGCGCCGCTCGGCTCGGTACAACGCGACGCCCGTCCGGGGAGCACCGTCGGGATCTCCGGTACGAGCTCCGACGACGTCGCCAACATCACGTCGTGCTGCGCCCGAGGCGGTTCGCTGCTCGGTCCGAAGGCCGACGTCGGGACGTTCGACGGCACCCACTCGTTCACCGACAAGGGGTTCATCCCGGTGACCTACGGCTCGAGCTTCGTGATGGCGCTGGAGTTCACTCCCTCCGGTCCGAGTGCCCGGGCGGTGCTCACCTACGGGCAGCCCGACGACCCGGCCGACCCCGACTTCACCAGCCAGACCGCGGTGTGGGGATCGGAGCACCTGCGGCCGGTGCTGTTCCGGAGCGCCGACATCGCCGCCGACCCCACGATGGTCGAATACGAGGTCTCGCAGTGACCTGACGGGCAACGTCGCGGCGCGCGTGCTTCGGCATTCAAGGTTCGGCGCGTTATACGCCGGTGTTTGGGCCCTGGGGCCCGCTCAGCCGCTGCGAACCCTGTGCTACGAACGGGGCATGCCCCGGCTCTCGCTGCAATCCGTCGCTCATTGCAACGTCAACTGCTCCGATCTGGCGACTTCACGCCGCTTCTACGAGGACGTGGTCGGCCTCGGGGTCGGCGCCCACACGGCTGCGCCGCCGCAGGACGGCAGCGGCTTCGGCCTCGACGGCGCCATCGCCTGGGATGCCTGGATGATGAACGACCATCGGGCCCACACGAGCCCGGGCGCACCGGTGGTCGATCTCCTGCAGTGGCTCGCCCCGACGCCCACCGGCGCGCCGCTCGCCAGTCCGCACCATGTCGGCCTCGCCCGCCTGCTGTTCTGGGCGCCGTCGATCGCACCGCTCCGGGCCCGCCTGGCGGAATCCGACGGCCGGATCCTCTTCGAGAACGAGGGCGCCATCGCAGCCCACGACCCCGACGGCACCCAGGTGCTGTTCACCGAGAAGCCGGTCGACGACATCGAGTTCCGCGGCGTGGCGATCAACTGCTCCGACCTCGCGATCTCGGTCCCGTGGTACGAGCGGATCCTCGGTCTGACGGTGGCCGGCACCACGACGGTGACGGCATCGGGTCCGCGTTTCGTGTCGCCCGACGAGCATCCCCGCGTGCGCGTGGCAACCCTCGCCGTGCGCGACCAGGGCCAGATGTTCGAACTGTGCCTCGAGCGGTGGCAGCAGACGCCGGGGACCCGCCCCGCGCCCCAGCACGCCAACCATGTCGGCCTGTTCCGCCTGGCGTTCATGGTGAGCGACATCGACGAGTCCTACCGGGTGCTCCTCGGGCACGGGGTCGAGTGCATCGGTCCGCCGGTCACCCTCGACATGGGGCCGGAGATCCCGATCGCCGGGCTGCGGGCGCTGTTCTTCCGCGATCCCGACGGCACCTGCCTCGAACTGATCGAGACGCCGACCGCTCGCGCCTGACCGACCCGGTCAGGCGACGGGTCAGCCGACCGGTTCGAGCAGCACGAGCGGGATCTCGCGCGTGGTCTTGGTCTGGTAGCCGGCGTAGTTGCGATGGTCGGCGATCACCAACGGCCACAGGCGGGCCCGCTCCTCGGCGTCGGCGATGCGGGCGTTCATCGGCCGCTTCGGGCCGCCCCGGTACGACACCTCGACCCGAGGGGTGTCGCGCAGGTTGAGGAACCACGCCGGATTCTGGTCGTCGCCGCCGCGCGAGGCCACGATCACGATCACCGAACCCTCCTGATACGGGGAGGTGAGCAGCACCGAGCGGGGCTGGCCGCTCTTGCGTCCGATGGTCGTCAGCTCGAGCACCGGCATCTTGCCGGCCTCCCAACCGACCCGACCGCCGCTGAGCTTGAGCGCCACCCGATGGACGGCGTTCATCGATTTCAACACCAGGTCGCTCGGCATGGCCCGGACCCTAGCTTCCAGGTCCATCTAGTCCCCGGCGCTGGCTTATCGTTCCGCTGTGCCCAAGAGCGTGGATCACCAGGCCAAGCGGGACGAGGTGGTCGCCGTCGCGACTCGTCTCATCGCGGAGCGGGGCATCGACGCCGCGACCGTGCGCGTGATCGCGGCCGAATCCGGAGCGAGCACGAAGGTGGTCAGCACCCACTTCTCCGACAAGCGCGAGCTGCTCCTGCTCGTCTACCGCGCCGCCGCGATGCGGGCCCGCGCCCGGCTCGACGCCGCCCGGCTCGCGCCGGAGGAGGGTGTCCTCGCGTGCGCCGAGGCGCTCCTCCCGCTCGACCGCGCTCGCCGACACGACTGGGCGCTCTGGCTGGCGTTCTGGGGCATGGCGGTCTCCGACTCGCAGTTCAGCGCCGAGCAGCGCCAGCGGCTCCGATCGACCCGCACCACGCTGCACGCGGTGATCGAGGCGGCGACCGTTGCCGGCGAACTCACCGCCGGCACCGACGCCGAGGCGCTCGCCGGCGAATTGCTCACCACGATCCACGGCATCGCCGTGCAGGCGGTGTTCGACCCTCGGGCGTGGCCGGCCGAGCGCCAGCGCTCGATGATCCGGAGCCGGCTGCCGCAGCGCTGAGCCGCCTCGACCAAGGCAATGGTCAGCCGATGACTGTTGAATAGTCGTGTTGCGACTATCGTGCCCCCGCATGCCCAGCACCTTCCGAGCAATCGTCGCGTCTCTTGTCGTGGTCGCCTTCGCCGGCTCGTCCTGTGGTTCGGACGACGCCGGCCCGGCCGCCACGGCCGTCACGACCGCCACGACCGCCGCCGCGCCGACGGCGACCGGTGACGTGGTCGTGTTCGCGGCATCGTCGCTGACCGAAGCGTTCACCGAGATGGGCACGGCGTTCTCGGCCGCGAACCCGGGCGCCACGGTGACGTTCAACTTCGCCGGGTCGGGCGATCTCGTCACCCAGATCGGCCAGGGAGCCCCGGCCGACGTGTTCGTCTCGGCCGACGACTCGAACATGAAGAAGCTCACCGACGCTTCGGAGGCCGCCGGCGATCCGGTCGCCATCGCCAAGAACTCGATGGAGATCATCGTCGAGCAGGGCAACCCCAAGGCGATCGCCACCGTCGCCGACCTCGCCAAGCCCGGCACCGTCGTCGTGCTGTGCGCCGACACGGTCCCGTGCGGCAAGAACGCGGCCAAGGTGCTCACGAACGCGGCGGTCACCCTGACCCCCGCCAGCTTCGAGGACAAGGTGAAGGGCGTCGTCACCAAGGTCTCCGCCGGCGAAGCCGATGCCGGCATCGTCTTCGTCACCGACGTCATCGCCGCCGGCGACGCCGCGGCCGGCGTCGAGATCCCGGCCGACCTCAACGTCACCAGCAACTACCCGATCGTCGTCACCAAGGAGGCGACCAACCCGGCGGCCGCCCGGGCGTTCGTCGAGTTCGTCGCCGGCGAGACCGGGCGGGCCATCCTGGCCGAGCACGGGTTCCTCGCCCCGTGACGACGTCCCGTCCCGGGCCCCTGCGGTGACCGAACCGCGCCGAGCGAACCACCGGCCCGAGCCGGCCCGGCGACTTCGCCGGTCGCCCGGCGAGCTGCGACCATGACCGGCGTGACACGTGCGGACGACGAACTGCTCCTCGGCGAATGGGCCTGCCTCGGCCTGCTCTACGCCGGCAACAGCCACGGGTTCGCCTTGTCCGTACGCCTCCGCCCGAGCGGCGACGTCGGCCGCGTGTGGTCGCTCTCCCGGCCACTCGTCTACCGCTCCCTCGAACAGCTGACGGCGCGCGGGTTCATCCGCGAACTCGGCGAGGAGCCCGGGATCGCCGGCGGTAACCGGACCGTCCTCGCCGCCACCCGGACCGGACGCCATCGGGTACGCACGTGGCTGACCCAGCCGGTCGAGCACCTTCGCGATCTCCGCAGCGAGCTGCTCCTCAAGCTCGTCATCGCCCAGATCTGCGGCGTCGACCCGATGCCGCTGGTGCTCGCCCAGCGCGCCCAGGTCGTGCGGATCCGCGACGCCCTCGCGCCGGTCGACGGCGACGCCGACCTCGACGTGGTCAGGCTGTGGCGCCACGAGGCGTCGTGTGCGGCGCTGCGATTCCTCGACGAGGTCTCGGCGGCGCGTCGCGACCCGATCGCGGTGGAGGCCTAGCCCAGCAGGGCGAAGGTCAGCTCGTGCTTGTTGTGGTGGAGGTGGAAGACCGAAGCCCCCGGCAGCGCCGCGAACTCGCGGGCGATGTCGTGGTCGGTCTCGCCCTGGAACTTGATCGTGCACACGAAGTTCCGGACGTGGCCGGCGGCCCGCCACCGTTCGACCAACGTCAGCAGCCGCCCGGGGTAACAGATGATGTCGCTGAACAACCAGTCGACCTCGGGGAAGTCCACCGGGTCGAGCCCGAAGGCCGATCCTGCTCGCCATTCGACATTCCGGAGCCGGCCAACGTTCGGGGCCAGCGGCGCCTTGTCGACCGCGATCACCTGCGCGCCGGTCTGGGCGAGGAACCAGGTCCACCCCCCGGGACTGGCGCCGAGATCGAGGCACACCTCGCCGGGGGCCGGCCGACGGCGCAGCCGAACGAGCGCCTCCCACACCTTGAGGTACGCCCGGCTGGGCGGCCCGTCGCGGTCCTCCACCATCGTGGGCGCGCCGTTCGGGAACGCGCTCGAGCAGTGGGGCGCGGCGAGGACGAGGTCGGGCGCCAGGAGGGTCCAGGACCCCAACGGAGCACCGGGCGCCTCGGCGTCGAGCTCGATCGGCTTGGCCGAGACGTACGGGAGTCGCTCGGCGATCAGTCGGGCCCGCCCGGCGTGCTCGGGTGCGTAGAGCGCCCAGTTCCGGGCCCGTGACCGGAGCTCCTTGGCGGCGTGGCCGATCGACTCGATCGCGATCTGCTCGGCGTCGTACCAGATGTTCTCGGCCCACGCGGCGGCGATCGGCGGCGCGTCGGTGATCACGAGCCGGTCGTGGCGGGCGCGCACGGCGACGCCGGCGATCGCCAGCTCGTCGCGCAGTTCGTGCTCGAACCCGTCGGGAGCGAGGTACGCCGTGGTCGTCACGGCGATGGAGCGTACGGCGCCGCTCCCCTCGGGCACTCAGGTGCGGGCGGACCCGCCGGCGAGGGCGAGGAGCTCGTC
>Ga0209023_10007239_pt1 | contig 11440 bp, 10 predicted proteins | sample LakOneMetagenome_FD_187468 | JGI IMG/M metagenome (GOLD analysis project Ga0209023, IMG submission 187468) | Freshwater and sediment microbial communities from Lake Erie, Canada (SPAdes) (version 2) | ecosystem: Environmental > Aquatic > Freshwater > Lentic | place: Lake Erie, Canada...
CGGTGTTATTCTTATTTCCCCTTGCTCATTATTATCCGCGAGGTAGCCTTTCTCTTTCAGTTCATCTATAAAATCTCCCATACCATATTGATCATCTGTCAATTGATATTGCTTGTCCAGTTCATTCATCCATTGCATGGCTTCGCCCACATCACCACTGGTATAGGTGAGTAATTGCATAAAAAGATCCAGTAACTGCTGGAACTTGCTTTTGCCTTCGCTATCTGCATCAAATTTGGTGAAATGATAACCTCTCATTGGATTTACAATTTACGACAAATACCTGACCGTCGCTTTAGCTTAACAACAACTTAAAGAGTAGTTAGTTCAAAAAAAGACCCCCGGCTTATTGCCAGGGGTCAAATACATATTGTATTACTTTATCGTATTAACGGTTCTTGCCACTATCTTTTTTTGCGGCACTGTCGGGATTAGCCTTATTGGTAATCGTAGTAGGCCCCTCAGGATTTGGTTTGTTCAATTTTTCCGGTGCATATTTAGCTTCCACCTGGTTCAATACTTCCAGCATTAATTCGTTAATCTGGTATTCAGTAGTCAGCGACTTGAACATAGGATCATCCACTGAGACACCGTTCTGTGTAATGGTTGGTTTTGTTCCTCCATTCATGGAAATATAATAAGCCTTTTGTTGTTCCAGATCTTTTTGAATGGCTGCTCTTACTTTTTCTGCCAGCTCAGTTCTACCAGCTTTGTAACAGGCTTCCAGATATACCAGGCCAGTTTGATTATGCCCATTGTAGCGACTTGCCATAGCATATGGAAGATTAGCAGGGTCAATTCCTTTTTCTACTTTGTCAATTAATTTCTGCGCATCTTCTTTTCTACCCAAGTCGGCCATGTTACCAGCCGCTTCAGCATAGAGTGAACGCAGGTTAAGTATATGACGGCGGTTTTCTTCATCGAAATAAACTCCTTTTTTATCAGCACCACCAAATTCATATTTCGTCATCAGGTTGTTGAACATAGTATCTGTGTTATTATCCCTGATAGAGGTGCCTCCCATACGCATCTGGCGAAGAGCCTGGTCAACTATCCAATTGGCTTGTGGATTTTTTAATGCCACCGGTACAAACCGGTATGACATACCATCTTTACGCAGGTATTGCCCAAAGCCAAGTTCTCCAAATGGTGAAGTGAAATAAATTGGACGTTTCCAGTCAGACGTTGCAATGATTGCTAAGATAGCAAGGTCACTACGGTAGATGTAATTTTTATTAGTTGGGATTTCAAAATTAATAACATCTAAAACGCTATCGGTTGGATTAACTGTTCCATTTTTTCTAACCAGGTCTTTATCAACTTTAATAGAGAATTTTCTTACCGGGAAATTGTCTTCATACTTTGGCGACCTGAATACCTGTAGAGCCGTATCAAGATCATTATAGTATGATTGATTAATATTGTTATCTGCCTGGAAAGAAAGGTAAGCTCTCTTATCACCCTGTATTTCTTCTGGTGTAAAAATTACATTTAAGGAATCAGCCTTATTAACTTTATAACGAAGCTGATTAATGTACCAGTCGATTCCCAGCAAACTATTATTAATAATACGTATATCCGGACGAACACCTTCTACTTCCTGTGCATACCAGAGCGGATAGGTATCATTATCACCAAATGTAAAGAGGACGGCATTTGGCGCACAACTTTCCAGGTAATCTTTCGCCATATCTGGTGCCGTTGTTTTACTGCTGCGATCATGGTCATCCCATTCCTGCTGTGCCATCAAAAGCGGAACTGCCAGGCAAACTACTGAACTAACAATATTTACTGCCCGGTCATTTTTCCCGCCTGATGATACTGCCCTGGCTATATAAGTAACACCTGCTGTAATTGCAGCGTATAATACAGTAACAAAAATTGCTGTCATCAAAGCACCATTACCAGTTCCGGGGAAGCAGCTCATGAATGTGACAAAGAAAGTAAGGACACTTCCGTATATCATTACGTTCTGGAAAGTGAGTTTATCAGCTCTTTCTTTGGCCATTTTTACAAAAGCCACTACCGCAAGCCCAATCCATATAGCAAACGCATAGAATGAACCTACATAGGCATAGTCCCGTTCACGGGGCTGGTTACCCGGTTGGTTCAGGTACAGCACTACTGCAATACCCGTCATAAAGAATAAAAGGAAGTTTACTACCCAATCATTCCTTTTCCGAAGAAATTGATAAATGCAGCCAAGAATGCCGAGCAGGAATGGCAGCATGTATAATTTATTATGTGCTTTATTATTTTTCAGGCTATCAGGCATATCAGCCTGGTTACCGAGTCGTTTATTATCAATGAAAGAAAGGCCGCTTATCCAGTTGCCATCCCGTTTATTACCAAGGCCCTGTACATCATTTTGTTTACCCGCAAAATTCCACATAAAGTATCGCCAGTACATCTGACTCATCTGGTAACTAAAGAACCATTGAATATTATCGCCCATAGTAGGGGCTATATATTCACCCCGTTCATCTCTCAGGTCTAACCAATCGGCATAGAAATCCGCATGATACTGATCATTGCTGGAATCCCATATCCTGGGGAACAACTGTTTCACATCGCTGTTGAAATTGTACTCTTTCTTTTTACCAATCGCAATATATTTTTTATCTCCCTTTACATATTTCATTTCGCCTTCTATAAAGGGCTCATCCCGGTTAATGTCATCAGGCACTTTAGCAGCAAAGTGAGGTCCGTATAAGAGCGGTGCTTCTCCATATTGTTCACGGCTGAGGTAATAAACAAGGTTGATAGGATTGTCAACATTATTCATATCAATAGCCGGGTTGGCATTAGAACGAATCATGGTGGAGAAATACATAAAATAACCAATCATCATGAATGCATAACACCAAAGGGATAGTTTTAATACTTTAAGCGAACTTGGTTTAAGGAAGTATGAAATACCAAAGACAACGATGAGTAGTAAGAATTTTAAAAATTTCATATTGCCATAACCAAGCGATAGAATAAATGGCAATAATGATAAACCAAGGAACGCAATAAAGAAAATAACAAGTTTAGGTTTTGAGAATTTTGCTTCCGAAAAAGTCATAGCCCAGGCTATAAGCCCTGCCAGTGCAACAAAGTAAAAAGTAAAGCCGGAAAAAAACGGCAGGCCTAACGAATTGACAAAGAATACATCGAAAATACCGGCGGCTTTCATTGAGTATTGTATAACGGCCAGCTGCACCAGTCCCGTAATTAGACAACCAATAACAAATGCCAGTATGGTGCTTTTTGTTGTGACTTTATAGCGGCGATAGAAATATATCATTACAATAGCCGGTATAGTCAACAGGTTTAATAAGTGTACGCCGATTGATAAACCCATCATAAAGAAAAGGAAAACAATCCAGCGGTCACTTCTGGCTTTTGCATGCGCATCATTACCTGCATGCTCATCAGCATGTTCCCATTTCAACATAGCCCAGAATACCAAGGCTGTAAAGAAGGAAGACAACGCATATACTTCACCTTCTACTGCACTATACCAAAATGAATCACTGAATGCATATGCTAACGCACCAACCGCACCAGCGGCCATTACTGTAAAACTTTGTGCAGCCGTTAATTGCTCACCTACTGTAACAAACATTTTGCGGGCAAAGTGAGTAACACTCCAGAAAAGTAATAATATAGTGGCAGCACTGGCCAATGCACTCATAAAGTTTACTGCACTGGCAGCGGAATGACCATTATCTCCAAAGAGTATAATAAAAAAGCGGCCTAATAATACAAACAGTGGTGCACCGGGAGGGTGGGGTAGCTGCATTTTGTAAGCAGACGATACAAACTCACCACAATCCCACAGACTGCCTCTTGCCTCACGGGTAAGAAAATAAGTGGCTAACGCAATAAGAAATATGACCCAGCCGGTAATGTTATTGACTTTCTTGAAGTTCATAAGCTAAAATGATTGTTTTTTATTCCTTTATCATCCTGAGTTTAGCGAAGGATTGAAAGAAAGCAAAAATAGGGATATTCAGTTGACAGTCAGCCGCAGGGAAGGGCTTGTTTTTCAGTATAAAGCCTTAAAGATGAGGAACGGTTTGTAGCCTATTCAAAGTAAACTTTAATGGTTTGGTAGGAGAGTTGCCCCTGCCTTGCTTTTTCGGAAAACCCTCTAAGCCCAAAAAGCCCCGCTGCATTGCCTTTATTGATGGCAATTTCAAGATAGCCGGCACTATTAAATAAGGCCAGTTTTTCGCCATCGGCTACATCCGCATAGCTTTCACTGATACGGTCAATCACTTCATTCCTGGTGAAAACGATACGGAAACTTCTGCCTTTGCGTTGTTCTTCAAACTGTTCCCGGGTAATATTGACGATTACATTTTCAAAGCTGTCAATAAAAATAATCTGCCCCTCAATTGAATTATTATCCAGCACAGGCCGGAGATGCCGCTTTTCCAGATAGGTTACATCAGACTGGCCAATACTTTTAATTGATTCCCCGTTCACTAGTTGGTTCACAATTTTGCCCATAATGGAGCTGATGTAAGTGGTGTTTTTGATAGCCGTTTTTTCTAATGGAATCCCAATCACTATTTCAGGTGTTTCTTCCAATATCATTGTCAGCAATCCATTATCGGCACAAATAAGGTACTGGTTGTTATGAAAAGCAAGTAGTAACTGTTCTGGTTTTTTTTCAAACAGGTTCACAAGGATAAGATGGTAGGTAAAATCGGGAAAATTTTTAATGGCACTCTGGCAAACATAGGCTGCCTGGGGATAATTAAATGGCGGAATATTATGCGAGATGTCAATAATTTGAAAATCGGGATTGAGGTGTAACAGCTGCGCTTTTACTGCGCCTACTAAATAGTCGGGACTACCAATGTCTGATGTAAGTGTTAGTAGGGGCAAGGCTGTTTATGGTTTACTATATTTTGGCGCTGAAATTTCTTTTCATTTAACAAGTTTGCCGTTTTTAAAGAAAAATTTGTACGTAAGCTTATCAGCAAATTTTGGAAAAAATTTTTGCATGAATACCGTTCTTTTCCCGACGAAAGTTAGCACTAACGTTCTTTTCTTTTTTCGTATAGCCTGTAATATACGACTGGCACATTCTTCGGCCGTCATCATTTTTGTTTCATCCATCGGGGTATCACCATGTGAGGCACCATTTTTATCCAATGCAGCATTACGGATATTAGAAGTGGTAAAGCCGGGGCACACCCACATTACATGTACACCATCTGCCATCAGTTCTGTTTTTATGGCTTCCAACCATCCTTGTACTGCAAATTTACTAGCAGAATAACCACTTCTTCCAGGTAAGCCCCTGTATCCTGCAATGGACGATACGCCAACAATAGTTCCCTTTCTTTCAATAATTGAATTAAGCGCATATTTGGTGCAATGGACGGTGCCATAAAAATTTATGTCCATTACTTTATGGATAACTTCAATATCTGCCTCTTTTAATAATGCTCTCATAGATACGCCGGCATTATTAATAAGTATATCAATACCTCCAAAAACTTTGATAGTCGTTTCCATAAAACGGCGGCAATCATTTTCACTGCTAACATCAGCCACCATAGTATGTAGTTCTGCTGATGGATATTCAGATTGTAACTGGTAAAGTTTATCGTGGTTGCGGCTACAGGTAGCTACTTTGGCACCCATACTCAGCAATGATTCTACAAGAGCTTTACCAATACCATCTGTGCCACCTGTTACTACTACTACTTTGTTTTTAAAATATTCTGACATGTGCAAGGAGTTATTATTACAAACCTACTTTAAAATTGGTCAAAACAAAAAAGCAGGCAGATTGAAAGCAAATTCTGCTTTTTTCTATAATAGAACGGCTTATTGCACTCAGCCATCCCGGAGAGTTAAACAGGATTTTCAGCCTTCCAAAGAATACGCTGAATCCCGACTAATCTTCAATTCTTTTAGTACAGCATCCGCTATTACCAGTATTCTTTTTCAAGTCTAATTTTGGGCGATATTACTGTTAATAGTCATTATTTAATGCAAATACCGGTTTGCGATACATCCATTCGCCTCCTGTAAAATCAGGGAAGTCGACTGTTTCATTACCCAGTTCAATAGATTGTTCGCTCAGCGGAGTGATAGCACTCCAGGCAGCTGCATCATATACATCCATTGGTGTTGCAACTTTTCGTTTTATACTTTCAACAAATGAATTAACTACAAAGAAATCCATTCCTCCATGGCCTGCACCTGCAGCATCTTTTTCAAAACGTTTCCACAATGGGTGATCATTTTCATCCAGCCATTTTTTCGCATCGTCCCATACATCATTTTTCGCTGATTTCCCTTCTATGTAAATGGATTTGTTTACATCCATCCAAATTCCGTTAGTTCCCTGTACCCGGAATCCTAATGAATATGGCCGGGGCAAACTTGTATCATGTTGGAGTAAGATCGTTTCTCCGTTGGCACAACGAATAGACGTTGTAACAACATCGCCCAATTTAAATTGGATTTTTGCATTGGGACTATCAGGCCCGCAGGTTTTTACAATATGGTCGTGTAGCCCTCTTGTTTTACTGGAAAACGAACACAGATTAACAAAACGGTTGCCTCTGTTTATATTAATATACTGGGCAATAGGGCCGATTCCGTGTGTTGGGTACAGATCTCCATTGCGATGAATGGAATGCTGTGTTCGCCAGTGGGCTTCGGAAAAACCTTTTTCGCCAAATTCGCAACCACCTCCATACGGCTGTACGCCATTATTCATTTTCACATCCCGCAGATCATGCTGATAGCCTCCCTGCAGGTGAATGAGTTCTCCAAACAATCCTTGCCGTACCATGTTTAATATGGCCATTACATCTCTGCGATAGCAAACATTCTCCAGCATCATCACATGCGCAGTATGGTTCTCCGCTGCTTTTACTACATCCCAATGATCCTGTAAGGTGATGCCAAGAATTACTTCTGTGCCTACATATTTTATCCCCGACTCAAGAGAGCCAATAATCATAGGTTTATGCCACTCCCAGGGAGTTGCTATAATAATACCGTCGATGACTTTTGTTTCCAGCATTTTTTTCCAGGCATAATCATCACCAGTAAATACCTGCGGCATTTTTTTCCCACTCTTAGTAATCATTTCTTTAGCCATGCCCAGCATGCGGTCGTTTATATCGCAGATGGCTACCACTTCCACATCATCTCTGAGCAACAAAAGATTCAAATGATTTTGCCCCCGAAGACCGACTCCAATAATGGCCAATTTTATTTTTGCATCGGCTAAATAGTTGGCGGCGAATAAATTTCTTTCTGGTAAAAAGGTAATGGCAGCGGCTGCAATACCTGCTTTCTTCAAAAAATCTTTTCTTTCCATTATTATTCTTTTTTCGGTTATAACGACAAGTTTGTGATTTCCAGAATTTGTGTACCGGGTTTGCAAATTGAATTACTCCGGCCAGATAAAAATATACTTTTTTTATATTGTTATCCGGCGCAAACGATTGGTTGAAATCAAGAGGGAGACTTCGTTACTACATTTAAAGAGGTGCATTCCGGCAAGCTGGGGAGTAACATAAAACCCCCGAACAATTTCGTTCAAGGGGTTTATATTTTCTCAATAGCGGGTAGTTATAAATTTTCTTTTATGATACATACTCAAACGCATGGTTTGAATTGTAGGAATTTACGTGGAAATGAATTTTTGCATCCCAGTATTTTGCCTTGTCTCGCAAAAATGAAAATGCAGATATATTATCCTTAGCACTGTCATAAAAGGTGAAATTTACAGGTTTTTGATAGTTAAACTTGAATTCCAAAAAAACCTCATTAATACAACCTGCAATTCTATCTAAATCTTTAATTACCCGATGAGACTCCAGCTCATTCAATGGAATACAATTTTTGCGAAGGCTATTACCGACGTATTCAATCAATATTAGCTTATTGCTCTTTTTATCCAATCCAATTATTTTACTCTCAAAAATTTCAACTTCGTCAATGGATAGTTTGTATCGCCTTGATAACTGGGTGAAAGCTTTTTTAAGCTCAAGTGCTCTGCTTCTTTCCTGTTTCTTCTGCAAGCCCTTCCGATGTAAAATCAGCAGAGGAATAGGCAGTAGTAACAGTATTGTTATTAAATAGATGTACATTTTTGAATAGTTTATTAATTAAATATTATTGATTATCCCATTTGATTACTGACCTCCAGAATGGTAAAGGTTCTTTTACCAGCCGGTACCTGCCAATTTACCTTCTGGCCTTGCCGGAATCCTATTAACGCTGTGCCTATTGGCGCTAAAACTGATATTTTTTTCTCTTTAATATTTGCTTTGTCCGGCGTAACAAGCATCAACTTCATTACTTCATCTTTGTCTTCCGCTTTTATAGTGACCCTTGAATTAAGCTTTACAAAATCAGGAGGAAAATTATCATTGTTCACTAGTTTTGCCTTCTTTAATTCAGCCTTCAGATCTTCAGTATTTTTTCGGTCAAAGGCAGTTTTGCTGCCCCATGCGTTAAGCAAAGAGGTTAGCAATTTGTAATCCTCGGTTGTGAGAACAAGCTGATTATTTAATTTTTTCATGATAAATTTATTTAGGTGTTATTTAAATTTTTGTTGCGCAGGTCTTTATATTTTTCTTAAAAAAGTATGTTCAAAACCTTTTTGTAGTTTATACTTCTGTTCTTCTAAAGATTTTAATACATAAATAATTATAGCCCGGAAAATTTAATATATTATAATACTTGCTGTAATTGTCTTTCATCTGCTAGTCATAGCAATTACTTTTATAATCTAAATTGTAGTTGAAATGTTATACCCCGAATCTCCGCAGTTTCTTAATAAGACCGGGGGTTAATACTTGAAATCATTAATCGTTCGCCGATCCTTCAAATATTTTAATACAGGTAAGAAGAGCCAGACATAAACCTGTTCTTCCGTAAGCTCTTTTGGCCTGCAAGAAACAGTAAGAAGAATATGTTTATATATTTCTGGCATAAGTAAAATCAAAATAGCTAAAAACTATCATACCCCGTTCAGGGTTGAGTTATACGAATATGAATCTAATGATTACAGCAAAAAAGCAGATACCATTGCTGAAAAGTAAAGAGATAAATAGCACTGAACCCCAACCTGGAAATTAATAAGGCTGGGGATTAATTATGAAAGGCCTTACATGTTGGGAAATAATTCAGTTTCTTACTGAATTTGGAGAAGCTGCAGGTAAAACATGGCTGTACTGCATGCACTATGTGCTTGCTGACAACAGTAATATGTTTATTTATACCATACATATTGCAAAGGTACGAATTATACAGGTGAAAACCTTGTTTATGATAGACGATTTGTTAAAGACTAAGATTTATTTTTATTCTCCGTTGTAATTCCTGTAAGATATTTTCTTCAAACCATGGATTTATCTTCAGCCAATTCAGATTTCGGGGAGATGGGTGTGGTAACGGAAAATAGAGTGGTAAATATTCCTGATAGTTTCTCACTGTTTCAGTAAGGCTTCTTTTAACCCTTTTTCCTAAATAGTAACGTTGCGCATATTGTCCAATCAATAAAATTAGCGGGTTGCTTTTAAAATAGTTAAACACTTGCGGATGCCATAAGGGTGCACATTCGGATCGGGGAGCCAAGTCGCCAGAAATTCCTTTACCTGGATAGCAAAAACCCATTGGTAAAATGGAAATAAAGGCAGGATTATAAAAAATCTCATCACTCACATTCATCCATTCTTTTAACTTTCTTCCACTTGCATCATTCCAGGGAATTCCCGTTTCATGTGCTTTTCTTCCAGGCGCCTGACCAATAATAATAATTTTTGAAAAGGCGCCTAATTGTACCACTGGTCTTGGCCCTAATGGTAAATGCTTTTTACAAATCTCACATTTATATATTTTATCTAAAAGTTTATTCATTTAATAAAATACTCGATGGTAATTGCTCTTTAAAATAGAAATGACAATTATTATTTTTTTAAGCACAATCAGATACTATCTGCTTCTTTTTCATAACTTAATTTTCCATTCACAATTTTCGCAGGAGAAGTATAAGGGTGCTCTGTGGATTTTTCAACACCCATAATATGAATTACTTTCCATCCGTTCAGTTTTAAATAATCTGAAACCATGGAACGGTGACAGCGCCACCATACCGCCTCTGAGCACATATAAGCGGTCCTTTGTTGCAGTGCGATTTTCTCTAATTCTTTTATTCCATCGTTGAAAGCACTGGTTTCCATGTAATCTGCATAGCTACGAAATGCGATATGTCTCCAACCTTTATTTTTTGAATCAGGACTTGATTTTCTTCTTCCGCCAAGGGTTTTTAAATGCACATATTGAATATTATTTTGTGGCAATGAAATTTCCAGCACTTCTTTATTGAAATGCGGAAACTTGCGAGAGCCGGGAAAACTTCTGATGTCTGCAATTATATCAATACTAAATGAATGAAGTATCTCTATAAATTCATTAAAAGAACGGGTAGAATGTCCAATAGTCCATATTGTTTTACAATCTTCTTTCATTTCTGTAATTCAAAATTTAGCTTTTCACATTTGTATTTTTATAGCTATGCATGCTGTTCCTGGCTCTTCACTTTTCAAATTTGGATAAGCTATCATAAGTGCCGGGGGGTATTCTTGTAGTTCTTGTTTACCTGATAAGAATTTTCAGACATCCCTTCATTATTTTTCTTTGATCTCTTTGGTGGGGATAATAAATATCGGTATTGTGCTGTGATGTAAGACTTTTTCTGCTACACTCCCTACGAGAATTTTTTCTAATCCACGTCTACTATGAGTCCCCATAACAATTATATCAACATCCAATTCTTTTGCAGTATTTAATATAATTTCTGAAGAATCGCCATTTTTCACAATCGTTTTAATTGTATCATCATTCAAATATTGCTTCGATTTATCGAGGTATTTTTGTGCAGCTATCTTTAGTTCTTCTGGATTATTCATTACCATCACATTGCTGAAGCTTTCAAACCCCATTATGGGTGAGTAATTCAACGAAGAATAGTAAGTTGCGTCAGAGGTTACATGTAACAAAAATGTTTGCGCCTTCATTGACTTAGCCAATTCATGACCAATTTCTGCAACTTTTTGTGCAGATGGATTATAATCCAGCGTAATTAATATTTTTTTCATTTTGCCTGATTTACGATTTAATTAAATTCTACTTGTTTGTTAATAAGTTTAACGTGTAAGCCATTCTTTAAGAACAAGTGCTTCATTATGCTCTTTATCTTTTGCCCCATAAACCAATGTAACTAATCCTTTTTTAGACTGTTCGCTTAGTAATAAAACTTGCGGTTTATTTTTTTTGAGCTCCTGGTGATATCTTTTTTTGAACTCTATCCATTTATCCGGGTCATGGCTAAACCATTTCCGAAGCGCTGTACTCGGCGCAATCTCTTTCAGCCATAGATCAATGGCTGCCTTTTCTTTTGTCAGAC
>Ga0209023_10007240_pt1 | contig 11440 bp, 9 predicted proteins | sample LakOneMetagenome_FD_187468 | JGI IMG/M metagenome (GOLD analysis project Ga0209023, IMG submission 187468) | Freshwater and sediment microbial communities from Lake Erie, Canada (SPAdes) (version 2) | ecosystem: Environmental > Aquatic > Freshwater > Lentic | place: Lake Erie, Canada | collected...
CCGCCATTTCGTGCTGTTGGCTACAAGTACTGGCCAGTGTTGGTGGCGGTCTCGATCGACCGGCCGGCTTCGGCACCCTTGCCGCCGGAGACGAGCGTACGGATGTAGACGATCCGTTCGCCCTTCTTGCCGGAGATGCGGGCCCAGTCGTCCGGGTTGGTGGTGTTCGGCAGGTCCTCGTTCTCGCGGAACTCGTCAACGCAGGCGTCGAGCAGGTGCTGCAGGCGCAGCCCCTTCTTGCCGGAGGAGAGGAACTCCTTGATCGCCATCTTCTTGCCGCGATCCACGATGTTCTGGATCATGGCGCCGGAGTTGAAGTCCTTGAAGTACAGGATCTCCTTGTCACCGTTGGCGTAGGTGACCTCCAGGAAGCGGTTCTCGTCGGTCTCGTTGTACATCCGCAGGACCGTCGCCTCGATCATCGCGGCGACCGTGGCTTCGCGGCTGCCGCCGTGCTCGGCCAGGTCGTCGGCGTTGAGCGGCAGGCCGGTGAGGATGTACTTGGCGAAGATGTCCTTCGCCGCCTCACCGTCCGGGCGCTCGATCTTGATCTTGACGTCGAGTCGGCCGGGCCGCAGGATCGCCGGGTCGATCATGTCTTCCCGGTTCGAGGCGCCGATGACGATGACGTTTTCCAAGCCCTCGACGCCGTCGATCTCGCTGAGCAGCTGCGGGACGATGGTGTTCTCAACATCCGAGGAGACGCCGGAGCCGCGGGTGCGGAAGACCGAATCCATCTCGTCGAAGAAGACGATGACCGGGTTACCTTCGCTGGCCTTCTCCCGAGCACGCTGGAAGATCAAGCGGATGTGCCGCTCGGTCTCGCCGACGTACTTGTTGAGCAGCTCCGGGCCCTTGATGTTGAGGAAGAAGCTGGTGTGCCGCTCCTTGCCCTGACGCTCGGCGATCTTCTTGGCCAGTGAGTTGGCCACCGCCTTGGCGATCATGGTCTTGCCGCAACCGGGCGGGCCGTAGAGCAGGATGCCCTTCGGCGGGCGCAGCTGGTGCTCGTAGAACAGGTCGGCGTGCAGGAACGGCAGCTCGATGGCGTCCCGGATCATTTCGATCTGGGAGTGCAGGCCACCAATGTCGGAGTAGTCGACATCCGGCACTTCCTCGAGGACGAGCTCCTCGACCTCACTCTTGGGAATCCGCTCGTAGGCGTACGCCGAACGGGCCTCGATCATCAGCGCGTCACCGGTGCGCAGCGGCTCGCCCGCCAGGCAGTCCGCCAGGAAGACCACGCGCTCCTCATCGGAGTGCGAGGTCACCAGAGCACGGTCGCCGCCCTCCAGCACCTCCTTGAGCGTGGCGATCTCACCCGTACGCTCGAAGCCCAGCGCCTCGACGATGTTCATCGCGTCGTTGAGCAGGACCTCCTGGCCGCGCTTCATCTCCGCGACGTCCACCGAGGGCGACACCGACACGCGCAGCTTGCGGCCGCCGGTGAAGATGTCGACCGTGCCGTCGTCGTAGGCACCGATGAAGACGCCGTAGCCGCTCGGCGGCTGCGCCAGCTTGTCGATCTCCTCCTTGAGGGCGACGATCTGCGTACGCGCCTCTTTGAGGGTGGCAACCAGCTTCTCGTTGTTCTCGCCCGTACGGGCGAGCTGGGCTTGCGTCGCGGCCAGACGTTCCTCAAGTTGGCGGACGTGTCGGGGGCTCTCGGTCAGCTTGCGCCTGACCATGGCCAGCTCTTCCTGCAGAAACGCGACCTGGGCAGAGAGGTCTTGTGCTTCCTTCTCCCACCGCGCGGCGCTTTCGTCGCTTCGTGCCACGTCCCACCTCCCCGGGGGGTTTGAACGTTGTGGTCTAACACTAACTGCTCAATGGCCAATCTGAGCAGACCCGACACTCACCTTGCCGAAGCGAGATCCGCATGGACCGGTGCCGGTGGTCCGGCCGAAGCCGGGTCGGGTACGGTCGGCGGACAGACGCCAGGCCAGTCGCAGCGTAATGGCGCGACGACAACATCATCGGACAGATGGTGGCGGAGCGGACAATATTCCGCCAATGAAGTCGATACTGACGGCAAACAGGCACTGGCCGGCCGGTGAAGGTGAGTGGTGGCGATGGCAGAAGAATCCGCGGACGTACGGGTCTGGGTCGATCAGGATCTCTGCACCGGCGACGGTCTGTGCGTGCAGTACGCGCCGGAGGTCTTCGAGTTCGACATCGACGGTCTGGCCTACGTCAAGGGCGACGGCGGCGAACTGCTCACCGACCCGGGCAGCCGGGTGGACGTACCGCAGCGGCTGCGACTCGACGTGATCGACGCGGCCAAGGACTGCCCGGGCGAGTGCATCCACGTACACCGCAGCAGCGACGACGTCCCCGTCGGCGGCCCACTCGCAGCCGACTAGCGCCTGCCAGCGTCCGCGCGAACGACGACTGAAGGTCCCGAGCTGGCTGGCAGCCACGGCAGGCCAGCCAGCTGTCACCAGCGGCCGATCAGAGCAGCGGACGGCCTACCACGGCGGCGACGCTGCGCGCGAACTCCTCCAGCCGGGCGATCTGCCCCGGTCCCCCGTCGTCCAGGGTCTTGCTGAATCGCAGCGCATCGTGCCGGACAGTGGCCGGGCTGTCCGGGCCGCCCGCCGGGCTGGCCTCGTCGATCGAGCTGAGCAGCAGGTACACGTCTACGCTGTCCACCCGCACGCCGCCGGCCTCCAACCGGATCAGGCGGCGCCGGCAGCCGACCTCGGTGACCGTCGACAACGGCACCACCCGCAGCGACGAGGTCATCGCGCCGACCGGCCCGTCGCCCGGCGGCACATCCTCGCCGTGCCACAGAATCAGCCGACTGCCGTCGCAGACGACCACTTCCTGCCAGACGCCGTTGACCTCGTTGACAAAGCGCTCCAGTGTGAAAGCCAGTACCCGGGCGCCACGCAGCACACCACCCATCGCGTCCAGCGCCAACTCGGGATCGCGCAGGTAGGCACGGGTAGCAGCGTCCAGGTCGGGATAGGGCGACCAGTCGGGGAAAACCGACGGCAGCTCGTTTCCCGGTCCGAACGTCGGCCGACTCATCTCACGCCTCCGGCTGCGCTGCCGCGTCGGCGCCGTCAACGTCCGCTGCTGGCGCCGTCCGCTGCTGCGCCCGCTTGAGCTGGTAGGCCTCGGCGCCCTTGCTGGGCTTACGGCGGCGTACCGGGGCGGTGACGCCGGGAGCGAGTCGGCGGGAGGAGACCAGGAACGCAGTGTGCGCGATCATCCGATGATCGGGCCGCACCGCTAGGCCCTCGGCGTGCCAGTCGCGCACCAGCGACTCCCACGGACGGGGCTCGGTGAACCCGCCGTGCTCCCGCAGCGCCTCGACCAGCTCCGACAACTGCGGGGTGGTGGCGACGTAGCCGATGAAGACACCGCCCGGGATGAGGGCCTGGTCGAGCAGGTCAATGACCTCCCACGGGGTCAGCATGTCCAGCACGATCCGGTCGAAGCCACGCTCGGGGCAGTCCGCCACATCACCGACGTGCAGCTGCCAGGCCGGGTGCGGGCCGCCGAAGAACGCTTCGACGTTCTTGCGCGCGACCTCGGCGAAATCCTCCCGGCGCTCGTACGAGACGACCTGGCCGTGCTCGCCGACCGCCCGCAGCAACGAGCAGGTCAGCGCGCCGGAGCCGGCACCGGCCTCCAGCACGCGGGCGCCGGGGAAGATGTCGCCCATGGCGACGATCTGGGCGGCGTCCTTCGGGTAGATGACCTGGGCGCCACGCGGCATCGACAGCACGTAGTCGGCCAGCAGCGGGCGCAGAGCCAGGTAGGCGGTGCCGTTGGCGGAGGTGATGACGCTGCCGTCGGGCAGGCCGATCAGGTCGTCGTGGTCCAGGGCGCCACGGTGGGTGTGGAATGCCTTGCCCGGTTCGAGAATGATCGTGTGCAGCCGGCCCTTGGGGTCCGTGAGCTGGACCCGGTCGCCGACCCGGAACGGCCCGCGCGGGGTGCGGACGGGGGTGGCGGGCGCGGAGCCGATGGGGGTTTCGGCGGCCGGGGCTGCGGGGTTCACGTGTTATTCCCTTTTCGTGTCGAACAGTGCGGCTAGGTCGGCGACGCGCAGGACGCCGAGTACATCTTCGCCTGTCGTTACCAGGTACTGGTTGGCCGGGCTGGCCTGCACAGTACTCAACACGTCGATGCCGCTGGCTGTCGACGGCAGGACCGGAATGGCACTCAGGGCCCGGGCGACGGTGTCGACGGTGACGGCGCTGTGCCGCAGATCGGGTACCGCCTGGGCGGCGTGGTCGTCAACGATGGCCAGGATCCGGCCGTCGGCATCGCCGACCGCGAGCACAGCCTGCGGTTTGTCGCTGGCGGCCAGCTGGGCGAACGCGTCGGCGAGGGTGGTCCCGCTGGGTACGACCGCGAGCGGGACGGACAGCTTGGCCAGGTCGATGGTGGCGAGCTGCTGTTGGGCGCGGGCCTGCCGCAGGGCCTGACCGGCGCCCTGCCACAGCGTGAGGGCGACCATGACGGTGAAGGCGAGACCGAACGCCGAGCGCAGGCCGAGGTCGGCCAGCAGCCAGGCGCCGATGGCGGTGGCCAGGGCGACCACCCGACCGGTCCAGGCGGCGACGGTGGTGCCGCGGTGTCGTTTTCCGGTGGCGGCCCAGACGGCGGCGCCGAGCACTCGGCCGCCGTCGAGCGGCAGTCCGGGCAGGCTGTTGAAGATGCCGACGATGAGGTTGCTGAAGGCGAGCTGCACGGCCAGGAAGTAGGTGATCCCACCGGCCGGCAGCAGCGCGGCGGCCAGCGCCGCGAGTGCACCCAGGACGAGCGATACGCCGGGGCCGGCGGCCGCGATCAGGGCCTCGACGCGGGGGCGGCTGGCCGGCCGGACCATCGCCGTGGCGCCGCCGAGCAGCTCCAGGGTGATGCTGCGGACACCGATGCCGAACGCCCTGGCGGTGAAGGCGTGCCCCAGCTCGTGCAGCAGGACCGACAGCACGAGCAGCACGACGAAGCCGGCGCCGGCGGCGTACGCGGTGGTGAAGGTGTAGCCGTGGGCGGCGAGGAACGAGCCGTAGCTGATGGTGACCAGCGCCGCGAACAGCAGGGTGGACAAGTGCAGGTACAGCGGGAAGCCGAAGAGCTGCCCCAGCGGTACGCCGGGGCGGCGTCCGCGGACGGAGGTGGTGTCGGCCTGCGCCGAGCTGGCGGATGCGGTCATCGCTGATTACCTGCGGTCACGGTGCCGATGCTACGCACCCTCGCCGCGTTGGCGAACCTGTCGGTGGCGTGCCCTAGCCTTGCGGCATGACAGCGGAGCGGGTGCCTGAGACGTGCAACTCGGCCGAACCAGCCGGGAACACCCACCAACCGAGCCTGGACGCGGCCGTCGCCACCAGCGGTGACCTCGGCGTGTCGCCCAGCCCGCCGGTGCAGCGGCGGCGCTCCTCTGGCGGGACCACCGAGGGCCAACCGTCGCTGTCGCCGTCGCGGGCGGCGGATTTCAAGACCTGCCCGCTGCTGTTCCGGTTCCGCAGTATCGATCGCATTGTGGAGCGGCCCACCCCCGAACAGGTGCGCGGGACGCTCGTCCACGCTGTCCTGGAACGGTTGTACGACCTGCCGGCGGCGGAGCGGACACCGCAGGCGGCTGCGGGTCTGGTGGCCGGGCAGTGGGCGGTGCTGGCCGCTGAGGAGCCGGAGCTGGCGACGATCTTCGCCAGCGACGACGCCGCGGCGGCCGAGGAGTTCCTGACGTCGGCGCGGGCGCTGCTGGGTGGCTACTTCGCCGTGGAGGACCCACGTCGACTCGAACCGGCGGAGCGGGAGAGTCTGATCTCCACGGTGGTGGATGGCCGGCTGCTGCTGCGCGGTTACGTCGACCGGCTGGATGTGGCGCCCGACGGCGCGATCCGGGTGGTCGACTACAAGACCGGTGGCGCGCCACGGGAGGCGTTCGAGGCGCGGGCCTTGTTCCAGCTGAAGTTCTATGCACTGGTGCTGTGGCGTACCCGCGGGGTGGTGCCGTCGGCGCTGCGGCTGCTCTACCTGAAGGACGCGGAGGCCTGCGACTATCGGCCGGACGCGCAGGAGCTGGAGCGGTTCGAGAAGACGCTGCTGGCACTGTGGCGGGCGATCGAGCAAGCCATCGAAGCACGCGACTTTCGACCCACGCCGAGCAAGCTGTGCGCGTGGTGCGATCACCAATCGCGCTGCCCCGAGTTCGGTGGTACGCCGCCGCCCTTTCCGCAGCGGCCGGCCGACCGTGGTGATAACACCCAGTAGTTGGGGCTGCCAGAAAACGGATTGCCCGGTCGGACTAGCGTCATAGCCGACTGGCAGGCGAACGACCTGCCGTTGGCGAAGGGTGACTGGTGTGAACACGACGGGGATCGCCGCCCGAGCGGTGGATCTATGGAAGCAGTACGGGACCGGCGAAGCGATGGTGACGGCCTTGGCCGGCGTCAACGTCGACATTCGCCAGTCGGAGTTCACCGCCATCATGGGGCCTTCCGGCTCGGGTAAGTCAACGCTGATGCACTGCCTGGCCGGGCTCGACTCGGTCAGCAAGGGGCAGGTGTTCGTAGGTGACACCGAGGTCACCAGGCTGGGCGACGCCGGACTCACCAAACTTCGCCGCGACAAGATCGGCTTCATCTTCCAGCAGTTCAACCTGCTGCCGACGCTGACCGCGCACGAGAACATCGTGCTGCCGCTGTCCATCGCCGGCCGCCAGCCCGACCAGGCCTGGTACGACACGGTGATCGACACGGTCGGGCTGCGGGACCGGCTCAAGCACACCCCCACCCAGCTCTCCGGCGGACAGCAGCAGCGGGTCGCCTGCGCCCGGGCGCTGGTGGGACAGCCGGACGTGATCTTCGCCGACGAGCCGACGGGCAACCTGGACTCCAAGTCCGGCGCGGAGGTACTGCGGTTCATGCGCGAGGCGGTCTCGCTGCACCAGCAGACGATCGTCATGGTGACCCACGACGCGAACGCCGCCAGCTACGCCGACCGGGTGATCTTCCTGGGCGACGGGCAGATCACCAGCGAACTGCTCAAGCCGACCGCCGACGCGGTGCTGGACCAGCTGCGCACCCTCGACGGTCCGCGCGGCCGGCACGAGGCGGGGGGCGAGCACTAATGCTGAAGGCCAGCCTCAAGGGCCTGATGCAGCGCAAGCTACGACTCGCGCTGGCGGTGATCGCCATTGTGCTCGGTGTGGCATTCGTGTCCGGCTCATTCGTGCTGGGCGACTCGTTGGCGGCGCGGTTCACCGCCCTGTTCGAGTCGGTCAACCAGAACGTGGCTGTCACGATCCAGGCGTCCGAGGAGGCGCAGCGGCTCGACGTGCCGCCGCTGATCACCAAGGCTCAACTGGACAAGATCCGCGCGGTGGACGGGGTGGCCGCCGCCAACGGCGACGTACTGGCGCTGGGCGTGATCCCGTTCGACACCAAGAGCGGCAAGCCGGTCAAGACGCAGGGCGCACCGCAGTTCGGCAGCGGCACCGTCGAGGACGACAAGATCCGACTCACCAACCCGGCCGAGGGGCGTTTTCCCACTGCTGACGGTGAGGTGGCACTGAGCCGCCTGACCGCCGACAAGACCCACGCCACCATCGGTAACAAGATCGCGCTGTACCTGCCGGTGCAGAACGCGAAACGTGAGTTCACCGTCGTCGGCATCGTCGAGTACAGCGGTCACCGCGCGTCGCTGGGTGGCGAGTCGCTGGTGGTGTTCACGACCCCGCAGGCCCAGCAGATGTTCCTGCGTCAGGCCGACGTCTACACCGGAGTGAGTATCCGCGCCGCCGACGGGGTCAGTCAGCAGCAGCTGCGGGACCGGGTGGCGTCGCTGGTGCCGTCCGGCTTCGAGGCGAAGACCGGCGAGCAGGCCAGCAAGGACCAGGCCAACACCGTCAACGAGGGACTCAGCGCGCTCACCACGTACTTCCTGCTGCCGTTCGGTTTCCTGGGGCTGGCCGTGGCAATCCTGCTGATCTTCAATACGTTCAATGTGGTGGTGGCGCAGCGGTCCCGGGAGCTGGCGCTGCTGCGGGCGCTGGGGGCCGGACGGGGCCAGGTCACCGTCTCGGTCATGGTGGAGGCACTGCTGGTCGGATTGACCGGCGCCACACTGGGGTTGCTCGGTGGTATTGGGCTGGGCTGGCTCGGTTCGCTGGCACTGGGCAAACTGCTCGGTGGTGACCTGCCCGAGGGCGGACTGATCGTCGGCGTACTGCCGATCGTGTTGTCCTACGCGGTCGGTGTCGGCGTGACGCTGGTAGCGGCGCTGATACCCGCCTTCCGTGCCTCGCGGGTGCCGCCGCTGGCGGCGATGCGCGAGCTGGCCCGACCTGACAAGCCGTTGAAGATCCGAGGGATCGTCGGTGCGGTCATCTTCCTACCAGGGCTGGCCCTGCTGGCGGTGGCGCTGTCGGACGCCCACAAGGTCAACTGGACGGTGTTGGTCAGCGGAGCGGCACTGCTTTTCCTCGGGCTGACCGTACTGTCCCCGCTGCTCACCCGGCCTATCGCCGGGCTCGCGGGCAAGGTGCTCGGCTGGGGCGTACCGGGGAAGCTGGGGGTGCGCAACGCGCTGCGCAACCCGCGGCGTACCGCGGTTACCGCCTCCGCCCTGATGATCGGCGTGACGCTGGTCAGTGCGGTCAGTGTGGTGGCCACCTCGTTCCGGGAGACGGTCGTCAACGAGATCCGAACCCAGGTCGGCGCCGAGATCATCGTCAACAACGAGGACAACTCCGCCCCACCCACGGGCAAGTCCGGGCTACCGGCCAGTGCGCTGGTCGCGATCCGGGCATTGCCGCAGGTCAAGCGAGTGGCCGCGACGCACGTCACGGTCGACGGGACGATGGACGGTCAGAAGATCAGCGACACCACTGGCCTGTTGGCGCTGGACGATCTGGCCGTGGGCGCGCAGATGTTCAACATGAAGGCGGCCAAGGGTGAGCTGCGGACGCTGAAAGACCACGAGTTCGTGGCCGAGCAGAGCGTCGCCGACGCCCGGCACTGGTCGATTGGCCAGCAGATCAAGATGACCCTCAGCAAGGGCGGCGAACAGACGTACCAGCTGGTGGGAATCATCGCGTCCACGCCGATCTGGAAGGGAACCACCATTGTCGCCGGCTCGGTCGCCGAGCAGCGGTTCGGTGGTCCGCTGGTGGCGGCGGCCTACGTCCAGATCAAGGACGGGGCGGACGCCAAGGCGGTCGCGGCACAGATCGAGCCGCTGGTCGCCGACTACCCGACCGTCACCGTGGGTGATCAGGAGAGCCTACTCAAGCAGTTCACCACCATCCTGAACGTGATGCTGGGTGTGGTCTGGGCGATGCTCGGGCTCGCAGTGCTGATCGCTTTGCTGGGCATCCTGAACACGCTGTTCCTCAGCATCTTCGAACGGACCCGTGAGCTGGGCATGCTGCGGGCGGTCGGGCTGAGCCGGTTCAGCGTCACCCGGATGATCGGCACCGAGTCGGTACTGATGGCGGTGTTCGGCTGCGTGCTGGGGCTGGGCACCGGAGTGGGCCTCGGCTGGGCGGTAGCCACCGCACTGAAGCACATCGATGTGGTCACGGTGGTCAACATTCCGTGGCTCTACCTGGTGGCGTTCCTGGTGGTGGCAACGTTCTCCGGCGTTCTGGCCGGTCTGCTGCCAGCGTGGCGGGCGTCCCGGCTGAACGTGCTGGAGGCCATCGCCTACGAGTAGCGCTTCAGGTAATGCGCGCGGCCCCGACTGCCACTGGTCGGGGCCGTTCGCGTTACAGGTCGCAGGCGCGCAGCGAACGGTTGTAACCGTTGAAGAACGAACTCGTCCGCTGCGCGGCGGTGCCGTGGGCGCCCGCGGCGAACCACGGCTGCGACTCGTCGTCAGCGACCGCGGCCAAGCCTCGACGCAGCTCCCGCAGGTCGCCGGTCTGCAACTGCAACTGTTTGGCCCGCACCGAGTCACCGATGTACGCGCCGGCGAAGCAGTCCGCCTGCAGCTCGTGCTGGATGGTGAACCGGTGGGTGATCCCCAACCGGCGCTGCATCGCATGCCCGTACTCGTGGCCGATCAGGTAGTAGATGAACGCGTCACCGATCTGCCGGAACGACCGCTGCGCCCACCGCGCGTCATAGGCGATGAAGTCGCCGTCAGCGCAGTAGGCGGCGTTGTTCAGGCCCAGCGCACTGCCGGCGCACCGGACGTCGTTGGCGCCGCGGTAGGCGATCAGTTGGGAGATCGGCTGGAACCGGTCACCACGGCGGGTCAGAACAGCAGACCAGTACTGCTCCACGCTGCTGCGCGACTCGTCGATGTCACCACGAAACTCCGCCAGCGAGGCTGAACCGTCGGTCCGCGACGGGTTGGCTGCCGCCGACGCGGTCGGTTGGCTGACCGGCGTCAGCGGCAGGGTCGAGCAGGCAGCCGTCGCTCCGACACCGATCAGCAGCCCGACCGCCAGCACCCGCCGCGCGGCCCGGCGAGCGCGGGCGGGCAGCGACGGCGACCCGGCGGGGAGCGCGGGCAATGGAAGGGACCCGGTGGGGCGAGTAGGCAGTCGCACCGGACCTCCGCGCGTCGGGCAGTGGGGCTCCCCCAGTTTCGGGCAGCGAGGCTCCCATTATTTGTCGGGTAGTCGCCACCCGCCAGCGCTGCCAGCACAGCCGGCCGGATCAGGTGACCAGCCCGCCCTGCCGGATGGGCATATCGCCCTGGCAGGCGGGCACCCTCGCCCTGGCAGGGGGGCACCCTGGCTGGTTGGCCGACAGTGCCCTACCGGGCGTTGAAGTAGCTGGCCTGCGGATGGTGGGTGATGATCGCGTCGGTGGACTGCTCCGGCTCCAGCTGGAACTCCTCCGACAACCGGACACCGATCCGCTCCGGCTCCAACAAATCCATGATCTTCGTACGGTCGGCCAGGTCCGGACAGGCCGGGTAGCCCAGGGCGTACCGGCAGCCGCGGAACTCGGTCTTGAGCAGCCCATCCAGGTCGGCCGGGTCGTCGTCGGCGACCGACCGACCCGACGGCAGGATCAGCTCCGAGCGGACCCGGCGGTGCCAGTACTCCGCGAGCGCCTCGGTGAGCTGCACCGACAGGCCGTGCACTTCCAGGTAGTCGCGGTACTCGTGCCGGGCAAACTGCTTGGCGGTGTACTCGCTGATCGGCTGGCCGACGGTGACCAGCTGGACGGCGACCACGTCCAGTGGCCCGTCGGCACTGCGCGGGCGGAAGTAGTCGGCCAGGCAGAGTCGGCGGTCGGTGCGCTGGCGGGGGAAGCGGAACCGGGCCCGCTCGGCGTGGGCGTTCTCGTCGAGGACGACGAGTTCGTTGCCCTCGGAGTAGGCCGGGAAGTAGCCGTAGACGACGGCCGCCTCCAGGACGTGGTCGGTGGCGAGCCGGTCCAGCCAGTAGCGCAGGCGTGGGCGCCCTTCGGTGGCCACCAGCTCCTCGTAGCTGGGGCCGGTACCGCCGCGGGCGCCG
>Ga0209023_10007241_pt1 | contig 11440 bp, 13 predicted proteins | sample LakOneMetagenome_FD_187468 | JGI IMG/M metagenome (GOLD analysis project Ga0209023, IMG submission 187468) | Freshwater and sediment microbial communities from Lake Erie, Canada (SPAdes) (version 2) | ecosystem: Environmental > Aquatic > Freshwater > Lentic | place: Lake Erie, Canada...
TTGTGTGGCTACTTTTTTGGAAAATCCGGAATGGACACATTTATTTTGGATTGATTCCGATATTGGTTTTACGCCAAATGCGGCTTTCCGTCTATTACAAGCCGATTATGATATTGCTGCGGGTGTATACCCACTCAAAAGAGAAGAATGGCCAGAGGAAGGTTTACCGCAAGGCATGACCCTTGGAGAGTTTGTTGCAAATTATCAAAGGTATACTGTCAATGCTCGTGTACAAGGTGATGCAGATCATTTAGATCTTACTATTTTAGACAATGGTTTTATCGAAATGAGTGAAGCGCCGACAGGTTTTATGGTGATTAAACGGGCTGTATTTGAAAAAATGATGCAGGCTTATCCTGAGTTAAAATATACCCCTGATTCGCTTGGTGTAGAAGATAAAGGTCTACATTATCGATTTTTTGATGTGATGGTTGACCCTGAAACAGGTCGTTATTTATCTGAAGATTATGGTTTTTGCCGTTTGTGGGAAAAAATGGGGCAGAAGATTTATATTGATGCGACTTCTAACTTAACTCACCAAGGAATGAAAATATATCAGGGGAATTTTGCTGAGAGTTTACACACCAATTTGAGTCGTGCGATACCTGCCAAAGCAGGCGTAGCAATGACATTAACTGGCTTGAATAATTTAGTTCAAAACAGTTAACAATACATCTTTTTAGTTTATTCAAAGCGTAAAAAAGAATAAAAGGCTGTAACTTTTAGAGGTACAGCCTTTTTACTTGATCAATATAATTGAAAATGAGCTGAGTTTAATATGCTCTAATCCACGTTTGACTGCGACCTAAAACAGCAATTCCGACATAGCCTCTGAGGACCAGTTTTTTGCCATTAGGCGAAAGTTTGGCTTTTAAGCTGTAAATTTTTCCTGAGTTGGGATCAAGGATCTTACCGCCTTCGTAGTTATCGCCCTCTTTATGTTTAAGCCCACGAATCACATTAAGTCCAATAATCGGTTTGTTGGTATACGGTGCAGGGCAATCGACACAAAACTCTTTCGGTTTATAACCTACACGGGGTGTCACCTTGGTTACAGTTCCTATGTAGCTTCCATCAGCATCTTTGCTAATTCTGACAATGCCTTTAGGTGCACCAGTCTTATCATCAATACTCTGCCATAAGCCTGAAATATCTTCTGCAAATGTAAATTGACTTAAAGACAGCATAACGATTGAAGTTAGAAATTTAATTTTAGATCGCATTTTTCCCCCAAAATTTTCTAAGCGATGATTTATAACTTATTATTTCTATTGTTATTTCAGTATTTACACTATGGATAAACTGAAATATTGAACATAAGTAGGTTTTACTTAGTCATGCCTATATATTTACAGGATTTTAATTTGAAATGATAGATCAAAAAATGTCTAGTTTGATAAAATATTCGTTTAAAAATGCTACTATTTGTTTAATTATTGACGAGAACTTAAATGTTAAAAAAGTGTGTAGTTTTATTTAGTTAAAGATGTTCGATATTCAATAATAAAGCCCATAAGTGAATTATGGGCTTCTAGAGTTAACTAAATTATTTAAATTTAGTGTAGCCAGTTAAATCAGTTTTCTCGAATCCAAATTTGGCTACGTCCAAGCGCTGAAACACCGATATATCCTCGTAGAGATAAGCGGTTTCCATTTGCACTCAGTTTTGCTTTCATCGAGTAGATTTTACCTGTGAGTGGATCAATAATTTTGCCACCAGAATAACTTTCTTCACCCGTTTGCTTTAGATTTTTTAGGACATCCATGCCTAAAATAGGTTTATTGGTATATGGCGCAGGGCAGTCGATACAGGTTTCTTTTGGTGTATAACCTGGACGTGGTGTAATTTTAATGATTTTCCCAGTGTAGGTTCCATTTGCTTCTTGACGAACTTCAAGGACAGCTTTAGACGACCCAGTCTTATCATCGATATTTTTCCAAATGCCAGTAATATCCTTAGCCATGCTGCCACAACTGAGCACTGAAAATAAAACACCTAAAATAAATCTATTTGACCACATTTATTCATTCCTTATCCAAAATGGGGGTAAGATTTATATTAATTTGAATGCCAATTCAATGCAATCCTTTGAAATGTATAGTAAATCACAGTTATTTTATAAATAGAATAAAGGTTGGCAACCAGATGGCAGTGAATACAGCATTGACTGCCATACCGAAGGCTGCATAACGACCTGCAACGGCTCCACGTTGCCACGCTTGTGCTGTTCCAATCGCATGAGCAGCGAGTCCCAAAGCTAAGCCAGATGCACGTTCATCATTTATATTGCGTAAAATAATCGATGAAAATGCAGCTCCAATCACACCAGATAAGATGACAATTAAAATGACTAAAGTGACTGGTGAGTGCAATAAAGTTGCAATATTAATGGCAATCGGAGTTGTTACAGCACGAGTTGCGAACGCCATGATGGTCGGTTCAGACATATGCAGTAAATAAGCCAAGCTCATAGGTAATGCAACAGCACTGATACTGGCAAATACCAGTATTCCGACCACTGATTTAAGTGGCAAATCATCATAACGCATTGCTGCTAAAGGAATAGCCAATGCAACGGTGACATAACCCAAAAGGTGGCTGAACAATCCATTCATATCTGTATTGTATTTTTCATAGGGGATTTTGAAAATCATCAAAAGCCCAATCACGAAAAACATAGCAATCACCAATAATGGAACTTGCGGGAATTTTTTATTAATTGGTTTGGCTGCAAGGTAGGCAATTAAAGTGATGAGGAAACCTGTAAGAACGCTGAGCATATCAATCTCCTATAACCACTTTTTTGCCATTTTGGCGTAAATCCACAAAGGGATGAGTGTGCTAATAAACATTACGACCAGAAATAAGGGAATTTCTTTTCCCATACTGACCAGCATGATGAGTGAACCTGCACAGATCGGTAAGAAAGCAAATCCGCTTTCTTTCATCAATCTATTATTGGTATCGACCATACGAGGGGGAATTTTTTTGAATCTACGCCACACGATCAGTACGAATAGAAGGCTTAATAAGCCTGTTAAATTCCCCAATTCTGGATGATTAAATTGTGACATGACCCAAACTGAAGCTTCCCGAAAGAAGATGATCAGCCCAATGGTGAATATCCAAGCTTGCCAATCTATGCGTTTTAACTGATCCATGCGTATTGATATATAAAATTTGACCTTTCACGTTTTAACCGATTTAGCGTTTGATTTCAAACTCTTCTAAAGGTCTTTTAAACTGTTGCGCTTGAGCTCCAAGGATCTCATCAAGCGGCAAATGCGCTTGTTTAATGAGCTGTTCTAGCTTTTGTGGTGCCATTACAACGATTAAATGTAAGTTACCTTCATCGTCATAGTGTTCAGATTCAATAACATTTAGGGCATAAAGTTGGGTGCGTAATTTTCCATAAGCGGGTTTTAAAAACAATTCAAAATTTTGAATTCGACCCATTAAACATTCATGTACTGCTTTGCGAAGTAAGTCTAAGCCTTGTCCTGTATGGGCTGATACATAAACACGTTCAGGTTGATGTGGCTTTGCATAAATGATTTTAGCTTCTTCACCCGATTGATCAATTTTGTTATAGACCCTTAACGTTGGAATATCTGCACCAATTTCTTTTAATACCGTTTCTACTGCTTCGATCTGCTCCATCATTTCAGGGCTACTTGAATCAATGATATGCAATAGTAAAGTTGCTTCTAGAGTTTCCTCTAAAGTCGCCTTAAAGGATTCGACTAAAGAATGAGCGAGATTGCGCACAAAACCAACAGTATCTGCAAGAACCAGTGTTCCAATGCCTTCCCAATCTAAACGTCTGAGGGTTGGATCGAGGGTGGCAAATAGTTGATCGGCTGCATATACATCACTATTGGCTAAAATATTAAATAGTGTTGATTTTCCAGCATTGGTATAGCCAACTAAAGACACAGTCGGAATATTGGCTTTTTGACGAGCAGCACGTCCTTGCATCCGTGTTTTACGAACTTTTTCAAGACGGTCTTTGAGTTGTTCCATACGGATACGCAATAGACGGCGATCCGTTTCAAGTAAAGTTTCACCTGGCCCACGTAATCCGATACCACCTTTTTGACTGTCTAAGTTACTACGACTGCGCACTAGACGAGATGATAGGTGGTCTAATTGTGCGAGTTCAACTTGAAGTTTACCTTCATGGGTACGGGCACGTTGTGCAAAGATATCGAGAATTAAACCTGTACGATCAATCACACGACATTCTAAAATTCTTTCTAAATTACGTTCTTGTGCAGGGGAAAGGGCTTGGTCAAAAATAACCAGCTCAATTTCTTCATTTGTTACACGTTCAGCAATTTCTTCTGCCTTACCTGTACCAATAAAGAACTTTGCATCGGGTTTGACACGTTGAACAGTTAAATGTTCAAAAATTTCAGCGCCTGCGGACTTAGCCAGTAGTCGAAACTCCTCAGCGTCCAAATTTTCTAATATTTGTACATTTACACTGATTAAAATGGTTTTTTCTCCACCTTGACGCTGACCAAAAGATTCCACAGATATTAAAACTCAGATGCATAAGCGAAGAACCATTCTAAAGGATATTGACCTTTAAATCCTCATTCACAACTAAAGAATTGCAATAAATAGCTTAGAGGTGAGAACCAAAGCACCACAATATAAAATCACATAGCCGAGCAGGGTGTTGACTTGGAAATGATGCGGTTGAAAGTTTAAGCGATTCCAAGTTTTTAATACTTTTTTAAATACATAATGATATTTCTCCTATCGCTAAAGCTTGTGCATAGTAGTCGATATAGATTAGGACGTTTTTTGAGTATAAACAGATGCATAAATTAGATCTGTGATGTTGGATACGCCTACTTTGTGCTTTATTTAATTTTACGTATTGAGTTAAATTTAGAACATATGTATTAAGTAAGTTATTGCTTATGTTTTTATGATCAATGCAACTTTATGTATATGCGTATACAATACGGTCGGTTTAGGGTCTGTTGACATTTCATAAATGGCTTGCGTTGTAGGCTAAAATTGAGCAGACGAGGAATGAAACGAAGAGAATAGCGAGACTATTTTCAAGTTTCATAACGAAGGCTGAGATAATTTTAGCCACAACCCTTCGGGACTAGAGTGTTTTTTTGCGCTACGTTGTTGTGAACTACTCATTTAGAATGACTAAATTTCGTATTTCACGCCTAGTATCGCCTAAAAAACACTCATAGTCGCAAACATAGATTAATTGTCAACAGACCCTAATATGAAATATAGTCAGTTTAGTGAGCTTCTATGACTCAACAACAAGCAATCAAAAAGTCAAAATCATCGAACTTAAGTATGTTATCTAAGCTTTTTTTATATAGTAAAAAAATTGTTACTGGTACGGCTGCTGTATCCGAAGGTTTTTATTTGGTCTATCGCCACCAACTTTATAAAGACCCCAATAATCCAAATAATACTCGCTATGTGCAATATTTTTGTCGACGCCTTTGTGATGTTTTTAACGTCGATGTACGTGTACATGGCGACATTCCGCGTGAGCCTGCACTGTGGGTAAGCAACCATATTTCTTGGCTAGATATTGCTGTTTTAGGCTCTGGTGCTCGGGTATTTTTTTTGGCAAAAGCTGAAATTGAAAAATGGCCGATCTTTGGAAATCTGGCTAAAGGTGGTGGAACTTTATTCATCAAACGTGGTTCAGGTGACTCTGTTCGTATTCGTGAGCAAATTGCTGAATTTTTACAAAAAGATATTCCTGTTTTATTTTTTCCAGAAGCGACAACAACAGATGGTAGCAAAGTAAAAAAAGTACATGGTCGAATTTTAGGTGCTGCAATTGAAGCGAAGAAACCTGTACAAGTATGTGTAATTTGCTATGTCAATAAAAATGGTCAATTGGATACGGTTGCACCTTTTATTGGTGATGTAACTTTTGCTGAACATATTCAAGCTGTTTTGGAGATGCCTAAAGTAAAAGCACATCTCAAAGCTTTTCCTAAAATTTCTACAGAAGGGCATTCAGTGGAAAGCCTCACTAAGTTGGTTCAAGAAACCATGCAAACAGGTTTAGAAGAATTACAAAGGGAAGTTTTAGTGGGTCATGTTTAAATGAGCAGATAGTTGATCTGACTACTGATCCGACGACACTAGAACTGAATTTAAATTTTAGCTTCTTATTCTTAATTGAATAAGAAGCTTTTTTACTTTCAAGTTAGATGAATACTCAACAAGGCTTACATAAAACCTTCTATTGGGAGCCACGAGATCACTTTTATTCCTGCTTTTTGCCACCATTTCATTTTTGGCTCTTTCTTAAATGTGATGATGCCTTGTGGTGTTGCTCGAATCCAATTGATATTATTTTGTGAATCTAAAACCAATTTATACGCATATTTCTTTAAATTCTCATCCATGGTTTTATGCACAGCATTGGCTAAAGGTGGGCTATTAATAATCACCCCAATTTCTGTATTTAAATTGGCAGAACGAGGGTCAAAATTAAAAGAACCAATAAATACTTGTTTATTATCAATTGCCATTAACTTGGCATGTAAACTTGAACGACTCAGTCCTTTTAAACTGACTTTGGTTTTTTTGGAAATTTCTTGGTTATTGGGATACAAGTTCTCTTCTGATGCAGCAGGTAAAAACTCATACAGCTCTACGCCATTTTTGAGTAAATTTTTCCGATATTTTGCATAAAAAGCATGTACTAGTGCCACGTCATTGGCTTTAAAAGAATTGGTTAGTACACGGACCTTCACATCTTCTTTTGCGAGTTCAGTGAGCTTATTTTCTCCCTTTTTTTGCGGTACAAAATAAGCTGAAATCAGGTCAACATTCTCTTTTGGATCATCTAAACGTTTTACCATTTGGAAGTTAAGATGTTGTTCTTTTTTGGCTTTGGCTTGGATTTTATCAGGAGAATCTTTGACCACTTCGGCCTTGACCCAATCCAATTGAATATTATGATTCAGCCAATGATCGAAATCATGTGTACGATTACTTAAATCTAAATAATTTTGTGTAGTAATCTCTTGATAATGTTTGGTTAATTGCTCTTTTAATCCATCATAACGTAGCGTATAAGCATTGTGATTGACAATATTTCGAACTGGATAAGCATAGCTATGATTCCAGTATTCATCAAAAGAATGGGTAATATCATCAACAGCTTGACCCGCTAGCATTACGTCAACATCTGAAAACTGATAACTGTCACTAATATGGTAATACTGATTACTCATATTACGCCCACCAATCAATGAAATTTGATTGTCGGCAGTAAATGTTTTGTTATGCATACGTCGATTAATACGTTTTAAATCAATGACCATCTCTAATGGACGCATACTTCTAAAACGATAAGGATTAAAGAGTTTAACCTCAATATTCGGGTGTTGGTCGAGTGCTAAATACACACCTTCCATTTTGCCTGCATTATTATCATCAATCAGCAATCGAATTTTGACACCACGATCAGCGGCTTCGATCATTTTGTACAATGCCAATGAACCAATTTTGTCATTGTCCCAAATATAATATTGCAAATCTAAAGTTTTTTGCGCTTTCTCAATTAAATGGATACGTGCGGCAATGGCTTCTAAAGGATCATAAAGTACATGATACCCCGTTAAATCGGGATTTTGTTCTTTGAGTGGCGTAATGATTTGAGCAAGAGAAGTATCGTGCGTATCAATATCATAGGCATATTCAGGTTGTACATTTTGTTGTTTTGGCAGGGTTGTACATGCAGATAAACTTAAAACTAAACAAGTACTCAGCGCAAATAAAATTTTGGAATGAAAATTCCCTGTGTAATACTTTTGCTGTGTTTGCGTATCGTGATTGAGCATTCGTTCCATAATGTTTTCTGCGATTCTCTGAGCTAGAGTATAATTGCCAATAGTGAAAAGATAAATAAGCGATTACAGGTGTTCAAGGCCTGAGAGATTCAATATGTTCATGACTTTTAATGTGATTACAATGTTTTATTTGAGCTTTATCTTGCTTGCACTTTGGGGAGTTTCGCAAGCATGGATAAGCCAGTCAAGAACGGAAACCATTCATCCTTTCAAATCTTTCGTACATTTATTGGCATTTTACCTATCTTATTTATTATTTCCGTTGTTCTTTTTTAACATTTATGCGGGGTGGATGGAAATTTTTTCTATCCACGAAAGTATTTTTATTTTCATACTCAGTAGCTTATTGATCTATGCACGATTTATTGAGCCACACACAGTACATGTGAAGCGATTAAATTATCAATTTGATCAGGATAAGCCTTTTCAAAAACCAATCAAAGTTGCATTGCTTGCCGATTTACATATTGGACTTTTCTCAGGACATGAACGCCAACTGAAAACAATTGTCAAAAAAGTAAACGCCGAGCAACCTGATTTTGTTGTAGTCGCAGGGGATTGGACCTATGAACCTGAAAATAAATTAGCAGAAGAATTAGCCATATTAAAAGAAATTCAAGCACCTGTATATTCGGTGAATGGTAATCATGATGAGCAATATCCTGGGCCACCTATTCAAACTTTATTGGCACATGCTTTAGAGATTAATGATGTCATGGATATTGAAGGTAAAATTGTAGAATTTGATGAATTTCGCTTAATTGGTATTGGTGACTTATGGGCAGGTAAAGCCGATATGCGCTATATGCCTGAACTTCCACAAGATAAACCATGGCTGATTTTGTCACATAATCCAGATACTGTAGATATGGTGCCACAATTGTCTACACGTCCATTAATGCTCTCTGGTCATACTCACGGTGGACAAGTTGAACTGCCTTGGCTCACCAGTTATGTGATGAAGAAGGTGTCTATTTTAGGACATAAACGTGGTTTGTATCAGCATGAAAATGCCGATGTTTTTGTCAGTGTAGGTACTGGAATGGTGGGGGTGCCTTTCCGCTTTCGAGTACCACCCACCATTGATATTATTGAATTAAGTTAGATTCATGAAATGAATTCCCAGTTGATTACATCCGATATTGATCGCTAAGCTTGTATGGTCTGATAAATAACAAAAACAATCACCAAAGCGATGATGAATAATGTCAGGATTGGGAATTTCCTTTTTTTACTTTGATCTTCAATGCCACGTGCTGGGGATTCTACACTCGTCGCTGTATTGCGTGGGGTGTGCTGATGATTATGATTAGAATGTGGATCAAAATGTGGATCAGAACGAGAGCTTTCCTCTAAACTTTCAATATAATCTTTAGCTTCTTTTAAACCGATGTTAGAGGAATCTTTGACTAATTTGATGGCTTCAATTTTTCGACCTTGTTGCAGTAGCAAATGGATTTCTTGTAGTGGAATGGATGAGCTGGATATAGATGAGTCAGTAGAACTTTGAAAAGTGAAATGACTCGAGTTTCCTGAAGAATTTTCCAGCAGGCTTTCCACATAGTCTTTGGCTTGTTTTAAACCCAAATCTGAGTGATCTATTACCCATTTAATCGCTTCGATCTTACTGTTTTGCTGAGCTAGCGATAAAATTTCTTGTTTTTGGGTTTCTGTAAATAATGTCATAGCAACTGCTCTTGATTTGTTTAGTCTAGGTTTATTCACAATAAAATGGTGATCAGCTAGAAGTGAAATAGAGTCTTAATATCAATAATAATTACAAAACTAGGGTAAATAAAAGTAGTAATTTGTCTATGAATCATGAATATTCATAAACTGTCATAAAATATTGCTAATCTAAATTTAGTACATCAAAACAAACGATCAAAACCGAATGAGGGCGAGAGCATGACCCGTGATTATGAAAAATTTCCTGAAGACGATAACGGTAATTTACTTTGGCAAATGCAGGAAGATGGTGATGATTTAGAGGAAATTCATGAAATTGAATTTTCTATGTATTTCAAAACACAGCAAGCTGCAGAACAGTGTGCCATTCATTTATTACATGAAGAGCAAAAAGTTTCTCTTTATTTAGATGAAGACGTTGAGCCGAATGAATGGGTCATTACGGTTTATGTCAATTTATTACCTGACTATGAAGATATTGTTGATTTGGAACAATGGTTTGGCAAAATTGCTGAACAGTTTGAAGGCGAATACGATGGCTGGGGATGTACGGCCTATGTCTTTGATGGTTTAGATGAGGAAGAGTAAGTTTTACGACTTCTAAATCTTTAAATTCTAAGGCTGGTATTGACTGTAATCGGTCATATCGGCCTAGCAAAGACGTTTATAAGCTATCGAAATTTGTCTATTTTATCGAACTAGATATACCGAACTAGAACGAGAAGCAATTTAGAAACAAACAAGAAAAAAATGCAAAAATATGAGGTAGCTCTATTTAAATAAGATGTGTCATTGCGTAAATTCAAAAAAAATGTAGAAGATTGAAAGTTGATATACCCAAATATGAAATAAAAAATATACAGAGAAAATTGAAGCGAGCAGTAAACTAAAACTTCGTTAAAAAAAAAATCAAGGATTTGAAAATGAGTAATACTGTAAAACTACATCGCGTGTTCAGTGCGCCTGCTGAACGTGTTTATCGTGCTTTTTTAGATCCAGATGCGCTGGTTAAATGGATGCCTCCACACGGTTTTACTGCCAAAGTGCATCACAGTGATGTCTCTGTAGGCGGTTCTTACAAAATGTCGTTCACCAATTTTTCTACAGGTTCTACTCATTCTTTTGGTGGTCGTTATGAAGAATTGATTCCTAATCAACGTATTCGCTATTTCGACGAATTTGATAACCCAGAGCTGGCAGGAAAAATTGAGGTCACCATCGAACTTAAAGCGGTTTTAGTTGGAACAGAAGTGAACATTACCCAGTCTGGGATTCCTGATGTCATTCCCGCTGAAGCTTGTTATTTAGGGTGGCAAGAGTCATTGCAATTATTGGGTTTATTGGTCAATCCAGCGATTCCAGATCAGTAAAAAAAGGATACATATATGAGAATACTGAATTTTATTCAAATCTATTTTAAGATTTAAATGAGTTCGCTAACTGATTTTTCTCATCCATTTATCATGCATGGATAGAAAGATAGAGAAAAGTCAGTTTGAATTTGTATGGCAATCATTGTGGGGGAAACATGACAATCCAAAGTAAGAGAATCTATGACGACGTGTCTGAAACCGATGGTAAGCGTGTTCTTGTTGACCGTCTTTGGCCACGAGGCATTAAAAAAGAAACAGCTCAAATTGATTGGTGGGCAAAGGAAATTACGCCTTCAAATGAGTTGCGAAAGTGGTATCACGAAGACATGGAAAATCGTTGGGATGAATTTCAACAAAAATACCAAACAGAACTTTTAAGTGAGTCCGAAGCATTAGAAGCGTTAAAAACAATGTCAGAAAAAGAAACGGTGACCTTAATTTCGGCAGTGAAAAATATAGATCATAGCCATGTTACGGTGTTGATCGAGGTTTTACAGCAACGTAAGACATAAAAT
>Ga0209023_10007242_pt1 | contig 11440 bp, 9 predicted proteins | sample LakOneMetagenome_FD_187468 | JGI IMG/M metagenome (GOLD analysis project Ga0209023, IMG submission 187468) | Freshwater and sediment microbial communities from Lake Erie, Canada (SPAdes) (version 2) | ecosystem: Environmental > Aquatic > Freshwater > Lentic | place: Lake Erie, Canada | collected...
GACCACCCGCCGACGGACAACGGCGGGAAGAGCAGGACCAAGCCGCGTTCCGTCACCAGCCAGAGGTGCGCCTTGGTTGCGGTTTCGAACACGTCGCGGCGCGGCGGCGCGCCGTAGTCCGGCATTTGGCGGCGGATGTCGGCGACGGCGCGGTCGGTGATGAAATCCTGCCAGTGCGAGTTGGCCTGGAAGACGTCCTCCGCCGTGAGCGCGCGGCCCTCGGTCATTACCACGGTCACGGCTTTGACGATGTGATTGACGTTGGCGGCGCCGGCCGTTTCCTGCAGCTCGTTGAAGCGCACCGAGATCAACTCGGGGCCCGCGTAGGTGATGGTGTAGTCCGTGGCTTCGCTGGTGGCGTCCTCCAGCCGGAATTGCGGCTCCTGAGCGACGAGGTCGTTGAAGCGCCGGATCTGCGGCGTCTGGGGGCCGTCGATGCGCGGAAAGCGGATATTCCGCTCGACCGCGGGGGTATCATCACCGGCGCCCGCGGCCATCCGTGCAGTCACCGGCGCGGCGTCGACCAATTCCATGCGCTGGAAGGTGTAGCCGCCGAGTTCTTGCACCGTGCCGCGCGCTTGCTGCAGACGCGCCCGGAAGCGGCCTTCGAGGCAGCGCTGCTGTTCGGCGTTTGGCGTGTCGCTACCGGCGACGCCACACGCGATGCGCTGCGCGTCGCGCCAGCGGTTTTGGTTCTGAACCAGCAGCGCTGCGCCAGCGTCGGATACATCCGCCGCTTCGGCGACGAGCGTGGTGCGGACCTGACCGTCCAGTGCCGCGAGCGGTCGGCTCGCGCACACGTGCTGAGCGAATTGATCGTTGGCTTGCCCGCAGACATCGAGCGCCGCGGCGATGCGCGCTGACGAACTCTGCTCGGTTTTGCTGGCGCCGCTGGCGGCATCGTTGCACGCCGCAAGACCCAGCGCCGACACGGCGCAAAGGAGTCTCATGGCGTTCGCCAACATCGTCGCAAAGTCCTTTCTGGAGCCCATCTTGTTCATGCCACAATCAACACGCGCCGTCACCGCCGAACGCGCGTCTTTTGCATGACGAAATGCGTTTGCCAGCCTAGATGAACGCGATGCCTGTCTCGGCGCGTTATCGACCTGATCCCTTGTTCGCAAAACTCGGGCCGGAATTCGCCGATCCGGTGGCGCCCGCGCGATTTCCACAACACACCTTGCGGAGACGCAATCAAGTTTGGGCGCGCGAAGTTGGCCTCGACACTCTAAGTGACGCCGAGTGGGAAGCGCATTTCGCGCGCTTCGAGCCGTTGCCCGGCAACATGCCCGAGCCGTTGGCGATGCGGTACCACGGACACCAGTTCCGCGTGTACAATCCCGAAATTGGCGATGGCCGCGGCTTCCTCTTTGCGCAGCTGCGAGATGATGCGGGCCGCTTGCTCGATCTGGCCACCAAAGGCTCGGGGCAAACGCCCTATTCGCGTTTCGGCGACGGACGGCTCACGCTGAAAGGCGGCGTGCGCGAGGTGTTGGCGGCGGAGATGTTGGAGACGCTCGGCGTCAACACCTCCAAGGCGTTCTCGCTGTTCGAAACGGGCGAAGCGCTGACGCGCGGCGATGAGCCTTCACCGACGCGATCTTCGGTGCTGGTACGGCTCTCGCATAGCCACATTCGCTTTGGCACATTTCAACGCCTCGCGTTCTTCGAGCGTGCGGACTTGACGCAGACGCTCGTCGAGCATTGCTGCGCTGCCTACTACCCCCAACACCTGAACCTGAGCGACGAAGCGCGGGCGACGGCGCTATTCGGTTCGGTGGTTGAGGCCACCGCGCGCCTTGCGGCGAGTTGGATGGCGGCGGGGTTCGTGCACGGCGTCTTGAACACCGACAATTTGAACGTCACGGGCGAAAGTTTCGATTACGGCCCGTGGCGGTTCATTCCGCAGAGCGATCCTGCTTTCACCGCCGCCTACTTTGATGAAAACGGGCTTTACGCATTCGGCCGCCAACCTGAGGCGGTGTCCTGGGCGCTGGCGCAGCTTGGTGGCGCGCTCTCGTTGGTGTGTCCGCCAACAGTACTTGAACCTGAACTCATGCGTTTTGCGCCCGCGTATCAGGGCGGCTTGCGCGACAGCTTGTTTAGGCGATTGCACTTGGCCGCCGGTGACCTCGAGAGCGATCTCGAATTTCTGCAAGGCTTGTTCGATTGGCTGACTCAGAGCCAAGCCGGCTGGGATCAGTTTTTCCACGATTGGTTTGGGGGTGGCGCGAGCGCCACGCGCGCCACGTCGAGCCCACAAGCCTCGCTCTATGTAGATGCGTCGTTTACGGCGCTGCGCAGCGGCCTCGAAGCGCGCACGCGCGACGATGCGACGGCGCGGCTGGTGCATCCCTATTTTCAGCGCGCCACGCCCTGCACAATGGTTTTCGATGAGGTCGAGGCGCTTTGGGCGCCCATCGCGGAACGCGACGACTGGTCGCTGTTCGAAGCGAAGCTCGCGGAAATCGCGGATATGCGCACGGCTTTGCGGATTTCGTGTCACCAATCTGTTGCGGGCAGCGTCTAAACGCGATCGCAAACACGAGGGTTTTTGATGTTCCGCTTTTCGGCTTTTGCCGCGCCGCTGCTTGCATTCGCTTTGACCGCCTGCGTGACGCAAGAGGCGACGCAAACAGAGCCCGCTGGCCCACCGCACAACGTGATCATCTTCGTCGCAGACGGATTGCGCTACGGCTCCGTCAATCCGACCGACACACCCGGCTTCGAGGCGGTGCGGAGTGGCGGCGTGGATTTCGCCAACAGCCATTCAATCTATCCGACCATGACGACGGTGAACGCGGCGGCCTTGGCCACTGGTCATCAACCCGGTGATCACGGCGACTTCGCTAACTACGCCTATCCGGGCGAACCCTGGCTTGAGCACAGCGGCTTCAGCCGCGTCATCGCCTATGAGGACAACGCCATACTCGGCGACATGGATGCGCGTTTCGATGGAAACTATCTTCACGAGACCGGCTTGCTCGCCGCGGCGCAGGCGCAGGGCTACAATGTCGTGTCTATCGGCAAGTCTGGGCCTACGGGGATCCAGATGCGCGCCATGCCAGGCGGCGGCGAAGCGCAGCTGATCGATGAGGCACTTGGCTCTGGACTGCCGAATGCCCCATCGTTGACACCCGAGTACGCGCACCTATTCGAAGCCGCGCACCTTTCGCCGACGCCGCCGTCGCGTGGCCTTCCCAATCGCACGCAGCAAGAATGGTTCACGCGCGTGGCGACGGAGGTTCTCCTGCCGCATCTACGGCAGGCGGCGCAGCCATTCCTTATGGTCTTCTGGTCGCCGGACCCGGACTCAACGCAGCACAGTCAATCCGATAGCCGCAACCAATTCACGCCCGGCATCAATGGTCCAACGTCACGCGCAGCGGTCGCCGGCGCCGCCAGCGACCTGCAACACTTGCGCGACGCTCTCGCCGCCAATGGCCTATCAGCAACGACGGATGTGATTGTGATCGCCGACCACGGCTTCTTCACGATCTCCAAACAATCAAGCACCAGCTACGCCGCCGGCCTGCACTATCGCGACTTTCCCGCGGGCCAGCTCCCGTCGGGTTTCCTGGCCATCGACCTCAGCCACGCGTTGGGACTGAATCTCTATCATAGCAACGGACTCGAAGTGGACGTCAGCCAGGGGCTTGCACCACGCGGCGGCCAAGCCTTGCTCGGTCCGGACTTCGAGCATCCGCACGCGATTGTCGCCGCGAACGGCGGCACGGACGTTATCTATCTGACCGGTGACGACCGCGCCGAACTCGCGCCGCGCATCGTACGGTTTCTGACGACGCAGGATTACGTCGGCGGCGTTTTCACAGCAGACTCACTCGGCCCCATTCCGGGCGCGCTGCCACTCAGCGCCATCAATCTCAATGGCGCGGCTGTGACGCCGCAACCAGCTATCGTGGTAAGCTTCGCCAGCCATGACACTGGCTGCGGCAATCCTGAGATGTGCGCCGTCACGATTGCCGACACGACGCTCGGACAAGGCCAGGGCCAACATGGCTCGCTGAGCCGCGCTGAGACGCGCAACTTTATGGCCGCGATTGGTCCGGATTTTCGCGCGGGCTTTGTCGACAGCGCGCCGGTGAGCAATGCGGACATCGCGCCGACCGTGGCGCACATCATGCGCCTCGACATCGCGCCGCGAGGCGCGTTACGCGGCCGCGTCATCACCGAAGCGATGCCGCGGGGCGCCGCTGTTGATCACGACGCCGATACTCTCCGCTCAACACCAGCGGCGAACGGTTTTCAAACGCTGCTCAACCGGCAACGCGTGGGCGACGTGGTCTATCTCGATGCCGCCGGCGCCCCCGGGCGCGCGGTTGGCTTGCACGACGACCAAGCGCCACACTAAGTCAGTGGCACGAACCCGTTCGGGTACGTCGCGCGGGCAATATCCAGCGCGGCGCGCACTTGCACGGCGTCGTTCTCACGATCGTCGGCGTTGAGCGCATCCCAGCCGACCAGCTTGTCGTGCGACATGAGTTCGTTATCGCGCGTCTCTCCGGATCCCGTCGGGCGCCAGCCGGACATCAAACGTTCCGCAACCCAACGATCATGCTCACGCCGCGCTAAAGGTTCCAGCAGATCTGGCGGAATGGCTGGCGACGTCTCTCCGCGCTTGCCTTCGGCCGGCTTCCAGCCCGCGTCCCACATCTTCACCAACGCGCTGTCGGCGACGGCGCGATTGGCTGCGCGATAGGTTTCAAGCACGTCGCTCCAATCGCGCATTGCCGATTGCAACTCCTTCATGCTCATCGCGTCCTTTTTCGCGAGGCCCTTACTGTAGTGCTCGTGGGCGATGGCGGCGCCGCGATCGAGATCGCCTTCAATGATTGTCCGCCGCGTCGCCGTTTCCTCGCGCGCGCCGAAGGCCTGGAGGTAAGCGTCGAACACATCCGGCGTGTCGTCGCCGTGCGCGTATTCCTTGGAGAATTCCGACTGATTGGCCTCCTTCATGAAAATCGGGATCGGCCAGCGCAGGCGATTGTTGCTCGCCCGCTTCAGAGCAATGGAGAGCGCGATGTTCGCCGGATCTGACCCCGTCGAAACCAACGCCGCAGAAGGCTTGCCGCGCGCCGCCTCGATCTCGTCCAGCAATTCATGGCCGACGCTGGCTGCATCCCAGTCGAAGGCGCGGAAGACAATATCGGCCACCCAAAGTTCAGGATGCGCAAACGCCTCGCGATGACGCGCGCGGAAGCGCCCTTCGGCAGCGTCTGGGTTTGGTGTCAGCACCGTCACGCGCGGCGGTTCGAACTTCGCCGACCATAGGCTCTTCAACAAATAAGCAGCCACGCCCTCCGCCGCCTCGTCGAAGCCGAAGACCAAAAGATGCACCCGGTCCGACTTCTGCGCCGCGGCGACCGCGAGCAATGTCTGCGCTTCCTTCTGCAAGATCGCACGCGCAGCGATTTCTTCGAGCGAAAATGGCTTGGGATCGATGTTGTTGAAGCCCTCTTTGCCCATCCGGCGCATTTGCGAGGAGCGCATCTCGCGCGCTTCCTTCAGCAACAACGGCGAACGGGTCGCCACGTGCACGCCGATCGGCGGTCGCCGGCGCGAATCGCCCACAAGCCGCCGCACCGCCGCTTCGATCTGCAAATTGGCTGTGTCGTCTGGTTCGAACGCCACCACGTGCGAGGCGAAATGCGCTCGCGCCGAACGCAGCGTTTCGACTTGTGTCGCCTCGCCTTCAAGGACGATGACGCCTTTGCGGCGGATGTGGAGCGCGGTTTCTTCGGAAATGTCCTCTGCGATCAGAATCACCGCGTCGTGCATCTTGCGGCAATCGAGCGCGAGCGAGAGCGCCGCAGGATTGTCGCCGGCAATGACGATGTGGCGCGTGGCGCCGAGATTGAAGATCCGCGCCAACCCCCGGCCGAGCTGACCCGAGAAGGCAAACAACAAGCCGACTGCGGGTGTTGCGATCGCCGCGAAGCGCACGACATCGCGCAGCACATCGGAATCGTGCACATCGAAGTATGCGTCCCACATGCTAACGGCGCTGATGGTGCGATAGAGCGCCTCCAGCGCGCCCAAATGCCACCAGAGCACCATGCCGCCGCCGATCCACGCCGCGGACAGCGCAATCAGCACCAGCCAACGAAACACGCCTGCGCGCGTATGCGCGACAGCGGTGAGCCCCGCCGCCATGTGCGACCAGACATTTGCGTATTGCTGCTGCGCCATGCGGCCTCGCGTGTAGTCCCCAGCATGCATGATGGTCCGCCATGGCGGCGCGCGTCAAACCGGTTGCGGCGGCGCGGCGATTTGCCTAGCTCTGCCGCGAGGCCCCGTAGCTCAGCTGGATAGAGCGGGTCCGTCCTAAGGACACGGTCGGGAGTTCAAATCTCTCCGGGGTCGCCACTTTCGTGGGGCGTGGAATGCGGTTGGGCATTTTGTGTGCGGTACTGCTGACCGCTTGCGGGCCGCAGATCGGCAGTTTGCACAAGGGTGAGACCGGGCGTGTTGTGCGCGCCCATAGCGGCGACACCTTGGAGTTGGACTCCGGCCTGCGTGTGTTTCTTGCTGAGATCGATGCGCCGCGCGGCGAGCAGCCTTATGCGGCTCAGTCTGAGGGCGAGTTAGAGGCGCTCGCGCTTCACCGTGATGTGCTGCTGGCGTATGGCGGCGAGCGACGCTGGCATTCGACCCCGCGCGAAGGCGAAGCGCCGCGCGAGGCGGCGATCGCGCATGTGTTCGTACATAGCGAAGGCGGACGCTGGTTTTGGCTTCAGCATGAGTTGGTCGCGCGCGGCGCGGCTTTCGTGCGGCCGCGTCCGGACAATCGAGCGCGCACCGATCAGTTGCTGGCTATCGAGGCGCAAGCCCGCGCAGCGGAGCGTGGTTTGTGGGGACGGCGCCCCTATCAATCCGCCAATGTGCGCTCGGTCACGCGGGCGGCCGTTGCAACGCATGCGGCATGCATGGATCGCGCGGCGCCCTACCGGCTGGTCGAAGGCCCCGTCCATGAGGTCAGCGTCGGCGACAATCGCGCATCGCTCGAGATGGAGGGCGCGGCCCGCACGCATCCCTTTGCAATTGTGGTTTTCGGCGATGCCTTCGCCCATTGGAACGGGCCGCCGCTCGCCTCACTCGGCGGCGCAAACGTTCGCGCGCGTGGGTTGATCGGCGTTTCGCAAGACGAGGTGCAACTTTGTCTTGAAGACGGCCGCGCGCTTGAGGTGCTGCCGGCTACGGCAAATAGAACAGATCCTCCACCGTCGCGCCGAGCGCCTGCGCGAGCTTCAGGGCCAGCAGCGTCGATGGAATAAACACGCCGTTTTCAACCGTGTTGATGGTTTTGCGCGAGACGCCGACGCGCTCCGCCAGGTCAGCTTGCGTAAGCGTTGCGGCCGTTCGCGCGTCTTTCAACCGATTGCCGAGCGTCGGCTCAGCCATCTGCGCGGCGTTCCAACACGAAAAAACGCAAGGCCGCGCTCATCGCGCCAACCGCGATCAACGCGAGCAGCGCTTCTTGCACCGTGATGTCCACGCCCGCGAGCGTCGCCGCGAGACAGACGACTGCGCCGAGGAGCATGAACCAGAAACCGACACGCGCGGCAGACGCGCGATTCGCGCGAGTCAATTCGTCATCCAGCGCCGGGTCGCGATCGATGAAACTGAACGCGGTTGTCGAACGGAGAGACAACACCAGCGAGAGCGCCACAAGGCCGCCGACGCGGACCATGTCTACCAGGCGCCAGCTCGCGCCGGGGTTCATCTCCGCGAACGCGTTCACTGCTGCAGCGGTGCCTGTCATCAAAAAGATTGAGGCCGCTAACAGCATGCGTTGACGGCGTTTTGAACGTTTGTCTGCGAGATCCACCATGGCTGGCTCCGTGTAACCCTTAGGTGACATGCTACCTATAGGTTACACCCGGGTCAACACGCGAATTCCGCCAATCTCCAAACAATCTCCCAAACGGCTCCAAGTACGTACGCGGCGAACGCGTACTCTCGCATCGGTCGGACGCCCAATGCATACGAGAGACCCCAATGAACTTCGCCGCCAAACTCTTCGTCTATTTTGTCGCCAGCGCAGCGTTCGCGCCTATCGCTGTCGCCGTGCTCAATCAGGCTTCTCAGATTGTCGCTTAGCGCGCGCTCAGCCGACGAAGCCAGCCGCAACTGGATCGCCGACGCGCGCCAGCAAGGCGCGACGGAGTTTTGCGAGTGCGTTTCCCTCGATTTGGCGCACGCGCTCTTTGGAGATGCCGAGCCGCTCGCCGAGCGCTTCGAGCGTCACGGCCTCGTCCTCGAGCTTTCGCTCGCGAATAATCAGGCGTTCGCGGTCGGAGAGATCGCACAACGCGTCGCGGACGAGTTGCGAGCGCGCCGCCGTGTCGTGTGACTCCATGGCTTCGTGCTCGGGGCCGGCGGCGTCGTCCGCGAGCATGTCCTGCCACTCACCATCGCCCTCTTCCGTTAGAGGGGCATTGAGCGAGCGATCCGGCGCGGAGAGCCGCGCGGCCATCGCTTCCACGTCATGTTCGGGAACGCCAAGTGCGAGGGCAACGCGCGTTCGCGCCTCATAGCCCATCACCGTGTCACCGACATCGCCAATCCGCGCGCGCAAACGGCGGAGATTGAAAAATAGAGATTTCTGCGCGGAGGTTGTGCCCGTGCGCACGATCGACCAGTTGCGCAACACGAAGTCCTGCATTGCCGATCGAATCCACCAAGACGCGTAGGTGGAGAAGCGCACTTCGCGCTCCGGCTCAAACCGTGCGGCGGCTTGCATGAGGCCGACATTGCCCTCCTGCACCAGGTCACTCATGGGCAGCCCGTAGTGACGAAACCGCGCCGCCATCGCCACGACCAGGCGCAAATACGCAGTGATGAGCTCATGCAAAGCGTGTTCGTCGTGCAGATCGCGCCAACGCGTCGCGAGGTCTCGCTCGTGATCAGCGGTGAGCAAAGGTGCACGCATCGCCGCGCGCATGTAGCGTTGCGTGCTGCGGTGGGGATCGGCTGTTTCTGTGAGCGCCATGACCTACCTTACGTCCGAGGCCGCGTCCGGTTCTTGGCGCGACCGCCCCGAACCCCACCTCAGCCAGTCACGAACGCGTGACGGCCGCCAAAGGCGCCATGCCCGCCGTCAGAAACCTCGACGAACGGGCACACGGTGCAGCCTCTTCAAAGCGTGGGCAAAGGACAAAGTGGCGATTGCTTAGAGGCGTGGCGCCCGCTTAGGTTCGCGGCCAAGCGAGAACTATCATGGATGCCGACCCCGCCGCGCCGGACCAGGGCCGCAAGCTTGCGAGCATCGTCTCCATTGATATCGCAGGCTATTCCAAGCTTGCGGAGGCGGACGAGGCCGCCGCTATCCAAGCTGTCGCGATTGTAAGGTCACGCATCGATAGCGCTGCGCGTGTTCATGGCGGGCGGGTGTTCAGCACTGCCGGCGACGGCTTCATGCTGGAATTTCCGACAGCCTCCGGAGCGGTAAGCGCCGGCGAGGCCATCGCGGCGGGTGAACGGGAGCCAAAGGTTCGCGTCGGCGTGCATCTCGGCGAGGTCTTTTCCACAGACAGTGGCGACATGCTCGGGCACGGCGTCAACATCGCCGCACGCATTCAGCAAATGGCGCGATCAGGCTGCGTGCTGGTGTCAGAAGATGTGAAGCGCTCCGTGCGCGGTGATCTCGGCGCAAGGCTGGCGCCACGAGGCACAGTCAAACTTGAGAAAATGAACGAGACGCTGGAGGTTTATGAACTGGCGCCATCCGGCGCCGCGCCGCGCTGGCGCTTCAACACGGATCGGCGTTGGTTGGTCGGCGGCGCCGCGGCATTGGTTGTGACGATCGGGACGGCCGCGTTTCTTATGACGCACCAGATGCCGCCTCAGCAATCCACCCGGCTCGCGGTGTTGCCGTTTCGAACATTGGGCGACAGCGCTTCTCTCACGACGTTTTCTGACGGCCTTTCAGATCGGATCGTCGGCGCGTTGAGCTCACGCAGCTTTCTGACCGTGTCGCCAGACGAAGCCGTCACGCTGCGCGGCGCCGACGCGGAACGCCGGCGTGCATCCTTGGGCGTCAATCTCATGCTCGATGGCACCGTTCAGGGCGCGGACACGCTCAGCATTGACGCGCGTGTCGAAGATTCGCGCAGCGGCAACGTACTTTGGTCGATGCAGTTGCAGGGCGACGCCGCGCATGCCGCCGACTTGCAAGCGCGCGTCGCCGCTCGGATCGTTGCGGAAATGTATTGCGGTGCGCGCGCGTTTCGTCCCACCGACGGGCTGACCGACCCGACGGCGCTTTCGGCCTATCTGCGTGCTTGCGATCTTTTTCTCGTTCACAGCGATGACAGCGAGGTCACATACGAGTTGCTCGGTGCGCTGCGTCAGGTAACCGCAATCGAGCCGAACTTTTCTCCGGCGCATTCCGACATCGCCAAGTACGAAGCCTACTATCACTCCCAATTTCCGGCCAATCAAACCGCGTCGATCACGCAAGACGCTCAAGCGGAAGCGCGCCGGGCTCTTGAGCTCGACCCGCGCAATGCTGACGCCTACGTGGCGCTCTATTTGCTTACGCCAAACGGCGCGCGGCGCGACGGCGAACGGCTGTTGCGCCAAGGCTTGGCGCTCGATCCCGATTGGCCACACGCCAACGGCTTTCTCGGCAACATGCTGACGTCGGTTGGGCGCGTCGAAGAGGCGTCAGCGCATTATCAGCGCGCGGCGGCCGCCAACCCACTCAGCGGCGGCCTGAGTTGGAGTGGGCAAAACGCCATCGGCTTCGACAATATTGGCAGGGTTGATCTTGCCGACCGTGCGCTCGCGGATATCACGCGCCTTTGGGCCAGCGACGACTCGGATGCTTGGCGCATTCGCTTGGAAATCGCCTTTGCGGAACGACGCTGGGATGCAGGGCTCGCGTTACTCGACGAGCGCAGCGCCAGCGTTCCAAGGTTTTTTTCGCCGCAGCAGATCGCATCCTATCGCGCCGTATTTCTTGCGGGCAAATCCGGCAACCGCGCGCGCCTGGAATCCGAGCGCCGTTCACTTCTCGCGCAGGCTGCTCACAGCGCCTCAAGCTTCCCCGTTCGCGCTTTGGTAATCCTTGGGTTCACGGACGATGCGTTCTCGGTCATTGCGCACAAAACCGACGAGCAACTCAACGCCACCTCGCTCGACTATTATCTGTTCACGCCAGGCATGGCGCCGCTACGACGTGATCGGCGTTTCATGCATGTGGCGGCGCGTATTGGATTGATCGACTACTGGCGCGCGACGAACACGCAGCCAGATTTCTGCGGGGACGCTAGCCTGCCCTACAATTGCATGGCGGAAGAAGAGCGCGCCCGACCAACCACAGCGCACTAACGAAAAAGGCCGGACCTTGCGGCCCGGCCTTTCCGTTGTTCGTTTGTATGATCGTTACGCCGCAGCGGCTGCTGCGGCGGCTGCC
>Ga0209023_10007243_pt1 | contig 11439 bp, 9 predicted proteins | sample LakOneMetagenome_FD_187468 | JGI IMG/M metagenome (GOLD analysis project Ga0209023, IMG submission 187468) | Freshwater and sediment microbial communities from Lake Erie, Canada (SPAdes) (version 2) | ecosystem: Environmental > Aquatic > Freshwater > Lentic | place: Lake Erie, Canada | collected...
ACCGCCGATCGGGTGTCGTCGAGCTGGGCACAGACGTGTCGCGATCTGGCCCGTGTCGACGTGCGCGCGACCCCGTCGGAGACCCCCGTCGAGTTCGCCACGCGCGCCGCGAAGCTCGTCGAGGTGGAGGGTCTCGTGGTCCTCGGCCACCGGGAGTCGGACCGGCGCTTCCGAGCGACGCCTCCCGACGAACAGGAAGCCGCGTCGGCCGAACAGATCAGCGACGAGGTGCGCGACGTCGTGTGGTCACGACTCGACCGCCAGCAGCGGCTTCGAGCCGATCTCGACGTCGGCTGAACTGACGCCGCAGCGGCCGTTCAGGAATCGGGGTCGGCGGTCTCGTCGCGGCCGGCGTTGGTGCCGAACATGTCGCGGACGCCGGTGGACCGCACCGTGGTGGCGAGCTGGTTGAGCCCGACGCGACCGAGGTGACGGATGTTGCGCTCGAGGTAGAACGCCGACGCGAACATCAGCCCGAACCCGACGACGAACGCCACGTAGGCGTTGACGTAGAGCAGCAGGAGGATGGTGACGGCCAACCCGACGACAACCCCGGCCACGGCAAGGCGCGTCCGCCGCAGCGGCGCCGAGTACACCGTCGTCTCGCTCACCTGGCGGGCGAGATCGGGATCCGACGCGCGGAGCTGGTGCTCGATCTCGGTGAGGATTCGTTGTTCGTCCTCGGACAGCGGCACCGCGGGTCCCCCGGAAGGATTGAGCACCGGCCCTGCCCAGCGGGCGACGGACGGCGTGGGTGGATGGCTCGGTTGGTTCCGTCATGATCGCACAGCGATCCCGGAACGACAACGCGCACCGCTTCATTTGGTGCGGATCCGCCCGACCGGCCCGAACGCACTGGTTGAGACCTGAACGACGTCGATGCCCCCGCAGACTCCGCGATAGGTTCACCCGCCCGCTGACCCCGACCAGGAGTACGAACCATGACACGACGATTCAGCAAGGTTGCCGCGATCACGGCGATCGCCAGCGCGCCCTTCTCCCTGACGGCCTGCACGCCGTGCCCCGGCGGCGAGACGCCCCCGTTCTGGGAGGCATGTCCTGCCGTCCCGACGACGCCCACGACGACGACGCCCTCCACGACCTCGACGACCTCGCCCGCCACCACAACGGCGCCCACGACCGCTGCTCCCACCACCACCACGCCGCCCACGACCACCACGCCCCCGACGTCCACGACCACGCCGCCGACCACCACGCCGCCCGTCCCGACCTGAGGTCGCCGGAGGATCGAACGGGACTCGCGCCACGGTCGGCCTGCCGGCCGTGGCCCTGCCCGGCATGGGCAATTCTCTTGACTACGTACAGGCCGGCCCGAGACCGGCCGACGCTCGTCAGATGGTCTTGTCTCTCGTCGACACCGGTTCGGACTTCACGCTGGCCATCGGCCACCTCCTCGACCAGGAAGGCATCCTCTGGACTGCGGTGCCTCAGGCGCCGACGGCCCCGGGAGCCTTGCCCGGCCCCGTCGACAGCGGGGTGTTCGTGGTCCCGCTCCATGGCGGGCTCACCGCCGCCGACCGCGCCGCACTTCGGGACCGCTTCGAGAAGAGCACCACGCACCTCCGGGTGTTCGGCATCCTCGATCGGGCCGTCGACGGCGACGGCGACCTCGATGACGACCTCGACGCCATCATCGACGAGTTCGTCGACGAGGTCGGAGCCGTCGACTCGCCCCTGACCGTGCGGCGACTTCGTCGGTTCGTCGACCACCACCTCGACGAGCTGCGCGCCGACGCCGTCAAGATGTTCCTCGACTCGACGGCGGACGGGTACTGGATCTGGAACATCGCCGACGGACTCGTCGAATGGTCGCGCCGGACGTACCAGATCCTGGGCCGCACGCCCGAGGACCATCCGATGACGTTCGAGGCGTTCATCGATATCGTCCACCCCGACGACCGGCACTCGGTCGAGATCGCGCTCCAGGAGCATTTCGTCCACGGCGTGGCCTACCGGAACGTGCCGATGCGGCTGCAGACCGAGTACGGCGGCTACCGCAATCTCGTCGCCGCCGGTCAGGTCGTCCGGTCGCCCTCCGGCGACCCGTTGCTGATGGTCGGCGCGGTCACCGACCGGACGGCCCAGCTGAATGCCGAGCAGCAGGCCGAGGAGGCGCAGGCGAAGTACGTCCGTCTCTTCCAGACGATGAACGACGCCGCGGTGCTGGCCGATCCCCTGACCGGACGCATCGTCGATGTCAACGAGCCGGCAGAGCGCCTGTGGGTCCGCCCGCGATCCGAGCTCGTCGGCGCACCACAGTCGATCCTGCATCCACCCGACCTCGAGGAGGATGCCGAGGCGCGGGAGGTGTTCCGGCGACACATCCGAGCACTGCAGGAAGGGAATCGAGCCACGATCCAGATGCCGATCCTGCGCTCCGACGGCGTCCGGGTCCCCGTCGAGATCAGTTCCTCGATCTTCGAGATCGACGGCACCCAATACATCCTCGGCCTGTTCCGCGACATCTCCGAGCGGCTCCAGACCGAGCAGCGTCTCCGAGAGCGCGACACCCAGCTGCAGCTCGCATCACGGCTCGCAGCGATGGGCAGCCTCGCCGCCGGCGTCGGTCACGAGATCAACAACCCGCTCGCGTACATCATGGGCAACCTCCACTACGTCCGCGACGCACTCGAGACGGTCGACGGTGTGTGCCCCGACCTGATCTCGGCCATCGACGACGCCATCGACGGTTCGGTTCGAGTCCGTGACATCGTCACCGATCTCAAGACGCTCACCCGAGGTGACGAGAGCGACGAGTCGTGCGACCCCGTCGCGGTGTGTGAGATCGCAGTGCGAATGGCCAACAACGAACTCCGCCACCGCGCCGTCGTCGGGCTGTCCGCCGACCAGTGCGACCGCGTGGCGATGTCGAGTTCGCGGCTCAGCCAGGTCGCCGTGAACCTGCTGACGAACGCCGCCCACGCGTTCGAGAACTCCGACCTCGGCGTCAATCGCGTCGAGATCGGCCTCAGGACCGTCGGGGACGTCGTGCACCTGACCGTGAAGGACAACGGCAGCGGCATCTCGCCCGAGGTGTTGGCGCGGGTCTTCGAACCCTTCTTCACAACGAAGGAGGTCATCGGCACCGGCCTCGGACTATCGATTTCACGACAACTGGTCGAGGACGCCGGGGGCGACATCGACATCGATACCGAGGTCGGCTGGGGAACGGTGGTGACCGTCCGGATCCCACTCGCAGCCGACACCCCGACGCCACCCGACGATCTCCCCGCACACGACGCCGACGCCGCCCCCGCCGCGGTCGATCCCGCCGACCTCCCGGCGCGACCGTCGGTGGTGATCGTCGACGACGACCGGAAGGTGGCGGATTCCCTGGCCCGCACCCTCGGCGGCGACTTCGCGGTCACGACCTTCACCGATGCGAGCGAGGCGCTCGACGCCGTCTCGTCCTCCGACCGCGGTGTCGACGCCATCGTCTGTGACCTGATGATGCCCGGGGTGCACGGAGCCGAGTTCCACGCCCGCCTCGTCGCCGCCGATCCCGCTCAGGCCAGCCGCGTCGTCTTCGTCACCGGCGGCGCCGTCACATCGACCGCCGCCGCGTTCGAGCGGGCGATGTCCGATGCCGGTCGACTCGTCTACAAGCCGATCGATCCCGATGGTCTGCGGGCTGCGATCGACCGCGTCGCTCCCGTCACCGCGCACTGAACGGTTCCTAGCCGGAGCTTCGACGGAGATCATTGGCCATGGAAACGAGGCGTTGGGCAAACATACCCAATGTCGAGGACGGGATTCAGCGAATGAACCACAACGCCGAATTGATCGTATGAGCCCGCAAGGACGTCGCATTCTCGTCGTGGACGACGAGGCGCCGATCAGGAACCTGCTCCGTCGCCTCCTGACCCGAAATGGCTACGACGTCGACACCGTCGCCGACGCCCGGACAGCACGGCTCGAGCTCACGTCCAACACGTACGACGCCGTCCTCTGTGACGTGTCGCTCGGTGGCGAGAGCGGCATCTCGCTTGCCAAGTGGATCGTCGCCCAATTTCCCGACCTCCCGGTCCTGATGGTCACGGGCGGCAACCGACACAACGCCCGCCTGCTACGCGATGCCGGCATCGACGGGTTGATCCTCAAACCGTTCGAGCCGGCAGAGATCGCCGTCAATGTCGAACGCGCCATTCGGCGAAGTGCCCGGCGCCGCGCTGAGGTATCGACCCTTTCCGAGGCGCTGTCGGAGACCACCGATCTGCTCGACAGAACATCGATCGAGCTGGTCGAGACCCAAGCCGAGCTCATGCGCCACGAGCAGGTGTGGGAGGCGCTCGTGACGTCGGCCGGAATCGGCGTGATCGTCGTGTCGACCACCGGCCAGCTCGAGTTCGCCAATCCACGGGCCCGGCTCGTCCTGGGGCTCGACGCAGTGCTGGCCGAGCAAACCGACCGAGGCGTCGACGACACCGATGCCTGGCTGGACGTCTTCCATCCCGCTGACCGGGCAGCGATGGCGGAACTCCTCACCACGTCCGGACCCGAGCGGTCGACCGCCCAGGTGCGCACCGCCGGCGGCGACGACACGACACGCCACCTCATCGTGCGCGCCGCCTCCATCGACGTCGCCGACGGGGCCGGGCGCCGCGGGGTGGTCCTCAGCATCGAGGAGATCACCGAACTGGTGGCCACCCAGGACCGCCTGGAGCGACGGCTCACGACCGACTCGACGACGGGCCTCCCGAACCGGACCTCGCTCGCCGTCCACCTCGGCACGGCGCTCCGGGCCACGGGAGGCAGCGTCGGCAGCGCCTCCGCCGGCGGCGCCGTTGCGGTCAACGTCGCGGCGATCCGTGAGGTCGCCAGCGTCGACGGCGAGCTGGAGTTCGAACGGATCATGGCGTCGATCGCCGCCCGCCTCCAGCACGCCGTCGGCCCGGGCGAGGTGCTCGGCCGGAGCGGGCCATCGACGTTCTCGATCGTCGTCGCCGGCGAGAGTCGGTCCCAACTCCTGACGTCGCTGCCGTCGCGGATCATGCGCGCCCTGATCGACCCGCTCGCCGTCGGAGACCGGCGGGTCGAGCTCGAACCGAGGATCGGCGTCGCCCTCGCGGAGACCGGCGCCACCGCCGAGTCGATCCTGCGCGACGCGACGCTCGCGTCCGAGCACGCCGACGCCCGCGGCGGGGTCCGGGTCTTCAACGAATCGCTCCGCGCCGAGGCGTTCACCCGTCTCGCACTCGAGCAAGCGCTCCGGGAGGCCGTGAGCCGCCGTCAGCTCACCCTCGAGTACCAGCCGATCGTGAGCACGGTCGAGCGGCGCCTCGTCGGCATGGAGGCGCTCAGCCGGTGGCATCATCCCGGGCTCGGTGTGATGTCGCCCGGGGTGTTCGTGCCGATCGCCGAACAGCTCGGGCTCATCAACGAGCTCGGCAACCACGTCCTCGGCACCGCCGTGGCGCAGATCGGCGCGTGGAACGACGAGTTCGGGCCCGGCGACTTCTGGGTGTCGTGCAACGTCGCCCCGCCCCAGCTCGACGACAGCACCTTCCCCGACCGGGTGATGCGGATCCTCGACGGTGCGCCGGTCGCGGCGCACCGGCTGTGCGTCGAGGTGACCGAGGACTCGATGATGTCGACCGACCGTTCGAAGGAGACCCTCGACCGGCTCCGGCGGTCGGGGGTGCGCATCGCCCTCGACGATTTCGGAACCGGCTACTCGTCGCTGGTCCACCTCATCGACGTCAACTTCGACATCCTCAAGCTGGCCGGCGACCTCATGCCTCCGCACCGGGGTTACGGCGCCGCGACCGCCAACGGTCGCCAGATCCTCGGGGCCGTCGTGAACATGGCCCACTCGATCGGCCTCGACGTCGTTGCCGAGGCCGTCGAGACCGAGGTCCAGTGGGACGAGCTGGCGTCGTGTGGAGCCGATCTCGTCCAGGGATGGGCCTTCTCGAAGTCACGCCCGCCGGGTGATCCCTTCCTCGACGCCCTCGTCTCGGGAGCGTCTGCACGCGTCGGCGCCGTCGTCTGACCGCTCACCGCCGGTGATCGGGGCGGCCGACGGGACCGATCCCGACTCCGGTGTCGCTCAGGGTTGCTGGGCGCCCGGGCCCCACTGCTGTTGGCCCTCGACGAACGCACCGACGTCGGGCCGAGCCAGGGTGGCCGGGCCGATCGACGCCCGACCGAACCGGTCGCGGATCTCGTCCACTGCCTCGTTGAGGCGACGTCGGTCGACCGTCGGCGACGCCGCCCCATCGGGCGGGGCCGCTCCGGCACCGTCGAGCAACGAGAGCTGCTCGGCCCGGTGCTCTGCTTCGGCGAGACCGCTCACCCCGACGCCGAGCAGGCGCACGCCACCGGACACGTCGATGCCGTCGAGCATCGTTCGGGCGACCCGGGCGATCTCGATCCCGTCGTCGGTGCCGGCCGGCAGGGTCGAGGAACGGGTCAACGTCTGGAACGTGCCGTGCCGCAGCTTGAGCTGCACGGTGCGCGCGTAGCTCCCGGCCCGTCGGAGCCGGTCGGCGACCGCGTCGGCCAGGCGCACCACTTCACGTTCGAGATGGGCCCGATCGGTGACGTCGGTCGGGAACGTCTCTTCGTGGCTGATCGATTTCGCGACCTGGCCGGGTTCGACGGGTCGGTCGTCGAGGCCGTGGGACAACCGGTGCAGCTGGGTGCCGGACGCGGTGCCGACGGCCCGACAGAGTGTGTCGAGCGGCAGCCGGGCGATGTCGCCGACGGTCGCGACGCCGAGTCGTTCCAGCTTCGCGAGCGTCGCAGGGCCGACGCCCCACAGGTCGGACGCGGCGAGCGGCCAGAGGAACGCCTCGACGTCGTCGGGATCGACGACGGCGACACCGCTGCCGAACACTGGCCCGGTCGGAGTCGCCCGAGGCTTGGCGGTCTCGGTGGCCAACTTGGCGAGGAACTTGTTGTGCGCCACGCCGACCGAGCAGGTGAGCCCGACCTCGTCGAGGACTCGCCGTCGGATCGTGGCCGCGATACCGGGCGCCGGACCGAGGGCACGCACCCGGCCACTCACGTCGAGGAACGCCTCATCGAGGGACAACGGCTCGACCAACGGTGTGATCGACCCGAAGATGTCCATCACCACGGCGCTGACCTCCCGGTAGCGCTCGTGACGTCCATCGAGGAACAGGGCGTGGGGGCACAGGCGTCGGGCGACCGCACTCGGCATCGCCGAATGCACACCGAACGCCCGGGCCTCGTAGGACGCCGCCGCCACCACCCCGCGTGGACCGGTGCCGCCGACGACGACGGGGCGACCGCGCAGCTCGGGGCGTTCGAGGAGTTCGACCGACACGAAGAACGCGTCCATGTCGACATGGAGGATGTGCCGGCGGGCGGCGCTCACAGTCGGACGATTCGGCCTCGCCCGGCGACAGCGTCCTCGAGCCGGTACCGGTAGGTCGGCTGGTGGTCGAACCGACCGTCGAGCCAATCGGTCAGCGGCTCACGGACCCAGTCGTGGGTGCTCTCCAGGTGTTCGCCGCACCGATGGAGCGGCACGTAGGCGGCGTCGGTGACGATGCCGTCGGGGTCGTTGCCGACGGCGAGTGCCCCGTCGGTGGCGTCGACTCGCCACACCTGCGCCCGCATGACCCACCCGAGGTCGGGCGCCTCGGCGACCACCTCGTACAGGAGTGGCCCCCACTCGGTGACTCGGAGGCCGGTCTCCTCGAGGACCTCGCGAGCGAGGCCCTCTCGGATGTCGGCGCGCTCGGTCGCCTCGATCACGCCGCCCGGCGGTGTCCAGTCCGAGGCACCGTTGCGGCGCAGGTTCCGCACGAGGAGGACACCCTCGTCCGTCTCGATCACGGCTCCGGCGACGAGCCACTCCCTCACGCTTGCGCTGTCCACGGGCACAGTCTCTCCCAACCGGGCACGGTCGTGCGGCTCAGGCGCCGAGCCACAGCTCGCGGAGGTCGTCCTGGTGCGCCTCGATGACCGCTGCGTCGACGTCGAGCTGCACCTGGGCACGGCGGTCGGGTTCATACGCGGGCCATGCCTGATCGGTGCCGGGCACCGTCCACCCGGGCGAACCGGCCGTGAGGTCGTCGGCCGTGGCGAACGTGGCCCACCGATCGGCCACGTCAGCGGCGAATCGTTGCCGTTCGGGTGTGACGTCGCCGAGCATCATCTCGGTGCCGGGCTGACCCAGGTTGTCGAACACGAACGGGATCTCCACGGCGTGCGCCGCGCCGAGCGCGCCGCCGAACCCCGACGAGGGATGCGTGAAGTGGTACGACCACGCCGACCCGCCCCCGGTGACGTGCGCGTCGAGCATGGCGAGCATCGGCATGCGGAAGACCGTGTCGGTGGACACCGCGGCCCACAGGTCGCCGTTGCCGGCGTCGGGGTGGTGGGCCCGATACGCCGCGAGGGCGGTCTCGGCACCGGCGTGGCGTCCGAGTCGCGCCAACGCCCGGTCGAGGCGGCGGAGCAGCCGGGTGTCCTCGAGATCGGGCGCGGCGCCGTCGAGGAGCGCCATGAGGCGGAACAGGTTCATCTCGTCGCGGTTCGTGCCCGCCAGCAGGTCGATGTGAGACGCGGCGCCCGAGGCGAGGGCGTCGAGCGGCGCGACCGGGAGCACAGAGCCGTCGACGGTCGGCCGGAACGGCAGCGGGACGTCGCGGTCGGGGTCCTCGTTCTGCATGGTGTTGGTGACGTCGCGGAAGGCCGCGGTCGGCAGATCGGCCAGCCGGGCGAGCGTCGACGGGCCGACGCCGAGCAGGTCGAGGGCCCGCGTCGCAGCGCGGCGACCCGACTCGGTGTCCTGCACGTGACCGGCCGCGCCGGATTGCGCAATGACCCGCCGGAACAGACCCGACGAGGCCGGGACCGCCAGGTGGGTCGACACGCTCATGGCCCCGGCGCTCTCGCCGAAGATCGTCACCCGGGAAGGATCACCGCCGAATGCGGCGATGTGATCGCGCACCCACGTCAAGGCCAAGGTCTGGTCCTGGAGCCCGACGTTGGTGCACCCGACCCAGTCATCGCCGCCGAGCGGGGCGAGGTCGAGGAACCCGAGGGCCCCCAACCGGTAGTTGATGGTGACGACCACCACCCCACGTCGAGCCAGGCGGGCACCCTGGTACCAGGCGATCGAGCCGGACCCCGACGTGAAGCTGCCCCCGTGCATCCACACCATCACAGGGAGCGAGCCGGTGGGATCGGGTGTCCACACATTGAGCGCGAGGCAGTCCTCGTCCTCGGGGTCGCCAGCGGGAGCGAGCATCGTCGCCGGTTGGATGCTCCGTGGCGGCGTCGAGGTCGCGTCGAACACACCGGTCCACGGCGGCACCGCCACCGGCGGGCGCAACCGGAGCGGCCCGACCGGCGGCAGGCCGTACCGGATGCCCGTGAACTCGTGCACGGTGGACGTGTCGTCGTCGACGACGCGTCCGGCGACGCGGCCCGACGGGGTCTCGATCTCGGTCAACGTCGAGGACCCCGGTCGCGGCCCGAGTGCTCCCCCGTCGTCACGCCGTCGGCGTGGTGATGGCGTCGAGGTCGACCTTGGCCGGCACGTCGGTCGCCGGCTTGGCCTTGGCGTTCTTCGCGTCGGGCATGTTCTCCTGCGCCGACGGCGCCTTGACGGCCTTCCAATCGACGTCGGGCGGGGTCGGGGGCACGCTGGCGATCACGCTGCTGAGATCGCCGAGGTCGACCTCGGGGGCGCCGCACGCCGCCTTGTCCTGGAGCCCGTCGGGGAACTGCGTCGTGAACGTGTTGCCCTCGAAGCAGTTGCCGAAGAGGTTCGACGGGAAGTTCACGGTGAGGTACGCAAGGTCGAACTTGTTGCCCGACAGCGTGTTGTTGCGCACCTTGTTGCCCTCGGGCTTGTACCCGTCGGGGAGATCGGTGACGAGCACACCCGAGAGGATGTGCCCGGTGATGAGGTTGCGCTCGACCACGTTGTTCGACACGCCACCGAGCACGATGCCGTTGCCGTAGGCCTCCTGGAAGCCTTCGTTGTTGGGTGCCTCCACGTTGTTGTTGTCGATGACCCGGTTGCCGATCATGATCGTCCCGGAGTTGGGCGCGAGCTTCTCGCTGTCGAGCGAGTTGGGGTCGATGCCGCTGCGGTTGTCGTGGAAGTACGAGTTGACGATCGTGACGCCCGTGGAGTTCGTGCCCGAGTAGCCGAGCATGTTGAGCTCGGACTCGTTGTCGGTCAGGAGCGCATCGCAGGGGTTGCACTGGCCGATGTAGAACGCCGAGTCGGGGTGGCCCGAACCGTAGGAGTGGTCGAACTGCCCCTTGGTGGCGTTGAAGGCGTAGACGCCGTACAAGCCGTTGTTGTAGGCCGTGATGTAGCTGGCCCGGTAGCCCGTGAGGATCTTGTTCTTCGACGTGTCGTCGTTGTACTCGCCCGTGAAGAAGATGCCGTTGCCGTTGTTGTTGCGCACCGTCAGGTTCTCGATGGCCACGCCGTTGGAGAACACCTTGATGCCGTTGTCGCGCTTGAACTCGCCGTCGATGATGACCTTGTTGCGGTCCTCGCCTCGAATGACGATGTTCTCGGTCTCCACGGTCACGCCGACCGTGCCCTCGGTGTAGGTGCCGTTCTTGATGTACACGAGGTCGCCGAGTTCGGTCGCGTCGACGGCGGCCTGGATGGTGTCGTAGTCGTCGGGGACGACGAGTGTGCGCTGGCCCTCGGCGGCCGCCTCGGTGGTCGCGGTGGAGTCGCCGTCGTCGGCCGACTTCGAGTCGTCGCCGCAGCCGACGGCGAGGCTGGACAGGATCAGCAGTGCAACCAGTGTGCGTTTCATCTGCGGCACCCTAGTGACCGCTGTCACGTCCTGACGGCAATCTCGGGGGATGCCGAGGGGCCGCCCGGCCCGGTCGAACCTAGGAGGCGGCGACGACCCGGATCGCGCCGTTCATGCCGTTCTTCATCGTGCCGTGCGTCGAGCAGTAGTACGGGAAGTCGCCGGCGGTGTCGAACGTGACGGTGTGGGTCGAACCGGGCGGCATCTCCGACGCCACGGCACCGGCGAACGCACCGTCGACGGCGGGGAGGATGTCGTGGGGGTTGCGCCCCTCGTTCTTCCACACCACGCGGGTCCCGACGGTGATCTCGACGTACCGCGGCTCGAGGCTGTTGTCGATCGCGCTGATCTCCACCACCGCCTTGCCGGTCTCGTCCACGAGTTCGTCCTGGGGGAACGCGAAGGTGGTCGTCGGGGACGACGGTCGTGCGTCGGCAGCGTCGTCGGAGCCGCCACACCCCGCGGTCAGCAATGTGGCAACGGCGAGAACGGCAACGGCGGGGGTTCGGAGGGGGCGGCGGCGAAGCATCGGGCGATTGTAGGCAGCCGTCCGCCACGACGTTCAGCCGACGGCGACGTCCTGCGCTGCCGCTTCGGGGGTGCGCTCGACCGACACGGCACCGCTGTCGTCGCCGACACTCGTCTCGGCGAC
>Ga0209023_10007244_pt1 | contig 11439 bp, 10 predicted proteins | sample LakOneMetagenome_FD_187468 | JGI IMG/M metagenome (GOLD analysis project Ga0209023, IMG submission 187468) | Freshwater and sediment microbial communities from Lake Erie, Canada (SPAdes) (version 2) | ecosystem: Environmental > Aquatic > Freshwater > Lentic | place: Lake Erie, Canada...
ATCAAATTTCAACCGCTGTTCGTTGAACTCATTTGTGCTCATGAGCGGGCAGGTAAATATTTTCAACCCATGTTTTAGTGCAAGCAAACTAAGTATCGACTGCGGGTGCCTGTGATCAACAAAATCCGGCAGGTCATCACCCAACCTGTTCTTTGAATCTGATACCACCTGGTGATCTGTACAATATTTATAATAATCTGCAAGAACCTTCAGCGACCGTTCATTTTTTTTCCAGATATGAAACCCGCCCAGTACCTGTGGGCCATTCCAATATCGCTCTTCATCACAGCCCATTAAAATGAAAGCATCTCTTTTTGTGTATGTGCTGTTGATGTGGTTGCCCGCCGAAAATACCAGCACATCATTCTGCAATAAGATGTCATTAAGCTTGCTGATTGGAGCTGTGAATTTCAATCCTGCATCACAAAAGATCACCACATCCCCTTCCTTTACAGACTGAAGACTTTTATTTATGATAAAAGGTTGCCAGGCCCAATAGCCGGCTCCTCTTTTCGAGCGTAGTACCCGAAGGTTTTTCCAGAAAAAAGAAGTGAAGATGAGTTCCCGGTATTTCCAGCTCCTGATATTTTTTATCCCGGAATCAGCTGCGCTTTTTTCCAGTGTTTGCTGGCTTGTATAAAAACACCTCGAAGCAAAGGATACTAAATGAATTTCCATTTTACAGATCGCTTATATACCTGAAAATATGCGAAGGTGCATTGGGTGGAAGCTTCATGAATAAAAGGAATTGTACATCCCCGGTCCTGAACTTATAATAATTTATGTATTTCGGGAACAGGTCAAGAATATCCTGGATCACAAAATCATGGTGATGGAATTTATTGAAATGAGTTGATTTCTTATCCGGGAATGAAATGATCAATTGGTCAATAGCGCAGCGATCGGTAAGGTTTACCACGAGGCTGAGGTCTTCGAGGTGCTCGATCGTTTCCAGGCAAACCAATGTATCAAATTTTTCAGCAACCGCATTTACATCTGTGCTGATAAATTCTATCTTATCAGAACTGAATTCTTTTTTAGCCCAGTCAACCGCATCCGCATCAAGATCCACACCTGTTACCTTTGTAACATCGGGATTAACAGCAACGAGGTAACTTCCATAACCGCAACCGCAGGCAAAGTCGAGTACGTTGCCATAACAAAATCTCCTGACAGCCGCATACCTTCTCAAATGCTCATTCAGGCGGATCTGGTTCTCAAATTCCATGAACTCTTCTTTGTCGAGGTAGATCCTTTCCAGCGTCTTTCTTTTTTTATGTGTTTCCATACCGCAAAATTATAGTTTAATAAATTTTATTACCGGGGCGATCACCGTATGTTTTTTACCCTGCCAGTAAGGAGATTCGCTCCTGTTCCCCACCAGTTCAAAACTCAGTGTCTTTTCATCATTGGAAGTAAGCAACATCCGTTCTGCATGCAATGCTGCAATTAAGTTTATGAAATACTTTCCTTCATTGAAATAAGTTACCGGCAAAGTTGCCTTCAGAACAAAGGGGCCCTTTTCCAGCTTCGGCCATGCTGCTTCCGGCTGGTCTGTCTGAAATGTATAGAATAACTGCTCATCTTTTTCATTGAACACATCAAAGCCAATACATATCTTCTCATTCTTTTCTTTGATCTCACCTTCAATATAAATTTCTATTTCTGATAAGTTCCTTGCTTCCACAACGCTGGGCAAATAATCGCCTTCAACATCTTTCAGGTAAAAGTCATTTATTTTAAAGAATTCATTTTCATATACAGGCAGTCCGCCGCTTCCTTCCTGCGAAAGCCTGCTCTTCATATCCTGCTTTTCATTTTTATATTTGTCTATTACAGGATAGATATTGTCTGCTATTACGATCTGTCCGTGCTGAAGCAAGATGCCGGTGTTGCATAGTTTGGAGATCATGTTCATGTTGTGGCTCACAAATAAAACGGTGCGTCCCCCGTTCTTACTAACATCTTCCATTTTCCCCAGGCATTTTTTCTGAAACTGTGCGTCACCCACTGCCAGCACTTCATCCACAACAAGTATTTCGGGTTCCATGTGCGCCGCTACGGCAAAGGCCAATCGTACGTACATGCCGCTGCTGTATCTTTTAACGGGTGTATCCAGGAACTTTTCTATTTCTGCAAAATCTACGATGGCATCGAACTGGCTTTTGATCTCGGCCCTGGTCATACCCAGTATAGCTCCATTCAAAAAAATATTTTCCCTCCCGGTTAGTTCAGGGTGAAAGCCGGTACCCACTTCCAGCAAGGATGCTACACGGCCTTTTATTTTTACCGTTCCTGTGGTCGGTTCGGTGATCCTTGATATGATCTTCAGCAAAGTACTTTTACCGGCGCCGTTACGGCCGATGATCCCTACCCGGTCGCCCTGCCGGATATTAAAACTAACATCCTTCAATGCAAAAAATTCTTCTGTAGAAGAAGACCTGTTGACCGGACCTGAACGTTTTCCAAATGAGAATATCTTTTTTGTTCGCTGAGCGATCACATCCCTTAATGCAGTATACCTTTCCTGTCCTTCATGAGAGATGGTATAGCTTTTTGAAAGATTGTTTACTTGTATGATGGGGGAGGACAAAATAGTAGAAGTTAGTAGTTAGAAGTTAGTAGATTGGTTAGGTTCATTCTGTGATCCTTTTATTAGTTGATCTTAACAACCCGGTTATTATTCTTCCTGTTAGATCAACCTGTATCGCAATCGCTTCACAAAGTTCATCCGTTGTGGGATAATTATCCATGATCACATATAACAAACTCCTCGTTTCACCGCAGGAAGCTCTTGCTATATTATAGTATTGATTCTTTTCTTTTAAGTTCTTTCGTTCAAACCCTTCAGCAATATTTGTCATGATACTAACTGCTGAACGTTGAATTTGATTTATCAAGCCAAAATCTTTGTTTAATTTTTCAGCGGCAGTTAATTTATAAATATCCCTAACTAATTTTCGGGCTTCCTGCCATGCTAATAAATCCTCGAATCGCATACATTACCTATTTATAATGTGTTCTAACTTCTATCTACTATCTTCTATCCTCCCATCTCCTAAATGTTATCCGCAAAAGTCCTTTCCATCTTCCTGAAATAAGTGATCCCTAACCACATGAAAAGAATGGTTATGATGACAGATATCAAAAGAGATGGCCAATACATGGGGTAACCCAGTATACACCAGCGGAACCCATCAATGATACCAACCATCGGGTTGAGTGCATACCATACCCGGTATTTTTCTGCAATGTTGCTGCTGGTGAACCCAACAGGTGTTATGTATAATCCGAATTGAATGATGAATGGGATGATATACCTGAAGTCGCGGTATTTTACATTTACTGCAGTAAGGTATAAGCCTACACCAAATGCACAGAAAAATGCAAGCACGATGAATACCGGCAACAACAATATTTGTACAGGTGGTACAAAACGAAACCATACCATCATCAATACAAGCAATGCAAAAGATATCCCGAAATCAACGAGGCTTGTTATTACAGAACTTGCCGGGATGATCATTCTTGGAAAATAAACCTTGGTGATGAGGTTAGCATTACCGATAAGGCTGTTGCTTGATTCACTCAATGCATTGCTGAAGAATTGCCAGGGGAGCATGCCGGCAAATACCAATAATGCATAAGGTGCTGCGCCCGGGTTATCTAGTTTGGCAACGCGGCTGAATACAAATGTAAAAATAATGGTTGTCAGTAATGGCCTTATGATGCTCCATGCAGCACCGATGACGGTTTGTTTATACCGCACTTTAATATCACGCCAGGTTAGTATATAGAATAACTCCCGGTAACGCCAGAGATCGGCCCAGTAATTTCGTTCCGTTCTTCCCGGCTCAATTACAAGGTCCCAGTTTTCATCTTTATTTATTGTTACGGGATCTTCGTGCATTTTTATACTGATTTATTAAATTCAAACTGCCTGCGCAAGTATGTTTTGCAGTTTGAATTTATAACTGTCGTAGCTGAATTGCTCTAATAATAATTCCCTGCTGGGCGCAAATGCATTTTTATTTGCAAGCATTTTTTCGATCGCAGTTTGAATGGCATTTATGTCGGCAGGATCTACGAGCAATCCGAGGTCGCCGTTACACAAAGCATCCACCGACCCATCCCTGTTGCCCGCTATCACCGGTAAACCATAATACATCGCTTCAATGAATACAATGCCAAAACCTTCCTTCATACTTGGCATTACATAAATATCTGCCATAGAGAAATGTGCCGCCAGTTCTTCATCGGCCACATAACCCGTCATTACCACATAGCTGGTGAGCCCGAGTTTTTCTATGATCTCATCGAGGTATGCTTTCTCTTCTTTATCGTAGCTGCCGGCCAGCAGGTATCGCATGGATGGATATGCTTCTTTTAAATTAGCCAATGCACGCATCACGTTATCATATCCCTTATACCTTTCTTTTGCAGAGAGCCTGGTAAGTGTAAATAAGATTTTATCCGTGCTGCTGAAACCATAGCGCTTGCGAAGGTCTATCGTACTGTGTTCATTGCCCGGCAATGGAAGGAATGGGTCGAGGCAATTATTCAACACCCTGATCTTTGCAGCCGGAACCTGGTGAAGTTCCCTGATCTTATCAGCAGTGAATTTGCTTACCGGAATGATCTCATCGCAGCTTTTCAGCATCATTCGCTTAAACCGGTTGAGTGGTTTCCAAACCTCGATGCCATGTGCAAATAAAATGATCCTCGTGGTTGGGTTTATCTTTTTGATCAGCCAGCCGATGCTCAGGAGGTTAATATGGCTCATCATCACTACCCTGCTGTTACAGCCTTCCCGGACAGACGCTATAATGCATTTTACTTTTTTACCTCCAAATCCCCTGAATATTTCAGCCGGGAAATAATTGTTATTATTTGCCGCATCCTTGTTGCCATGCATGCTGTATACCTGTACCAATGAATTGTTCTGAACGCCGAATTCATACAATACCTTGCCTACAACACGGCATACTTTTTCTATTCCACCGGTAGCGGAAAAAACTTTCAGCGTTAAAAAAAGGAAATCATTTTTATATCTCACTGACATTACTTAATAGTATGATCGACATCAACTGGCTCCAATGCAACCCGCCCTGCATGAACCGCTGGTAAAAATATTGCGTGGCAGCATTGCTGTTGTGCATCATCTCTTTTACATAGGAACTATTGCTGAGCCATTTCTGAAAAGGGAAACTAAAGCCCATCTTCGGGCGGTTCCAAACAGATTTGGGGAGGCTCGATTTATAACAGTCTATCAAAAATTGTTTGGGCAGCTGGCCACCGTATTTTATTGCAGGATCGATCGACAAGGCAAGCCTTACGAATGAATCATCGAGGAATGGTATCCTGATTTCAACACCATGTGCCATGCCCATCACATCGGCATCACGCAACAATTGATTCTGCATGTACATATTGAATTCCATCCAGGAGGCCTGGTTCTTTATTTCAACATTATTTATTTCATTCAATACGGGCAATTCATTTAAAACAGACCATATCTCCTTTTCAGTAGCATCCAGCCTGCGGGCTATATCATTCGGCGTAAAATGGCCCCGTAAAAAAAGGTAGATGCCTTTGATGCCATCCATCTTTAAATAAGAAACGCGGTTGAATTTTTTGATCCTGCTCCTTGCACCTGCTGAAATTAAAATATAAGGAACCTGTTGCATCATGCCTGCAACTTCTATGCGCCTGAAAGAAGGATAGCCGCCAAATAATTCATCAGCGCCTATACCCGACAGCACTGCTTTTAAACCCTGTTGTGCAGCAAGCTTACTGATGAACCAGGTGTTGATGCCATCGCAACCAGGCATATCCATATCCCGCATGATCTCGGGAAAAAATTCATGAAAATCAGATTCCTTCAACAAGTACTGGTGTGGCTTTACCTGAAGCTCTTCCAGCAAGATGTCCTGGTATTTTTTTTCAGAATATTGTTTCTCTTCGAAATAAAGTGAAAGGCTGTTAAGATCGCTTTTTTTTATCCCGGCTGCAACCGAAGCGATAATACTTGAATCGAGGCCGCCACTTAAAAATACGCCGACAGGTGCATCAGCGATCAGGTGCCTTTCCACTGATTCGCTAAAAGCTTTTACCAGGCTCGAACTTGTTTCAGCACTGTCAAGCTGCTGCAGGCTATAACTATAATGAGCAAAAGACTGCAGGCTTTGCTTACCTGACCTTGTTTCATATTTTAAGAAGAACCCTTTGTGCAGGGGCTTTACTTCTTTTAAAGTTGTGACGGGCTCGGGGATATGACCGTATGCCATCAGGAATACCGGCCAGTTACTATTGGGTTGCTGTAAATAAGAAACGGGTTTAAATGCTCTTATCTCGGATGCAAAAGCCAGGCCTCCCGAAGCTGTTGAATAATATAGAGGCTTCATACCGGCTGCATCTCTTACGAGCAGCAATTCTTTCTGCTGATCGTCCCATATTGCAAATGCAAACATGCCGTTGAAGCGTGCAAATGCAAGAGTGTTCCATTGTGCAAATGCAGCCAGGATCACTTCCGTATCGGTATGCGTATGAAAGCTGTGGCCAAGGTTCTTTAATTCTTCTTTTAAAGAAATAAAATTATAAAGCTCGCCGTTATAGGTAATATGGTAACGGTTTTGGTAAACCATTGGCTGGTGGCCGGCAGCGCTCAGGTCCAGCAGGGCAAGCCTCCTGTTTCCCAATACCAGGCTATCTGCTACTGAAGTATAAAGCCCGCTGTCGTCGGGTCCTCCATGCTTTTGAAGATCGCACATTTGCTGTACTGTATCTTTAAGAACATTTTCCGGTAAAGCCGCATTGATCAATCCCGCAATCCTACACATGCATTGGTCCTGGTTATATTTTATGTTTAATGTTCAGGGTTTTGTTGTTTCATACCAGGTACAGAATGACAGCTATTTTAGTTTTCAATATTATTGATCCCATTCACTATTCACTTATTCCCGATTGCCGATTGCCTCATTCGCCCCCCGAAGGCTCCAGGTTCTTCTTATCAAACAACGCACTTAAGCGTATTCCCATACTATCGATGCTCACCCTTGCCTTATTACCCACCACTTCAACAATGATCCCCTGGAAGTTCATCAGTACACCTTGTTTTATCAACACTTTTGAGTGAACGGCCAGTTGCTGGTCTACAACTTCCACATCCCTGAATTCCTGCAGGAACTTGCGAATGGTGTCTATCTCTTCTTCCTTCACCTTTGCAGGCTTACCGAGCCAGTAGACATAATTCAAAATGCCGTCTATTTTTTTTATATCCCATTTAAGTGACTCGGGAATGTGAATAAAAACGTATCCTTTGAACAGGGGTTCAAGAACGATCTTCTTCCTGTCGCTCCATTGTTTGATGACCCTGTTAAGCGGGCAGTAATATTCGATCCCCTTGTTTTGTAAGGACAGGGACACTTTTTTTTCCCATCTGGGTTTGGTGTAAACTACGTACCAGTGTTTATCTGTTTCGGTCATGTCAAAGCTTCGCTGTTCCTCAGTCACACAAAATCTTTATGTTACTGAAGAATATATGATATAAAATACCTAAGCCGGTTTTAAAGATCACTGAAGGATCTTATCAAGCCTTATTAGCGACACGGGTTTAAACAGGTTTGGTTTCTCCTCTACCTGCGTTTGACCCCGAATATTTTTTTAATGAGCCCGGTAAATCCCCATAAGCTTTTAAAGCCCGGGTGTTTGCCATCGGCAACATAATAGCCGTTTCCTTCGCTGCCATAACCATAGCCATAACCATAGCCATAACCATAGCCGTATCCATATCCATTACCATATCCGCCAAAGCCATAGTTAAGTATGGAAAATCCCCTGGGTTTTATGCCATTGAAAACAATGCTCATGTTATTAAATTTCTGGTCCTTCTTGAGGCCTTCTATCATTCTCAGGAAAACGTTGGGTGTTACTTTGTGCCTGATCACAAATATGGTTGTATCGGCATAGCCGGCCAATAGTTGTGCATCTGTTACCGGGCCGATGGGGGCTGTATCAATGATGATATAATCAAAGCGTTGTTTGAGTTCTTCCATCATGGTTGCGAATTTGGGCAGACCGATGAGTTCTGTTGGGTTGGGTGGAATTGGGCCTGCGGAAATAATGAACAGGTTCGGGTAACTGGCGGGCTTAATGATCTCATCGATGCTGGCCTTATCAACCAGGTAGGACGAAATGCCGGGATCCCTGTTAACACCCAGTTTTTTACTAAGCTTGGGTTTGCGAAGATCCATTTCCATCAACGCCACTTTCTTTCCGGTGAGGGTAATACTCATAGCCATATTGATGGCAATAAAACTTTTTCCTTCACCAGAGATACTGGAAGTGACCATGAGGATCTTGTGCTTGTCATTGAAGCCCATGAATGCTAGATTCGTTCGCAATGCCCTGAACTGTTCAGCGATCACGGTTCTTTTGCCATCAGAAATTGCTACGGCATCTTTGATATTCGTTTGCACGATCTCGCCGATCACCGGGACAGAAGTTTTATTTTCTATTTCAGAACGAAATAATATTTTGTTATTGAATTGCTCCTGTACCTGCACATATAAAAGAAATACCAACAGGCCTATGAGCATTCCCATTAAATAATAATTCTTACTGATAGGGCGGATGGGGCCATAGGAAAAACCATTCTCCAATACTTTAAGGTCGGCTGTAGTGGAAGCAGAAGAGAGTGCGGTCTCCTCTCTTTTTTGAAGTAAAAAAGTATAGATATTATTTTTGATCGCCTGTTGCCTGCTGATCTCCAGCAATCCCCTTTCCTTTTGAGGAACCTGGCTCAATAAGTTTTGGTTCCTTGCGATATCTGAATTGATGCTGGCTTTTTCTGTAAGAAAATTACTGCGGATGTTGTTGATGTTTTCCCGGATATCGTTTTTTACGCGGAATATTTTTTCCTCGATACCTGTTACGGTCTCACTTTTTTCACCGGCTATTGATTTCGCTTTTTCAAGTTCAAACTCTGCAGCATAAAGCTGTTGTAATAATCCGGAAAGTGTTGGGTCGTTTACGAGGAGTAAGGAGGGTACCGTTCCGGGCTTGCTGCCTTTGTTGTTTACATAAACCTCGATGTCTTTTAATATTTCAATTTGAAGATTAAGGTCGCTATTGCGTTTATCAAGGTCTTTCACACTGCCGAAATACATGGCAGCCTGCGAACTCAGGTCGGTAACAGATTCCCTGGACTTGTAATCCTGTATATTGCGCTCAACGCTGTCGAGGTCAATGATCACTTTATTCAACCTGTCGTCGATAAAGCGGATCGTTTTGGTTGCGATCTGGTTCTTATCTTCAATGGCTTCCTCGTTATATATCTCAAAAAGCTTGTTGAGTATCTTGATGCCTTTTTCGGGTACAGGTGTTTCCATGGCAACATCAAGCACTGTTGAAGAAAAGGATTGCGGGCTGGCTTTTAAACTTCCGATCACAGCTCCTGCAGCAGCCTGGACAGAATTGAAGACTGCGAAAAAATTCTTACCAACTACGCTCCTGTTATATTCCTCATTTACTTTTATAACGTAATTGGTCTTTCCCATGGTAAGTATACCATTGAAGGGAACATTCTTGTGATCAATTTTTACGATCCTTCTATCCCAGTCGATATCGAATTTATATTTACCGGCACCTACGATACTGTCTTTTTCGATTGCGATAAAACTAAGAGGCGAATTTCCTGCATAGAGTTCTTCTGTCTGTACCTTCCCTTCATTATAAACAGTAGTGTAAAGATCAAGCTGCTTGACAACCTCCTGTACCAGGGAAGTAGAGCGAAGTACAATGAGTTCATTTTCCACGATCTTCTTTTCACTGAAAATATTCAATGCATCGAGCACCTTACTGTCGCCCCCACCCTTTTGAGGGTCTTTCAATAAAACTTTTGCAGCAGCTACATATATTCTTGTCTGGGCACGCAGGTAAACATAGGCAACAGATAAGGATATAGCGGTAAGCATTACAAATACCGGCCAGAAAGGCAAATACCTTTGAACAACCTGTACGAGTATATTAGCGTTGGGTTTATCTTTAAAGAATTGTTCTTCGCTCATAAATAATCAGATAACAGTTTAACGGAAAATCCTGTCCAGGATGATGATCACCAGGGACACTGTTGATACGATGATGCCAAAATTGGTTTGGAACCTTGCTCTTTTAGCTTCTTTATCACGTTTTTCAAAATCGGGGCTTACTATAACGATATCGTTTGGCTGCACGTAATACCAGGGGGAAGTAAATATCGAATGGTCTTCCAGGTTAACGTGTTTGACCTTTTTCTCATTACCGGTTTCACGTATGATCATGATATCATTTCTGCGGGCATCTTCTTTCACATCGCCGCTTAATACGATCACGTCTATCAGGGATAATTGTTCTTCGGGCATATTAAGCACCTGGGGTTTTAATACTTCTCCCAATACAGTGATCTTATGGTTGAGGTACTGCACAGTAACGATCGGGTCTTTTAGAAAGGGCATGAGCTGTTTTTGCATAGCAGCTGCCAGTTCTTTCCGGGTCAATCCTTCTGCCTGCACTTTTCCCAGCTTATGAAAACTGATAGTACCATCCTTGTCTACCAGGAACCCCGCCCCGTTTACCGTGCTGGCGGTCATGGTACCTTCATTGAATACAAGGTCTTCTTCCTTGCTCAGGCTACTTACTACAATGGCAAGGTTATCCCCCTTACTGATCTTGGATTCCAGGTCTTTATTAACCAGGCCGCTGATAGTGGTGTCTTTCTTCAGGGTTTTAAAATAATATGAATTCTTAGTGGGCGCACAGGATGCTAACAAAAAAACCGTACCCAATATCAACATTGCCGTATAAAAAGGACCGGCTGTTTTTAAAGCAGAACCGCTAATATATTGTTTATGCATAATTTATGACCTGGTAATACAACCTTGTTTAGTAGTTGGTTACAGCACGGTAAAATTCGTTAAAATAATTGAGATACTAAAATACAATAGAAGCAATTCGTTCAAAGTGCCGGATTTGGGAGCCATATCCTAAAAAAATTGAGAGACGATCATATGGTCGTCTCTCAAAATTCTCAAACATATTATTATGTAAGTTATAAGTACTTTGAATACTTAAAGGTTAACCTGCTTCTTCTTTTTGTCATAGGCTTTTTTAGCTCCCAGGCCTATGCCGGCAGCAATAAGAAGGCTTATTCCCCCATCAATAGGGCATAAAGGGTCTAACGGGTCGCAACCTGGGTCTGTTACCTGCGCAGTTCCTTTAATTGGCTGTATTAAACTCATTAACATAACCATTCCTGTCACAAACACATACTTTTTAATTCGTTTCATCGGTGATTCTCTTTTTACAAAAATAAAGGAACATAATTAATAAACAATTTTGAAAGTCAAATTAACATTGCCGTCCCCGGTAACATTAACAAGATAGTTTCCATGCGCCACGTAC
>Ga0209023_10007245_pt1 | contig 11437 bp, 10 predicted proteins | sample LakOneMetagenome_FD_187468 | JGI IMG/M metagenome (GOLD analysis project Ga0209023, IMG submission 187468) | Freshwater and sediment microbial communities from Lake Erie, Canada (SPAdes) (version 2) | ecosystem: Environmental > Aquatic > Freshwater > Lentic | place: Lake Erie, Canada...
ATCGAATGGCGCATAGGGACCGACCTGAACGATCGGGCCGAACACCCAGATGACCAGCGACAGCAACGCGATGCCGATCAGCGTCCACAGGAAACGCGAGGTCAGCACCGCCCAGAGGAAGCGCAGGATGAACATCTCAGAGCCTCTTCTCGACCAGCACCTCGACGCGCCGGTTGAGCGCCCGGCCCTCGCGCGTCGAGTTGTCGGCCACCGGGTCGGTCTCGGCGCGGCCTTCCGAATGGATGCGCTCCTGCGGCACGCCGGCCTGCACGAGCAGGTTGGCGATCGTTTCGGCGCGCGCCTCCGAGAGCCGCTGGTTGCTTGCGAGCGGATTGGATTTCTGCAGCCGCACATTGTCGGTATGGCCGACGACGGTGATGTTTCCGATCAGTTCCTGGTTGGCCAGGATGACCTTGGCGATCGACTCGACCAGCGGCTCGTAGCCCTCGCTGAGCGTTGCCCGCGACGACTGGAACAGCTCGGGGTTGGACGACTGGATGACCAGCTTTGCCAGCGACACGCTTTCGGTGCCGCTCAGCGCCCCCTTCAGTCCATCCGGCGCCTCGGTCTTGAATTCCGGCAGCAGTGCGAAATCGACCGGCTGCGGCGCTTCGGGCGGGGGAGCATCGGGCTTGGGCGCGGCGCGGGTCACGTCGCCTCGCTCGGGCGGCGGCAGCGCGCGCACCAGCGCGGAAAGCTCGACCGCCTGACTGCTCAGCATCGTCGAAAGGCCGATATGGATCGCCGCGGCGATGACCACCGCCGCCAGCGCCATCACCCAGATCGGCACGATGAAGCGCTGCGGCTCGTCCGACGCGATCACGCCCTTCCAGTGCGGCGATAGCGGCGCGTCCTCGGCGTCGGCATTGCGCAGGAAGCGCGCCGCCGCCACGCGGACGGCGTTGAGCGAGCGGTCGCCGGCGCGGCCGGGCACGCGATATTTGCCGCGAAAGCCGAGCGCCAGGCAGTAATATTGCAGCTCCAGCATTTCGCGGTCACGGTTGGGGTGGCGCTCCAGCTCGTCGAGACGCGAGAAGAACTGCGTGCCGGCATCGACATCGCCGCGCAGCATCACCACCAGCGGCTGGCGCGGCCACGCGCTGGCGCCGCCCCAAGGCGTGTTGAGCGCGAGATCGTCGAGCAGCGCCGCCACCGCCCACGCCGCCTGGTCGGCGCGCTCCAGCGATGAGCCACCGGCGATGGCGGCATCGCGCGCCCTGACCAACTCGTCGAGCAGGCGCGTGCGCATCACTTCAGGGTTTTCCGGCGCCAGCGCGCTTTCGAGTTCCGGCGCGAATTCCAGCAGCGGCGCGAATGTGTTGATCAGCGGGTTGGGATGGGCACGCGCCATTTTGACCGTTGCGGTCGGCATCAGCGGCGTCATCGGCCGGGGCGAAGCGCCCGTCAGCCTGATCCGCGTGCGTTCGCGATCCTCCGACAGTCCGAAAGGATCATCCCGGCTCATGGCCTCACCTGTTCACCGAATAGCAGTCGACCTGCGGCTCGCTCGGCAGCACACCGGAAACGCCGATGACGAAGCCGGGTGCGTCGAGCAGCGAGGCCCAATGCTCGCTCTTCTGGTCCAGCTCCAGGCATAGCCGGTCGCCGTCATAAGGGATTTCGCGCGGTTGCGAATGGAGCGGTTTCAGCGGAATGCCGGGCAGGCGCGATTTCCACAGTCCTTCGAACTGGTCGGCCGAGCCGACGGTCGCCTGGTTGACGAAGATCTTGCGCAGCGCGTCTTCCGACAGTTCCGAGCCGACGCGGATGACGATGCGGCTGGCGACCAGGAGCTTGGGATTGTCGATGCGGATCTTCCAGACATTGGTTGCATGCCGCATCACCGGCAGCGCGCGCGATTTCGGCTCGATGTAGCGCAGGCTGAGGATCAGCGAACGCAGCGCGTCGGCAAGCGCCATATAGGCCGGTCCCGGCGCCATATGGTCATAGGCCGGCAGTTCGCCGAGGCGTCGCGAACTGGAGCCGTAAGTCGCCATCTCGCCGGCGAGTCCGGCAAGCTCGAGATAGAGCTCGGCCGGGTGGAAGACGTCCTGCGCCAGCATGTGCGCAAGCCGTGGCCGCGCCGCGTTGGCGAGGTGGAGCATCAGCAGGTCCTCGACGCTGCGGCCAGGTCCGCCCATAACCATCTTGCCATGCGCCTCGGCAATCTGGTCGAGGCCCGTTACCACCTCCTGCAGCAATTGCCGGTACCAGGCGACGGCGCCGGTTATCAGCGTCGGCGGCAGGAAGCTCTCGTCGAGCGAGACCCCGCCGTCGGCGCGAACGCCCTTGATGTCGCCAACCGGTAGGGCGGTGTAGCCGCCCACCGATTTGCCCGGCGCCAGCAGCACCGCCTGCGGCCGGGCGATCTCGATCTCTTCCGGATCGGCACCGCCCTGCACGGCGTCGCGCACCGCAACGATCTTGCCGTGATAGCGCGCGCCCGTCGCAGCCGTGTGCGCCGGGTCGAAACCGACGCCGCCGGGCGGCTCGAGCGGCAGCGCGACAAGGACAGGCCCGGCGCTGGTGTCGGCCGTGACCGGCAAGGGCTTCGGCGCGTCCATCAGTTCCGGGATGGAAAAGGGTGTTCCGTCCGGGAAAATGCCCCGGGCGGACACGATCGAAACCTGGCCGGCGTCGAGCAGCGACTGGTCGAGCGTCAGTTGCTGGAAGCCGAACGTATGGAGTTGCCCGGCCTGCAATGCGCCGCGCACCATCCCTTCGAAGAACCGATCCTGCTGCTGGAAGTGCTGGGTCCTTAAGAAGAGCCCCTCGGACCATAACACCCTGTTTGCGTCGCTCATGCCGCTACTTTCTGCACGGAACCACCTCTTGCCTGGCTAGGCGGAAATACCGCCCTTGCCGAGGCTGACGTTGATGGTGAATTTCGATCCCGGCGACACGGACTTGGTGGTGCGCCAATTGCGCCCGCCAGGCTCGCGAATGAGTGCGACGAAGCCGAGCGCCGTCGCATTCGGCTCGACCGTGATGGTCTTGGCCGCGGTCTTGCCCGGCGCGACCGAGATCGTGTCCGATCCGATGAGGTCGGCCCCGAGCGCGGACCCTGCGCCGCCTTGCAGCGCGAAATAGTCGGCTGAGTTGAACGCGCCGGTGCTGGCAAGCCGCATCACCAGGACGGTGACCGGCCGGTCCCCGCCGCCCGGCCCCGGATTCATGCCGGCGCCACCGGTCACATTGACCGTGATGACCGATGGTTTCGGCGGGCCGCTCTGGCAAGCCGCAAGCAGCCCCGTCGCGCCGAGCGTAACGATGAATTCACGTCTGTCGATCATGTCCCTACTCCTCTTCGTATGCATCTCTGAAGTCAGCGCCGATCTCGCCCAGGAAGCTCGATTCCGCGCTCTGGGCGATGTCGCGATGGCGTTTCTGGTAGAGTTCCCACAGCTTGGCGTTCTTTCCGCCCGAAAGCAGGTTGCCGATCGCGGAATTGGATTTGAGCTCTTCCTCGATCGCCGCCGGATCGAAACGGTCGATCATGCGTCGCAAGGCCGCCTGCACGCCGCGCCAGGCCCGCACATGGTGCTGCGCGAGGTCGCGCACCGCGTCCGAGATCGCCGCCTCGCCGGAGAGAAAGCCCGGGCTGCGCTCCGCGATGATGGTGACGATGACATCCTCGACCGTCGGCAGGAATTTGAGCGGATTGACCTCGGACGAGCCGACCATCGTCTGGGCAACACGCGCGCTGCCCTTTTCCTCGGCGCGCTTGCGCAGGAGCTGCATCAGGCCGTCCAGCATCAATCGGTATTCGCGCCCGAATTTCTCCATCTCGGCGACCGGGTCGCGGCCGGGAAAATCGGCTTCCTCGACGCCCATGCCGCGCAGGAACGCGGCGCGCAGCGCCATGTCGCCCGGCGCGGCCTCTGTGAGGCGGGCCGGCTTGGGGGCGGCAACAGGGCGCGGCTGAGGCGGGGTCCGGACCGCATCGCCGGCCGTGTCCCAGGGGTGCCCGGCCTGCGGCTTTTCGACCTGCCGCTCGTGCTGGTCAGCAGTGCCAGCGCCGCCGTTCACGGCGGGTATTGCTGCTGGCCCGAACCCGAAATCGTCATCGAAACCGGCCGATTTTGGTGCAGGCTCCCGCGCGGAGCCTTGCGACGGCATCCCGCCGAAACCGAACGGATCCGGCCGGGCGGGCGATATGTCTTCGCCGGATGCCGGTGTCGCCACCGGATCGAGGCTGAACGGGTCGTCGAAGGCAGGCGAGCTGCGCTGGTTCGAGGCGCGATCGTATGCGCCCGGCACCGGCTGCTCGAACGGGTCGGGCAGATCGGCCGGCCGTGGGCGCCGCGGCTCTTCCTCGACCTTGGCCGAAAAGAAGTCGTCGCCGCCGATGTTGGGCGGCGTTCGCGGTTGCGGCGATGGCCATGCTGGCGTGGAATGGCTGGCCGCCGAAGGCTGACCCACCGATGTGTGGCTCGCTTTGGGCTGGACCTCGATACAAAGCACGTAGTCGCCCATCCTCAGCCGCATGCCGCTCTGCAGCCGTGCCGATCTGCCGGGGCCGAGCGGGCTGTCGGAATCGTCGATGAACAGGCCGCTGCTCGATGTGTCGGTGACGAAGTAACCGTCGGGGCCGCCGCTGATCTTGCAATGCGCCCGCGAGACGAACATGTCTGGATCGTCGATCTGCCAGCCGGCATCGGCGCTGCGGCCGATCACCAGCTCGCCTTCGTCCAGCCGGGCCTGCCTGACCACCTGGGAGCGCGGGCCTTGTTCCAGCGTCAGCACCAAGCTCATGCCGCCGCCTCCGCCATTTCCGGCCGCCAGCCGACGATGGTGCGCAGCCTCAGATCCTCGGCGTCGCCCTTGTCGACCGGCCGCGCCAGCCAGGCGGTCCGTCCGAGCTGGACGGTTCCGATCTTTGGCGGCGGCACGGCGTCGCGCGCGAGCACGATCCTGAGATCGACGTCGAGCGTTTCGCCGATCATGTCGCGCACCGCCTTCTTGAAGGTGGCGAGGCGGCGTTCGCCGGGCAGGAATGCCTTGAAGTCGTCCAGGCTGAGCGGGCCGATGCGCAGTTCGATGCGGCTCTGGCGGCTGAAGACGCGCGGCCCGATCGTCGCGCCGTGTCCGAGCGCGGCGTAGGCTTTGCCCATGCGTGTCTGCAGCGCCGTCGGAATGGTGATCCAGGCGGCGACGAATTCCTTGATCCGCACCGGCACCTTGAAGGCGGTCGCCAGGAACAACGTCAGTCGCTCCGGGCCGTCGACCTGGCTGGCGAGCGCTCCGGCCTGGCGCAGCCGCACCGTGTCGAGTTCGGGATCCTGGGTGCCCGGCAGCCCGATCCCCGACATTGCCTCGAGCATGGCGTGCACGCGTCCGCCGACCGAACGCTCGACCTGCACCGCCGGATGCGCGTCCGCCCAGGCCCGGTAGTAGAGTGTGATCATGCGATGTTGCAGGATGTTGACGAAGTCGACGAACGTCGTGTCGCTGGTCTGCTCGGCGTCCGCGCCGCTGAACCAGCGCTGCGACAGCCGGTCGAGCACCCAGCGCGTCAGATGCAGCGGCATCGGCCCCTCGGGACCGAGCAGCCCGAGATTGGCGATCGTCACCCGGGCCGGCGTCTTTTCGCCGGCCTCCTGGAATTTGGCCACGTCCCTGGCCGAGAAGCTCAGGCGCACATGCTGGCCGAGCCGCGCCGGCTCGCGATTTGCCTGGCCGGAATAGCCGAACAGACCGCCTCTCTGCTCCAGCCGCCGCAGCAGCTCGAAGAAATCGAAGCTCTCCGACAGCGGTTCGGCCCCTTTCGGGGCAGCCGCTTCCAAGCCGGAGCTGCCTAGATCAGGTAGCGATTGCCGGGCGTCATCGGCCATGGCACATCCTCCTGCTTCTGCAGCAGCCGCGTGCGGGTCCGCACGAAGCCGTTTATTCCGGCGTGGCGCGCAAACAGCCGCGCCAGCAGGGCCGAAAGCAAAAGCGTGCTTTGCCCCGCCAGTACCGACTGGTCGACATGGAGCGTCACTTCCGTGCCGCGCCCGAAGCACATCGGCCCGTCGATCTTGAGCCGCTCGATCACCGGGCGCGAGTCGATGCGGGTGATCGAATGCACGTTGCGGGCAAGGCTTGGATCGCCACGATCTGCGTAGAGGTCGAGCAGCGCATGCAGCGGATCGACGCCGCGGCCTTCCTTGGCCAGGCTCAGGAAGTTGAGCGAGAGCTGCGCCACGAGGCGCCAGGCGAGATTGTCGGCGCGGGATTCGCCTTCGGCGCCGGCCGGCAGCGATGCCGGGATCGCGGGCTGCGGTGGCCGCAGCGCGCCGAGCAGCTTCACGGCCTCGACCGGATCGGCGGTCTCCAGCGTCAGTGTCGGCGTGTCGTCCAGGATCGGCAGGTCGCGATTGGTGCAGAGCGCCGTCACGTCGAGACGCCTGAGCGGCCGGTTGGCCGGGTTCCCCGTGGGACGCGAGACGGCAAGGAAGACATCGTCTCCGGTATAGGAGGTGCGGGTCAGGCCGTCGCGCCGCTCGTCTTCGGTCGCCCGCCGGGGGCGGCGTTCGGTCGAATAGACCCAGCCGCTGCCGCGGTTCTGCCCCAGGCTGAACAGCTCGGGAATCTCGGCCTCAATGCCCTCCGCCTCGGCGTCCTCCACGCGGGTCACCCGGAAAATCTCGAAATCGCGGGCTCGCGTGCGGTCGGCATGCAGGACTTGGCGCGTGCGGCGCGGGTCGATCTCGATGACGTTGCACTCGCGCTCGAAGAGATTGATGAGCGGCGTCACGAACAGCTCGAAATCGGCCGCCGTCACGTCGGCAAGCTCGGGCGCCGGGCGCCGCAACAGGAAGATGATTTCGATGCCGCCCTCGCATTTGCGCACCACCGGCTGCAGGCCGCAGACGCGCGCATAGTGGAAGCGCTCGGGGATCATGAAATACTCGCGCAACAGCCGGTAGCCTTCGAAGGTCGGGCGGGTGCGGGGCATCAGCGCCTCGTCGTCGCTGATGCCGACCATTTCGGGCTCGGGCAGCGCCGACACTGGATTGTTCTTGCCTTCGGCCCGCGCGCCGACGGCCGAGCAGGCGCCGAAGAGCGCGTCGAAGATGATGGGCGCCTTGCTGCGGCTCGAGAGATAGAAGTCGAGCCGATCGAGCGCGAGTTCGCCGAGCTTGCCCTTTCCGGTGCGGGCGAGCGCGATGCGCAATGCCGCTTCACCGCGCACGCCGCCGATCGGGCCGATACCGGCCGTCGCCAGCCCGCTGCGGTCCTGGAAATAGCTGACCGAGGTGATCGCGATCGGCCATAGCGTGACCTCCTGCGCGGTGGTGAAGGTGCAGCGTGTCGAAAGTCCCGGATGCAGGCCGGAGACCAGCCGCGTGCCGCGCGCGACCGAATGTCCGGCGATCATCGACTGCACTTGCTGGCCGGGCTTCAGCGCGGCCATCGCCGTTGCCGGCGCCGGCGTGACCAGGTCCGGATAAAGCACGTCGAGCACCGCTCGCGAGAAGCGCGAGCGCTCCGCGTCGACCTTGAGCCGCGTGCGCGCGGCGAGGAAGGCCACGCCGTCGAGCAGCCGCTCGACATAGGGGTCGGGGCAGGGGACCGTGTCGAGGGAGAGATTGCGGGCGACCGCCGGATGCATATCGGCGAATTCGGCGGCGAGCGCCCGGATATGGGTCAGTTCCTCTTCGTAATATTCCACGAAGACCCGATCCATCTCAGGCCTCCCGGAATTCGGTTCGCGCCAGGCCGTTGTCGAGATTGATCGTGGTGCGCAGCCGCATGCGTTCCGGCGTCGGCGTCATGATCAGCACGGCGTCGATCTCGATCTTCAGGCCGACGCTCTTGTCGCCGAGGGTGACGTTGACCGTCGTGGCGCTCTCCTTGAGGCGCGGTTCGAAGGTGGCGAGCACGGAGCGGATCTCGCGTGCCAGCGTATCGCGGTCGAAGTCGCGCGACGAGCGGCCGGAAAACGAAGGCACGCCGTAGTTGACGACACTGCGCCGCACTTCCGGAAAGTCGGCAAGCGACGGCAACTCGTCCAGTGGCTGCTCATGCTCTGCGTCGGACAACATCGGAACGGATTCGAAACGCTCGGTGTTGAACAGGGCCTCAATGTCGCGCCGAACGGCTTCACGCAGCACCCGCGCCGACACCACGACGCCGCGGCTTTCGATCTCGGCGCGATGCTCGGCCTGGAAGACCAGCCGGTGCAGGCGCCTTTTCTGGTCGGGCGTCAATTCCGCGTCGGCGTCGATGGCGCGCGCGCTGCCGGCAAGGAGAGCCTCGACGCGCTCGGCGCCGAGTTCCCCATCCAGCGACCGGTGCAGTCCGTCGATCTCCGACGTGAGCCCGGGCAGGTCGTTGACGAGGCGGTCCCAGAGGGAAGGCTGGACCGCCTCGCGCTTGGCCCGCGAGCTGCCCGCAAGCTGCGCCTTGGCGCCGGGCCGCCTGGCCTCACTTGCCGACATAGACATCCATTTCGATCTCGTCGTCCTTGTCGTAGACGAACTTGATCTTCTTGTAGGCGAAGCTGACTTCCTCCTCGATCAGGTCTTCCTCGTCCTCGGCCTGCGACATGTCGTATTCCATGACCGAGGCGTCGGTGAGCGTCACGACAAGGTAGTCGCTGGTCTCGCCGTCGATGGTGCGGCGGGCCGAGAACACCACTTCGTCGAGCGCCTTGTTCTCGAACAGCGCCTTCTTCAGGTAGGGCGACGACTTGTCGTAGTGCTTGGTGAACTTGATCATGCCGAGCGATACGCGGCCGCGGCGTGAGAGCGAATTCGGATCGAATGGCGCGACCATTTTATAGTCGACGCCGTGGACTTCGATTTCGTCCTCGTGGCCGTCCCGCTTGCTGGGACCCTTGATATCCGGAACTTTCAAAAAGCCGTCGATCTTCACTGGCATTGTCTTTCTCCACCGCTTTCAAACGAAACAGGATGACTTTGCTGCAATTTCAGCCCTTCACTGACGGCAGTTCCGACACCAGCCGGAGCGAGGCGTTGATGCCTTCCAACTGGTAGTGCGGACGCAGATAGAAACGGGCATTGTAGTAACCGGGCCGGCCTTCGACGCTGTCGACTTGAACCTCGGCCGCGGCAAGCGGGCGCTTGGCGCGCGCCTTGTCGTCGGCGAAGGCTGGATTGGCCAGCACGTACCGGTTGATCCATTCGGTCAACCAGATCTGCATGTCGGAGCGTTCCTTGAACGAGCCGATCTTGTCGCGCGCGATCGCCTTGAGGTAGTGCGCGAAGCGCGAGACCGGGAAAAGATAAGGCAGATTGGCGCTCAGCCGCTCGTTCGACTGGGCGTCGGGGTCGACAAGCCGCCCGGCGCGGGTCTCGTCGTCCTGCAGCGAATGCGCGCCGATAAAGGCCGCGAGGTCGGTGTTCTTGCGGTGCAGGATCGGCATCAAGCCGAGCTTGGCGAGTTCCGCCTCGCGCCGGTCGTCGATGGCGACCTCCGTCGGGCATTTCATCGCGATCGAGCCATCGTCGGTCGGGAAGGCATGCACCGGCAGATTCAGCACCGTGCCGCCGTTCTCGACGCCGCGGATCTGCGTGCCCCAGCCATAGAGCTTGTGGCTGCGGTTGATGTTGACACCCATCGGGAAGGCGGCGTTCATCCAGACATATTTGTTATGATCGCCGCCCACTTCCTCCTCGAAGGTGAAGCCCTTCACCGGGACGGTTTCCGAGCCATAGGGCAGGCGCGCCAGCACGCGCGGCATGGTGAGGCCGATATAGCGGGCGTCCTCGCTCTCGCGCAGCGACTGCCACGAGGCGTAGGCCGGGTTGTTCACGATCATCTGTAGGTCCTGCGGGTTGGGCAGTTCCTGCCAGCTGTCCATGCGGAACAGCCGCGGTGAGGCGGCGGCGATGAAGGGCGTGTGCGCGGAGGCGCAGACGCCCGAAATGTTGCGCAGCAGGCCGACATCGCGCGGATGGTTGGAGAATTCGTAGGCGCCGACGATGCAGCCGATAGGCTCGCCGCCCAACATCGAATACTCGTCCGTGTAGACTTTCTTGAAGACCGGGCTCTGGTCCCACATCTGGCCTTCATAGTCCTCGAGCGTGTCGGCCAGTTGCTCCTTGGAGATGTTCATCACCCGGATCTTGAGGTGCTTGGCGTCCGTCTCGGTGTTGTTGATGAGATACCAGAGGCCGCGCCAGGTGCCTTCCATCTCGCGCACCTCCGGCGCGTGCAGGATCTCGTTGACCTGCGTCGTCAGCATCTTGTCGATGCCCGCGATCAGCGACTTGATCGACTTGATCGCGTTGGACGAGATGGTCGTGGTATCGGAGCGCGACTGCGCGGCCAATGCCAGGTTGCGCACCAGTTGCTGCAGCTTCTCGCTGTCGTCCTTCTTGACCTTGAAGTCCTTTTCCAGGAGCCCGCTGAATTCGCCGAGATCGATGGCTTCCGCCTCGGCGGTGGCGGCTGCGGATTTTTGCTGTTCAGCCATGACTTACTCCCCCGCCTTGTCGTCGTCGGACATTGCCTGGCTGGCGATCCTGCTCAGCAGCGGCTCGTTGTTCAGAAGCTGGGCGATGCGCTTCTCGGCGTCGACGCGGCCGTCCATGAAGCCGAGCAGCTCTTCGAGCTGGCGGCGCATTTTCAGGATCTCGGCCAGTTGCGGCACCTGCTCGGCAACTTTGTCGGGCGCGAAATCGCCCATCTTGGAGAAGGTGAGGTCGACCGCGATCTCCTCGTCTCGCTCCTGGCCCTCGGCTTGCGGAAGGGTGTTCTTCACCCTTGCCTTCACGCGCGGCCCCATCGCTTCCATGAATTTGGGGAACCGGTTGGCGTCGGTTTCGACGAAATTGCGGTCCAGGACCGACTTCGACGCTTCCTTGGTCTGCGAGGCGCCGGAAAGATCCGCCATCACGGCCATCACGAACGGCAGTTCGATCGTCGTGGGACTGCCGTATGTCTCGACGTCGTAGGCGATCTGCACGCGCGGCGCGCGGTTTCTTTCGATGACCTTCGCTTTGCTCTCTGCTGGCATGCTTTTCTACCTTTCATCCTTCTGGGCCGGCTTCTTGGGATCGGGGACACCGGCAAGCTGCCGGAATTCCTTCAGCCCCGACGGGGCGAGATCTTCCATCAGTTCAACGAAATCCATATGCACCATGCGGCGCACGCGGCGGGCGAGATGCGGGATCGGGCTCGACGGCTCGGTGCGGTCGTAGAAGGCGACGACGAGGTCGAGGCATTTGACCACATCGTCGCGCGAGGCGATCCGGTCGGGAAGGCCGACGCTCGGGTCCCCTTGGCTTGCGACATTTGCCATCGTCTCGGCTCCCATCGCTGCGCCTCCCATCGCTGCGCCTCCATGACCGTTTCGGGTTGGCATTGCCGGCTCCGCCGGCTGCGAGGCGGGCTTTGCGGCCCCGTTCGCTCCGGCGACGGCGGTCGAATTGCGCTCCAGCGTCGTCAGCAAACGTTGCAGGAACCGCCTCAATTCCGGAACGGT
>Ga0209023_10007246_pt1 | contig 11436 bp, 7 predicted proteins | sample LakOneMetagenome_FD_187468 | JGI IMG/M metagenome (GOLD analysis project Ga0209023, IMG submission 187468) | Freshwater and sediment microbial communities from Lake Erie, Canada (SPAdes) (version 2) | ecosystem: Environmental > Aquatic > Freshwater > Lentic | place: Lake Erie, Canada | collected...
ATCTGCTTGATGTTGCGTTGGATCACCGCGAGGTCCTGCTGCATGAGCGCCTGGTTGCCCTGCACGGCGTGCTCGGCCAGGTCGGCGACGTTGCCCTGGACCGCCCGGCGGTCCTGCGCGGTGAACATCGTGTACTTGCGGGCCAGGTCGCCTGTCTGGTCCTTGATCTCGTCGACCGCGCTCTGGACCTCTTCTTTGGTGCTCGCCGCCCGCAGGTCGCAGATCGCCTCACCCAACTTCTTGCCATCGCGCTCGGCGCTGTACTTCCGGGCACAGCTCGTGGTGGACAGCATCAAGGCGACGGCGGCAACTCCCGCGATCAGGTACTTGCGCATGTGGGGCTTCCCTTCAGGATCGTTCGACGTTCAGACGGCGTGGGCTGCGTGGCGCAGCTGGAAGGCGAGGATCATCTGCGAGATGCCTCGCATCAGTGCTCCGATCCCCACCCAGATCACCAGGAGCCACGCCGAACGGCCCGGATATCCGAGCGCCCACAGGCCGATCGCGATCTGGAGGATTCCCGATGCGAGGAGCAGTCCCCAGAGCGGAACATCGTCACGGGTCGCGATGGAGATCCCGACGTCGAAGCTGCCCTTCAAGATCAAGTACCAGCCGATGAGCACGGCGAGAAGGCCAAAGGTCTGGAAGGGGCTCGACAGCGCCACGAACCCGGTGATCAAGAAGATCGCACCGAGCACACCGTGCAACCAGCGCCACCCGGGCGCAACGATCATGTTGGCGAACTCGGTGACGCCAGCGGCGAGGAACAAGAAGGCGGCCATGTAGCCGATGACCGCAACCGAGGTCGGGTCGAACGCCAAAACCACCAGGGACACCAAGATCCAACCGATGCCGGTGCAGAGGAACAACCACCAGTACTTGGCAGTCTCCCGCACTTCGACCTCATCCACCTCGACGACCATGGTCATGTTCGTGCGCGCTTTCTGCCGTGTCGGGCACCGGTGCGTTGCACCTATGGCCTCCCATTGTGTTCGCGTGATCATATTATCGAGGACACGGCCTGCTCTCAAGTGGATCCTGCGCGCCTCTCGGGCGGTCGTCGCCACAGACAACGCTCTGCATTGACCATGTCATCGGCACGGCCAGCTGCGGACAAGGGTCAATGCCGAACTCCGGCTGCCTGACCACCGGTCCGGGCGGCGAGGTGGATGCAGGAGGAATCAGGCGGTCGGGGGCGTGGCGACGTCGGGATCCACGGTCGGCCACGGACTGGCCCCGATCCGGCGGTGGATCGCGGTGAGGTCCTCGCGGAGGTCGGTCACGGGGACCTCGTCGAGGTGGGCCATGGCCAGCAGGTAGGGCTCGAAGATCCGCCACCCAAGTGCCGAACCCACGACCTGAGCAGCGCGGATCCGAGCGGCCGTCTCGTCGAGGCCGTAGCTGACCATGATCGTGCGGGCGATGGTGTCGACGGGGTCGCTGGGTCCATCGGGGATGGGCTTGCCGGTCAGCGCGTAGTGGGTGAGCAGCACCGTCCACCGTCCCATCACCGTCTGGCGCTCGAACCCCATGGGCTGCAGCGGACGCTCGACGAGGTCGGCGACCAACTTCGCGGTGAGGCGGGAGTACACCTGGTCGATCAGGTCGTCGCGCTTGCCCACGTAGCGCCAGATGAGGGCCAGCTGGACATCGGCCTCCTCGGCGATCTGGCGCATGGACACGTGGGCGACGCCGTGGTCGGCGAACAGCCGCTCTGCCGCGTCGAGGAGCGCTTCCCGCACGTCTTCGGGGCCCGAGGGTGCCCCGTGTGGCCGCTTCGGCCCGGGACGCGCCGAGGGGGCGCTTCCGTGCTGGTCGGCATCCTCCTGGTCCTGGGCCACGCCACGTGTCTATCCAGATCTGCATCCGATCCGCGTGCAGCAGACCTGGTGAGGTTCCCGTAGGTTCTCCATCGCCGGCCACGGCGAGCGAACGCTGGGACGGGGGAGGACGCGTGGCTCAGACTCCGGACACCCCGGCACCGCCGGCGGAGGGAAGCCGTCGCCTGGCGATCCTGCTGGCGATGGCGATGTTCGTCCTGGTGGTCGACACCTCGCTGATGAACGTCTCGATCTCGGCGGTCATCGACGATCTCCACACCACGGCCAGCGCGGTGCAATCGGCCATCGCGCTCGAAGCGCTCGTGTCCGCCGCGTTCATCCTGATCAACAGCAAGGTCGGCGACCTGATCGGCCGGAAGCGGGCCTACATCATCGGCCTGGTGGCGTACGCCATCGGCGCCCTCGCCATGACCTTGGCCCAGAGCGTCACCGCCATCGTGATCTTCTGGGCCGTCATCGGTGGCCTGGGCGCATCGCTGCTCCTGCCGGCGATGCAGTCGCTCATCCACGGCAACTTCTCGGGCACCGCACAGAAGCAGGCCTACGCCCTGGTGGGTGCAGCAGCAGCGATCGCCGCCGCTGTGGGGCCGCTGCTCGGCGGCTTCGTCACCACCTACCTGTCGTGGCGGGTCGGGTTCGCGCTCGAGGTGGTGATCATCGCTGTGGTGCTGTCGCAGATCGGGCTGATCGCCGACGTTCCCTACACCGGTTCCCGCAAGATCGACCTCGTCGGCGCGGCCCTGTCGGTGGTCGGCATGGGGGGCGTGGTGCTCGGGATCCTCGTCTGGCAGGAGGGCGGTGAGTCCGTGCTGGCGCTCATGGGGTTGGGCGCCGCTGCGCTCGCCGGGCTGGCGTGGTGGTTGGTTCGCCGCAAGCGCGAGGGGCACGAGACGTTGCTGGATCCGGATCTGTTCCGGCACCCGAACTTCACCGCCGGGGTCTCGGGCCAGATGCTCCAGCAGATCACGCTGGGCGGCGCCATGATCGCCCTGCCGCTCTTCCTCCAGATGACGCTGGAGTACAACGCCATGGAAGCCGGCCTGTCCCTCGCGCCGCTCTCGCTCACGATGTTCGCCGCCGCCATGGTCGCCGGGAAGCGAGCCGGAGATCGGCGGCCGGCCACGATCATCCGTGCCGGCTTCTCGATGGCGGCGATCGGCATCGCGGTCATCATCCCGCTCGTGCCGCGGATCGACAGCGGCTGGTACCTCGTGGTCCCGCTGATGATCACCGGCTGCGGCCTGGGCCTGCTCGTCTCGCAGCTGAACAACTACACGCTCGCGCCGGTGCCCGAGGAGCGGGTGAGCGAGGCGGCGGGCGTGAACTCAGCGGCCGGTTCGTTCGGTCTGTCCTTCGGCCTGGCCCTCGCCGGAGGCATCCTCCTCGCGGTGCTGTCGTTCAGCTTCAGCCACCAGACCGAACAGAGCTCGGTCATCCCGCCCGGCCAGAAGCAGCAGATCTCGACGGCGCTGGAGGACGACGCCGAGATCATGAGCAACTCGCAGCTGGCGAAGCAGATCGTGGGTGAGCCTCCAGCGGTGGAGGCAGAGGTGCTGGCGATCAACGAACGCGCTCGGAACCGGTCGCTCCAGGTCGCCCTGCTCATCCCGATGCTGGCCGCCCTCGCCGGCCTGGCCAACGCGTTCCGGATGATGCGGCTCCCCGACGTCGCGCCGTCCGGATCGCTCGACGGCGTCGACTTCGGCTGAGCATCGCGGTCCAGGTGCGCGTCCCGGTGGGCGTCAGCTGTCGCAGGATTGGTCGGGAAGGATCGCGTCGACGCTGACGCGGTAGGTGCGACCGCCCGAGGACCAGACGGCGAGGCCGGTCTGATCCCGCAGGGCGTCGACGATCGCCTGGGCGTCCGCACGCGACACCCGGCGGCAGGTGCCGTCCGGGGAGACCGAGAGATCGAACTCGGGAACCGGCCAGGGCTGCGCCGGGGCAGCGCCATCGTGGTCCTCGTACACCCGGACGGCCAGGTCCTGGGGCTCGACGGTCCGGGTGGTGCTCATGTTCGTGGGTCCGACGAGGGACCGCAGGTCGTCCAACTGCTTCAGGAACGCGGCAGCCCGGACATGAGCGGTGGAGTCGGACCCATCCGCGAGCGTCGACTCGTGCACCCTGCCCTCACGCACGACTCGGATGGACGTCACGAAGGCGTCGGGATAGATCGGGTCGTCGAGCGCCTTCGGATCGGCAAGACCGGCGTCCGCTGCGGCGTCGAGGACCTTCGCGACGCCGGCCGGGTTGACCTGCGCCAGGTCGAAGGTGGGCAGCTGGCGCGGTGAGGTCCCCGAGCGCAACAGCACCAGCCGACCATCGCGGTAGAGCGTGAGCTCCGGTGGCTGTTGGAGCCCCTCGAACCCGCCCGAGGTGTGGACGCGCAGGATCACGTCCGCCGGCTTCTCGCCGGAGGGCCAGGCCGGAGGCTCGAGCTTCGACGACCGAGGCGCGGTGGTCGTGGAGGTGGGACCGGGTTCGGGCGCCGTGGTGGTGGTGGTCCCGGACCGCAACGTCACGTCCTTGCCTTCGCTGGTGCAACCGATCAGCAGCGCAACCAGTGGGATGAGCGCGAGCCAGCGGAGCCGCTGGGTGCCGTTGGGATCGCTGGGTCGCCCGAGTCGCATGATGCTGCCTTCTGCCAGATCTGGCACCGAGGTGGGTGGTCACGGTGTCTGACGACCGCACGCCCCTCCCGGTTCCCGAACCGCTCCGATCCGTCCGCTCGGGAGCACCGGAGCGGTCAGGGTGCGCCCTTCGGGGTGGGTTGGCTGCGGAAGGCGGCGACGGCGTCGTCGACGGTCGGGTAGATGGCATCGGCTCCGAGGAGCTCGGTGAGGCCGTAGCGGTCGAGCACCGAGGTCACGGTGTCGAGAGGTTCGGCGATGACGAGCTTGATGTCATGCTCGGCCAGCTCCCCGTGGAGCTGGCGGATGGTCTCGCCGCCGCTGTAGTCGATGTCGGGCACCGCGGCGGCGTCCACGCAGAGCCAGCGAGGCGCGTCGGCCGACTCGGCGAAGGCGCTGGCCTGTTCGAAGAAGAGGTTGGCGTTGGCGTAGTAGATGCTGCCGGCGAACCGGTAGACCACGAGGCCGGGGAGGCTGCGAGCGTCGGGTTCCGGGGCGGCGGCGTGCCACACCTCGCCGCTGGTCGGCGGCTGCATCACCGCGGTGCTGGGCCGGTACGAGCGCCGCATGTGATCGATCACCGACGCCACGATGGCCAACACGATGCCCTGCTCCACGCCGACCAGGACCACCGTGGCGGCCACCAGCGTGGCAACGACGAACTCGTCGGGCCGCAACCGGAGGACCTTTCGCATGCCGGCCAGGTCCACCAGCTCGATCCCGATGAGGAACACCACCGACGCCAGGACTGCCTTGGGCATGTACTGGATGGGTGCGGTCAAGAAGAGCAGCACGATGAGGACGATGGCCCCCGTGGTCAGCTGGGCCACCTGGCTCCGGCCGCCGGCACCGTCGACCATCTGGGTCTTGGTCGGGCTGCCGTTGACCACGAACGTGCCCGAGAGGCCGGCGGCCACGCTCGCAGCGGCCAGGCCCACCAGGTCGGTGTTCTCGTCGAAGTGGTCGTTGTACTTGGCGGCGTACGCCCGCGAGGTGGCGGCGCTCTGGGCCAGCACCAGGATGAAGATCGACACCGCGGTGCCCATCAGGGCCGGGATGTCGGACCAGGTCACGTCGGGCAGCCCGAAGTGGGGGAGCCCGCTGGGCAGCGGGCCCAGCGTGGCGACGCCGTGCGAAGCCAGGTCCCAGTTCCAGCTGATGAAGATCGCTCCCACCACGGCGAGCAGCGCGCCGGGGATCTTCTTGTTGATCAGCTTCAGCCCGAGCATGGTCACCAGGACCCCCGCCGAGACCGCGACCGTCGCCCAGCTGATCTCGTCCAGGTTCCCCAACGTGGACAGGAGCTTGCCGAACGTGTTGTCGAAGTCGTGCCCGGCGATGGTCACCCCGGCGCCGGAGGGCACGCCGAGCATGCCGCTCACCTGGCCGCACGCCACCTGGATGCCCACACCGGTGAGGAACCCGATGAGCACGGTGCGCGACAAGAAGTCGGCGATGAACCCGAGCTTGGACAGCCGGGCCAGGAGCAGGAAGGCCCCGGCCATCAGGGCCAGCAGGCCGGCGAGCGCCACGTACTGGGTGGACTGCGAGGCGGCCAGGCCGGCGAGCCCGGCGGCCATCACCGCTGCGGTTGCCGAGTCCGCGCCGACCACGAGGTGTCGTGACGAGCCCAGCAGGGCGAACACCAGGACGGGAAGGAGGATGGTGTACAGCCCGGTGATCACGGGCATGCCGGCGATGCTCGTGTAGCCCATGACCTCGGGGATGGCCAGGGCGGCCAGCGTGACCCCGGCGATCATGTCGACCGGGATCTTCGCCCGATCGAGGGGCAGGAGGCCCTGGAGGAGCGCGAGCGGTGGCTTTCGCTTGGAACCCGTCACGGGTGCAGTGTCACGCATGGTTCACCGCGGGTACGGGACCCATCTCAGGCACCGGTCACGGTCGTCGGCGCATGCCGACCATCTCACGGCCAGGTGCCGCTGTGCTCACCCGATCTGGGGGATACCGCTGGGGTCCTTCCTCGGCGGGGGCCTGGGTCCGAGCCGGTCGATGACCGCGCGCGAGGCTCAGTGGTAGGTGCCGGTGATGGTGGTCAGACCGCCGGCGGTGACGGTGGCGGTCTGGCACGAGGGGGTGCGGTAGCCCTCGACGGCGCCGAAGCAGATCTGGTAGGTGCCGGGTGGTCGGTCGGTGTAGTTGCCCCAGTCGTTGACCGGGTTGCCGTCGATGGCGATGGTCCCCGCCACGGCAGGTGACGTCACCACCTGCAGGTAGCCGCGTTGGGCGAAGGTCCCCGTGATCGTGCTGGTGTTGCCGCTGGTGACGGTGACGTCCTGGCAGCCAGGGGTGCTGTACCCCTCGAGGGCGGTGAAGCAGACCTGGTGGGGACCGGGCGGGAGCTCGAGCCAGTTGAGGCCCCAGGTGTCGGCGACGTTGCCGTCGACGGTGATCTGGGACGGCACGGCCGGCGACGTGGTCGCCCGCAGGAAGCCGACCCCGGTTGCCGCCGGCGCCGCTGGCGTGGCCGTGTAGGTGCCCGTGACCTCGGTCGTGGCGCCTGCGGTGACGTTGGCGGTCTGGCACGAAGGCGGGGTGAACCCGGCCACGGCGCCGAAGCACACGGTGTGCGAGCCGGCGGGGAAGTCGGTCCACAGGCCCCAGTTGTTGCGGGGGACGCCGTCGACCGTGATGGCCGATGCCACCGCTGGTGAGGTGGTGACCCGCAAGAAGCCGCGGGACACGAACGTGCCGGTGACGGTGGTGGTGTTGCCCGCGGTGATGGTCACGGTCTGGCACGGCGGGGTGTCGCGCCGAGGCTGGGCTCGGAAGCAGACCTCGTGCTGGCCCGGTTGCTCCTTGACCCAGGTCAGCCCCCAGGTGTCGGTGATCGCGCCGTCGACGGTGATCTGCGAGGGCACGGCCGGTGAGGTGGTGACGCGGAGGAAGACGGTGACCGGCGCCGGCGGGCCGACGAGCTCGATGACGCGGTGGTTCGCCGAGTCGGTCACGAAGGTGTTGCCCTTGGTGTCGACCGCGAGCGCGAACGGGTTGCCGAGGCCGGTGAACCCCACCGGTCGGGCCGGTCCCCAGCCGACCGGGATCCGGCTGATCTGCCCGTTGGTGCCGTCGACCACGGTCAGGTTGCCCTCGAGGTCGGCCGCCAGCCCGGTGGGGCTCGACAGGCCGGGGACCGGCACCTGCACCTGGGCGCCGCCGCCGGCGGGCCTCTTCAACACGCGACTGTTGCCGTTGTCGGCCACGAACACGTTGCCGGACCCGTCGATCGCCAAGGCGTAGGGGTTGGACAGTCCGGTGAACCCGACGGTCTGCTGGGCGCCGCCGCCGGCGGGGAGCACGACCACCCGGTTGTGGCCCGAGTCGGCCACGTACACGTTGCCGGCTGGGTCGACCGCCAAGCCGAGCGGGAAGTCCAGGCCGGTGAACCCGAGCGTCTGCTGCGCCCCACCCCCGACGGGCAGGAGCAGCACACGGTTGTTTCCCGAGTCGGAGACGTACACGTTGCCGGCGTCGTCCACTGCCACGCCGTAGGGCAGGGACAGCCCGCTGAACCCCAGGGTCTGCTGCGGCCCACCGCCCACCGGCAACCGCCGCACCTCGTTCAGGCCGGCATCGGCCACCAACACGTCACCTGAGGCCTGCACCGCCACCGCGTAGGGCGTCGACAAGCCTTCGAACCCCAGGGCGATCTGCGCCCCCGGTGCCGGTACGGCCAACACCCGATTCACCAGACGGAGGGACATGAACACGGTCCCCGGCGCGTCGACGGCCACATCCCAGACCGAGTCCAGTGCGGTGGCCACCACCTCCTGGGAGCCTCCGCCCGCCGGTAGCTTGACCACCCGTTGGTTGCCGCCATCGGCCACGTAGACGGTTCCCGCGCCGTCCACGGCGAGGCCGTCGGCGCTGGCCAGGCCGGTGAAGCCCAACTCGACCGGGGAACCGGCACCGCCCGTGTACTTCAACACGTTGCCGCTGTCTGTCAGGTACACGTTGCCCGCGCCATCCACCTCGACATCGCCACCGGAGGAGGAGCCGATCGGGAAGTCCACCTGTGGCCCACTGCCCGCCGGCAGCTTGGACAACCTGTCCAGCGTGGTCACGTACACGTTGCCGACACCATCGATCGCCACACCTTCGGGGCTGGTGAGTCCGCTGAACCCGAGGGTCTGCTGGGCGCCTCCACCGGCGGGCAGCTTGACGACCCGCCCGTTGTACGTGTCGGCCACGTAGAGGTTGCCGGCGCCATCGATCGCGACGTCGTTCGGTCTGTCCAGGCCGCTGAACCCCACCACCTCCTGGGGACCGCCACCGTGGGGAAGCTTCACCACCCGGTCGTTGAGGGTGTCGGCCACGTACAGGTTGCCAGCGCCGTCGACCGCCATCCCTCGCGGCTGGGTGGCGCCCTCCAACGCGATGCGGACCGCCGGATGTGGGGCAGCCGCGCTAGCGGGTGCCGACCCCGCCAACCCGCTCGCCACCAGGACCAGCGACGCGAGGACGCCCAACCGGCCCGATCGACGGTGCACACGGCTCATACTCGACCCCCGCTTCAGAGGTGCTGGCGTTCGACGTCCCGGCGCACGCCCGCACACGACGGCCGGAGCGTACCGGGAGCGCCCGAGCGGTGCCCCGGGAACCCTGGTGGGTGTTGTCGAGCTCCCGCACCGACCGCTGGGTCAGGGGGCCTGCCGCGACCAGGTCAACACCAGCCCCTGGGCGCGCACCGTCTCCACCGTCAACCCGAGCGGGCCGATTCGCCGGCGAATGCGGTGGACGTGGGTGTGAAACGTGGCCCGGGCCGCGGGGTCCTGGCGATCGACCTCGAACTGGTCGAGGGGGACGCACCGATCGAACTGGTCGACGAGCTTCCGTACGATCGGGGCCTCCGACGGAGCGAGGGCTTCCCAGCGACCGTCATGGCGAAGGATGTCGCCGGCTTCGAGCACTGGGACCGAGACGGCGGGGTGGCATGGCGGAGAGGACCGCTCGGCCCGCACGCCTTCCCGTCTCGACGGCTCGAGGTCTCAGCCTCGCCGCTGCTGCCACGACTCGCGCTAGAAAGTGCCGCAGATCCGGCGGATGGGCGGTCGGTGAGAAGCGCTCGGTCGAGCGACACGGGGGGAACCGGATGACGCAGGTCAGGACGAGGAACGCGGTCGGCGCGTCGCAGTCGAACGGCAGCCACGGGACGGTGATCCTGGCGATCACGCTGGCGCTTGCGGTGTTGGCCGGGTCGTGCACGTCGTCGAAGTCGAAGGACGATGCCGGCGCAGCGGCGGCGGCGACGGAGGCAGGGGCGCCGGCGTCCAGGATGTCGAGCATCGTGATCGAGAGCACGGATGGGAGCGCGTTCCCCGGCAGCCGTACGACCTTCGTCCTGACCGACGAACACGACGACTCTCGTCTGGTGGCGGTCGACGGGACGGTGACGGGGACGGCCACCACGGTGCCACTCGAGCCGGGCACCTACCGGATCGCACCGTCGGCGAAGGTGCAGGTGTCGCCGACGGCGAGCTTCGCGGTGCGCGATCTGAGCGCGAGGAAGGTGGTGGTCCCCGAAGCGGAGAAGGGGGCAGACCTGTCCAAGCCGGCGGCCAGGGTGCAGTTCGGGCTCGACGTGAAGCGGTCGCCGTTCGACCTCGGTGTCGACGAGATGACGTCCACCAGCGCGACCCTGTCGTGGAACGCGCTCGAGGGCGCATCGGTCGCGACGTATCAGGCCCGCCTCACCGAGGGGGCCGCTGCGGCCACCGGGCGGAACGACGGCACCGAGATCGCTCTATCGTCGCCGACCGCCACGTCGGTGGTGGTCCCCGGCCTCGAGGCAGGCCACGAGTACACCATCACGCTGTTCGCCGCCGACAGCGGCGGCAAGGAGTTGGCCTTCCGCTCGGTGTCGGTGACCACACCACCCGCTGATGGCAGCGAACCGGCCTACTCGCTGGCCCCGAACACCGTCATGCCGACCGACTTCAAGGCCTTGGATGCGAAGCGGGTCGACGCCGGGACGGTCTCGGTCGTCCTCGGGGCGGATCGTGAGCAGAGCAGCACCACCGCGATCCCGGGAGTCCCGGCCGACGACCTTGCGACCGGGTGCGTGGTCGGCACGCCGTTCCTGATGTCGAGCGAGGTGGCTGGCGACAACGCGTTCTACGGCGTGATCGCCAGTTGCGACGAGAAGCCGTCGGCGTGGCGTGGCCAGCAGGGTGACGAGAAGGGGAAGAAGGTGGCACTTGTCGACACCAGCGTGCCCCTCGCGGCGATCATGCCGTACCTGAGCTTCCACAGCACCGGCTACGAGCGCTGCGCGGTCACCGCCGGCGCGGCCGGGAAGGACGATCCCGACCCGTGCGCGGCTGCCGATGCTGACAAGGACGGCATCAGCGATACCACGGAGACTGCGCTCGGGCTCGATGCGAACGACCCAGCATCTGACTGGGACTCCCATGTCGCCTCGGGGGGGACCGCCACGCCGGGCACCGCGCCGGGTTCCAGCGGTCCGGCCGTTCCGGTCAGCGACCTCCAGGCACCGGCGGACCTGGCCACCGGTCCGCTCCAGGTGACCGTGCTGTGGGCGACCGGCGACGACCTGGAGCTCTCCGTGACCGATCCCGCCGGGAAGGTGGTCGCCGGCCAGACGCCCAGCACCTCGGGGGGCAAGATGGACCGGACCGACGAGGGCGATCCGCTGTGTCGATCGACGGACACCAGGGCGGAGAGCGCGGTGTGGGCGGCGGCCCCGCCGAACGGGACCTACGCCATCGAGATCGCCAACTTCACGGGCACCCCGGAGACGCCCCGCTCGGCGTGCGGGACAGCGGTCCAGGCCCGCGTCCAGGTCCGGGTTGGGGGGCAGATCAAGGTGGATCGGGTCGTGACGGTCGGCGACAGCTGCCCGAGCACGATCGAGGTGGCTGGCGGCGACGTGAAGGACTCGGGCTTCATCGCCTCGGCCTGCTCGTTCGACGGCAAGCGCTGGCGGA
>Ga0209023_10007248_pt1 | contig 11434 bp, 9 predicted proteins | sample LakOneMetagenome_FD_187468 | JGI IMG/M metagenome (GOLD analysis project Ga0209023, IMG submission 187468) | Freshwater and sediment microbial communities from Lake Erie, Canada (SPAdes) (version 2) | ecosystem: Environmental > Aquatic > Freshwater > Lentic | place: Lake Erie, Canada | collected...
CAAGGATCCAGCAATCGCAGAAGCGGGCACCATCAAGGATGCCCGCTTCTCCATTGAGCACGCGAGCTTTGCGGAAATGGGTGACCGTCTGCGCGATCGGGCCCCGGTGGCTGGTGTGCTGCTCGACCTGGGGATCAGCTCGCCCCAGATCGACGAGGCGGCGAGGGGATTTTCCTTTCGTTTCGAAGGCCCGCTGGACATGCGCATGGACACCACGCGCGGCGTCACCGCCGCCGAGTGGCTTGCACAAGCGGACGAGCACGACATTGCCAGGGTGATACGAGACTATGGGGAAGAACGGTTTGCTGTACAGATTGCAAAGGCGATTGTTGCTCGCCGGCGCGAATCCGACGATGGCGGCCCAATCGCCACTACTTCAGACCTTGCCGCGCTCGTGGCGAAAACCGTCAAGACACGCGAGAAGGGTCAGGACCCTGCGACCCGCACCTTTCAAGCTCTACGGATTCACATCAATCAAGAGCTTGCGGACCTCGAAAACGGCCTGAAGGCGGCGTACGACCTGCTCCAGCCGGGCGGGCGCCTGGTGGTGATCAGCTTCCACTCGCTCGAGGACCGCATCGTCAAGCGTTTCATGCAGGCGCACGCGAAGCCGGACCAGGACGCCGACCCGGCGCTGCGTCGCGCACCGCTGCGCGCGGCCGATCTGCCGCAGCCGACGATGAAACTGCTGGGCCGGTTCAAGCCCGGCGCCGAAGAAGTGGCTGAAAACCCGCGCGCCCGTTCCGCGGTGATGCGCGTGGCCGAAAAGCTTGGAGCCCGGACGGCATGAACCGCCTGACCTTCTTCCTCCTTGCCGCCCTGATGCTCTGTGCACTGTCGCTGGTCAGCGCGCAGCATCAGGCGCGCACGCTGTTCGTCGCGCTGGAGCGCGCGCAGTCGGAAGAAAAGCAGCTCGATGTCGATTGGTCGCGCCTGCAATACCAGCAGAGTTCGCTCAGCAAGAGCGCGCGGATTGCCGACGCGGCGCGCGCGCAGCTCAAGATGTCGCCGGCCGTCGCGGGCCGCACCCAGTACCTCCAGGGCGTGGTATTGCCCGACACGCCTCCCGATGCACAGCAACCCGCAGGGGGCGCAAGCAAATGAGTATGGCCCGCCCCACCCTGAACCGCGCCCGCGCAGCCGGCAAGCCGCGTGGCGAGGCGGCGCGTCCGCGCACCGGCCAGTTTTCGGCCAGCCCGGTGCTGGGCCTGCGCCTGCCGATGTGGCGCTCGAAGTTCGTGGTGTTCCTGATGTTCGCCGCATTCCTGGCGCTGGCGGCGCGCGCCATGTGGATCCAGGGCCCGGGCAACCAGTTCTACGAGATGGAGGGCAAGAAGCGGTTCCAGCGCACGCTGGAATTGCCTGCCACGCGCGGCAAGATCCTCGACCGCAACGGACTCGTGCTGGCCACGAGCCTGCCCGTCAAGGCGATCTGGGCCGTGCCCGAGGATGTGCCCAACGACATCGAGCCGCAGCGTATGCGCCAGCTGGCCAAGCTGCTCGATTTGTCCGAAAAGGACCTGCGCGCCAAGCTTAACGAGGACAAGAGCTTCGTTTACCTGAAGCGCCAGGTGCTGCCGGACGCGGCCGACAAGATCGCCGCGCTCAAGGTCGAAGGTATTCACCAGACGCGCGAATACAAGCGCTTCTATCCGGAAGGCGAGGCGATGGCGCACATCGTCGGTTTCACCAATGTCGAGGACAAGGGCCAGGAAGGGGTGGAACTGGCCCGGGAAGCCGGGCTGGCCGGCCGTCCCGGCGCGCGCCAGGTGATCAAGGACCGGCTGGGCCGCGTGGTTGAGGACGTTGGCGTGCTCAAGACCCCGCGCGACGGCGAGGACATGCAGTTGTCGATCGACGCCAAGATCCAGTACCTCGCCTACAACGAGGTCAAGGCCGTGGTGGAGCGCAACAAGGCCAAGGCGGCCAGCGCCGTGGTGCTCGATGCGCAGACCGGCGAGGTGCTGGCGCTGGCCAACTGGCCCACCTACAACCCGAACGACCGCACCCGCCTGTCCGGCGAGCAGCTGCGCAACCGCGTGCTGACCGATACCTTCGAGCCCGGCTCGATGATGAAGCCGATCTCGATCGGCCTGGCGCTGCAGTTGGGCCGCGTGACGCCGTCCACGACCGTCGTCACGACCGGCAAGTACAACTTCGAGGGCGCGACGATTTCCGATACCCATAACTACGGCACGCTCACGGTGGGCGGCGTGATCCAGAAGTCGAGCAACATCGGCACGACAAAGATCGCGATGATGATGAAGCCGCAGGAAATGTGGGACATGTTCACCAGCGTCGGGCTTGGCCAGGCGCCCAAGATCGGCTTCCCGGGCGCCGTGGCCGGCCGCGTGCGGCCGTGGAAGAGCTGGCGTCCGATCGAGCAGGCCACGATGTCCTATGGCTACGGCTTGTCCGTGTCGCTGTTCCAGATCGCCCATGCCTATACGATCTTCGCGCACGATGGCGAACTGATCCCGGTGTCGATCTACAAGACCAACGGTCCGGTCACGGGCGAGCGCATCCTGTCGCCGACGGTGGCGCGCGAGGTGCGCGGCATGCTGGAAACCGTGACGGCGCCCGGCGGCACCGCGCCCGAAGCGCAGGTGATGGGATATCGCGTGGGCGGCAAGACCGGCACGGCGTACAAGCACGTCGGCCGCGGCTACGACCGCAGCAAGTATCGCGCATCGTTCATTGGCCTGGCGCCGATGTCGAATCCGCGCGTGATCGTCGCGGTCAGCGTCGACGAACCGACGGCCGGCAGCCACTACGGCGGCGCGGTGGCCGGACCGGTGTTTTCGGCGATCACCGGCGGCGCGCTGCGATCGCTGAACGTCCAGCCCGATTCGCCGATCCGCCAATTGATGGTGACCGACAAGGTGCCCGAGAGCGAACCATGGAGCGCGACGCCATGACGGCCCAGCCGCTTCTGCCTCTCGAAGTCTCCGTCCAGGCCAGCAACGCGCTGGCCTGGCTGCATGCGCATGCGCCGGCCGGCGCAAAGTTGACCGGCGACACGCGCCGGCTGCAGCCGGGCGACGTCTTCTTCGCCTATGTGCTGGGCAACGAACGCCTGGCGACCGACGGCCGTCCGCACATCGACAAGGCGATCGCGGCCGGCGCCAGCGCGGTGATCTACGAAGCCGAGGGCTTCACGTGGACGCACGGTGACGGCGTACCCCATCTCGGCATCCCGCGCCTGCATGAGCTGGCCGGGCCGATCGCGGCGGGCTGGTATGGCGTCGCCGCGCGCGGGCTCACGGTCACCGGCATCACCGGGACCAACGGCAAGACGTCGTGTGCCCAGTGGCTGGCGCGTCTGCTGCAGGCCACGGGCACGCCGTGCGCCACCATCGGCACGCTCGGCACCGGGTTTCCCGATGCGTTGCGGGCAACCGGCTTCACCACGCCGGACGCCGTGCAGTTGCAGGCCAGCCTTGCCGATCTGAACGACGCCGGCGCGCGCGCCATCGCCATGGAAGTTTCGTCGCACGGACTGGAACAGGGCCGCGTGGCGGGCACCGGGTTTGCCGTTGCGGTGCTGACCAACCTGACACAGGACCACCTCGACTATCACGGCACGATGGCCGAATACGAGGCCGCCAAGGCGCGCCTCTTCAAATGGGACGGGCTGCGCGCCGCCGTGATCAATCGCGATGACGACATGGGTCGCCGTCTGCTCGATGGCAACGCGATGGCGGTCACCGCCGCGCAGGTCATCGAATATGGCATCGACGGCCGCGCCGGCGCCTCCGCCACGCGCGGACAGTGGCTGCGCGCCACGGGCGTACGCGCCACCGCTACCGGCACGGCCTTCCACGTCGACGGCAGCTTTGGCAGCGCGGACGTGACCACGCCGATGATCGGCGCTTTCAACGTGAGCAACCTGCTGGCCGTGCTCGGCGCCGCGCTGGCGCAGGGCGTGGCGTGGGACGCGGCCCTTGCTGCGCTGCGCACGCTCACGCCCGTCGATGGCCGCATGGAACTTTTCGGCGGCCATGATGCGCCGCTGGCCGTGGTCGATTACGCCCATACCCCCGATGCGTTGGCGCAGACGCTGGCCGCGCTGCGTCCCGTCACCGATGCGCGCCAGGGCAAGCTGTGGTGCGTGTTCGGCTGCGGTGGAGATCGCGATGCCACCAAGCGTCCGCTGATGGGCGGCGTGGCCGAGCGGCTGGCCGACGAAGTCGTGCTGACCAGCGACAACCCGCGCAGCGAAGACCCGCGCGACATCCTCGAACAGATCGCCGACGGCATGCAGGATCGCGGCCGGGTTCGCATGATCGAGGATCGCGCGGCCGCCATTCTCCACGCCATCAAGCACGCCGCCCCGGCCGATGTGGTGCTGGTGGCCGGCAAGGGCCACGAATCCACGCAGGAGATCCAGGGCCGCAAGCGTCCATTTTCGGACCGCGAGCACGTACGCCTGACCCTGGGCACGCGGGGGGTGTCGGCATGAACGGACACCACATGACCAATTTGCAGCAAGCCGCCGGCTGGATGGCCGGCGCGCGTATTTCCGGCGATCCGTCGTGCACGTTTTCACGCGTGCATACGGACAGCCGAACCGTCGAACCGGGCGACCTGTTCGTCGCCCTGAAGGGCGAACGTTTCGACGCCCACGATTTTCTGGCTGATGTGGTCGCGCGCGGCGCGGCCGCCGTGCTGGTGAGCCGCGATATCGACGCCGGCATTCCTGCCCTGATCGTGCCCGACACGCGGCTCGGCCTGGGCGAGCTGGCCGCGGGCTGGCGCCGCCAGTTTGCGCCGCCCACCGTGGCGGTGACTGGCAGCAACGGCAAGACCACGGTCAAGGAAATGATCGCGGCGATCTTCGCCGCCGCGGTTGGCGACGACGACCGGCTGGCCACTGGCGGCAACCTGAACAATGACATCGGCCTGCCGCTGACCGTGCTGCGCATGCGCGCGCACCATCGGCTGGCCGTGCTCGAGCTGGGCATGAACCATCCGGGCGAAACGGTTTATCTGGCCGCAATCGCCCAGCCCACCGTGGCCGTGATCACCAATGCGCAGCGCGAGCATCAGGAATTCATGGTCAACGTGGAAGCCGTGGCGCAGGAGCACGCCAGCGCGCTGGCCGCATTGCCCGCCGACGGCGTGGCGGTGTTCCCGGTCGATGCCGAGAGCGGCGGCGCGCACGCCCGGATCTGGCGCGAGGCGGCTGGCGCGCGGCGCGTGCTGGCATTCGGCACCGATGCCTCGGCCGATGTGCGCGCCACGGTCTCGCTCGACGACGGCGTGCAGGTGCTGCACGTCACGGCGCCCGGGCAGACATTCGATTTGCGCTTGCAATTGCTGGGCATGCACAACGTGCGCAATGCGCTCGCCGCCACGGCGTGCGCGCTGGCGGCTGGCGTGGGCGTCGACGCGATCCAGCGCGGCATCGCAGGCTTCGCGGCGGTCAAGGGCCGCCTGCAGGTCAAGCACTCGCCGGCCGGCACGGTGGTGATCGACGATACGTACAACGCCAATCCCGATTCCATGCGCGCCGCCATCGACGTGCTGGCGGGGTTTGCCGCGCCGCGCGTGCTGGTGCTTGGCGACATGGGTGAGGTTGGCAACCAGGGGCCGGCGTTCCATGCCGAGATCGGCGAGTACGCGCGCCAGCACGGTATCGAGACGCTCTGGGCCACCGGCGAGCTGGCGCCGCATGCGGTGCAGGCCTTTGGCGCGGGCGCGCGTCATTTCGCTACGGCCGAAGGCCTGATGCAGGCGCTGCAGGAAGACAGGGAGAGCGTGGTGGCCGGTGCGGCCGCCGTGCTCGTGAAGGGGTCGCGCTTCATGCGCATGGAACGGATGGTCGCTGCGCTGGTCGCAACACCTTCCGCTCACTAACGAATAAGACAAACGATGTTATTGGCACTGGCCCAGTGGCTGCAAAACGATTACAGCTTCCTGCGGGTCGTCAACTATCTGACTTTCCGCGCGGTGATGGCCAACCTCACCGCGCTGGTGATCGGCCTGGGTTTCGGGCCGTGGGTGATCCGTCGCCTGACGGAGCTGAAGATCGGGCAGGCCGTGCGTACGATCGGTCCGCAGACCCATCTGGTCAAATCGGGCACGCCCACCATGGGCGGTGTGCTTGTGCTGATCTCGATCGCCATCTCCACGTTGCTGTGGTGTGACTGGGGCAACCGTTTCATCTGGGTGGTGCTGCTGGTCACCCTCGGCTATGGCGCGATCGGCTGGGTCGATGACTATCGCAAGGTCGTGTATCGCGATCCGCGCGGCATGTCGAGCCGCGAGAAATTTTTCTGGCAGACGCTGATCGGCTTGATCGCGGCGGTTTATCTGGCGTTCTCGGTGTCCGAGGCCAGCAACGTGCGGGTGTGGAGCCTGTTCCTCGGCTGGATCGAGGGCGGCATGTTTGCCGACGTGCCTTACAAGACCAACCTGATCGTTCCGTTCTTCAAGGAAATCAGCTACCCGCTGGGCGTGACCGGTTTCATCGTCCTCACGTACCTGGTCATCGTGGGATCGAGCAACGCGGTGAACCTGACCGATGGCCTCGACGGCCTGGTGATCATGCCCGTGGTGCTGGTGGGCGGCGGCCTCGGCGTATTCGCCTACGTGATGGGCAGTTCGGTCTACAGCAAGTACCTCCTGTTTCCCCATATCCCGGGGGCGGGCGAGCTGCTGATCTTCTGTTCCGCGATGGCGGGGGCCGGGCTGGCATTCCTTTGGTTCAACGCCCATCCGGCGCGCGTGTTCATGGGCGATGTCGGCGCACTGGCACTGGGCGGCGCGCTTGGCACCATCGCCGTGATCGTGCGCCAGGAAATCGTGCTGTTCGTGATGGGCGGCATTTTCGTGGTCGAAACGCTGTCGGTGATGCTGCAGGTCACGTGGTTCAAATTTACGAAGAAGCGCTATGGCGAGGGCCGGCGCTTGTTCCGCATGGCGCCGCTGCATCACCATTTTGAACTCGGCGGCTGGAAGGAAACGCAGGTCACCGTGCGCTTCTGGATCATCACCATGCTGCTCGTGTTGATCGGGCTGTCGTCGCTGAAACTGCGCTGAGCTGCGCGACATTGAATAACTGACGGACTCTGAAGGCAGGAAATCGAAGTGTTTGGCGTGTTGCAAAAACCTCATGTGCTGGTACTTGGCCTCGGCGAATCGGGGCTGGCCATGGCGCGTTGGTGCGGCCTGAACGGCTGCCGCGTGCGTGTGGCCGACACACGCGAGGCGCCCGCCAATCTTGCGCTGCTGCAGTCCGAGCTTGCCACCGCGCAGTTTGCCGGCGGCCCGTTTGCCGAAGGATTGCTCGACGACATCGGCCTGGTGGCGATCAGCCCCGGCCTGTCGCCGCTCGAAGCCGGCACCAGCGCGCTGCTGGCAGCGGCGCGCGCGCGCGGCATCCCGGTCTGGGGCGAAATCGAACTGTTCGCGCAGGCGCTGGGCTATCTGGAGGCCACCTCGGGGTACGCGCCCGCCGTGCTGGCGATCACCGGCACCAACGGCAAGACCACCACCACCGCGCTGACCGGCCGGCTGATCGAGCGCGCCGGCAAGAGCGTCGGGGTGGCCGGCAATATCAGCCCGTCCGCGCTGGACAAGCTCTCGGCGTGCATCGCCAGCGCCACGCTGCCAGACGTGTGGGTGCTGGAACTGTCGAGCTTTCAGCTTGAATACACGTTTTCCCTGGCGCCGCATGCGGCGACGGTGCTCAATATCTCGCAGGATCACCTCGACTGGCACGGCAGCATGGAAGCCTATGCCGCCGCCAAGGCACGCATCTTCGGCCCGGCCGGCAAAGGTTGCGTGCAGGTACTGAATCGCCAGGACCGCCTCACGCTCGATATGGCGCGCCAGGGAGCGACGCTGGTCACGTTCGGCACCGATTTGCCTGAAACGCCGGGCAGCTACGGCGTGCTGCGCGAAGGCGGCATGCCGTGGATCGTACTGGCCGAGCCGGACACCGAATCCGACAGCGAACCGAAACCGCGCCGCCGCAAGAAGGACGAGGTCGTGGAGCAGGCGGTGCCGGTGCGGCACAAGCGCCTGATGCCGGCCGACGCCCTGCATATCCGCGGCATGCACAACGCCACCAACGCGATGGCCGCGCTGGCGCTGTGCCGCGCCATCGACCTGCCGATGAATGCGTTGCTGCACGGGCTGCGCGAGTACCGCGGCGAACCGCATCGCGTGGAATGGGTGGCGACGATCGACGAGGTCGAGTATTTCGACGACAGCAAGGGCACCAATGTCGGCGCGACCGTGGCCGCGTTGAACGGCCTGGACAAGCGCGTGGTGCTGATCGCCGGCGGAGAAGGCAAGGGACAGGATTTCTCGCCGCTGGCGGCACCGGTCGCGCAATATGCGCGCGCCGTGGTGCTGATCGGCAAGGACGCCGGCGCGATCCGCGCGGCGCTGGCTGGCTGCGATGCGCCGATCGTCGACGCGCAGTCGCTCGATGAAGCGGTGGAGAAATCGGCCAGTCTGGCGCAAGCCGGCGATGTCGTACTGCTGTCGCCGGCTTGCGCCAGCCTCGACATGTTCCGCAACTATGTCCATCGCGCGCAGGTGTTCCGCGGCGCGGTGGAAGAACTGGCACTGTCCCGGGGGATCATGCCATGAGCGAATCGCAGGTCAAGCGAAGCGGATTCATCGGCGCCACCATCGGCAACGCCTGGGGCGGATTGCGCGACGCCGTGTCGGGCGTCAAGCCGACCCGTTCGCGCATGATGGAATACGACCAGCCGCTGCTGTGGGTGGCGATCGTGCTGCTGACGTTTGGCCTGGTGATGGTCTACTCGGCGTCGATCGCGCTGCCCGATTCGCCGCGTTACGCCAACTACCGCGAGGCGCATTTCCTGGTGCGCCACGCCTTCGCGCTGTTCATAGGCCTGTCGATGGGCCTGGTGGCGTTCCAGATTCCGGTCAAGGTGTGGGACAAATACGCGCCCAAGCTGTTCGTCATCTCGCTGATCCTGCTCGTCATCGTGCTGGTGCCGTTCGTCGGCAAGGGCGTGAACGGCGCCCGGCGCTGGATTCCGCTCGGCGTCATGAACTTCCAGCCGTCGGAACTGATGAAGCTGGCCGTGGTGCTCTACGCGGCCAACTACACGGTGCGCAAGCAGGAATGGATGCAGACGGTGTCCAAGGGTTTCCTGCCGATGGGCGTCGCGGTGGTGGTGGTTGGCATGCTGCTGCTGCTGGAGCCGGACATGGGCGCGTTCCTGGTGATCGCCGCCGTGGCCATGGGCATCCTGTTCCTGGGCGGCATCAACGGCAAGCTGTTTGCGGGCCTGGTGGGCGTGGCGGTGGGCGCGTTCGGCCTGCTGATCACCGCATCGCCGTGGCGTCGGGAGCGGATCTTTGCGTACCTCAATCCCTGGGAAGAGAGCAACGCCCTGGGCAAGGCCTATCAGCTTACCCACTCGCTGATCGCCTTCGGCCGCGGCGAATGGACGGGCGTCGGCCTGGGGGGCAGCATCGAAAAGCTGCACTACCTGCCCGAAGCCCACACCGACTTCATCCTCGCGGTGATCGGCGAGGAATTCGGGTTTGTCGGCGTGCTCGTGATGATCGTGCTGTTCTACTGGCTGGTGCGACGCTGCTTCAACATCGGCCGCACCGCGCTGCAGCTGGACCGCACGTTCGCCGGCCTGGTGGCCAAGGGCATGGGCGTGTGGATCGGCTGGCAGACCTTCATCAACATGGGCGTGAATCTGGGCCTGCTGCCGACCAAGGGCCTGACGCTGCCGCTGGTGAGCTACGGCGGCTCCGGCATCTTGATGAACTGCGTGGGCCTGGCCATTGTGCTGCGGATCGATTATGAAAATCGCGTGCTGATGCGCGGAGGCAAGGTATGACCGCAGCGCATCAGCACGCGATTTCGGCGAAGGCTAACTTCCTGCGCGAGCAGGAAGTTAAGCGCAGCGGCCGGAGCCAAAATCCTTCTACCGATGCGCGGAGGCAAGGTATGACCGCAGCGGCCGCAGCCAAAATCCCCTCGATGCGCGGAGGCAAGGTATGAGCGCGCGCACGCTGCTTGTCATGGCGGGCGGTACTGGCGGCCACGTGTTTCCGGGGCTGGCGGTGGCGCGCGCGTTGCGTGACGAAGGCTGGCGTGTGGTCTGGCTGGGAAATCGCGCGGGCATGGAAGCCACGCTGGTGCCAAAGCACGATATTCCGATGGAATACATCCAGTTTGGCGGACTGCGCGGCAAGGGCCTTGTGACCAAGCTGTTGTTGCCGCTGAACCTGTTGCGCGCGTTCTGGCAAAGCCTCGGTGCGCTGCGCCGCGTCAAACCGGACGTCGTGCTTGGCATGGGTGGATACATCACGTTCCCGGCGGGGATGATGGCGTCGCTGCTGGGCCGGCCGCTGGTGCTGCACGAACAGAACTCGATTGCCGGACTGGCCAACAAGGTGCTGGCGAAGGTCGCGGATCGCGTGCTCTGCGCGTTCCCCGATGCCCTGCCGCACAGCGAGTGGACTGGCAACCCGGTGCGCGCGGAACTGGCTGACATGCCGGCGCCCGAGTCGCGCTACGACCATCGCACCGGGCCGCTGCGGATTCTGGTGGTCGGCGGCAGTCTCGGCGCCGCAGCCTTGAACGACGTGGTGCCCAAGGCGCTGGCGAAGTTGCCCGAAGCGCAGCGGCCGTCGGTCAAACACCAGGCCGGCGCCAAGCAGATCGACCAACTGCGCGCCAACTATGCCGCCGCCGGCGTGGCCGGCGAGACGGTGCCGTTTATCGACGACATGGCGGCGGCCTATGCCGACGCCGATCTGGTGATCTGCCGCGCCGGCGCGATGACGGTGTCGGAAGTCGCCGCCGCGGGTGTGGCCGCGTTGTTCGTGCCGTTTCCGCACGCGGTGGACGATCACCAGACCACCAACGCGAAATTCCTGTCGAAGCAGGGCGCGGCCCTGCTGGTGCCGCAAAACGAATTGAGCGCGGAAGGCCTGGCGAAAACCATCGCCGGCCTGTCGCGCGAGCAACTGAAGGACATGGCGCGCGCTGCGCGCAGCCTGGCCAAACCGGAGGCAACCCGGCGCGTCGCCGAGATTTGCCGCCAGATGGCGGGTGACAAGTGAAACGAATTCAATGAAGCATATCGTCAAGAACATCCACTTCGTAGGCATTGGCGGCGCCGGCATGAGCGGTATCGCCGAAGTCCTGCTAAACCTGGGCTACAAGGTCTCGGGCTCCGACATGGGCAGCAATGCTGCCACGCGGCGCTTGACCTCGCTCGGCGCCCGGGTGGCGCACGGGCACGACGCCGCCAACGTGGAAGGCGCCAACGCCGTGGTGGTATCCACCGCGGTGACCAACGACAACCCCGAAGTGCTGGCCGCGCGCGCCAAGCGCATTCCCGTGGTGCCGCGCGCCGTGATGCTGGCCGAACTGATGCGCCTGAAGCAGGGCGTTGCCATCGCCGGCACGCACGGCAAGACC
>Ga0209023_10007249_pt1 | contig 11433 bp, 8 predicted proteins | sample LakOneMetagenome_FD_187468 | JGI IMG/M metagenome (GOLD analysis project Ga0209023, IMG submission 187468) | Freshwater and sediment microbial communities from Lake Erie, Canada (SPAdes) (version 2) | ecosystem: Environmental > Aquatic > Freshwater > Lentic | place: Lake Erie, Canada | collected...
AGCACAGAAATAACGGAATAGTTTTTTGAATTTTTTTGGGCCCGGCAAAGAAGTTCTTTGGGCGTCAACTGTTGCGTCGCACACTTGTACTTTGGGAAGTTAAGCTGCTAACGTTTACGTGTTCCAAAGTTCACAGGTTAAACGGTTAACCGTATACAATACCAGTGAACGACGGAACATGTAAGCTGTTGAAACTTATTCTTCAGTACAAGAGTGCGACGCAAGAAAAGTTAAATAGCAGCAATGCCGCCTGGTACAAAAAAATACAAAATAATAAGCTTGCTGTTAAAGCCTATAGTTAAAGGCTATCATCTTACAGCTTTAAAACATTACAATGAAAAATGTATTTATAATATTTCTCTTTATTGCGGTTGCTTCAAAAGCCCAGTCACCGCTGCGTTTACAGGAGGCGGTGAACATCGCACTTAAGAATAGTTTCGATATTCAGCTTGCAAAAAACAATGTTGAAGTAAACTCAATCTATAATGATTATGGAATTGCAGGGGGCTTGCCCACAGTTACAGGAACTGCCACCGATAATGAACAGGTTACCAATCTAAGCCAGAAACTGTCGAATGGTACCAATACCAACCAAAGCGGTGTGAGCGCAAATAACCTTAATGCGGGTGTAAGTGCGGGTATACTTTTATACAACGGCATGCGGGTAGTTACCACCAAAAAGAAACTGGAACAATTAGAACTGCAAAGCAAAGAGCTGCTTAATGCACAGGTGCAAAATACCATTGCACTTGTAATGACACAGTATTACGAAATTGTACGCCAGCAGGGTTATATGAAAACCATCGATGGCTCCATTGCTGCTGCAGATAAAAGGCTGGAGATCGTTAAAACCCGCCAGCAGATTGGGCTTGCAAATAATGCAGATCTTTATCAGTCGCAACTCGATTTAAATGCATTGCTGCAGATAAAACAATCGCAGCAACTGGTAATAGACCAGGCCAAAACAGATCTGCTTGCTTCGCTCAACCTTAAAACCGATTCGGTAATTACAATAAACGATACTATTTTGGTTGATAAATATATAAGTAAAGATTCTGTATTAAACGGTGTAAACAACAATGCATCCATTACTGCTGCCATAAGGCAAATACAGATCAATGAACTGATAGAAAAAGAAACAGCGGCACAGCGCTATCCTTCACTGCGGGTAAGTACAGGTTATAATTACAGCCGTTCACAAAGTTCTGCAGGCTTTAACCTGCTTACACAAACCAATGGGCCTTTTCTGGGTTTAAATCTTTCGGTGCCTATCTATAACGGCAATATTGTTAAACGGCAGCAACAGGCTGCAGCCATTGATACCCGCAATGCAATCATTCAAAAAGAAACGCTTGTACGGGATAATAATGCTGCAATTGTAAAAACGTACCAGGGTTACCGCAATGCCTTGCAGCAACTGGAAACACAACAGCAGAATACCTTATTGTCGCAGCAGTTGCTCGATCTTGTGCTGCAAAAATTTCAGCTAAAACAGGCTACTATTATTGATGTAAAGCAGGCCCAGCAAAGCTTTGAAGATGCCGGCTACCTGCTGGTAAATTTAAGTTTTGCCGCCAAAGCCGCAGAGATAGAATTAAAGCGCATTACCAACAGTCTGCAGTTTTAAAGAATGTAATTGCATCTTTGCAAAAATTTTTCTTATGAAAAAAGTTGCTTTCATACCCGCTCGTTATGCAGCCACACGGTTCCCGGCAAAGCTGATGCAGATGCTTGGCAACAAACCTGTAATACGCCATACGTACGACAACACTGTTGCCACCGGCTTATTTGATGATGTTATTGTTGCAACAGACAGCGAAATTATTTTTAATGAAATAACACAGCATGGCGGCAAAGCTGTAATGAGTAAAAAGCAGCACGAAAGCGGCAGCGACAGGATTGCCGAAGCCGTTGCGGGTGTGCAGGCAGATATAGTAGTAAATGTGCAGGGCGATGAACCTTTTGTAAAACGTGAACCTCTGAAAAAACTGCTGCATGTTTTTGAAGGTGAAGAAGGGAAAAAAGTGCAGGTAGCCAGTTTAATGCAGGTATTAAAAGAGCAGCAGTTTATTGATGATCCCAACTATGTAAAAGTAGCTGTTGATAAAAACTGTTATTCGCTTATGTTCAGCCGTTCGGTAATTCCTTACCCGCGCAGCAAAGACATCAGCATTATTTACTACGAACATATTGGCGTATACGCATTCCGCAAACAGGCATTGCTTAATTTTACCGGCTGGCCAATAACGCCACTGGAGGCCGCGGAGAAAATAGAGTGCCTGCGTTACCTGGAAAATGGTATTCCTCTAAAAATGGTGATTACAGATTATATGGGTGTAGAGATTGACACACCCGAAGATTTAATAAGGGCCGCTAAATATGTATAATTTTTTTTGGCTGGGCTTATGTTTTTTTATGGATTCGTGTGTTGCAGCGCCACAGACAATTGTGTTTATGAAAATGAAGCTGAAGCTGAAGGTGATTATCTGAAAACCCTTTTATGACTCTTAATATTATTATAAACACATAAACAATTTAGGAAATGAAAAAAATAACCTTGTTTTTATTAGCTGCTTTTATAATTAACCTGCATGGTTTTGCCCAAAGCAAATATGGCAAACATCCAATAACAACCGGTAAAGGATGGTACAATCTTTTTGATGACAGTCTTTCAAACGCGATTTTCCCTCAAGGTGTGTGGACGATTACAGATGGGGTAATAACAGCTTCAAAAGATGATGCCATCTGGAGCAAAAAAAAGTACGACAATTTTGTACTGGATCTTGAATTTAAAAACGCCCCAGGTACCAACAGTGGTGTAATTATACATGCCACAGAAAAAGAAGAATGGGTTTCACATTCTGTAGAAATACAGATTGCAGACGATTATGCTGATCAATGGGCCAAAGCTGCACCAAGCTGGCAATGCGCTGCTGTTTTTGGACATCAGCCGGCTACCAAACGCACGGTAAAACCTGCAGGCGAATGGAACCATTATACCATTACATGCAGGGGCAAAAAAATATGGATCGTTTTAAACGGGGAACTGGTAAATGAATGTGATATGAATCGTTTTACTTCAGCCAAAACTAATCCGGATGGAACAGAAATACCTTCATGGCTTAGCAACCCCATGTCATCTTTGGAACTGCATGGCCATATTGGATTACAGGGCAAACATGCAGGTGCGCCCATTTATTTCAGGAATATTAAGATCAAGGAATTTGAGTAATAAAGCGGCTGATGGCTGATCGTTCATGGTTTATTGTTCGCCCCTCACTACTCATTTTTCAGTGAATCTATAAGGCTGTTTATTTTATTGTTAACAGAGTCTAATTGCTGCTGATATGCTGCAATTTCCGTATGCTGGTTTTTAATAAACAAACTGGCCTGTTCTATCCTCAGGTCTGTATATCTTTTTAACTGATCCCTTCTCAATTTAAGGTAATCACTTACCTGGTAATTGTTTGTACTGTCGAGCAATTTCTTTGCCTGCTGCCATGCAGGCAAAGAAATATTTTCTAACTGCCCTGTAAAACTATCAGCCGAAGTAGAATCCGTTAAAGTTTGCAAAGGCTTCAATGCTTTTTCTTCCAGTACACCAAAACTGGCCAGGTCTTTTTCCAGCCTGGTACTATCGTCTTTTATCATTGATAATATTGAGAAAGTTGCTGCAACAGTAATAGCTACAGTAATTGCAATAGAAACAGGCAGGTTATCTTTCTTCTTTAAAAAAAAGAAATAATAGGTATAACCAAATATGCAACCGCTCAATAAGCCGCCAATATGTGCAGCGTTATCTATGCCCGCTTTGGTACCATAAGCAAGGTTGAATATTACAAATACACCTATGCTCCGTAATAACGCTTTGCGAGTTTCTTTATCAATAACGTTGGTGGTGAGCAGGGCCAGAAAAACACCATACATCCCAAAGATGGCGCCTGATGCACCAACGCTTACAGAATCGCCCGTCCACCAGATACTGGTAAGGCTTGCAAAGATGCCTGTGGCAAGATATACAGCAAGAAAACGCCATCGGCTTATAAGTGGTTCCAGGTAAAGGCCGATATAATAAAACGCATACATGTTAAACGCAAGGTGAATAATACCGCCATGTAAAAAAGTACTGGTAATAAGCCGGTACCATTCGCCATTGGCAGTATATGCCCGCAGGTTGCCGCCCCATTTAAGCAGGTCTTCTGTAGATGGATCAAAAAAACTTATACCGGTAATTATCATTGCAATAAATACCAGTGTATTAAGCGCCATTAATGTATAAGTGGCATAGTGGCCCCCAAGGCCCAGCATAATTTTTTCAGTACCGGTTAAATTGTTTTCTGCTGTTCTTTTTTGCAGATCTGCGGCTATGGCCTGCTGCTCTGCCACCATGTTATTAAATTGTTCAGTAAGGTGCTCCGGCGTTAGTTGAGAAGCTGTTGTTTGCAGTACTTCTTCCAGTTTAATAATATTGTGTTGGCTATCGTCTTTACCAAACAATTGCCGTTGTTTGTTTTTGCTTTCTGCCATTACGTAACCATCTTGCACCAACAGTGTAATTATATCTTTTTGGGTATGCAGCAATATAGTTGAAGCATCTTTAAATTGTGGCTGCCAGCCCAATGATCTGGCTGCGTTTACCACCAGCATAAAGTACTGCTGTATATTTAATCCGTAAAGCGAAAGCTGTATTTGTTTTGTTGATGATGCCATAATTTATTTTTAAGAAAGTGTGGGGCTTTTACATCTTGCGTATTATTTTTTTATGTACCGGGCTTTATTACTGCTGTTAAACTTTTCTTGCGTCGCACGCTTGTGCAGTAATATCATTGTCCGGCATACCCGGTCTCCCTTATTATTACAGAAAACAATAATGCCAATGCATGAATACTGCAAAACGCAATAGCTCACAGCTCATTGCTCATAGCTTTTACTCAGTACAAGTGTGCGACGCAACGGAAGCATCATAGCAGCAATTAAGCCGGGCTCAAAAAAGAATTACTTTTACCGGTAAAAACCAGCCGTACTATTTTTAACAGGCCCGTAAGGTAGAATTATTTTAATTTCCTGTTGCCCTGGAGCAAACATTTGTTTCATCTTTGTAAATAATATGTCTTCACTTACTGTTACATTAATACAAACCAGGCTCTTCTGGGAAGATAAGCAGGCCAATCTTTTAATGTTGTCGCAAAAAATTGCAGCACTAAAAGAACATACTGAAATTGTGGTGCTGCCCGAAATGTTCAGCACCGGGTTTAGTATGCAACCTGCATTGCTTGCCGAAACAATGGATGGATATACGGTAGATTGGATGCGGAAAACTGCTGTGGAAAAACGTATTATTTTAACTGGCAGTTTAATAATAAATGAAGGGGGCAATTTTTATAACCGTTTAATATGGATGTTGCCAAACGGGGAATATGGCTATTATGATAAGCGCCATTTATTTGCTTTTGCGGGTGAAGAAAAATATTATACAGCGGGTAACAAAAGATTGATTGCATCTGTAAAAGGCTTTAAGATAAACCTGCAGATTTGTTACGATCTGCGCTTTCCTGTATGGGCAAGGCAGCAAAGCCAGGAAGTACCGGAATATGATTTGCTGATCTATGTGGCCAACTGGCCCGAACGCCGCAACCACGCATGGAAAACTTTACTGCAGGCAAGGGCTATTGAAAATCAGTGCTATGTTGTTGGGGTGAACAGGGCAGGAGAAGATGGTAACAACATTTATCACAGCGGCGACAGTATGGTAGTGGATGCATTGGGCGAAACACTTTACCATAAAGCGCATGTGGAAGATACATTTACCGTTGTACTGCAAAAAGACAAACTGGATGAGGTAAGAAAAAAACTGCCTTTCTGGAAAGATGCAGATGCTTTTATGATCATTAAAGAATAACTATGATATATACGGCCAAAAGGATTTTTACAGGTTATGAAATGCTGGACCATCATGCAATTATTGTGAATGATGAAGTGATTGAAAAAATAGTTCTGCCTGAAAAGATCAGCGGAAATGAAACAATAACAGATTTTGGCGATGCTATTATTGCACCGGCATTTATAGACATACAACTGTATGGTGCACATGGCCGGTTGCTGGCGGTATATCCTGATGCGGAAACCGTTGCAGCAATCGTAGATTATAGTAAAGCGGGTGGCGCCATACAGTGTATGCCTACCGTGGCCACCAATACGTACAAAACCATTTTTCAATGTATTGATGCTATTAAGCGTTATTGGCAGCAAGGCGGTAAAGGTGCATTGGGTTTGCATGTGGAAGGGCCGTGGATCAATGCTGCAAAGCGCGGGGCACACAGGGAAGAATGGATATTTTCGCCAACAGTTGAACAGGCGAAAGAGCTTTTGGAATATGGTAAAGATGTAATAAAGATCATTACAATTGCCCCGGAATGTTGTTCGCAGGAAGTGATTGATCTTATTCATTCTTATGGCATCGTTGTTTCTGCAGGGCATACCAATGCAACCTATAGGCAGGCAACAGATGCATTTGATAAAGGCATTCATACTGCAACACATTTATACAATGCCATGAGTGGCCTGCAGCATCGTGCCCCGGGTATGGTTGGTGCAATATTCAATCATAATAAAGTATGTTGCAGCATTGTACCTGACGGGCATCATGTAGATTTTGCAGCAATAAAAATTGCAAAAAAAATAATGGGCGAAAGATTATTCGCCATCACCGATGCTGTTACGGAAACGAAGGAAGGTTATTATAAGCATACACTCGAAACAGATAAATATACTTCCAACGGAATACTCAGCGGCTCTGCATTAACCATGCATAAATGTTTCCTCAACTTTGTGCAGCATTGCGATATTGAAATTGAAGAAGCGCTGCGCATGTGCAGCCTTTATCCTGCAATGGTTCTGAATATGCAACAACAGTTTGGTGCAATTAAACAAAATTATAAAGCTGAGATGGTAGTTATAAATAATGATCTTGAATTGGAGCAGGTAATTGTTTCGTAAAAAAATATTTAGCAGGGCGTTGTTGTTTAAGGCAGGTATTTCAATCCCCTCCTTAAGGATGTTGCTGTCAAAAACAATTTGCCGGTTTCCCAATTATTGCCGGAAAGGCAGACCGCTGTGTCTTTTTTAGTGATCTTGCACCCCTTAACTGCCGTTGAATAAAAGTGTTTGATTGATTAATTTCTTATTCATTTCTTAAAAAAATACTTGCATTTTCCATTTTCAAGAGTTTACATTAGGTTTGCCAGTCTTTAAAAAAACCAAAACCGGTATGAATTTTAAAAAGGTCAACATCATTACAGGATGGATGGTGTGTTTGTTTGCCTGCACTGTGTATATAATGACAAGTGAGGCAGGTGGCAGTTTCTGGGATTGCGGCGAATTTGTGAGCAGTTGTTTTAAGGTGCAGGTTCCGCACCCGCCAGGTGCGCCGTTTTTTGTATTGCTGGGCAGGATATTCGTGGTGCTTTTTGGCGATGACCCCTTAACAGCGGCCAAGGCAGTTAACGTAATGAGTGCGCTGGCAAGCGGTTTCAGCATTTTATTCCTGTTCTGGACCATTACCCATTTTGCCAGGAAGATCGTTTATACCGATACTTCAAGAGCGCTTACGTCATCACAATTGTGGAGCATTATGGGTGCCGGAGTGGTAGGTGCACTTGCTTATACTTTCTCTGATTCTTTCTGGTACAGCGCCGTAGAAGGCGAGGTGTATGCAATGAGTTCTTTCTTTACAGCAATCGTTTTCTGGGCCATACTTAAATGGGACAGCGAGGCTGATGAACCCGGGGCAGATAAATGGCTGATCTTTATTTTTTTTATGATCGGCTTATCTATAGGCGTGCATTTGCTTTGTTTGCTTTGCATTCCTTCTATTGTAATGGCTTATTATTTCAGAAGAAGGAACTCGTTTAATTATGCATTGATGCGTAAATATTTTATCTGGCTGGTTTTAATTGGCGGGGTTGCTGGTTTTATACTTGCTCTGATGGGAGCAAACGCAGAAGCTGGCGGCCAGAATAATGTGCCAATGGATGGAACCATGTCTGGTTTAATGATACTGGGAATTGTTGTTGCCATTGCACTGCTTTACTTTGCTGAAGGCCTGAATAAAGCCAAAAAAGAATTATATGGTGGTGTTTATATATTTATGCTTTTTAGTTTTATTCTGGTAGGCATTGTGCAGATAGGTATTATTCAATATTCCATTAAAGGGGCTGGCTATTTTGATATCTTTTTTGTAAACAGCCTGAATATGCCTTTCTTCTCAGGGTTTATTTTCTTTTTTGTATTAGTAGCCGCGGGCATTTGGCTAGGATTGAGGTTTGCAAATAAGAAAAACTGGCCTTACCTGCGTCTTGCACTTTGGTGCATTGTTTTTACACTTGTAGGTTACAGTACCTACCTTACAACAATGATACGCAGTAATGCCGACCCTTCTGTTGATATGTATAATGTAGACAACCCCCAGAGTCTTGTGGGTTATCTTGGCCGCGAACAATACGGTGATTTTCCCATTTTATATGGGCAGAAATTTAACGCGCAGCCTGTTGATTATAAAGAAGGAGCTACCAAATACGAAAAAGCAAAGGATAAATATATTTCTAATGGCAAAGACCTGAAGTATGTGTACATGCCTTCAGATAAGATGGTTTTCCCACGAATGTGGGATGCCAGCAATGATCAGGGCCATGCTGATTACTATGCTTATTTTATGGGCATCGGTAAAACAAAAGAGGGCGGTTATGAAAGAGGACCAACATTCGGGGACAATGTTAAATTCCTGATAAGTTACCAGACATACTTTATGTACATCCGTTATTTTATGTGGAATTTCAGCGGTAAACAGGATGATCTTCAGGGCGTATTTGCCGGTAATGTAAGGGATGGCAACTGGATAACAGGCATCTCTATAATTGACAATGCACTGTATGGCGATCAGTCGATGATGCCTGACAGTTTAAAAAACAATAAGGCGCATAATGTAATGTTTATGCTGCCATTTATTTTGGGGCTGGTTGGTTTATTGTATCATTCTAAAAGAAGACGGGATGATGCGCTGGTAAACCTGCTCCTCTTTTTCTTTACAGGTTTTGCTATTGTAATTTACCTTAATCAGCCAGGCTATCAGCCACGTGAGCGTGACTATGCTTATGCCGGTTCTTTTTATGCTTATGCGGTTTGGATAGGTCTTGCTGTTCCTTACTTTGTAGAAATGGCATCTAAGTGGAATCAGAAATTACTAAAAGACATACTCGTTGGGGGCGCCGTTGTTGCGTTTATCTTTATGTTTTCTATAGTAATTTCAGGCTACGGTGGCGGCCCTGGCTTTACAGTTGGGCTTGGTTTTTTTGCTTTACTGGCAGCAGTTGCAGGCGGCATACCTTATATTCTTAAGTTGCTGAAGAGCCCACAGGTTATTACTTATGCCGCTTTTGCCTTAGCGCTGCTTGTTCCTGTTTTAATGGGCGCTCAGGAATGGGATGACCATGACCGCAGTAAAAAGCAACTGGCACGCGACCTCGCAAAAGATTATCTTGAAAGCTGTGCACCAAATGCCATATTGTTCACCTTTGGTGATAATGACACATACCCGTTGTGGTATGCACAGGAAGTAGAAGGCGTGCGGCCGGATATAAGAGTGATCAACACCAGTTTATTGGGCATAGACTGGTACATTAACCAGTTGAGGTATAAAGTAAACAAAAGCGATTCTATTAATGTAATATGGTCTGCAGAACAAATTGAAGGACGCAAAAGAGATTATATCATGTATGCTCCGCAGCCCCAGTTCCCCGAGAACAGGTACTACGATCTTTATGATATGATGAAGAATTATGCAGGAAGTGATGACCCCTCAAGGGTACAGGACAGAGGTGGCGATCTCCTCAATACTTTTCCTGTACATAAAGTGTCTGTTCCGGTTGATATACAGACAGTAAGAGCAAACGGAACTGTTAACCCATCAGACAGCGTTGTAAGTGAGATGCGTTTTGAGATACCCAAAAATGCTATCATGAAAAACGATCTTGCCATATTGAATGTAATTGCAGCCAACCAGTGGAAGAGACCCATTTATTTTACGATGGAGTATGATGATCTTGGATTTCAAAATTACCTGAGAAAGGATGGATTGGCTTACAGGTTGGTACCGGTCGAAAACTCACAGGTAAATACAGACTGGATGTATAAACTGATAATGGATCCAAATAAATGGGGTTATGGTAATGCCAGTATAAAAGGTGTTTATTACGATGAAGAAAACCGGAGGCATTTGAACGACATAAGGAAGGCCGATACAGAACTGGCTTTCGATCTTATCTTCAAAAACAGAAAGGAAGACGCAAAAAAAATATTGGAGCATACCGATAAAATGATGCTGCAGGAAAACTTTCCATACGGTATGACCGCCCGCAACAATGATCACAATAAAATATCGATGGCTTTCCTCGAAGCTTGCTACCGCGCAGATGATCCACAGCTTGCGGCCAAAGTACTGGCTTCTGTAAAAAATGATCTGCAGCAACAGGTGCGTTATTATGATGCACTTACCGGCGATAAAGCTACCCAGATGGATTATGAAAAAAGAACTGCCCAGCAACTTTTAGCCCAGCTTGACCAGATTGAAAAAGCATTGAGCATACCAAAACCATCGGTTTCAGAAACAGGTGTTATAGGCAACGATAGCGGTGCAGCACCAAAATAGATGGGCATCAAATAATTTTATACAAAAAAATAGTCCTGTTTACAGGACTATTTTTTTGTATAAATAGGGGAAAGGATAAATTAGTGACTTCGTATTTTGCTCAATAATGGATCCAACCGTACAAGGGTGCGACGCAAGTAAAGTTTAATGGTATCACTTCAGTTTGGCTCAAAAAAATCAAACCAATAATTTATCGCTTACGAAGTATATATTGATAATCTTTTTTGGCCGGTCTTTTACTTCAATGGCATCGCCTCTTGCGTCGCACTTTTGTACTTTAATATCATTATCGGGCAGTGGGTAACAGCTTAATTATTTACCTGCAACCTGCAAAATTCCCTTTATGTTCCGGTTGTATAAACCAGGTATTCAAAAGCCTGCAGTTCAAATTGTTCATGATTTTTTAAAGGATATTCAAGACCGGAAAAGAGGTTGTAATAAACCCCGCCAATTCTTTCATGATCAACTGTAAAATGTATCCTATCGGCATTTGATAAATTCAGCAGAACCAATACTTTCGATTCCCCGTTTACCAGAAAATATCCCAGTATTTTATCGTCCGCCTGTGTATTCAGTACGATTAATTCAGCAGAATTTTGAAATGCCTTATTGGCTATCCGTAACTGCAGCAGCGATTTATAAAAACCATGCAGTGCAATATCATACTGCCATTCAATCTGGTCTTTGTCAAAAAATTTAAGACGTTTTAAATTAGGAAGTTCCTGGCCACT
>Ga0209023_10007250_pt1 | contig 11432 bp, 10 predicted proteins | sample LakOneMetagenome_FD_187468 | JGI IMG/M metagenome (GOLD analysis project Ga0209023, IMG submission 187468) | Freshwater and sediment microbial communities from Lake Erie, Canada (SPAdes) (version 2) | ecosystem: Environmental > Aquatic > Freshwater > Lentic | place: Lake Erie, Canada...
GCAAGCAGGCGAGTACTAATATCAAGGTTGATAAAGAACAAGGACTATGGCTGGCAGATATGCTACGGAAATTATCAGTAGATAATACAAAGACCTGGACAGTGCAGGAAGTAAAGGAAAGCTACGAAGCGGCCGGATTCGACGACTTCGAGCTATTCTGGGACAATAAGCCAATTAACTCACTATATAAGTTTGGCCTGCTCACCTTATAAAACAAAAAGATCAGGCAGTTACCCGCCTGATCTCAAAATGACTAAAGAAATAATTACTCTTGTATAGCAGCGATGCAATCTGCTATGGTCAGCATTTTCTGCTCACCTGTTGTGAAATTCTTTAGACTCACCATATTTTTCTGTCGTTCTTCATCACCCGGCAACAGCACAAACGCTACCCCGCGTTTATTGGCATACTTCATTTGCTTATCAAATTTCGATGCATCGGGATATAATTCAGCGGCAATACCTGCTGTACGCAGTTGTTGCAATACTGCCAGTGCGTATGTCTCATTATCTCCGCCAAAGTTCACCAGCATAGCTTTTGTTCCTGTTGCCAGTTGAGCAGGAAATACTTTCAGCTCATCCATCACATCATAGATACGATCTATCCCGAATGACACCCCTACCCCAGACAACCCCTTCAGCCCAAACAAGCCCGTAAGGTCATCATAACGGCCGCCACCGCCTATGCTGCCCATCTTTACATCGGGGTGAGCACAAACCACTTCTACTATCACACCAGTATAGTAATTCAATCCCCTTGCAAGGCTAATATCTACTTGTATATTAGATGCTGCATTATCATCACCTGCATTCAGCGAAGCATGATATGCCAGTGTTTTACTCAATTCGTTGATACCTTCCATGCCACTTGCACTATGCTGCATAATGTCAGCAAAGGCAGCAAGCTTCTCGTTATTGTTGCCGGTAACATTGATCACCTTTTCGATCTGCCATATACCATCCTCACTTATTCCACGTTCCTGAAGTTCTTTGGCCACACCTATCCATCCTATCTTATCCAGCTTGTCCATAGCTATGGTTATGTCCATCATTTTCTCAGGCATACCACATAGTTCCGCCAATGCCGCAAGCAGCTTTCTGCTATTGATCTTTATAGATACAGGTATCTGCAATTGCTTGAAAGCTCCTTGATATATATTGAGCAATTCAGCCTCATTTATTAATGAAGTACTTCCTACCACATCCGCATCACACTGCCAGAACTCCCGATAGCGGCCTTTCTGCGGCCGGTCGGCACGCCACACGGGCTGCATTTGGTAGCGGCGAAATGGAAATGCCAACTCATTCTGGTGCATCACCACATATCTTGCGAAAGGGATAGTCAGGTCATAACGCAACGCACGTTCCGTAACTACAGGCGTAGAGTATGGCTTGCTGAGTATATTATTCCATTCATTGTTCAGCTTGGCCTTATCTCCTTCTTTCTTTTCGTGCAGGCCATTGTTCAGTATCTTGAATATTAGCCTGTCGCCCTCTTCGCCATACTTACCCGTAAGTGTCGTCAGGTTTTCCATAGAAGGTGTCTCCAATGGCTGGAAACCATACAGTTCAAATATATTCTTAAGTGTATTCAGTATGTATTGGCGCTTACGTACTTCTTCAGGTGAAAAATCGCGTGTGCCTTGTGGTATTGATGGTTTAGACATAATTATCTTTCTTGTAGCGATCTATGATAGCATCGCATATTTTATCGATCATTTCATACACTTCTGTAAACCCGCTTTCCCCACCATAATAGGGATCAGGCACAGAAGCATTCTTTATTGTATTGTCGGGTAGCTCATTCAAAAAATAATCCACCTTATTCATATCAGCATGCCTGCCACCTATGCCGTCTATTTCATCATAAACATCGGCAGCCATTGCGTATATTTTATCGTATTTAGCAAAATCCGCAGCTACAAACTTACGTGCCCGTTGGTCCGATATATCTATACCATGCACCCTGCAAATATTTTGCGAGAATTTATGCGGTGCTTCGCCTACATGATATGATTCCGTTCCTGCAGAATCCACTACCCAGTCCAATCCATGCTCCTTTACTTTATGGCGCAGGATACCCTCCGCCATCGGCGACCGGCAAATGTTTCCTAAACAGACCATTAATATGCGCATAGCTGCAAAACTAATCAAAAGACCTGAAGCCGTAACCGTCATAAAGCAAAAAGGCACCATCTCTTTCGAAGATGATGCCTTTAAATAATTACGGTATATATTAACGATGGTGTATAGCTAAGCCAAGGGTAGATATTCCTGAAGAAAGATCAAGATACATACCTATTCTCTTATTGAAATGATATTCTGCGCCTATATGTCCATCCAGGTAAAGACCACTAGTACCCGCAGCCATTGTAGTGCTACCATAGTATCCATCATCCCAGGTCACTTTGTCATATACAAAGCCGACAGATGCACCCAGGTAAAAATCCCAGTCCGGACCAGCGCCTAAGAGTTCGTCAAAATAATAAGTACCCTTCAAAGCAATTGGCACTACTGTTTCATGGTAGTAGTAATGATGACCAGCCCAATCATAGTGGTTGGCACTGCGATAGGATGCAATGCCTATTGATGGAGCTAATGTAAAATTGTGCGCTACATTAAACTCGTAGTTCACATTAAAAAATGGCGTTGTTTGCCCGAAATAGCGATAATAACCAACACCTAATCCAAGGTTTAAGGTGTTACCATATGACTCAGCACGCTGAGTGCGGACAGCCCGTCCGTCCTGAGCCTGTGTATTACTTGTGATCAGGAGCATTGCTGCTACAGCTAATGTTCTTAGCATCCCTTTTCGATCGTTCTGGAATTTTGTAATTGTGTTCATAACTTATGTGTTTAGATAGAGCGTATACAAAACCATGCCAGCAGGCCACCGTCCACAGAAAAAACATATCCCTATACATGCTTTGATTTAGTATTTTACAACCCATAATATTTTTATTAAAAACACATGCCTGGAATGAAAGAACAGCTTTACGCCCTCTGCGTGGAATATATCCAAAAACGGGAGGCGGAAATAAAAAGAATAATCAATGACGCCAGAGATGCTGCTAACAATGAGACCAAAAGTAGTGCAGGTGATAAGTATGAAACAGGCCGCGAAGTAATGCAACAGGAAATAGACTTGAATCTTACCCGGCTCAATGAGATCAATAAGCTCAAACTGGCTTTGGAACGCATAGCTCCTGACTGCAAATGCGAAACCGCGCAACCTGGCGCCCTGGTAGGTACAAGCAATGGCAACTATTACCTAGCCATTAGCGCAGGGCAACTAAAAATAGACGGCAAGACTTATTATGCAATATCCGCAGCCTCACCAATAGGGGCTGAAATGATTGGCAAAAGATCCGGCGATTCATTTACCATCAACGGAAAGCAAATAACTATTAAAAGTATTTCCTGACCTAATGCCTGGCAAGGTGTCGTAGTAGTTCATCTTTTACGATCGACAGCGGTGACACTACAGCATTCACATACTGAAAGTTACCCTCCCTATCGTTCTTTATAGACAATTGAATACCACTGGCTTCACTTTGTATGCCATTTACTACATACCTTCCTGTAGCTTCATCATAAAGAACATATGGCGCACCTGACGAGCCAAACCTGAAATATCCTCTCACCAGGTACCGGTATCCCTCAAATACATAATTACCACCCACATCGTCAGGAAAAATATTGAAGTGATCAAGCATACCTTCTATATGTGCAGTATTTAGCAATCTGCCTGTCGGGCCACTAGGAGAGCTTTGCAGACAGTAAAACTTATCAACAGACTCATCAAGAAAATCGAAATTAACATCAACGGAAGGAATTTTGTCAATAAGTTCCCGCGAAGCATTGACTATCCTGTAGAGGGCAATATCAGCACCATAAAAAGCCTCTACCAGCTCTACTTCTACCAGGAAAGTATGCCTGTGTGCATCTTTATCGTACAGCTGCTTGGTCGTTTCGAAAGAGCGAGTTACCGAAGCATCATTATAAAACTCATTGTTTCTGAATTGGAATACAAGATATGGCTTGCATATCTTCTTTTGAGCCAACGTCACCCATCTTGTATCAAAGCGTTTTTGTTTCAGTATGTTAGCTATCTGCTGCAAGCTGCCAGGGTCTGTAGTATTAAGGTACTTCTTACGGGTATACTCATCAGTAAAATATTGCTGGTCCAGGAAACGGGTTTGTGAACCATCCAATATTGGCAACAATTCTCGTTTATATACTTCATCTTCTATAGACCTATAGTAGCCGGACTGCAATCTTAAATTATGAGCTACGCTCAGAAAATAACCATTGCCGATATGAAATGCGCAGATATTATTTTCAAAAGTGCGCTTCTTCGGCTCATCATCATTGTATACCCACATAATGCGTTGAAGGGGTGATGTTTGTTCATCTATCAGCGCACGCTTTTTATCCACAATGCCCGCATCGTCACTTCCCGGTCTGAGATCTAAAAACATAGGAAATATATTTTTTATAAAATTTTGTAACAAAAGTATTACTTTAACGATGTACTATTATCAAACACCTCAGAATGTTACAGATATCTAATCTTTCCAAGACATATCCTAACGGCGTGCATGCGTTAAAAGACGTCACACTCAATATTTCCAACGGCATGTTCGGGCTCCTGGGGCCTAACGGTGCCGGCAAGTCTACGCTCATGCGTACAATAGCCACCCTGCAGGATGCCGATTCAGGCAGCATTATGTTTGGTGATATTGATGTCTTCAAACAAAAACAGGAATTGAGGAAGGTTTTAGGCTATCTGCCTCAGGAGTTTGGTGTGTATCCAAAGGTTTCAGCTGAGGAGATGCTACATTATATAGCCCGTCTAAAAGGAATAGGCAATGATAAAGAGCGCAAAGAACTGGTAAAGGCATTACTGGAGCAAGTGAATCTCTACAACCACCGCAGCAAGTCCCTTGGCGGTTATTCCGGGGGTATGAAGCAGCGCTTCGGTATAGCCCAGGCGCTCATTGGTGATCCCAAACTGATAATAGTAGATGAACCTACTGCGGGTCTTGACCCTGCCGAACGCCTCCGGTTCAATAACCTGCTGAGCGAAATAGGTGAAAATATAGTGATCATTCTCTCCACGCATATTGTGGACGACGTAAATGAGTTGTGTAACGACATGGCCATAATATCCGGAGGCAAAGTGGTGCAGAGAGGCAACCCTGAAGAACTGGTACATGGCCTTGAAAATAAAATATGGAGCAAAAGAGTAAAGAAAGATGAAGTATCAAAATACCAGGCGGAATACAAACTGGTGATCGCCAAACTATCCGGAGGATCGATGATGGTGTACATCAATAGCGATACAGATCCGGGTAATGGTTTTAAATCAGAGAAAGCTACTCTTGAGGATATCTACTTTTCAAACATCTCCTAACTCTTTTATACTCAAACTATGTTTGGTTCCATTTTTGCTTTTGAGATGCGACGATTGCTGACATCAGCTTCCACCTACATCTACTTCTTTATTTTATTCATCGTCACTTTCTTTCTGGCACTGCTGGCCGGAGGTGCTTTTACCGAAGCCAATTTCAACTTTGCCGGAGAGAAGATAAATGCCAATGCTCCTGTTGTTATTGACGCTTTTTTTGCAGCAATCAATAATTATATAGGAATCATCCTATTGGTCGCCATTGTAGGGAATGTCGTTCTGAAAGACTTCAGAACGAATACCTATACCATGATCTTTACAACACCGGTGTCCAAGTTCGATTATCTGTTCGGCCGTTTTTCCGCCGCATTGTTTGTAACGCTGCTCATACTAACTGCTCCTGCCTTTGGTATGATGGCCGGATATGCTAGCCCATGGATAAACCATGACCGTATAGGAACCTTCATGCTGTTGCCGTATGTTACTGCTTATTGGCAAACCATTATCCCCAATGCAATTTTTGACGGAGCGATCTTCTTTGCTGTCAGCCTTATTGCCAGGGACATATTCGTTATCTGGCTGTCGCTCATCATTTTCTTCGTAGCTACAGGCGTTTCCAATTCTTTCTTTGGCTCTCTGGAAAAACAAACCGTTGCTGCACTCGTTGACCCAATGGGCAATTTTGCAAAACGAACCATCAGCAAGTACTGGAGCACTTACGATAAAAATCATCTTAATTATAAACTAACCGGCCTCTTCCTCATCAACAGGATCATCTGGCTCTCTATGGCAGTTATTGTATGGATCATAGGATACTCCTATTTTTCTTTCACGTCCAGTCCGCGCCGTTTATTCTTCAAAAAAATAAAACTGGCAGACAGTTCTAAACTGACTTTTGTTCCGGTATTTTTCAATAGAAATACCTTACCTAAAGTAGCACGGTCATTTACCATTGGCAGCAACCTAAGAAGCCTTTGGGGATTATCGGTTAACGAATGTCGCACCCTGCTACGTAATACTTATTTCCGGATCATACTGCTGTTCGGTATGTTGTTCCTGTTCCTGGTATCCCTCCAGATAGGCAAGCTATACGATACTACCACCTATCCGGTCACCTATGAGGTCATAGAATATTTTGGCGGCACGTTCCAGATATTCATGGTCATACTTACCATAATGTTCTCCGGCGAACTAGTTTGGCGTGCCCGTGATTTCCGTATGAGCAACATACTGGATTCATTGCCTGTGCCCAACTGGGTATTTTACGTAAGTAAGCTCACAGGTCTTATGTTTATGCAGGTAATACTGCTGGGGATAATTATGGTATGTGGCATTATTGTACAGTTGTTCAATGGCTATACGAACTTTGAGATATTACTTTATATACAATACCTGTTTGGTTTCCGCATACTTGATCTCTGGATGCTGGCTATTGTGGCCATCTTTGTTCAAAATCTGGTTAATAATAAATTCCTCGGCTACTTCATTGTTGCACTATTCTACTTCTGGAACAGCACTTTTGCGATCATTGTATTAAAGAGCAACCTGCTGGTTTTCACTTCTGATCCCGGCATCTTTTACTCAGACATGAACAGGTTCGGGCATGCTGTTTTCCCTTACTTCATCTTCAAAGCATATTGGGGAGCATTTACTCTATGCCTGGCTGCTCTGTCATCCATGTTGTGGGCTCGAGGCAGTGAATTCAGCCTCAAATTACGTTTCGCTGATACAAGGAACAAAGCAAATAATCCCTCATGGCTGGTATTCACACTTGGATTGGTCATATTTATTGGCTGCGGGAGCTTCATTTATTACAATACTAACGTGACGAACAAATTCAAAACTGACTTCCAGCAGGAAGAAGAGCAGGCAACTTACGAGCGTACATTCAAAAAATACGAAAAAATACCCCAGCCAAAGATCACGGACGTGCTACTGAACGTCGACCTGTATCCTGAGAAACTTGGGTTGCACGCCAGCGGCAGCTATATCTTGAAAAACAAGAGCGCAAAACCAATAGATTCTGTGCATGTCATTATGCGGTCATCTATTAAGATCAACACCCTGCAGTTCTCAAGGCCTGCACGATTGGTACTTAATGATTCAGATGTTGCATATCGCATCTACAAACTGTCACAACCACTACAACCGGGAGATACACTTTCGCTTGCTTTTAATGTAGACATGATCACCAAAGGATTTAAACAAAATTTCACAGGTTTATCGACACCCGTTTACAATGGTACATTTGTAAACAATAATGGATTTCTTCCGGCCATTGGCTATGATTCGCGTATCGAATTGTCCGATAATAATCAAAGAAAGAAACACAAGCTTGGTTACCGCAGAACAGCCAATCCTATATCAGATACAGAAGCTTACCAACGCAATCTGTTCGTTCCGGATGCCGACTTCATTACGTTCGAAGCAACGGTTAGCACCGTACCTGACCAGATCGCGGTTGCGCCCGGCTACCTGCAGCGCGAATGGACAGAAAATGGACGTCGCTACTTCCACTATAAAATGGATAGTAAGATCATGAACTTTTATTCCTTCCTATCTGCACGATATACAGTCAAGAAAGAAATGTGGAACAACATCAGCCTGGAGATCTATTATCAGAAAGGCCATGAATACAACCTGCCTCGCATGTTCAATGGTTTCAAAAAATCATTACAGTACTATTCCACAAATTTCTCTGCATACCAGCACAAGCAGGTCCGCATATTGGAATTCCCCCGTTACTCTTCATTCGCCCAATCTTTCCCTAATACAATCCCTTTTTCTGAAGGCATTGGTTTTATTGCAAATGTGGATGATAGCAGTAAAGAAAACGTAGACTATCCATTCTATGTCACCGCTCACGAAGTGGCTCACCAGTGGTTTGCCCACCAGGTGATCGGCGCAGATGTTGAAGGCTCTAACATGCTGTCCGAATCGCTTGCCCAGTACGGCGCGATAATGGTACTTGAAAAAGAATATGGTGAAGAACGGCTTAGAAAATTCCTGCATATTGAAATGGACAAATACCTTACCGGCCGATCTAATGATGCGGAAAAAGAAAAGCCATTAGCTTATGTAGATGCGGGACAAGGTTATATTCTTTATCAGAAAGGCGGCATCATTATGCACGCACTAAACAAATACCTTGGAGAAGACAGCATGAACCACGCTGTTAAAAGGTTTATAGACCGCTATGCTTTCCAGGGCCCTCCATATCCTACCACTCTTGACTTCCTGGCTGCACTTCGATTATCTACAGCTGACTCTTTACAATACTTTATTACAGATGCTTTTCAAAAGATCACGATCTACGATAATAAAGTTGACTCTGTAAAAGCAAACAAATCCGGGAATAGCTACGTGGTTGATCTGACATTGGAAACAAAGAAATTCTATGCGGACACTTCCGGCAAAGAAACCTTGGCTCCATCTAACGATTATATTGAGATCGGCATTTTTAGAAATAAATCAACATTACTAAGAATAGATAAATACAAGCTAAAAGGCGGTATCATTGAGCTTTCTATACCTGTAAATGAAAAACCCTACAAAGTAGTTATTGATCCGCGCATGTTATTAATAGATAAAAAACTAGACGATAACGAAATGAAATTTGACGATAAAGAAAAGACAGAAAAGAAGAGTGTTATATAATAAAACTTAGGACATCCTGTTTTTTACTACTAAAATTTAAATCATGAGAAAACTCATTCTATTAGTATTGGTGCTTGTCACTACCATAGCCTGCAAAAAAGGTAAACCGGTAGCAGAAAGTGAGCGGCTCATTGGTAAGTGGAACCTTGTATTGACCACAGGCGGTATATTTGGCATCCACGAAACACCGGCTCAATCCGGACATACAAAAAGCGTAACTTTCCGTACAGACAACACCTATACATCTGTAATAGATGGGAATACGACAAATAACAGTTACTACGTTAAGGATGAATATTCTGCTGACTATCAGAAAAATGTTAAGATGCTTTATTTAAATGGCACTGACAAGTACATTATCAATTACCTGCATGACACATTGACTATTGATATGAATGCGGTTGTTGACGGCACCACTGATTGGTTTGTAAAAGAATAACCGGCCTATGCCTCGCCTACATATCGCATCAGCATCCGCTTTGCCACAGGCAATAGTGTTTCATTGAACGGAACATTTAATGCAGACTCTACTTTATATACGGCTGGATTAGGTAATGTTCTGTATGAACGGATAATATCCATCTTTATCTGCTCATAAGTATTCGCCAGATTTTTTTGACGGGTGTCTAGGTACTCCATTTTTATTCCTTTGTACCTGGCATCCTTATGCTCAAAAATAGAGATGGTATAATTATACACGCGAACTTCTGAATAATCGCCATACCTGAGGAACAGATAACCTTCATCATTGTAAATCGGCATAATACCTACTGGCTCTATCAGCATTTGCTGCTCCACTATATCATGTATGTGAGTGCCTTCACTTATAGTTCCCTTTATCTCTTCTATTGCAAACTGGGCTATTTGGTCCAGCTCCTGCATCAGTTCGTTATCTGCCAGCATTCGTTCATATACAATTTCCAGTTTTTGCACATTGAATGCGCTTACTTTTTTAGGGAACTGGTCCTGCAAAAATCTTTTGTTGTTTCTGAAGGCCACCATATTGTTGTAGTGGAATACCATATCTGAAAGTTGTGGATAAAGTTTCGTTTCCTTGAAACTCTTCTTTACCTCGCCCAGGTAAGCAAGCAGTCTGTACTTCTGCAACTCATAATCTATATACCCTTCCATGAACCATGTTTCACTCAGTGTCATAGCGTTGTATGTTGTTTCACTTACAATACAACAAAAGCAGTGCCAAAAAGCACTGCTTCACAATATTTTACAAACAAAGGAGCTTACTGCCCGCCAAACACGATCAGTCGCTCCTGGCTTGCAGTATGCAAGTCGCGCCATATCCTGTTTAGCTCAGTCGTCTTATCCATTGCCGCCATTCCACAGAAAGGATACAACGCATCTGCACACTCTCTTGCTTTTTTGGTCAGATCTTGTGCCGCCGCGCTTACTTTGTATAGTATGGTATCTTTTATCGTCTGCTGATTGGCACAAGCCTGCCAGGTAAGTTCTGCTGCATAATAAAGTTTCACACGTGCATCATTCAGCTTTTGGACGTATTTATCCATTGTGTCCTGAACCATATGATCATTTACAAGCAGTGCGCCACGCGCATCTCTCATTCCCCTGATGGTCTCATTGCATAACTCAGTAAAATGAGCCGCCATGCCCGCTACAGCCACAGATAGAAATGCTTCCGACAGTTGCAGGTATGGATATTGATAGAGTCGGGCATTATTTGTCGCATGTTCACCGTTCATTGTAAAGGCCCTGTTTGAAGGCACTTTTACGTTTTTCACCTCCACATCCTGACTGCCTGCTCCTGCAAGGCCCAGCGGATTCCATGGCAAAAGGCTAAACTCACTCTTTAGCAGAATAAAAGAAAGCACCTGCTCCGTTTGTGCTTCGTCTTCTATTTTTGCTCCGTTTTCTGAAACTGAACAATTAGCTATAAATGCTAAAGCATCGCCTATACCCGTAACATGCTTCCATTTGCCGTTAAGCGTATACCCACCCTTGGTCTTTTCGGCGGTTCCCCCGGTGTATATAGTTCCGGCTACATAGGTCTTCTCATTAATCAATTCTTTTGCTGTATCTGCATGCAAAAAACCTTTTCCCCAACTCGCGATTGCAGCATTTGCCGATAGCCAACCAATACTGCCATCTGCCGCTGCAAGCTGCTCCACTATTTGTAACGCCTCCGGCACTGCCAATTGCAAGCCACCATAAGTTTGCGGAGCAAGCATGTTCAGCAAATTATGCTCATTAAGCACGGCTAACTGCCCTTTTACAGGCCTCCCCTCTTTCTCCGCTTTTACAGCACCATCCTTTATCGCATCTATTTGTTTTTTCGTAAGGTGTGACTGTTGAGTTCCCGAATTGTCCATACATTCAATTATAAATTAACTTAT
>Ga0209023_10007251_pt1 | contig 11432 bp, 16 predicted proteins | sample LakOneMetagenome_FD_187468 | JGI IMG/M metagenome (GOLD analysis project Ga0209023, IMG submission 187468) | Freshwater and sediment microbial communities from Lake Erie, Canada (SPAdes) (version 2) | ecosystem: Environmental > Aquatic > Freshwater > Lentic | place: Lake Erie, Canada...
GATCATCGACCCTGTGGGCGCCGCGACGCCCTCGAGGCAGGTGCGGCTCTATCCGAGCCCACGCCTCGTCATCCAGCCAGTAAAGCTTGCGCATTCAAGACTCCTTTCGAGAAGCCTTGAATCAGAACCCCCTGCTCGCCGCCACTTCTTATTGAGTACGGACCCTAGGGTTCGATCTCGAAGTCGATGATCAGCGGCAAATGGTCGGACGCGACCCGGGCCAGGGGCGAGAACGGCGCCTTGACCCCCGTGATGCGGATATGCGGGCTGACAAAGGCGTGGTCGATGCGGATCGCCGGAAAGGCGGACGGGAAGGTCTTCACCGTCTGCTTCAGGCCCAGCTGACGCTGACAGTCGGTCAGGCTCCGGCAGAGCGTCTGATAGGGGCGGGTGATCGAGGTGGCGTTGAAATCGCCGGTCAGGATGGTGGGGCCGACACAGTCCGGATGACCCAGCCAGTCCTTGCCCGTGAGGGCTGCGGCCTGAAGCCGTTGTTCGCGCGGCACGAGGCCGAGATGGGTGTTGATCACGTTCAGCTCGACGCCGTCGAAATCAACGGCGGCCCAGACGGCGCCGCGGGGCTCCAGACCCGGAATGCCGCGCATCGTGGGCAGTGCGCCCTTGCGGATCAGGCGCTCGGGGCGACGGGTCAGCAAGGCGTCGCCGTACTCTTCGGCCTCGATCAACATGGCGGCGTTAAAGTGGAAGCTCATGGCCAGGCCGGCGGCGATGGCCTCGGCCTGGTCGACGTGGCCGGTCCGGGCGCGGCCGACGTCCAGCTCCTGAAGACAGACGATGTCGGGGTCGTGCTCGCCGATCACGCCGACGATACGGGCGACGTCGAGGCGCTTGTCGGTGCCGACGCAGCGGTGGACATTGTAGGTGAGAAGACGGGGCATGATGTCCATGCTGCGGTTGCGCGGCCGAAGAGCTAGGCCAATTCGAACGCGATTGCGACCCTCCGAAGGCCGCTGCCGGGATCAGATTTCGACAAGCCTGTTCGGCAGTTCGTCGGGATTGTTCGCCCTCGGAGGAAAGTGGGCCGCCAGAACGTCCCCGGTCAGGCCGATGACCGTCTCGAAGCCGTCGGCGGCGCGGCCCGCGCGCAGGGCGACCGTCAGGGCGTCCACGGCCTTTGCCCAGACCTCGGAATCGACTTTGGAGTGGATCGCCTCGTCGGCGATGATCTCGACCTGACGGTCAGCCATGGCGGCGAAGATCAGGACCCCGGTGCGGTACTGGGTGGTGTGCAGGCCGTGGGCCAGGAACTGTTGCAGGGCGGCGCGGCGCACCCGGGCCCGGCGCACGCGGCGCGGCGTGACCAGCCTCAGAATTCCCGGGATGCAGGTGATCAACAGAACGGCCACGAACACGGCCGCCTGAACGACGGCATAGGCGGCGATGGTCTTGCCGATGGTGACATTGCGGGCGGCCATGTGAGCGGCCTCCCAGCTGTCGCCGAGGCCGGGGAACCACGCCGGGTCGAAGTTCAGAGGGATCAAAAGCATGGGCAGGATCAGGGCCGCGGCCGCCGCCCAGCCCAGACTCACATCGCGATAGGAAGAAACCTGCCGGGCGAAGACGCAGAAGATCTCGCCGGATGTCCGGCGTTCCGCAGCCGCTATCGCCGCCGCGATGCGCGCATGATCGTCCGGTGTGAATGACTTCACCATCCGCCTGAAGCTCCCCCGCCGCCGAAACTGCCGCCGCCTCCGGAGAAACCGCCGCCTCCACCGCCGAAGCCGCTGCCGAAACCGCCGCCGCCGGAGCGGCTCCCCCCTGAACGACTCAGGGCGTCGAGGGCGCTCCACAGGATGACGGGGCCGATGCCGCTTCCGCGCCGCCGCCGTCCGCCGCCGTGGGAGGCGCGGATCATGCCGACCAGGATGAACAGAAAGACCAGGGCGACGAGGATGATCGGCGCGATCGGAACGTCAGCCTGGGCGGGCTTCGCAGCCGCCGCGCGGGCCTGCGCCTCGGCCGGATCGAGGGTCAGTTGGGCGATGACGGCGTCCGTCCCCTCGGTGATGCCGCGCTGGAAGCCGCCCGTACGGAAGGCCGGAAGGATCCGGGTCTGGATGATCTGGGCCGACATGGCGTCGGTCATCACGGGCTCCAGCCCGTAGCCGACTTCGATCCGCACGCGGCGCTCGTTGGGCGCGACGATCAGCAGGGCGCCGGTGTCGTGTTCCTTGCTTCCGATCCCCCAGGCCCGGCCCAGACGGTAGCCGTAGTCCTCGATTTCATAGCCCTGCAGGCTGTTCAGCGTGACCACGACCAGTTGGTCGCCGGTGTCGGCCTCGAGTTTCTCCAGCTTGGCCACGAGCGCGGCTTCCGCGTCGGGCTGCAGCAGATGGGCCTGATCCACGACCCGGCCTGACAGGCTCGGGAAGGTCGGCTCGGCGGCGAATGCGGCTGACGGCGCGAGGGCGGCCAGCCAGAAGGCCAGCAGCAGCCCGAACGCTTTTGCGGGAGAGGGCATGAGCGCTTTCACCGCGCGGGCGCGGAACCCGGGGCGACGGCGGGAGCGTTCCCGCCGGGTCTGGCCGCCGGAGCCGTCGGGCCGACGTTGAAGGTGACGGTGGGCGCGTTCTGGGCGTCGGCGGAGGCGGTGAACAGCTGCATCGGCTTGGACCCGGACTGGAAGGTCTTGGCCCAGATCACCGTCGGGAAGGTCCGCAGCGAGGTGTTATAGTCCCGCACCGCCTCGTTGTAGTCGCGGCGCGAGATCGTGATGCGGTTCTCGGTGCCTTCCAGCTGGGACTGCAGCTGGACGAAATTCTGGTTCGACTGGATGTTCGGATAGGCCTCGACGGTGGCGAGCAACCGCGACAGGGCCCCGGTCAGCTGGCCTTGCGCCGCCTGGAAGGTCTGGAAGGCGGCGGGGTCGCTCAGGGTCTCGGGCGTGACCTGGACCGAAGTGGCTTTGGCCCGGGCGTCGATGACCTCGGTCAGTGTCGTGCGCTCGGCGATGGCCGCGCCCTGGACCGTGGAGACCAGGTTGGGGATCAGATCGGCGCGGCGCTGATACTGGCTCTGGACATCGGCCCAGGCGGCCTCGGCCCGCTCCTGCTTGGTCGGTATGGTGTTGTATCCGCAGCCGGTTATGGCGGGCAGCATGACCGCGGCGATGGCGATGTTGCGAACGGGGGGCCGAACCATGACGTGTATCCTCGACGGGTCGCTCGTCTGGCGACCGAGTCGGACTATCAGCGGTCAGCGAGGATGCATCAAGCGTCGAGTGGTTCCGGGGTCACGCTATTTGCGCGGCAGGCCGCGACATAGGTGTTGGCCAGCAGGCAGGCGATGGTCATCGGGCCGACGCCGCCGGGCACGGGTGTGATGGCCCCGGCGACCGTGACGGCCTCGGGGAAGGCGACGTCGCCGACGACGCGGGTCTTGCCCTCGGCGGCCTTGACCGGGTCGCCGGAAGGGACGCGGTTGATGCCCACGTCGATAACCGTCGCGCCCGGCTTGATCCAGTCGCCCCTGATCATTTCAGGCCGGCCGACGGCGGCGACCAGGATGTCGGCCTCGCGGCAGATGGCCGGCAGATCGCGGCTGCGCGAATGGGCGATCGTGACGGTGCAGTTCTGGGCCAACAGCAGCTGGGCCATCGGCTTGCCGACGATGTTGGAGCGGCCGACGATCACAGCGTTGAGACCCGACAGGTCGCCCAGCGTGTCCTTGAGCAGCATGACCGAACCCAGCGGCGTGCAGGGGACCATGCCCGGCAGGCCGACCGCGAGCCGGCCGGCATTGACCACATGGAAGCCGTCGACGTCCTTGTCCGGGTCAATGGCGTCCAGCACGACGCTGCTGTCGATGCCTGCGGGCAGGGGCAGCTGGACCAGGATGCCGTGGATTCCGGCGTCGGCGTTCAGATCGGCGATCAGGGCCAGCAACTCGCGCTGCGACGTGGTCCCGGGCAGACGGTGGGTATCGGAGCGCATCCCCGCCTCGCGCGTGCGTTCGCCTTTGTTGCGGACATAGATCTGGCTGGCCGGGTCCTCGCCGAGGATGACCACGGCCAGGCCCGGGGTGATCCCGTGATCGGCCTTCAGCGTGGCCGAGGCGGCGGTCACACGCTCCACCAGTCCGGCGGCGAACGCCTTTCCGTCGATGATCCGGGCGCGCGCTTCGTTTTCCGCCATGAAAGGGGCTTTCGTCAGGTTTCGTTCAGATGCGGGCGATTTACAGTGGAGGCGGTTCGGCGTCTATGTGCGCCGACAAACCCGAGGGGAATCCATGCGTCGTTCCGTGATCACCGCTACTGTCAGCGCCGTCGCCCTGATGGCCGGAGCCAGCCTCATCGCGGGTCAGGCCGTGGCACAGTCACAGCTGCAGATCGGGGCCAGTGTCGAGGCCAAGCTGGACGACCACAACGCCACCCTCGGCGCCGACGATGCCCAGTACCGGTTCGAGGATTACCGGTTCACCGCGCGCGCCGGACAGCGGCTGGAGGCGATCATGCGCTCCGACGCGTTCGACACCTATCTGGAAGTTTTCCCGGCCGGTCAGGAACAGGCCGAAGACGGCGTCCTGGCGTCGGACGACGACGGCCTGGCCGAGGGGACCAACTCGCGGCTGCGGTTCGTGGCTCCGGCCAACGGGACCTATACGCTGCGCGCCCGGACCCTGTCGGGCGTCGAGGGCGGTGATTACAGCCTCTCGCTGGCCCAGCGTCCGCCGGCGCCGCGCGCGCCGCGACCGACCGCCATCCGTCTGGGTCAGACGATCGACGCCAGCATCGCCAACACCGATCCTGAGAGCGATGACGGCGGCCGCTACGACGCCTTCTCGTTCCGCGCCCGCGCCGGACAGCGGTTCGCCATCGCCCTGCAGTCGGCGGACACCGAGACACTGGACCCGGTGGTGAGCGTCGGACGCATCGAACACGGCAATTTCGTTGAGATCGCCCGGAACGACGACGCCGGGACGGGCGGCCTGGATTCCTTCCTGGTCTTCACCGCCCCCAGCTCGGGCGAGTTCATCATCCACGCCGCAGCGCTCAACGCGGACAGCACGGGCGACTACAGCCTCAAGCTCGAAGAGGGGCCGCCGGCGCTGGCCGCCGAACCGATCGCCGTCGGGGACACGAAGGACGGCGAACTGACCGAGAGCGACGGGGTCAACGATAGCGGCGCCCGCGCCGACGCCTGGAGCTTCACCGCCACGGCGGGCCAACGCATCGAGGCGATCCTGACGTCGGAAACCTTCGACACCTATCTCGAGCTTTTCAACGCCGCCGGTGAGAGCATCGACCAGGACGACGATGGCGGCGACGACACCGACTCGCGCCTGATCACCACCCTCAAGGACGCCGGGACCTATACGCTGCAGGTCCGGGCGGTCAGCGACCCGCTTCTGGGCGCCTATACGCTGAAGCTGGCCGAGGCGGCGCCGGCGCCGGCGCCCACGGCCCTGCCGTTCGGCGAGACGGTGCAGGGCGAGGTCACCGACGACAGCGCCCGCGACGACGACGGCCGCGGCTATCAGGCCTATACGTTCCAGGGCACGGCCGGGAACCGGGTCCAGATCGTGGTGCGGTCGGGCGACTTCGACAGCTTCGTCCAGATCGGCAAGCCCGGCGACGCCTTCGAGGCCCTGGGCAGCGACGACGACGGCCTGGGCGAGGGGACGGACTCGCGGCTCAACTACATCCTGCCGGAGACGGGTGAGTATGTGATCCGGGCCTCGCCGCTGGGCTCTGACGAGAAGGGGCTGTTCTCGATCGAACTGACCGACAAGGGACCGCAGCCCGAGCCGGGCAGCATCCTGATCGGCGCCACCGCCCGCGGGACCCTGAACGAGAACGACGGGATCGCCGACGACGGCGCCTTCTTCGACGCCTATGCGATCACCGTGGCCGAGGGCGACAAGCTGGATGTGACCCTGGTGTCCAACGACTTCGACTCCTACCTCGACATCGGCAAGATGAACGACGGAACGTGGGAGAGCACGGTCAGCGACGATGACAGCCTGTCGGACACCCACGCCAGGGTCGAGTGGACCGTCGAGGACGCCGGGACCTATATCATCCGCGCCCGCAGCTTTGCCCAGGGCCAGACCGGCGCCTATACCCTGGCGGTCGAACGCTCGAAGTAACGATCAGCGCCCGGGCGGCGGGTCCCGGACGCTGAGGCTCCAGGACCGGTCGACCGGGCCCGCCTGCCCGGGTAACGGCATCTACGTTATAGGAGGGTTGGCTCCGGGAGCCGGGGATGCGCCTCTGGGACAGTTGATCCGTGAACTGATCTCGAAGCCGTCGCTCTGACACGTGGCAGTCTTTCAGTCCTGATCGACATCGGCCGGGAGGACGGGCAGGATCACGGCTGATCCCCGGAGACCGCATGTCCGACACCGCCGACCTTTTCGGAGAGGCCGAGGCCCCGAAAGCCCTGACCGACCGGCTGTTCTTTGGACTTTTTCCCGACGCCGCGACGGCGGGACGGATTGCGGAGGAAGCGGAGGCGCTGCGCCGCAAACACGGGCTGCGCAGCAAGGCCCATTCCCCGGATCGGTTCCACGTCACCCTGTTCCATCTCGGTGACTTTCCGGGTCTGCCGAAGGATCTGGTGCGGTCGTCGATGGCCGCTGCCGAGGCGACACGGGTGGCTCCGTTCGAGGCGACCTTCGACCACGCGACCAGCTTCGCCGGCCGTCCGAAGAACCGGCCGTTCATCCTGAAGGGGAGCGACGAGAGGCTGGCCGATCTGAAGGCCTGTCGCGCGGCGCTGGGCGTCTCGCTGGCGAAGGCGGGGGTGAAGACGACGCCGGCCTTCACGCCGCATGTGACGCTGCTTTACGACGACCCGATCGTCGAACCCGACCCGATCGAACCGATCTCATGGACGGTGCGCGAGCTGGTCCTGATCCGCAGTCATATGGGCAAGAGTATCCACGAACCCCTCGGCCGGTGGGCGCTTGAAGCCTAGTCGCGGTCCGGTGCGCCGAGCGGGAAGTAGGGCCGGTATTTCCGGGCCTCCTCGACGCAGCGCGACACCGAGGGGCGGGCCAGCAGGCGGGCGCGGTAGGCGGTGAGCGCGGTCAGTCCGGCCGGGATCCGGACCGTCCAGTCCGCATAGAACAGGGCCGGAGCCGACGCGCAGTCGGCCAGGGAGAAGTCGTCCCCAACCGCCCATTCCCGACCGGCGAGATAGCCGTTCAACCATTGATAGGCCGTGCCGAGCACGGCCTCGTTCTCGCCCACGCTGAGGGGGTCGCGGTCGGCCTCGGGGCGGATGGCGTTGTAGATGATCCGCTGCTGGGGCGTGGAGACATAGTTGTCGAACACCCGGTCCAGCATCCGCACCTCGACGGCCAGCGCCGGATCGGCCGGGATCAAAGCGACCGGACCCGGGTGATGCACGGCCAGATGCTCGATGATCGAGGTCGCCTCGAACACCGTCCGGTCCCCATCGACCAGCACCGGAAACCGCTTCATCGGCCATAGCGCCGCCAGCTCTTCGTTGGCGCCGGGTTCCTCCAGCGAGCGGTATTCGAACGCGATATCGTTCTCATAAAAGGCGATCAGCGCCTTCCAGCAGTAGGACGAGAAGGGGTGGGCATAGAGCTTCACGCGGGATCTCCGGTCAGGTGGCGGCGGCGGCGGCGGCGGCGTCCAGGTCCGCGACCTCGATCCTACGCATCTTCATCATCGCCTGCATGACACGATCGGCCTTCGCGCGATCGGGATCCTGAAGGTAGCGGGGCAGGGCCTCGGGGATGATCTGCCAGGACAGGCCGTATTTGTCCTTGAGCCAGCCGCACCGGCTCCCGGCGCCGCCGTCGGCGATCAGGGCGTCCCACAGCCGGTCGACCTCGGCCTGGTCTTCGCACGAGACATAGAGGGAGATGGCCTCGGTGAAGGGAAACTGCGGGCCGCCGTTCAGGGCGAGAAAGCTCTGACCTGCCAGCTGGAACTCGCACATCATCGGACTGGCGGTGATGATCTTCGAGTCCTCGAACAGGCCGGCGTAGAAGCGCGCCGCCGCCTCGGCCTTGCCGTCGAACCAGAGGAAGGGGGTGATCCTGTTGCGGGAAACGCTGACGGCGGGCATCGGTGCGTCCTCCCCATTGTTGAGAGGAGTGTAAATAACTGATCGGTTAAATGCAAGGCGATGTATGCCGCTCAGTCGCCGGATCTGCTGACCGTCAGCAAGGCGGATTTCGACCGAAACCAGTCGGCGTCCTGTTCGGAGATGAAGCGTTCGCTTTCCTTCCAGGGATCGAGCGACAGGTAGAAGATGCCGTCATCCGTCCAGAGGCATTTGACGAAAGCGATCTGGCTCAGGACGGTTTCGTTCGAGAAATCATAGTCGAACGACACACCATCCGAGAGGGTCAGAGTGTAGCGCGAATCGTGACCCTTCCGGGTGATGAAGGTGAGGTGAAGCACGACATCCCACTCGTTTTTGCCTTGGGCCAAGGTAAGACCGATCAGATATCCGTCGTGGACGGTGTCGCCGCCGCTGAGAAAGTCGACGGCGTCCCTGTCGCTCAACTGCATGTCCAAAATCCCCTATACCGATTGAACGAGCCTGCCACGGGCGGGTGGCTGACGTCGTCCGCAAAATATGGGAGACGGCCTTTGCTGATTCAGACAAGGCCTGCCGATGACCGCGACAATGTACGGAATCCCCAACTGCGACACGGTCAAGAAGGCGCGGGACTGGCTGGCGTCCCACGACGTCGCGTTCGAATTTCACGACTACAAGAAGGCCGGGATCGACCGGGCGTCGCTGGAGCGGTGGGTGGCCGAGCACGGCTGGGAGACGGTGCTCAACCGGGCCGGGACGACGTTCAAAAAGCTGCCGGAGGCCGATCGGATCGACCTGACCGCGGACAAGGCCATCAGCCTGATGCTGGCCCAGCCGTCGATGATCAAACGGCCCGTGCTGGATCTGGGCGACCGCCGGATCGTCGGGTTCAAGCCGGACGTGTATCAGGCCGCCCTCGGCTAAGGACGGCCTGACGAAACACGCAGGGACGGCCTTCAGCCCTCGACGCTGGTCTCGGGACGGTCGTGGCCGTCGGCGCGTTCGGTGATCCACTGGCCCGAGGTGTTTTCGTATTCGATGAAGGCGGTCTCGTCGGGCGACTTCTGTTCCCGCGAGGCGCGCACGGCGCCGGCCCGGGCGCTGTCGTGATCGGGATAGGTCTCCGAGAAGGTGTCGCCCAGCTTGTAGGCCCAGCCACCGTCGTGTTCGACGATCCGATAGGTGACCTGGGACATGCGAAGCTCCTCGAGATTAAATCAGGCGGTCACCGTAGCCTGCGCCGGCCGTTTCAGGAACATCAACTGTCGCAGCGTCCCACAATCAGCATGATCATGAGGACGGCTGTCGAGGGTTCGACCCGTGTTCGCCGACAAATTCGCCGCGTCGCGAGTCCGCGCCGCATCCAATGTCGCATCTGGCGCCGACTACCGTTTGAAAGCGCGGGGCAAGAGGGTCCGCGAGACAGGATTGAAAGCGATGCAACAGTTTTTCTGGTCCTTCTGGTGGCTGATCTTCCCGGTCGGGGGGATGGTCTACGCGGCCTTCCAGAGCTGGCTGAAGTTCCGCCAGCAGAAGGCGATGATGGACCTGATCCGCAGCTACGCCGAAAAAGGGATGCAGCCGCCTGAAGCCTTGCTGAAACAGCTGGACGCCCCGCTGGAACTGGACGCCGACGAGCGGGCCGACCGACGCGGCGAGCGGAACCCGGGCCACTACTGGTCGCTGGTCGGGCTGTTCGTTATCCTGTCCGCGGGGTTCGGCATTGCCGCCTGGATGGATGTCGACCGGGACAGCGGCGCCTTCGTGGTCGTGTCCATGGTGATGGCGGCCGTGGCGGTCTGGTCCCTGATCAACGCCCTGATGTTCGGGCGTCCGCGATCCTGATCCGGGACGCGGTGGGGCAGGGGGATGACCATCACCACCGACGCGGACCTGGTGCGGGCCGCCCGCGCCGGGTCGGACGCGGCCTTCGGCCGGCTGGTGCAGCGGCATCAGGCCGTCGTGCGCGGCTTCCTGCGCCGCACGCTTGGGGGAGGCTGGGCCGAGGCGGACGATGTGGCGCAGGAGACCTTCCTTGCGGCCTGGCGGTCGTTGCGGTCGCTGAAGGATCCGGCGGGCGCAAGGTCCTGGCTGCTGGGCATCGCCTGGCGCAGAGCCCAGGACCGGATACGAAGCGCCCGGCGCGGCGCGCGGCGGGACCGCGACTGGCTGGACACGGTAGAGACGCCGGCGGGCGTTTCGCAGACCGACCGGATGGCCATGGCGGCCGCGATGGGCGAACTGGCGCCCGACGTTCGCGCCTGTGTCGCCCTGTGCCTGGCCGACGGGTGGTCGAACGCGGAGGCCGCCCGGGCCTTGGGCTTGCCACTGGGCACCGTGAAGTCGCATGTTCTGCGTGGACGGGCGAAACTCCTGAAAGCGCTCGGAGGATCCGATGACGCCTGACCAGAAGATGGCCGTCCTGTTCGCGGCGGAAGCGCCGCCCGCGCGGGACTTCGCCTTCGAGGCCGTGATGGCCCAGCGGATCGCCGCGCGTCGCCTTTGGGCCCGCATCGCCGCCATGGTTCCGCTGACCGTCGCGGCGGCGGCGGGCCTGTGGGGGCTGCAGCCGCTGTGGCCAGCGGTCGAAGGCGCGCTGGCCGAGGCCGGGGCCGCCAGGCCTGATCTGCTGCCGGCCCTTGTGCTGACGGCCACCGCCGGGGCGGGCGCTGCGGTCGTGGTCTGGTTGTCAGGCCGTCTGCGACGGGCCTGAAGCCCGTCCGGGGGGCGCGCACGACCGCCTTACGAAAGTTTCACGTCCGCACGCGCATCCGTACGGCCTCCTGCACGCCTCTTGTTATCAGAAGGCCGGGACATCAGGCTCCGGCACGAACAAGGAAACCCAGTTATGGACGTCACGCCCATTCTCGTCTGCGCGGTGGTCTTCGGATCGATCGTCGCCATCATCCTCGGCCCAGGCTATTTCAAGAGCCGCGAACGCCGTGAGCTGCAGGCCACCGTCCGCGCCGCCATCGACAAGGGTCAGCCCCTGCCGCCCGAGGTCATCGAGGCCATGGGCAAGGAAGCCACCAAGAACGTCCCGTCGCGCACCCGTGATATCCGCCGCGGCATCATCTGGCTCGCGGTCGGCATCGGCATCGCCGCCTTCGGTCTGGTCGGCGACCTGGGTTGGGGCGGTGACGATTGGGGCGGCAACGCCGGGGCGCACATCGGCAACGGCCTGCTGGGCGTCGCCTGTATCCCGGTCACCATCGGTCTGGCCTTCATCGTTCTGAGCTTCTTCAACAAGAACAAGGACTGAATCGGTCAGGACAGGGGGAAGCTGTAATGACCAAGTCCCTGATGGACTTCCATGACGTGGAGCTCGCCGCCCTTGCGGCGGCGGGCGGGCGACGGGAGTTCGGCGAGCTGGTGCGTCGGCACGGCTCC
>Ga0209023_10007252_pt1 | contig 11431 bp, 9 predicted proteins | sample LakOneMetagenome_FD_187468 | JGI IMG/M metagenome (GOLD analysis project Ga0209023, IMG submission 187468) | Freshwater and sediment microbial communities from Lake Erie, Canada (SPAdes) (version 2) | ecosystem: Environmental > Aquatic > Freshwater > Lentic | place: Lake Erie, Canada | collected...
CGCCGCCGTATGCTTTTGCACAGTTCAAGCTGATCGCAGCTGTCAGAGTCGTTTTACCATGGTCAACGTGACCGATGGTGCCGACGTTAACGTGCGGCTTATTACGTTCAAACTTGGCCTTCGCCATAATATTCTTCCTTTTTCATTAACTTATCTAAAACGATTCGTTAAGTTATTAAACAATTAAACATACAATAAGATTCTGGCTAACTAGACTGACATCGTGATTTAAATCACTGATGTCAGTCGTCGCGCAGAGCATGTTGGAGTGTAACGCGGCTCTTTAAATTTTCAATAGTAATATCGAAAATCAATCACTAAAAAAGCCACATTCACATCAACACAACTCTTCGAAACTGATCAATAAGATCACTCGTCGTCTGCATCGCCTTTCTTGCCACCCGATGCGAATTTAGCAATGATGCCGTCCGCAACGTTACGTGGTGTTTCAGCGTATTTAACAAATTCCATGGAATAAGTTGCACGACCTTGCGACATTGAACGCATTGACGTTGCATAACCGAACATTTCCGACAGTGGAACTTCCACGCGAATTTGTTTAGTTCCACCAGGAAGATCATCCATACCTTGAATCACACCGCGGCGACGGTTCAAGTCACCCATGATGTCACCCATGTAGTCTTCTGGTGTTTCCACTTCGACTTTCATGATTGGCTCAAGCAATACTGGATCCGCTTTCATGAAGCCTTGACGGAACGCCATTGAACCAGCCATTTTAAACGACAGTTCATCAGAGTCGACGTCATGGTATGAACCGTCAAACAGTACAGCTTTAATACCCACAACAGGGTAACCAGCCAAAATACCGTTTTTCATGCGTTCCTGAATACCCTTGTCTACCGCACCAAAGAATTCTTTTGGAACAGTACCACCAACAACTTCAACTGCGTACTCATAGTTCGCGATTTCAGTGTCAAGCGGCTCAATACGTAGGTAAACGTGACCGAACTTACCACGACCACCCGTTTGACGCACAAATTTGCCTTCTTGCTCAACGGTCTTTTTGATCGTTTCGCGGTAAGCAACCTGTGGTTTACCGATGTTCGCTTCAACACCAAATTCACGCTTCATACGATCAACGAGAATTTCTAAGTGAAGCTCACCCATACCAGCGATGATGGTTTGGCTTGATTCTTCATCAGTCCATACACGGAAGGATGGATCTTCTTTTGCCAAACGACCCAAAGCGATACCCATTTTTTCTTGGTCAGCTTTGGTTTTTGGTTCCACAGCCAAAGAAATAACTGGCTCAGGGAAAATCATACGCTCAAGGGTGATGACATGGTTTTCATCACACAATGTATCACCAGTGGTTACGTCTTTAAGACCCGCACACGCAGCGATATCGCCAGTACGGATTTCATCAACATCTTCACGGTCATTCGCGTGCATCAATACGATACGGCCAACGCGCTCTTTCTTCATTTTTACAGGATTCCAAACAGCAGAACCTGCTTTTAGAACACCAGAGTAAACACGAATAAAGGTCAATGAACCCACGAACTTATCGTTCATGATTTTGAACGCAAGCGCTGCAAACGGCTCATCATCAGATGCAATACGTTCACCAATGGTTTCGTCTTTGTCATCAAGGATACCCTTGATTGCTTCAACGTCGCCTGGTGCTGGCAAATAACGAATAACAGCATCAAGCATCGCTTGAACGCCTTTATTCTTAAATGCTGAACCACAAAGCATTGGTTGGATTTCACAGTTGATCGTACGGATACGAAGCGCTGCATGAATTTGGTCTTCGGTCAAATCACCGTTTTCCAAGTATTCATTCATCAACTCTTCAGATGCTTCAGCAGCCGATTCAACCATTTTTTCGCGCCATTCGTTTGCAGTCGCAACCAAATCAGCAGGAATATCGCCGTATTCGAACTTCATACCTTGTGACGCTTCGTCCCAGATGATTGCTTTCATCTTGACTAAGTCAACGATACCTTCGAAGTTTTCTTCAGCACCGATTGGAATCGCGATAGGAACAGGATTAGCACCTAAACGAGTACGCATTTGTTCAACTGCGCGGAAGAAGTTCGCGCCAGTACGGTCCATTTTATTAACGAATGCAATACGTGGAACTTTATATTTGTTTGCTTGACGCCAAACTGTTTCAGACTGTGGCTGTACGCCGCCAACAGCACAATAAACCATACACGCACCGTCAAGTACACGCATAGAACGTTCAACTTCGATCGTGAAGTCAACGTGTCCTGGTGTATCGATGATGTTGATACGGTGTTTAGCGAAGTTGTTCGCCATGCCTGACCAGAAACAAGTCGTTGCAGCAGAAGTAATGGTAATACCACGTTCTTGCTCTTGTTCCATCCAGTCCATGGTTGCTGCACCTTCGTGCACTTCACCAATCTTGTGGCTTACGCCTGTGTAATACAACACACGTTCAGTCGTGGTTGTTTTACCCGCGTCGATGTGCGCGGAAATACCAATATTTCGGTAGTGTTCTAGGGGGGTTACGCGTGCCATGATGCTTTCCTAAATGCTTTCTTAATGATTCAATAAATTCAATGATAATAAGGCTCAAACAGACTGGGTCTGAATACCAGCAAATCTCCCACTAGATAACAGTGCGATGTTGAATCGTGCGGCAATCCGCATGTTGCTCTCCCGTGGTTGGTTGATGGTCATTAACTGAATCAACAGTCTGTTTAATTCACTTAAAAATAAACGCTGCAATGAGCAACGTTTACTTAAAAAATGACGGCTTAAAAAGCAAGCCTTAAAAGCAACGCACTCGTTAGAAACGGTAGTGCGAGAAAGCCTTGTTCGCTTCCGCCATGCGATGCACGTCGTCGCGTTTTTTCATAGCAGTGCCTTTGCCTTCAGCAGCATCCAACAATTCGCCTGCAAGACGCAGTGCCATTGTTTTTTCTGAACGCTTTGCAGCAGCTTCAACCAACCAGCGCATTGCTAGGGCGGTACGACGGGATGGACGTACTTCCATAGGTACTTGGTAAGTTGCACCACCAACACGGCGGGCTTTTACTTCAACCATAGGGCGAACTTTTTCAAGGGTATTCTCGAAAAACTCCACTGGTTCAGCTTTTGATTTTTCATTAATACGTAGCAACGCACCGTAAACGATACCTTCTGCTACTGATTTCTTGCCATCTTCCATTACATGGTTGATGAATTTGGCCACAGTCTGGCTGCCGAATTTTGGATCTGGCAGAATTTGACGGGCAACGACGGAACGACGTCTTGGCATGATACAAACCTTTTATGACACTTCAGGGATACCCAGCAGATTGCGCGTGGTGTCTTTTGCGCGGTTCGCTGGCCTTACTACATGCTCTGTCACAACCTTCAACTTTCAAAAAATCTTTTAACATCACGATCAACGTGACCAAAAATATTTACTTCAAAATCAAATTCGTAAAAACAGAAACTTTATTACAGCTTAAATCCGAAGATCTAAAGCTTATTTCTTAGGACGTTTTGCGCCGTATTTCGAGCGTGATTGCATACGACCTTTAACGCCAGCACAGTCTAATGAACCGCGTACAGTGTGATAACGCACACCCGGTAAGTCTTTAACACGACCACCGCGGATCAATACAACGCTATGCTCTTGCAGGTTATGACCTTCACCGCCGATATAGCTTGATACTTCAAAACCTGAAGTCAAACGTACACGACAAACTTTACGCATTGCTGAGTTAGGTTTTTTTGGTGTAGTGGTGTAAACACGTGTACAAACGCCGCGACGTTGTGGACACGCTTTAAGTGCCGGTACTTTTGACTTTTCAGTCAAGCTAGTACGACCCTTACGAATCAATTGGTTAGTGGTAGCCACTGATAACTCTCCCGTGAATAAAAATCCTCAAAAAGGATATACCCCTTTTTGAGGGCTACATATTCTAAATCAAGAGTAGTGGTTGGTCAAGGAAAGCTGTAGGTATTCGCAGTAAAAGTAGCTTTGTTTTCGATATGAAATTTATTATATTTTTTGAAAGGATTTGGCGTAATCATGAACGATTACGCCATATGGAGAAGATCAATCCTCATCACGATTTTCAGCACGATCTTCCGCCAAACTGGTCGCCATAATTTGTACCAATGCTGCTTGTTCACCATTTAAACGTGCAAGACGAAACGTTTCTTGCGCGCTCGCTACAACACTAGCAACTAAACGCGCATTATAAGTTGCACCCGCCGCACCCGTCATAAAAGGAACGGTGCGTGAAAGCCACTGCGCAGGTTTACGTAAATTCAGATTTCGAGAAAACTCGCTAATGACGCCACTGGCAATCGTCACTTCCTTGCTTGCACCAATGATTCTTTCTACGCCACTCAAATCACCCGACTCCAAAATCGTTCGCATTCCAGCAAGTGCGATCAACACACCTTGTTTATCAGCAAGAATTTCCAAATCAGAATTACTTAAGGCTTCAAATGCAAGTGCACGACCCTCCTCACCTTCCAGATCAAATCCATAGCAATGCGCAACTTGATACACCGTCCGCAACGATAAAATCAAAGCCAAAGGAAGATCAATCACCGCACCAAGCACACCTGTAGCGCCCGTTAATCCGCCTTCAGTTAATGCTAAGATTCGATTTTCTTCCATGACGCCAATCACGAGTTCCTCGCAACGCGCCACATCACCTGTACGCAACTCAAAAATATCATCAACACCTGCGCGCTTAGCAATTCGTGCTGAACTGCTTATAGAGTTCGCAAGCTCCGCTGCACGCTCAAATACATATTCGGAAAATGTTTCAACCATTTGGATTGGAATGACAGGCGCAATATATTTACCCAGTGCATTCAGACGTGAACCAACGAGTTGTTCAGTTAAGGTCGGCAAATGTTGTTTGAATACATTTTTTGCATCTAATACAACAGGAGGCTCACCTTTCAAGCGCTCTTGGCGCTGCTTTTCAGAAAGCTGATTCAACATCCGATCGCCAGTTTCTGCGGCTTTTTTAACTTGATTGGTAATGCGATCTTTCAACGTATTGGAATACCATGCCTTTTCCATAAGAATATTCCTATATTTTCCTGTTATTCGCTGTTGTAAATAAATGCTATCTTGAATCTTTAAGACTACATTATAACTGCAATGACACAAAGCCCGAAAACACTAATTTGCGATATTAGTAAGTAACAAATAGTAGAAGCAGCAAATTCAAAAATTCACCCAGCAATGACATAATTTGGTAATAAAAGCCAATTTTCATAACATCCAAGCAACCTTCTCATTCAGCTAAATATGATATAAAGGCTCACTACGCAAAGCCTCAGAATGCTCCGTTTTCTTTTTCTTTGGTTGATACGCACCACTTTCACATTACGGTCACGATGCAATGCAATACTTCACTGTTGATTGTACTCAATCATTCTTTGCTTTATTACCCACGGAGCACTAATGCGTCCCGCCTCATATACACACGCAGACTTAATTGCTTGCGCCGAAGGAAAGCTATTTGGTGCAAATAATGCACGCTTACCAATGCCACCGATGCTCATGTTCGATCGAATTACTCACATCGGGGATACAGGCGGGAATTTTGGTAAAGGCGAAGTGATCGCTGAACTCGATATCAAACCAGAACTTTGGTTCTTTCAATGCCATTTTTTAACTGACCCAGTTATGCCAGGTTGTTTAGGCTTAGATGCCATGTGGCAGTTGGTTGGTTTTTATTTGGGCTGGCATGGAAATCCGGGGCGTGGACGTGCACTGGGTGTAGGTGAAGTAAAATTTACTGGACAAGTTCTGCCAAAGCATAAAACTGTGCGTTATCATCTACACATGAAGCGTGTGATTGAACGCAGTTTGTGCATCGCCATTGCTGATGGTGAAATGTATGTCGATGATCAATTGATTTACACTGCGAAAGATTTACGCTGTGGCGTTTTTATTGATCCTAGTTCTTAGATTTTAGGTTCGTTAGTTTTTAACGAATAATGATCATTACGGCAATTGATCAATATAAAGCAATTAGCGCATATTAAGCACCACAGTAAATGATGTTTGAAGAAAATATCGCATAGGCGACAGTTTTAATTTTAGATTGAGGAATACACATGCGTCGTGTCGTAATTACTGGAATGGGAATCGTATCGTGTTTAGGTAATGATCGCGCGACGGTCACTGATTCCTTGCGCAAGGGAAAATCAGGCATCAGCTTCAATCAAATTTATACTGATCTTGGTATGAAGTGCCATATCAGTGGTCGCCCAACCTATGATGACTCTGGGATTGACCGTAAACTCAAGCGTTTCCTAGCAGAGGCGTCGACCTTTGGTTATCTCTCAGCAATTTCTGCCCTTGAAGACGCGGGATTATCACCAGAAGATGTAGCAAACAATACACGCGTTGGAACTATTGCAGGATCTGGAGGTTCATCTACAGGCTCGCTGGTCGCTTCTGCAGATGCAATGCGCGAAGGGGGTACGCGTAAGGTTGGACCATTTATGGTGCCACGTACGATGACCAGCTCTATCACTGCTGCAATTGCAACAGGATTAAAACTAAAAGGCGTTAGTTATGCCATTAGTTCTGCATGTGCCACTTCTGCGCACTGTATCGGAAACGCAATGGAGCTCATTCAACTAGGCAAACAAGATGTTGTACTCGCAGGTGGCGGCGAAGAAGAACATTGGACACAATCGATTTTGTTTGATGCGATGGGCGCGATGAGCACCAAATACAACGACACACCTCAAACAGCTTCGCGTCCGTATTCAACGGATCGTGATGGTTTTGTCATCGCTGGTGGCGGCGGTATTGTTGTTGTTGAAGCGCTTGATCATGCGATTGCACGTGGTGCTCGTATCATTGCTGAAATTGTCGGTTATGGCGCAACATCTGATGGCGCTGATATGGTTGCACCAAGTGGCGAAGGCGCTGTACGTTGCATGAGAATGGCACTCGATATGGCGGCTCAGCATGATGTGACCGAAATCGATTACCTCAACACGCATGGCACATCAACACCAGTGGGTGATACCGCTGAATTAAATGCAGTTCGCGAAGTATTTGGCGATAAATCACCAGCGATTAGTTCAACGAAATCGATGAGTGGCCATAGTCTCGGCGCAGCGGGTGTACAAGAAGCCATTTACTGCATGCTCATGATGGAACATGGCTTTATTGCACCTTCAATCAATATTACAGAACTTGATCCTGATGCTGCAGGGTTGGATATCGTTCAAACCACTCGCACTGCCACACTCAATGCAGTTTTGTCGAATAGCTTCGGGTTTGGTGGCACTAATGCCAGCTTGATTTTCAAACGTTACGAGGAATAAGCATCAGTGCTCCTTCTCTGGATTAAAGCATTTCACATCGTCGCAGTCATTTGCTGGTTTGCGGCGATGTTTTATTTGCCACGCCTATTTGTTTACCATGTACAAAGTACTGATGCCGTCAGCATCCAACGTTTCGAGTTAATGGAACGCAAACTTTATCGCGGCATCATGACGCCAGCGATGATTGCGACATGGGCACTTGGCTTATGGATGATTTGGTTAGGAAGCGATTACTATCTGACCCAGCATTGGATGCATGCTAAATTAGGATTAGTGGTGCTTTTGACGGCTTATCATTTTGTTTGTGGTTATTTTAGAAAAGGGTTAATGATTCATCCGCACTTAAAATCGCATGTCTATTTTCGCTGGTTCAATGAAATTCCTGTTTTACTGTTGATTGCTATTGTAATTTTAGTGGTTGTGAAACCGATTTTTTAATTTAATTTCATCAAGTTGATACAAACCATAAATTAATTTTTATATTTCAATTTGAATAACTTACTCAATAAATCACTATAAATGTAGCCCCCCCTTGAATAGGGTGTATCTTTTAATCATAAAATTATTGTATGATTTGTGAGCAATAATTTTGTAATTTGTTTTCCATATGTTAACAATAATATATTTGGGGCAATTATCATGAATACTAAGAAATTATCACTCGTTATCGCATGTACAATAATACTCACCGCCTGCCATGGTGGGAGTAGCGATAATGGAACACCACCATCTACACCACCATCTACACCACCATCTACACCACCAACTAATACAGCTACGACGGTCTCGGGTTCTGTTATTTTGGGTCCAGTTAAAGCAGCGACTGTCACTTTTTTCTCAGCAGATGCGAACGGTATGAAAACTGGATCCGCATTAGGCAGTACAACAACCAATGCAGATGGAACATATACAGCCACTTTTAAGAAAGCTTATAGTGGTCCACTCATTGTAGAAGCAACAGGCGGCACTTATATTAGTGAAGCTGACATCAGTAAAACAAAATCTTTAACAGGTGTGATTTCATCTTTAACAAATGTTTCAGCTTCAGGAAAAAATACGGTCAATGTGACCCCACTGACGCATTTATTAGCATTGCGAGCAGAAGAACTACTCAAATCTAAAACGAGTGCAGATTTAAATGCTGCGCTTATAAAAGCTCAGGCTGATCTCTTGCCTTTGCTAGCTGACCTCAAACTTGATAAAGGCGCTCTACTCTCATCAGTATTACCAGATTTTAAAGCTACTTCGGGATCACCCTACTTCTATGCATTCCTTTTAAGCGTATTAGAACAAGGCGCGCTTAATTCATCGTTAGCTTCGTCTGAGCTGGTCAGCTTATGTGCTCAAGATTTAGCGGATGGCATCGCAGATGGTAAATTTAAAGGAACTGCCATCAAACAAACCAATGGCTCGAATATGGGAGCAACGCTATGCTCTAGTGGATTAAATGCTGCAGCTTTCACACTGGCTAGTTCGACTTCAAGTATTTATTCTGGAAGCGGGATCGATATCAAAACCGCCATAACTGCTGTGACGACTGCAACTGCAGCATCAGCTGGAAGCACTGGTGCGACCGCGAGTTCATCAGGTGCTGTTGCATATATGGAATATTATGATGCAAGCGGTATCTCACAAAAACGAGTTTTTGTTGCTGGACGTAGTAATTTACTTGGTATTTTAAATGTTAATGACCCCACTACACCGTCTGCTTTAACGGCAGAAGAAGCAGCGCTTAATGCTAAAATTCAAACGGCTGGACTCTCAAGTATTGGTGGAGTTATTGCAGTTAACAACTCCAGTAAACCGCTATTATTCTTGTTTGACTATTCGAATAAAACAGTCTTAAAAGTAGATTTACTGACCAACACTGTCACAGCAGGGACTGTAAATGTCACCAACACTATCAATTTTAGTGGAGCCAGTAATGTCTATATTGCAGGTGGAATCTTGGATACTATTCGTGGAGGCGTTTGGCTTGCAACCGCTGACGGACTAGTCAATTTCGATCCTATTACAATGACTGAAAATTCACGAATTGCTCAACCTACCGGCACTATAATTAATGAAAATATAGGTGGTGATCCAAGTTCCAATGTCATCCTCTCTCCAGACTATGCAAATTATGGCAAAGGAATGATTGTATACAAGCTTGATGAGAAAAAGACTTATATGCAAATGGCTGGCGAATGGGCAACACTGTTTCCAAATATTAGCTCAACAGAACCTGATGCAGTCTCCATGGATACAAATTATAAAGTAGCGATTGTTACTGGCGAAGATGTTCCAGATTTGGGTCTTATTGATATGACAAAAGTAACTTACTCATCAAGCAATGCTCAACTAACAATTCCCACTACTGCGGTAAAAGCTATGTCTTTACGTTCAGGGACAGGTTCGGATTGTTCTTCTAATTACTTCCAGTTTAGTGGGTCAGCTGTAGAGTCAAGCAATCATCTGGTATTATTTATGGCAGGTTATAGTACTGATGTGGCAGTAGGTTTACTCAACAACCCTACTACTGGTGTAGGTATGTCCAACTTCAAAACATGGCCTCAAGGTAATTTCTCATACGCACGTGACCCACACTCAGTCGGCAGTTACAAACTATCCGATGGACGTAGTTACGGGTTTATATTGGATGCGTCGAAGAATATTATAATGATCGACTTGCAAAACTTCTTAGATGCCAGCGCATCAAGCACCTGTAGTACAAAATTAGCAAGCGATCCGTTTATCAATCCAACCATTATCAAGAAAATTCCGTACTAATATCTAGACAGAATCTCTTTATAAAAAATAATCCCCCACCCTTTAGATAAGTCGGGGGGATTATTTTATAGTTAGATTCTAGTACACATCAATTTTTAATAAGCTGGATTAAGTTATTTCGAGTTTAATTCGACGTTTAATCGTACTTGCAGCCAGTTGTCCCCAGAGCGAATATGCTGGCGCAGCAGGATGAAATCGATCAGTAGCCAAATAATGAGGCTCAAAGGGAAAATCGGGTTCGATTAATTCACACTGTTTATCCGCTAAGGTAATATCTCTCAATAGCCCAGTCAGCTGCTTAGCTCTCATACCCACATGCCAGCGCAGGGGTTGAGGAAGAACCTCAAACAAATGCAACGGTGGAAGACCGGTCAACACAATATGCTGAACGCCAAACTTAGATTTCAATAATTGAATAATATCTAATATTTGTGCAACCCAAAATTTGGAACTCGTGCGGCCGCTGACGTCGTTGACACCGACAGACAGTAAGGCGACTGCAAACGATTCTGCTGGCGCAGATTTTAAAGATTCGAGCACATCGTTTGCGTTAAACCCAGATGTTGCATTCAATTTCCATGACACATGAAACTCAGAACCCAACTCAGAAGATAGTTTAGAAATCAATTGACCAGACAAGGCTTCTTGTTGAGTCGCCACGCCAACCCCAGCCGCTGCAGAATCACCGACGATCAGTACGCCAAGTTTTGAACCAGAACCGATTGCCCCAGATCGAGCGCCTTCCGCTTCAGGCAATTTTGGCGTAATACGACGCTTCACGTAACGGGCTTGCACAACAAGAAATGGCGCTAAGCCGAGGGTTGTCAGTAGGTATTTCATTGTTTAAACTTTTACTCAATAAATGTAATTCATCGCGACAAATACCGCGTCATATCCTCAATCCCTTTGACCGTCATTGGATACATTTTATCTTCAAAGGTTTGTTTAATCGCCGCAATGGTTTGCGTGTAGTGCCAATAACCTTCAACCTCAGGATTCAGCCATGCAGTTTTACTGAAATGTTGACGGATACGATTTAACCACACCACGCCCGCTTCATTATTAGAATACTCAACCGAACCGCCATTACTCATCAGCTCGTACGGTGCCATGCTGGCATCACCAACGAAGATCACGCGATAATCTTTGCCGTAGGTATGCAATAAATCATAGGTATCCATACGACTGGTCGTGCGACGAAGATTGTCTTTCCACACATAGTCATACAGGCAGTTATGAAAATAGAAGAACTCTAGAGTTTTAAACTCAGATTTCGCTGCACTAAATAGTTTTTCACACTGCTCAATATGCGCATCCATCGACCCCCCAATATCAAACAACATCAAAACCTTTACCCGATTTC
>Ga0209023_10007253_pt1 | contig 11428 bp, 7 predicted proteins | sample LakOneMetagenome_FD_187468 | JGI IMG/M metagenome (GOLD analysis project Ga0209023, IMG submission 187468) | Freshwater and sediment microbial communities from Lake Erie, Canada (SPAdes) (version 2) | ecosystem: Environmental > Aquatic > Freshwater > Lentic | place: Lake Erie, Canada | collected...
GGGCCAGAGGCTGATTCGGTGGCGCGGACCGAGCCCGACCACGACCCCGAGCCGGAGTCGCGGGTCGCGCTCGAGCCGTCGGTAACGCCGGAGCCGGAGCTCGTGGTTGAGCTCGAGCCGGTAGCGAATTCGGAGCAAGTGTTCGAGCCTGAGGTGTCTGGTGGTTCGGACGAGCGGGAACGCGAGCCTGCCGCTTCCGGCGCTGCTGCCGCTCGGACACCGGCGCCGGCCAAAGGTCGCGGGCGTCGCCCCAAGCGTGGCGAGCCGTCGCTGTTGTCTCGGGCATTCGAGCTGACCGGTCACCAGGAATCGGTGCTCACCCGGCCGCCGACCGACGACACAGACCCCGCGGATTTCTGAGCCCACCTCGGTTCGGAGGTGGTCTGGGTCGGTGCGTAGGGTTGGGCCATGGTCGAGTTCGCGTTCCAGCAGATGTTCCCGCAGACGAAGGGGGACACGCCGTACCGCCAGCTGACGTCGGACTTCGTGGAGCTCGACGAGTACCGGGGTCAGCAGATCCTGCGGGTCGATCGAGAGGCGCTGACGCTGCTCACGGCCGAGGCGATCCGGGACATCTCGCACCTGTTCCGCCCGGGTCACCTGGCGCAGCTGCGCAAGATCCTCGACGACCCCGAAGCCACCGAGAACGACCGCTTCGTCGCCCGCACGATGCTCCAGAACGCGTGCGTGTCGGCCGGCATGGTGCTGCCGTCGTGCCAGGACACCGGCACGGCGATCGTCATGGGCAAGAAGGGCCAGCAGGTCTGGACCCATGGCGCCGACGGCACCCCCGGCGGTGACGAGGAAGCGCTCGCCAAGGGCATCTACCGCACCTACACCGAGACCAACCTGCGCTACTCGCAGGTCGTGCCGATCACCACCTACGAAGAGGTCAACACCGGCACCAACCTGCCCGCTCAGATCGACCTGCTGTCGGTCGACGGGGCGGAGTACCACTTCCTCGTCATGACCAAGGGCGGCGGGTCGGCCAACAAGACGTTCCTGTTCCAGGAGACCAAGGCGCTGCTCAACCCCGACTCCCTCATGAAGTTCGTGGGCGAGAAGATCAAGACGCTAGGGACCTCGGCGTGTCCGCCGTATCACCTGGCGATCGTCATCGGCGGCACCTCGGCGGAGATGAACCTCAAGACGGTCAAGCTCGCCTCCGCTCGCTACCTCGACGGCCTGCCCACCGAGGGCAACGGCCTGGGCCACGCCATCCGTGATGTCGATCTCGAAGCGCAGATCTGGCAGCTCGCCGCGGACACCGGCATCGGCGCCCAGTTCGGTGGCAAGTACTTCTGTCACGACGTGCGGGTCATCCGCTTGCCTCGCCACGGCGCATCGTGCCCCGTCGGCATCGGGGTGAGCTGCTCGGCTGATCGCCAGTCGGTCGGCAAGATCACCGCCCAGGGCGTGTTCGTGGAGCAACTCGAGACCGACCCGGCGCATTACCTGCCCGAGGTCACCGACGAGCATCTGGGCGACGACGTGGTCCACATCGACCTCAACCGTCCGATGGACGACATCCGAGCCGAGCTCAGCCGCTACCAGGTCAAGACGCGCCTGTCGCTCAGCGGTCCGATGATCGTTGCCCGCGACATCGCGCACGCCAAGCTCAAAGAGCGCATTGACGCCGGACAAGGCCTTCCGCAGTACGTCAAGGACCATCCGATCTACTACGCGGGTCCCGCCAAGACGCCCGATGGCATGGCGTCCGGATCGTTCGGCCCCACCACCGCCGGCAGGATGGACAGCTATGTCGACCTGCTCATGGCCAACGGCGGCAGCTTCGTGACGCTCGCCAAGGGCAACCGCTCCGCCCAGGTCCGCAACGCGTGCAAGAGCCACGGGGGCTTCTACCTGGGCTCGATCGGTGGTCCAGCCGCCATCCTCGCCCAGGACGCGATCAAGAAGGTTGAAGTGCTCGAGTACCCCGAGCTCGGCATGGAAGCGATCTGGAAGATCGAGGTCGAGAACTTCCCAGCGTTCATCATCACCGATGACAAGGGCAACGACTTCTTCACCGACCTCCTGTAGGCCCAGGCCCCGGACGCGGCGGAGGGCCTTCGGTGCTGAACCGCGTTCGGAACTGTTGCGCGGGCTGAGCCGGTGTGGGATCGTGACGGGTCGCCGGAGGGAGCGTGTCGTGGGTCACATTCGTGCAGCAGTCGCCGCTGCGTCCATCGCAGCATTCGTCGCCGTCGCGGCGGCGTGCGGACCCCCGCCCACCGGCGGGGCGGGCACCGGTGCCACCACATCGGTCGAACCCAGCGCCACCGACCCGGCGATCACCGCCGACCTCATCAACCAGAACTTCGCCTCGATCCCTTCGGGCGTGGCCGCCGGCAAGCTAGCGGTCGTCCTGCCCGGCACCAGCGCCTCGACGTTGGGTTACAGCGAGATGACCCGGGCGTTGCGCAACCGGGGCTACCACGTGATCGTGCTGAGGTACGCGAGCGCAGTTGCCACCTACTCCGCCTGCCCGGACGGCGCTGCGGCGACGGCGCCCGATTGCTTCCGCTCGTTCCGCTCAGAGGTCACCTTCGGTTCTGGCGTCGCCGATCCGAGCGGTCACGCCTTCGACAACCCCGTAGCGAACGTCAGCCGTTCCAACTCCGTGGTCAATCGCCTGACCAAGCTCGTCGATCGGCTCGTCGCGATCGCTCCCGGCAACGGCTGGGGTCAGTTCCAGCATCGCGGCCCGTCCGGTGCCTGCCTCCAGGTCGACGCCACGTACGGCGGGTGCTCGATCGACTGGACCAAGGTCGCCGCCGTCGGGCACTCCCAGGGTGCTGGCGTCGCGCTGTACCTGGCCAAGTTCTTCCCGCTCGATCGCGTCGTGATGCTCTCGGGCAGCTTCGACGCCTACGACCTCGGCGGCGGGAACTACACCGTTGCACCGTGGATCACCGAGGCACCTCTTGCCGTGCCGGTCAGCCGGATCGGCGTCATGTTGCACACTTCGGATCCAAGCGTCGGGCGAATCCGAGCCGTCGCCGACGGCGTCGGTGTGGTCGGTCCGGAGACTGATGTCGGGTCGAGCTCATCGCCGTTCGGAGGGAGCCGCTGGCTGGCGACCTCGCAGACCCCCACGTGTGCGCTCGATTCGGCGCCCAGTCACAACTCGACGGCGGTCGATGGGTGCGTGCCCGACGGCGCCTACGACGACGCGTGGACCTACCTCGTCGCCGGGTGACCGATCTGGATCGGACATGCCTCGCGGGTCGGTGGCGCTGCAATCTTGACGTCTGGTCGATTCCGCCGAGGCCAGAACTGGCCAGTCGGTCTGGTCGGTCTCATCGAGGCTGATGCCACTTCGGTGATGCAGCACATGGACACGCCAGACCCCGACGACCCGTCGGCTCCACCAGACTGCAGCACGTGGAGCTGACCCTGTTCACGAACCTGCTCGGCGCCTTCGGGCTCGGCGCGGCATCGGGGCTGAACCCGTGGATTCCGCTGTTCGGCCTGGGGATCGCTCAGCGCCTTGGTGCCGTCGAGCTGTCATCGAGCTTCGACTGGATCGGCGCGACGCCGACGCTGATCGTGTTGGGTGCGCTGTTCCTGGCGGACCTGATCGGCGACAAGATCCCGGCGATCGATTCGGTGCTGCACCTGTTCGGCCTGGTCGTGGCCCCAGCCTCGGGTGCGATCGTGTTCGCAGCGCAGGAGAACCTACTGAGCAACACCCACCCGGTCCTCGCCGGTGGTGTCGGGCTGGTGCTCGGCGGGTCGGTGCACGCAGCGCGATCCACGCTTCGTCCGGCGGTGACCGCGACGACGGGCGGGATCGGCAACCCGATCGTGAGCTTCGTCGAGGACGCGGTGTCGTTCGGGCTGACGGTGCTGGCCGTGGTGGTGCCCGTGCTCGCGTTCATGTCCCTGGTGGGCCTCACGGTGTGGGCCGTCGTGGTGGTTCGACGGTGGCGAGCGCGTCGCCGTCAGCGTGGGTTCACGCCGCAGTCGGCTGGTGGACCGAGCATGCCCGGGCCAGGGCTGCCTGGCGGTCCTTGAACGCCTGCATCTGACGCTCTGCGGGGCTGGACGACCGTCGGAACATCCAGGTGACGCGGTCACGGATCTGGGCCATGGCTTCCCATCGGCCGCCATGCCCAGAAGTGGAGGATTCCTCCTCGCCCCGACACGCTTTGTCCCGCGCTACGTGTGGAAACGATGACGCCACGCGGGACAAAGCCGGGGGAGACGTGGCACGGTGGCGGTCGGAGGGCCGAGCTCCAGGGGGACGTCGAATGGCCGACTTGATCATCCGAGGTGGCACCGTCATCGACGGCACCGCAGCACCGGGACGCGTCGCTGACGTGGCGATCACCGACGGGACCATCACCGCAGTCGGCAGCGTCGCCGAGCCATCGCTCGACGGGGTCGCCGCCCAAGAGGTCGACGCCGACGGTCTCCTCGTCACCCCCGGCTTCGTCGACATCCACACTCACTTCGACGGCCAGGTCACCTGGGATCCGATCGTGGCGCCCTCGTCGCTGCACGGCGTCACCACCATCGCCATGGGGAACTGCGGCGTCGGCTTCGCTCCCGCCGCTCCGGACCGTCACGCCTGGCTGATCTCGTTGCTCGAAGGGGTGGAGGACATCCCCGGCACCGCGCTGGCCGAAGGGCTCACCTGGGACTGGGAGACCTTCCCCGAGTACCTGGACTCAGTCGCCGCCAAGCCCCACACCGTCGACATCGGCGCCCACATCCCGCACGCTGCGGTGCGCACCTACGTCATGGGCGACCGCGGGGCGGACCACACCGAGGTGCCGACCGACGACGAGATCGCGGCGATGGCGCAGCTGGTCGGCGCGGCGCTGAGCGCCGGCGCGGTCGGCTTCGCCACCTCACGCACCGAGGTCCACCGCACCAGCGGTGGGGACAACATCGGCACGCTCACCGCGACCGACGCCGAGCTGCTCGCGATCGCGGACGCCATGCGGCGTGCCGGCACCGGCGTCACTCAGCTGATCAGCGACCTGTACCAAACGCCCGCCGACGCCGTTGCGCAGTCCGAGCTCGACCTGCTGGAGCGATTCGTCAGGCGGAGCGGACGGCCGCTCAGCTTCACGATGCAGCAGGCCTACCACTCGCCGGATCGCTGGCGGTTCCAGATGGACTGGGTCGACCGGATGGTCGCGGACGGGTTCAACGTCAAGGCTCAGGTGGGGGTCCGTCCGATCGGCGTGTTGCTCGGGTTGCAGGCCACCGCTAATCCGTTCCTGCTCTGCGCGTCGTACGGCGAGATCGCGCTGCTCGACCTTCCCGAGCGCGTCGTGGCGATGCGCGACCCGGAACGACGTCGTCGGATCCTGGCCGAACACGCTGAGATCGCGGCAGGACTGGAGCCGGGGATCCTTCAGCAGATCATGTGCAGTGCGGACATCACCTTCGAGATGGGTGACCCCGTCGACTACGAATGCCACACGGATCGTTCCGTCGGTGCACTGGCCCGCGCCGCCGGAGCCGACCCGAGCGCGGCGGTCTACGACCTGATGCTGGAGCGAGGCGGCGAACAGCTGCTGTATCTGCCGCTGTTCAACTTCGCGCACGGCGACTTCGGTGACCTGCACGACATGATCACCTCGCCGAACGTGCTGTTCGGGCTCTCCGATGCGGGTGCGCACTGCGGCGCGATCTGCGACGCGTCGATGACGACGTCGTCGCTCGTGGTCTGGAGCCGTGACCGTCGTGACGGCGAACCGGTACCGGTCGAGCAGATCGTGCACGGCCACACGCAGCGCAATGCCCGTCACATGGGCTGGCTCGACCGAGGCGTCATCGCTCCCGGCTACGTCGCGGACCTGAACGTGATCGACCTGGACGCGCTCGCGTGTCCGCCGCCGACGATCGTGCACGATCTGCCCGCAGGCGGTCGTCGGCTCATGCAGACCGCCCGGGGCTACCGCCACACCATCAAGTCCGGTGCAGTCACCTTCAGCGACGGGGAGCACACCGGAGCGCTACCCGGGGAGCTGCTGCGCGGCACCCGCTTGGCCCCAGCCTGATCCGCCGACCCGTTTTGTGTGCGATGAGTTCGTCCATGCGCGACTGGCTGCACACAGAATCCGAGCCGTCTCGTTTTGTGTGCGCTGGGTTCGTCCATGCGCGACTGGCTGCACACAAAATCTGGTCCGCCGCGTGGCGCAACCCGGTCAGAGTGGCTGGCGGCGGAGCACGGAGCGGGCCGCGGCGCGACCGCACATGCCGTGGACGCCGCCGCCCGGAGGGGTCGACGACGAGCAGACGTAGAGCCCGTCGACCGGCGTGGACCACGGGTCGAGCGACGGCACCGGACGGAACAGGAACTGGCGCAGATCCGCAACGCCGCCGTTGATGTCGCCGCCGATGTAGTTCGGGTTGTACGACTCGAACCGCGCTGCGGAGATCGTGTGACGACCGAGCACCAGGTCTCGGAAACCCGGGGCGAACTGCTCGATCCGTGCTTCCATCGTGGCGGTCATGTCGACGTCGCAGCCGGCGGGCACGTGGCAGTAGCCCCAGAGCGTCTGGCAGCCGTCGGGGGCTCTGGTCGGATCGAAGTTCGACTGCTGAGCGAGGAGCATGAACGGCACTGACGGCACGCGGCCGGACACGACGTCCTGCTCTGATGCCCGCACCTCCGCGAGCGTCCCGCCCAGATGCACGGTCCCCGCGCGGGCGGTGGCGGGATCGGACCACGGCACCGGGCCGTCGAGCGCCCAATCGACCTTGAACACACCGGGTCCGTACCGGTAGCGCTCGAGCTGGCGGCGGTAGCCCGACGGCAGTCGGTCGCCGGCCAGCCCGATGAGCTGACGTGGGGTGACGTCGCAGAGGATGGCTCGGGTCGGGGGAAGGTCGTCGAGCGATCGGACGTCCTCGCCGCAGCGGACCGTGCCGCCGAGCGATTCGATGAGCCGGATGAGGCCGTCGGCGATCGCCTGGGATCCGCCCTTGGCCATCGGCCAACCGACCAGGTGCGCCAGTTGGCCGAGCAACATGCCGAACCCGGTCGTGATCGGATCGTCCAGGCTCAACATCGAGTGCCCGGCCATTCCGGCGAGCAGTGCGGGGCCGTCGTCGCCCTTGAACTTCCGACGGGCGAGCGCGGACACCGACCAGATGCCGGTGGTGCCGTAGCGGGCCAGGTCGATCGGGTGGCGAGGCGGCAGGTTGAGCGGGTCGAGCAACGAGTCGACGAGATCCAATCCGGACCGGACGCTCGGCCCGAACAGTCGCTCCCACGGCCGTCCGTCGATGCCGAGTCCGACGGCGGTCGCTGCGAGCGATCGCTCCTGGATGACGGAGTGGCCGGGGCGCAACGCGTGGGCGAGCGGCGCGTCCGGGTGCACCCATTCGACGCCGACCTGATCCAGACCGAGGTCTCGCAACGCGGGTGACGCGATGCCGAGCGGGTGGATTGCCGAGCACACGTCGTGACGAAAGCCGGGCAGGGTGAGCTCGGCGGTGCGGGTGCCGCCGCCGGGGGTGTCGGCCCGTTCCAGCACCAGGACCTTCCAGCCGGCCTGGGCCAGCTCCAGCGCGGCGACCAGACCGTTCGGGCCGCTGCCGACGACGACGGCGTCGAACTCGGTGCCTGCCATGCGCCCCAGCCTATTGCGGGCGCCTGTCGGTGGGTGAGGTGGGCGGTCGATGTTGTACGTGGTCGACCGCTGAGGGGTCTGTGGCGTACAAGTTCGATGGCTGGACCGTCGGTGGGCGTGGTCGACGGTCGATGTTGTACGTGGTCGACCGCTGAGCGGTCTGTGGCGTACAAGTTCGATGGTCGAGCGGGCGCGGGTGAGGTTGTCCGACATGCGGTGCTGTCGATCGGTCAGGATGCCGGTCGTGAGCGCCCGCACCGACCTGAACGAACTCCGCAAGCACCGGGTGCCGACGTGGTGGTCCGACGCCAAGCTCGGCATCTTCGTGCACTGGACCCCGGCGTCAGTCGCAGGGTTCGCTCCCGTCGACTCCGACATCGGTGAGCTGCTCGGTGCGGCGGACCCCGAGGCGTTGGCGGAGAACCCGTACACCGAGTGGTACGAGAACTCGCTTCGGTTCCCGAACAGCTCCGTGAGCCGGTTCCATCGTGAGACCTACGGACTCATGCCGTACGAGGAGCTCGCCGACCGGTACCGCGACGGCCTGGCGCAGTGGAATCCTGACGACTGGGCTCGCCGGTTCGCCGCCACGGGCGCTCGGTACGTGGTGTTGGTCGCCAAGCACCACGACGGGTTCTGCCTGTGGCCGTCGGCGGTGACCAACCCGCACCGCGCCGGTTGGCACACCGGTCGGGATGTGGTCGGTGAGCTGCGAGAAGCGGTGCTCGGCGCCGGCATGCGGTTCGGCCTCTACTACTCCGGCGGGCTCGACTGGACCTTCGACGACCGTCCGATCGGCAACCTCGGTTCGATGCTCCCAGCGATCCCCCGTGGCGACTATCCCTCCTACGCCGCTGCGCAGGTGCGCGAGCTGGTCGAGCGGTACCGGCCGAGCGTGCTGTGGAACGACATCGCCTGGCCGGCGGTCGGCAAGGACCTCTGGCCGCTGTTCGCCGACTACTACAGGGCCGTGCCCGACGGCGTGGTCAACGATCGCTGGATGCCGTGGTCGCCGATCCTGGGGGCGGCCCGAAGTGAGCGGGTCCGCAAAGTCGCCGATTCGCTCAACGCCCGGTCCACGCGAGCGAACCGCGGGATCATCCCGCCCAAGCCGCCTCACTTCGACTGCCAGACGCCCGAGTACACGGTGTTCGATGACGTCCGTCGGCTGCCGTGGGAGTGCGTGCGTGGCATGGACCGGAGCTTCGGGTTCAACCGGGCGTCTCGTCCCGAGCACTTCCTGACCGGCGACGAGCTGATCGACACGGCGGCCGACATCACCGCCAAGGGCGGGAACCTTCTGTTGAACGTCGGGCCGAGGGGTGAGGATGCGCAGATCCCCGACGAGCAGCTTGCGTTGTTGGACGTCCTAGCGAGGTGGACGGGCGGGCCCGGCTCGACGATGTTCGGGTCCCGCCCTTGGGTGCGCCCTGTCGGCGAGTGTCGGACTGTGTCGTCAGGTGCACCAACTCCGACGAGCTCGCCTTCAGGTTCGGCCTCGACGGCACGGGCGTCCGAGTTGACGACGACCGTGCCGGTGCGGTTCTGGGCGGCAGATCGCCATGTCGACGTCGCGGTCCTCGGACGTGTCGACGGTCTCGTGCGCCTGGTGGATGTGGTCGCCACGCCGACCACCGGCGTCACCCTCGGCGGCACTGACACCCCGCTGGACTGGTCCATCGATCGCGGTGGGCTGGTGGTCGATCTGGGTTCGGTGCCGGTGAACCGACCCGTGTTGCGATTGCACGACGTGATCTCCGCTCCGGTGGATTGACAGCTCGCTCGGCTGGGTTCGCCAACGCCAGTCGGATCCAGCAGCGGGCAGAGGGGTCGCAATCGACACCTCCCGTCGATTGCGACCCCTATGTCCGTGATCGACGGTTCACCCCTACGATCAGGGGGTGAGCACCAACCGGCGGATGGGGGCGGCCGCCGCGGCGCTGCTGGGGATCGGCCTGATCCTGATGATCGTGCCGCCGATCGTTCGCGACGGCTTCTGCGGCATCACGGGTTGTGCCGATCAGGTCCCGGTCATTGCGGTGTCGCGGGTGTCGGCCGACGAGATGGCGATCGTCGTGCCCGACGACGCCGCCCCACTGGTGCGCTCCGTCGAGCTCCTGGAAGGCAGCGCCAGCTCCGGAGCCCGGGAGTGGTTGATCCGCAGGACGAGCACCGATTCGAACCCGTCGACGTTCGTGATGGGTTCGGAACCGGACGGCTTCCGCACGATCGCAGCGTTGTCGGCACAGCCGGCCGAAGGTGTGTGGACCGCCCAGGTGGGCTTCACCTGCAACACGGCGTCGTTGCCGTTCGACCCGCGAGCGGTGGCGATCGGCGAGGTCCGGTCCTGGGACGGAGTGATGGACGGCAACGAGTTCGCCGCGACCGCCAACACCTCAGAGCACTGCGCCATCACCCGAAAGGGAGCAGAGGTGACGTTGCTGCTCCTCGGGGGTGCGCTCGCAGTGGTCGGAGCCGTGCTCGGGATCGTGGTGGTGCTGCGTCGACCGGTCCGCTTCCCCGAAGACCCCGACGACGAGCTCGGGTCGTTCGCCGACGCTCCCGATGGCACCGCCGGAGGGGGCGGTTCGGGGAACGAACACGACGTTCCCGACGTCGATGCAGAGCTGGACGCCGACGGCGAAGCGGAGCGCTGAGCGGCGCTAGGTCTTGCGGTCAGGCGGGGGCGGGGTTCTGGGTCGCCGGCGATCCGGCTCGACGGCGAGGGATGCGCAACGCAGCGATCAGCAGGCCGACGATGAGCACAGCCCCGAGCACGATCGCAAGGTTCGATCGCAGCAACGAGACCGCATCGCCGACGCTCGGCACGACCCACCGCACCCGCTGCAGCCGAGCATCTGCCGGGATCGTCCACGTCTCGCTGGTCTCGTTGGCATCGCCACGGGTCTGCATCCGGTAGAGGTCGCCCTCACGGGTCGCCGACACCAGGCGGTGCGTGACGGTGCCGTTCGCTCCCTCGGCAGGCCGCGTGATCACGTCGCCGGGTTGCAACGAAGCGACGGGTACCGACTCGCTGATCACCACCGCTCCCTGGGCGATCGTCGGGGTCATGGAACCGCTGCGGACGACGGCGGCCTGCAGGTTCATCATGGCGCCACCGAGCACGGCGAGCAGGAGCACCGACAGCCCGACGGTCAGCACGATTCCGGCGGCGTCGAAGCAGCGGGTGGCGAACGTCGGACCCGATGGCCCGGCGCCCGACGCAGTCATCGTCTCGGCACGACCCCCGTGTGGTCGGTGCGGGCTGCCAGCGCCTCGGTCGTCGGCCCTGGCCGCGTCGCTGGCAGCAGCCCCGACGTCGGCCCCGGAGTGCTCGTGCACGCCTTGGGTCGCCGGGGTGGCGCACTCGAAGGAGTCGGCCCCCGGCGACGTGACGGCGCGCAGCACCTGTGCTGCCCAAGCGGATCGGTTGGATGCGTCGAGGTCGAGTCGGAGCCCGACGAGGTCGCGTCGATGGGTGCGCCGGGCCCATGCCACGGTCGCGTCGATCGACTCGGTCGTCCGGTCGTCGAGCTCGATGGTCACGTTCACGGCATGGCCCGAGTGCATCTGGGTGTCGAGGTCTTGGGCGTGGGCGGGCTCGGTTGGGGCTGCGCTCGCCAGCGGGAGCTCGATCGCAACGCCTTCGGGCGACGCATCGATCGTCCGCCCCGCCCTGCCCTGCATCGTCACGGTCAACGCGAGCGGCACCCGGAACGCGGTGCGTTCCCAACCTCGCTGCACCAGCACCTGGATGCAGATGAGCCACAACACGACCAGGGTGAACAGCGCTGCGGCCACGGCGGGTGCGGTCATCTGGGTGTCGGGGGAGT
>Ga0209023_10007254_pt1 | contig 11427 bp, 19 predicted proteins | sample LakOneMetagenome_FD_187468 | JGI IMG/M metagenome (GOLD analysis project Ga0209023, IMG submission 187468) | Freshwater and sediment microbial communities from Lake Erie, Canada (SPAdes) (version 2) | ecosystem: Environmental > Aquatic > Freshwater > Lentic | place: Lake Erie, Canada...
TCTCGGTCGTGACCGCGATCCTCTACGGCGGGATCGCACTCGACGTCGTCGTCAGCGTGTTGCTCCGCTGGCTGACCGGCGAACGGGCGGCGGTGGTGATCGGGGCCCTGACGCCACCGGTCCTGTGGGTGACGCTGTTCCGCCAGCTCGACGCCGGCGGGCAGATGGTCTGGGGCCCGGCGATGTGGGTCGGAGCCATCGCCCTGTCGTCGATGGTGACCGCAGGCGTCGCCGCCATGCTGGCCCTCGTCGGTCGGTCGCGGAACGGCTCGCCGGGTTCCGCTGGCAGCCAGTTGTAGAGCCTGGCGGTCGCTGCGCTCCGGCTACCGCTCGCCCATGTGGACCGCAAGCCTCCGGGCCATCCTGATCTGGCGGCTTCGGACCGTCTGTGGCGAGACGCCCCACTCGACGGCCAGCTCGGTGCGGACCCGGTGCATCGGTCGTGGGTCATCGAGCAGTGTGCCGAGCACGGCCCGGTCCAGGTCGTCGGTGCAGATGACCGGTTCGAGCCTGCGGACCGCGTCGATGAATGCGGCGTCGACCGCCTGCGCCTCCGTGTCCTCGGACGGGTCGGGCACGATGTCGGAGAGCCGCAGACCTTCGGGCATCTCGGCGTCGATCGAGGCGGGACGGATCGGGACTTCGCCGTTGCGCAGCGACGCCCGGAAGTTGCCGCCTCGGCTGTGACCGCGGCCCACCTGCATGGCCGATCGGATCTTGGGCAACGCGTAGGTGCTGAGGCTCGTGCCTCGGCCGGGATCGAAGTCGTGGACCGCGCGGACGAGGCCGATGTAGCCGTCCTGCCAGGCGTCGGGCCTGGTGTAGTCGCTGTCGAAGGCGATCGGGTACTCCTTGACCGCTACCGCGATCAGTCCGTAGTTCGCCATCGCTGTGTCATGGTCCTTCGCTGTAGCTCGCATGCCACCACTGTGGGTGGCGTCATCCCCACCCCCCGAGCTCATGCCCGATGGGCGGCCGCGGCCCAGGGACGATCGGCCCGAACGCCCGAGGGCGGCCCCACCGGAGTGGAGCCGCCCTCGACTTCGGCGGTGTCGCTGGCCATCAGGGTCGACGACCGGAGGCGCAAGCCTGCGGGTCAGCCGACGGCGCACTGGGCCGGGAAGTTCCCGGTCGTGTCGCCCCAGCCCTGCCAGTTGCAGGCGAGCCGCGAACCGATGCCGGCAGCGCCGGCCGGCTTGTAGACGACCACCGAGGCGGACTTGGAGCTGCCGCTGCCGCGGTAGGTGCTCGACGTCGGCCACTGGACGCCGGCGATGGTGCAGTAGCCGGAGAACGTCTTGAGGGTGGCGGTGTCGGTGCCAGCGTTCAGCGTGCAGGCGGCGGTGCCGCCGGATCCGGCGAGCCGCAGCGCGGTCGCCTCCTCCATCTTGTTGCTCGACGGGGTCCCACAGGCAGCGAGCAACGCAAGGCCGGCGACAGCCACGGCCACGACGCCGGCCCTTCGCCTCCGGGTCCTGGTCTTCGTGTCGGTCTGGGTCTGGTCCATGGTGCCTCCACCGGATTGCTGCAGGGCGTGTCCCTGCGGATGTGCAACCGGTGATGGGTGGCTCGACCGATGATCAGGCCGCGGGTTCCCCGGCGGGGCCGGTCGCGCTGTCGTTGGCCAGGTGTCGGTAGAGGGTCGACCGACCGACGCCGATGGTCTCGGCGACCTTCTCGGCGGTGTGCTCCCCGGACTCGAGCATCGAGCGGGCGACCGCGAGCTTCTCGGGAGTCACCTTGCGGGGCCGGCCCCCATTGCGACCGCGGGCCCGCGCTGCCGCCAACCCGGCCATGGTCCGCTCGCGGGTCAAGTCGGCCTCGAACTCGGCGAGCGCCCCGAACAGATGGAAAACCAGTCGACCCGTCGCGGTGTTGGTGTCGATGCTCTCGGTGAGGCTGCGGAACCCGACGCCGCGCTGGTCCAGCTGGGCGACGACGTCGATGAGGTGGCGCATCGACCGACCGAGCCGATCGAGGCGCCACACCACGAGCGTGTCGCCTGGGCGGAGCTGGTCGAGGACCTTCTCCAGCTCGGGCCGCTTGTCGAGCTTGCCACTGGCCTTCTCGGTGAAGGTCCGGTAGCAGCCGGCTGCGGCGAGTGCGTCGAGTTGGAGGGACGGGTCCTGCTCGAGCGTCGAGACCCGCGCGTAGCCGAGGAGGTGAGGCACATGGTGACGGTAGCTGAGAGCGTCCCGGAAACGGTCATGACGTGACCGGTGAGACGTTGATTACGGACACGCAGTTCTGAGACACGATTCCGGGGCGATCCTGGGCCGGCGCCGGCCCGTCCCGAAGCCGAACGTATCGAGACGGGCCCGTTGGACGGCCGCCGGGCTCAGCCGCAGTCGGTGGTGCAGTCGTCTCCGCCACCCGACTGTCCGCCGCCGCCACCGGGCGCACTCTGCGCGGACGCTGGGGTCGGTGCGGCGATGCTCGTGACGAGCGACAGCCCGGCCGCCGCGACCAGACCGAGACCCACGTTGGTGACGAACCGGCGGCGACTCACACCGCCGTTGCCGTCCGACTCGATGAGGCCGACCTGGCCGAGCTCCGCGAGCGCCTCCTCGACCCGGGCCGCCGACAATCCGGTGGCGACCTCGATCGCCGCGGCGGTGGCCCCGTCGACGCAGGCGTCCCACACCTGCACCGCTTCGGGTGTGAGCCGGAGCACGGTGTCGGTCTCGACGTCGTAGATCAACGCCTCGTCGCCGACGCGCTCGAGGTGGCGCAGGACATCGGTCGGTCGGTAGGTGGTCGTCGGCTGGTCGGTCACAGGTCCTCCGGAAGTGGCGCCCAGGGTCGGGGCGAGGCGGAACGCCGGCAGCCGTTGCAGCGCCAGCTGATGTTTCGTGGGTGGCCCATCCCAGGCTCGGACGCCGTGGTCAGTCGCTGGACCCGGAGCGGAGTCGGGCCTTCGCCTTGGTCTGCTGGACGCGCTGGAGGCGGTCGAGCGTCAGGCTCCGGCTGGCCCCGTCCCGGCCAGTGCAGTTGAAACCGATGATCTCCCCGTCGCCGTTCACCTCGAAGGAGCGGAGCGTCGTGAGGAAACCGTCGTGCTTGCGGGGCTTGGACGGTGTCACCTTCACGACGTCACCGACCCGAACGAAGTTCCGGCCGACCCGCAACTCGGTCACCGCGTCGTCGATCATCGCTGGGTCTTCACCGTCGCCGGTTCGATCGGGCCGAGCACACGATGCAACGCCTCGACCGCCAGGACCCCGGCCAGCACGATGGAGGTGCTGGCCAGCTCGGCGACGAACCCGCCCCCGGCCTCGATGTGCTGGACCAGCAGCGCCGGCCATGGGCGGGTGACCGCGCTGAGGATGGCCGTCACGCGAGCTCGTCCAGCGCCGGATCAACCGTCAGGGCGCCCGGGGCTTCGTCGTCGTCCTCATCGAACATCTCGGTCATGTCGCTGATCAGCCCCGAGCGCTCGACCACCACCACTGATGCGATGACGGCCGCGATCACGAGCAGTACGACGCCGAGGATCACGAATCGTGACGGGTCGAAGATCGTGACCCCGAAGAGTTGGGCGGCATCGAGCTGAGCGATCGGCATGTGGTTCTTGTGGGTGGCCGACCGCCACCGCCCCACATCCGGCCGGCCGCGCTACCGTTCCGAGCCCGGAAATGTCACGGAACGTGCGTGACCTGCCAGGAAGCGGAGGGCAGCTATCAGCGACCTACGAACAACCGAACCGCAGCCGGACATCGGGCTCCCGGCGTCCGGCGTGGGACCGGGCAACCTGGCCGATGGGGGGCAGGACGAACCCGGTCATGTCCTGGACACGGCCGAGCCGCCTGCGCCTGCGCGGGCCAACCAGCCGATCGACCTCATCACGGTCAAGGCGGCCGCTGAGCTGCTCGGACGCACCGACCGGACCGTGCGCCGATGGATCAACGACAGCGCCCTGCAGGGGCACATGGTCGACGGACAGTGGATGGTCAGCGAGGCGGACGTGTCCGCACTGGTCCAGGACACGTCCGACCGGACGTCCGACCCGGAGCCGGTCACGGCGATGGTGCCGATCGAGGCCCTCGGTGTGCTGATGGCCGAGCTGGCGAACGCGTCGCGTGACCGGGCCAGGGATGCCGAGCGGGCCGGACGAGCCGAGGAGCGCGAGCGGTTCCAGACCGATCGCCGGCGCGAGACCGAGGCCGAGCTCGAGCGGATCCGCCAGGAGCTCCGAGACGCTGTGCGCCAGCGCGACGTAGCCGAGGCCGAGGCAACCATGCTCCGGAGCGCGCCCGTCGTCACCGCGGGTCCGCCTCGGCCGGAGCGGCGACGACGGTGGAGGCGACGCGATGGCTGAGGCACTCGTGGACCACGACCTCGAGCCGGTCTGGTGGCGCAGGCCTGCAGCGGGGGTCGAATGCCCAGGAAAACTGGGGCAAACCTCGTGAGCGCGGTGACGGACTGGCTCACCGTGAAGGAGGCGGCCCGGTTCGCCGGCGTGGGCCCCGACACCATCCGTCGGTGGTCCGACGGGGGACGGGTGATCGCGGTGCGGACGGCCGGAGGCCACCGGCGGGTCGACGCCGACAGCCTCGACCAGCTCATCCACCATGGCGGCGTGACCGAGCGCGACGTCGCGCCGTCGACCGCGTTCGACCAGATGGTCGCCGACTCCTCTGGCTGGTTCGGTTGGCGGCCGCCGGCATCGTGGACGGTCGGCGACACCGAGCGGTTCATCCGATCCCTCGATGACATCGGCCGCACGATCACGGACCTGCGGGCCTCCGCCATGGCGCACCTCGACCGCATCGAGAACTGACCGGCCGAGCGGGCGGTCCCGGGATCTGCAATCGTGGCCGGCATGGGCATCCTCGACGACCTCGACCTCGACACCCGCGACGGCATCGCCGAAGGTGTCACCAGGATCAGCACCAAGACCGACGAGTGGGTGGAGCTATGTCACAGCCTCGGGGGCGCGCCCGGCCGCGGTGGGGTCACGGCCGACCCGGCGATCGGGGAGCAGGCGACGCAGCTGGTGAAGGACATCGACGAGGCCAGGCAGCAGCTGAACGATGCCTTCGAGCGTCGTCTCAAACTGCTCTGACTCTCCGGCCCTCGACCCCGACCAGCGTCATCGCCTGCACGAACACGACGTAGTGGGCCAGGGGCACCAGCCAGCGCAGGCTCGGCAGCGCGTCGACCGGGACTGGATCGACCAGTCGCACCAGGATCTCCTCGTCGGTCACCGAGCGGGCCACCCCGTGAGCCATCGGATGGGCGACCGCGAAGACGTGAACGACGGTCCCGTGATCGGAGCCGATGGTCACCACCGGCCGCCACGCGCTCGAGTTGATCAGCACGCCGGTCTCCTCCTCGAACTCCCGGCTCATCGTCTCGGACGGCGACTCGTCGCCCTCCGCCTTGCCGCCGACCCCGTTCAGCTGACCGGCCATCCAGGGCGGCCGGTTCTTCCGGACGAACAGCGAGTGGGTGCCGTCCTCGTCGAACACGAAGCCGACGACCTGCACCCTCGACGGGTCCGGTGCCTCGCCGGTGGCCGCCGCCGGCCCCGGCTGGGGGGCGCCCATCAGACCGCCACAGGGGCCGGGATCGGGGCCTGAGGGGTGTACCCGATGAGCTGAACGTCCCGTGCGGTCGCCGTGAAGATGTCGACGCCCTCGGCCACACGGAGCAACGGCCGATCCGACATCGGGTTCGGGGTTCGCCCGAGCTGCTCGACGACCTGGTCTGCGTGGTTCTGGTAGAGGTGCACGTCGCCGTAGGACATCACGAGTCGACCCGGGAGCAGGTCGCAGTGCTTGGCGAGCAGGTGGACCAGCAGGGCGTAGGACGCAATGTTGAACGGCACGCCGAGGAACAGGTCAGCGGACCGCTGGTAGAGCTGGAGGTCGAGGCGGCCGTCCTCGTGGACGTAGCACTGCCAGAGCGTGTGGCAAGGCGGGAGGGTCACCTTGTCGGCCTCCGCCGGGTTCCAGCCGGTGACGATGAGCCGGCGACTCGCCGGGTTGTTCTGCAGCTCGTCGACCAGCTGTTGGACCTGGTCGACGCCGTCCGGGTACCACGTCTGCACGGTAAGCCGATCGTCGAGGACCTCGGTGCCGCCGAAGTTGCGCCACTGGTGGCCGTAGACCGGGCCCAGGTCGCCAGCTTCGCGCCCGAAGCGTCCGCACTGCTCTGCGGTCGCCCACTGGTCCCAGATGTGGACGTCTCGCTCGGTCAGGTACGCCACGTCGGTGCGACCAGCGATGAACCAGAGCAACTCCTCGATCACCCCGCGGAAGAACACCCGCTTCGTGGTGAGCAGCGGGAACCGCTCGGTCAGGTCGAAGCTGATCTGCTCGCCGAAGAGCGAACGGGTCCCGACGCCGGTGCGGTCGGTGCGGTGCTCGCCGGTCTCCCAGACCTTGGCCATCAGCTCGAGGTACTGCTCCTCCATCGTGTTCCTACTTTCGGGTTGTGGCGCGGAGGGTGGGCCCACCGGCGTCCGTAGCGGTGATTCGGCGGTCGCTCACGCGGCGTCGAGCTCGTCGGGCAGGTCGTCGTCGCCCATCTCGGCCAGGACCTGGCGCAGCACCTCGCGGGCATCGGCGGGGCCGCGGCCGGACCGGTGGCGGCGATCCATCTCGCTCTCGAAGCGACCCAGCAGGGCGTTCAGGTTCTCGGTGTTCGATGCCGGGCGAGCCCGGTCGGTGACGTGCGCAACGATCGACCGCCACGAGTCGAAGGGCACGACCCGGATGAACCATCGGCTCGCCGGCGCCGCACTGGCGTGGGGCCGGAGGAACCTGATGTTGTCGAGGGTCAGAGGTGCGGACGTCCGCATCCACTGCTCGAACTTCTCGTCGAACTCGTCGTCATCCAGATCCGGGACAGCGCACAGCTGGCCGCCTGGGCCGTCGGCAACCCCGTCGTCGTCTGCGAGGTTCAGGCGGTGTCGGACCTCGACCAGATCCGTGGTGTCGTCCACGGCACCGGCCGGCACCGGCCCGTCGAACCACGCGAGGTGGCCAGGCTGACGCCACTGTTGCTCCGCGGTCACCGTCGGCACCGCGGAGTAGCTGCGGAGGTGGCCGAGCGGGGACGGGCCCGCACCGTCGAAGGTCACCGACACCGGAAGGTGGGCGGCTGCTGCGGCCTCCAGCAGTTCCAGGTGCGGTCCCCAGCAGTGGTCGAGGCTCATCGTTCGTCGTCCTTCGTCGGGTAGTCAGGAAGGAGCACGCGCGTGCTCGTGTCGGGGTGCCAGATCGTGGGAGCCGCCGCCTCGAGGTCCTTCTGCAGGGCGATGAGCCGCCGTTCGAGTTCGGCCGGCGGGCCGTCCTCGAAGCCGTCGGTGAACTGCTCGTCCCAGCCGGTCTGGACCAGGTCGAGGAGGTCGGGTGTGCTGGCCTTCGAGACCGTGCACGGGTGGGCGATCACGTTGGCCATCACGAACGTGTCGGGGTCGTGGCACTGGTCCCACACCGCCTCTGCGGCCTCGTCGACGTCCGCGAACCAGCTGGGCGATGCCCGGTCGGTGAACACGGGGCCGGTGTGGCCGTCGACGAACGGAAGGTGCTTCTCCGCTTCCGCCTGGGCGGCGATCCGCACGGCCGAGGCGGCACGCTCACAGGCCGTGCACCGCAGGCCAAGGGACAGCCGACCGACGTCGGCCCCGCAGTCGCGGCACCGGCAGCAGGTCCCGATGTACTCCATGTTCAGGTCGAGAGCGAAGGGCCGGCCGCAGCGGTCGCAGGCGAACGCCCGAACCACGCCATCGGGCGACGACAGGACGAGGAACCCAGGCGGGCACCCGGGCGTGAGGTCCTCGTCGGTGCTCATCGTCCGCTCCCGAGGGCCGGCCGTGATCCGGCGAGACCCTGGTGGCCGAGGTCGGCCCGGCCGCCGGCAGACCACCCCGATTCGGCGCCGGCTCCCGACGAAAGGGACACGCGGCGCTTCGTCAGCCGAGGGAAGAGCTCTGCTAGGTGGGTGTCGACGTCGGCCTGACGCTCGACCAGCACCAGCCCGACCTCGGTGCCGGTCGCCTGTTGGTACGCCGCCTCGGCAGCTCGGGTGGCCTCCTTCAAGCGGAGACTGATGCGGGAAGCGAACGCGACCATGAAGGCGTGTCGGAACCGGCGAGGTGTCTCGTACGGCGGGATGGGCTCGGCGAGCATGGTGCGGACCGCATGGAGCGACAGCGCGGCGAACAACGTCTTGGTGTGCTCGAGGTCGTTGCGGTGCCCGACGATCACGATGTGGGCGTCGCCGGTCGCCGACACCCTGACTGCCCGGACATGGTTGGCGGTAGCGACCGCCGACAGCAGCAGGGACTTGCTGCTGGCGTACGGGGCGACGCAGACCACGGTCTCGGACTCGATCGGGTCTTGATCGGCGCCAGCTGCGGCGTCGAGCATCGCCTGGTCGATCGAGTGGGTCGCCATGACCTGTTGGGCCTTCGCGATGAAGGCTTCGGCCTCGTCGGGGAAAGCGGTCGACTCGGCCTTGGCGAACAGGGCCTGGACCTGCTTCAGCCAGGCATTGGAGGACTTGGGGCGGGAGCTCATGACCAGGACCGTGGGTGGTCCCGGGAGGTGCCCCGACGACATGGCCGCCGGGCCGTGTTGCGGCGGCCGCCTCTGGGAAGAACGGTCGCGAGAAGGACTGCGCAGCACCGGTTTCGATCCGACGGATTCGCGCTGCGAGCTGCGGTCCCGCCCACGATCACGTACGAGACGGAGTGGCCGGTCAGGGCATCAGTGATCTGACGAAGCTGCAGGCACGGTTCGATGCTCACGCAACCACCTCTGGGTGGCAACGGATGGGGTCCCGACGATCGCTACCTGGTACCTCGGGGGACGGTCGCCCCGCAGCGGGATGAGTACCCTCCCTCGCCGGCCCCACAACCGGCCTGCGTCGGCAGCCGCTATGGCGCCGGCGTAGGCGCGGGCTTGGGTCATGGCCCGATGAGCGGGGGAGCCCGGTTCGCCGCCGGCCCCCAGATCGACGGGTCGGTCCTCGTCGTCGTGCACGGCGTTGATGCCCGCCACGATCTCGCCGGTCGCGCTCAGTTCGACCGCGCTCACGATCGACGAGGCGTCGGGGTACACGCTCCTGATCGTCAGGCCGAGCTGATCCTGCAGGCTCGACACCATGGCCGCTCGAGTGGCCTCCTCGGCCGATGGGACGCGCTCGAACGACTCGATGAGCGAGGAGCGAAGGTTCCCTCCGTCGACGTCGTAGACGAAGCCGTCGTCGCCGACGCCCGCGACCTTCATCCTCCGGACCGGACGTCGGACGTCGCCGAACTCGTCCTCGTTCCGCCAGGTGATGTCGTAGGTGTCACCGCGGACCAGTCGGTCGACGAGCGGCCGGTCATCCGCGGGTGCCAGATCGAGGTCGTCGACCTCCTGGTGGCGACCGGGGGCGAACTGGCCGCCGTCGGGGCGGCCGCGGGCGACTCGGGAGGTCTCAGGCACGCCGGTCATGCGGGTGGCTGGTTCGCAGGGGCCGCGGTCCGGGGGACCCGGTAGCGCCAGTCGAGGTGATCGCTGCGCAGCTCGATGAAGCAGGGGATGGGCCCGAGAGCGGCTGCCACTGCGGCCGGCGTCGGTCCGCTCGACCAACGGACCATGAGCCCGCCGGGGCGGGTCGACGCGGCGTGGTAGTCGGTCACGGCATCGACGTCGCGGCCGCCGTTGGCACTGACGAAGTCGCACATCGACTCGGCGAGAGCGAACATCGCCGGCGACGACGGGCCGCTGACCAGCGCCTCGGCGGCCGTGACCGTGTTGCCGGTCGAGTCGACCGTCCGGACCGCCCCGTAGAGCTCGGAGCCCATCGGAGCTGACCAGGTCGGATCGTCGGTGCCTCCGTTGGCCAGGTGGGCGATCCGGGCTGCGGCGGGGAGACTCACGAAGTCGACCACCTCGTACTGCCCGAGACGGGTGACGGCATCGGCGGGAGTGATCGGAGCGTTCATGACGCACCAGCCGCCCAGGAGGTCATCGACCTGCACGTACCAGTGCTCGGTCACCTCCGCCGGCTCGGCCGGCTCGCCGTTGTGAAGCGCGGCGACTCGATGGGCGTCGGCCTTCCGCAGGAACTGGGCGACCCACCGGTCGGAGCCGACACGGCCGGAGGCTGAGTCGGCGGTGGTGACGCACCACCCGCCGATGTCCTCGTTCGGCCGGGCGACCCAGCGCTCCGCCAGGTTCCGGACGTCGCGCCCGTCGGTCGGCACCTCGTGGGTGCGGTCGCATCCCGGGCACCGTCCGTAGGGCTTGATGTCCCGGGTCAGGTGGTTGTGGCGGCGCTGGTCAGGAGAGGGTGGCATACCCCCTGACATGGGTGGCTTGGGTCATGCCCCGGGTGGGTTCGGGTCCCCGTGCTCGACGCGCTCGGTCGCACTGCCGCTGACCAGCACATGGGTGATGCGTCGCCCGGTGTTCGCCAAGCGGAGTGCGGCGCGGGCGTCGGCGGCCACCGAGAACTGGGCGGCCTCGTCGAAGTCCGCGGTGATGAGCGGCTCGGCCATGAAGAACTCCCGGACCCAGCCGTGGCCCTCGGCGGCCTTGATGCGCCACACCCGTGCGTTCTCGACCGGCATGTTGAGGACCGTACGACCTCGGGTGTGACTGCTGCTCAGCGGACGCGGATCGTCGACGCTGAGCCACGACCTCGGGGTTCAGCGGGCGAGGAGAGCCTCGACGCTGACCTTCGTCGCCAGATCGGCGACGAGGACCGGCCGGCCTGCCTCGTAGGCCAGGACCCGTCGACGCTCCTCGATCGTCGGGATGGCGAGCTCGACCTGGAAGGGGTCGGTCCGAGCGCACCGAGTCGCGGACACGGTGTGGAGGTCGTTCAACAGCGACCAGGAAAGGCCCGCAGTCGACGGGCTTCGATGCCCCGGCAGGAGCCGATCCCAGGTGGCTCGCCGCGCTGCCCACTCCTCGTCGCTCACCCCGTCGGGCTGGTCGGTGTTGTTCCAGTAGCCGTACTCGCTGACGGAGCGAAGGCCCTGCCAGGCCTGTCGGTACGACGGCCGTTCGGTGAACAGGAGGGCGTACAGCGCGCCGTCTCCATCGTGGTCGCGCAACAGCACGACCTCGGCCCCGAAGTCCGCGGCTGGGTTGCGGTGCCCGGTTCGTCGGATCTTCAGGTGGGCCTCGGCGAGCACTGCGTCGGTGTACTCGAGGCAGGACTGGCCGGCCGGTGGTGTGCCGTCTAGGCCCTGGCCGAGCTGGCGGCGGTCCATGGCGAAGGTCGCCCACCGGCTGGCCGTCGCGACGTAGTCGTCCAGGTAGGGCTTCTCGAAGGTGGCCCGCAGCACCGGGATGATCGACCGCTCGTCGATCAAACCATCGTCGATCCGGTAGCCGTGATGGATCTTCGTGCTCATGCGGCGGGGGCGAGGCGGCCCATGCGAGTGAGGATGTCGACGAAGGAGCGTCGCATCTCGGCGGT